>Ga0302250_1000316_pt1 | contig 52943 bp, 34 predicted proteins | sample AAG_RA_Asp_MG_FD_193536 | JGI IMG/M metagenome (GOLD analysis project Ga0302250, IMG submission 193536) | Enriched activated sludge microbial communities from anaerobic digester in WTTP, New Holstein, Wisconsin, United States - AAG_RA_Asp | ecosystem: Engineered > Bioreactor > Anaerobic >...
TCTCGGTCGCCTCTTCAGCGCTGATTCCAGCCGCCAGCGCAGCGGTCAGAAAGGCGATGGCAGTATCCCCGGCCCCTGAGACATCGTAGACCTCCCGCGCCCGCGTGGGACTGTGATAGGGCTCGTTGGGAGGATGAAAGAGGAGCATGCCCTCTTCCCCCAGGGTGATGAGCAGATAGGGCACCTGCCAGTGTTCCAGCAATGGCGCACCGGCTGCTTCGATCGCTCCGGGCGCCTCGCTCTCCGGCAGGGAGAGCGCCGCAAAGGCCTCCTGCCGGTTGGGCTTGATCAGGGTCGCCCCCCGCCAGAGCAGGGGATTGGCGGGATTGGGATCGACAGTGACAATGACCTTGTGCTCCTGCGCCAGCCGGAGGACCAGATCCACCAACTCCTGGGTGACAAAACCCTTGCCGTAATCCTCGATGATGACCGCATTCATTTGCGCAATGCTCTTCTCAAGATACCTGCCCAGCTTACGCAAATCAGCGGAGCCGAGCCTGATGCTCTCCTCGCGGTCGACTCGCACCACCTGCTGGTGGCGGGCAATGATCCGGGTCTTGACGATAGTGGGAAATCGCCCGCTCATCAGGATGCCCTGGCTGTCGATGCGGGCGGCCGTGAGCAGCTTGATCAGCTGTTGGCCGTTAAAATCGCGCCCGGTCAGACCGCACATCGCTGCGGAGATACCGAATTCCGCAAGGTTGCGAGCCACATTGGCCGCACCTCCGGGATAGGCGCTTTCTCGGGTGACATGCACCACAGGCACGGGCGCTTCGGGAGAGATGCGCGAGACCTTTCCCCAGATGAATTCATCGAGCATCAGGTCGCCGATGACCATGATGCGCTGCCGCCGCATGGCGGCGATATGTTCACGGATGCGCCGTTCGCGCTCAAGTCTGCGATTCATTTGGATGGCTTTTGGGTGAGGATTCCGGAATGTCGATTTTACCTGTAAGTTTAGCAATTGTTAACCCAACAAGCAAGCCCTTTTTCAGGATCTCCGTCTGGTCTGCTGCACAGAACTCTTTTCACCACCCGGATACTCACAGCATCCCCCGATCATGCGGCCTCCCTGTAAATCAGGCTACCCTCCCAAATCTCGTTCCCACCCAAAGATAATTAATTAAATAATTGTATGTTATCTGCCATAAATACCTTGTAAAACAAATGGCCTCATGAAGAGGGCACAGGCTGTGAGTAGGCTGGCAATGGTATGGAGGGATATGGGTACGCGGCGCCAGGCGTCAGGTGGGAGCCAGACTTCGGGGGTACCCTGTGCCTGTAAATCAGGCTACCCCGAAATCTCGTTCCCACCCAAAGATAATTAATTAAATAATTATATGTTATCTGCCAGAAAGACCTTGTTAAATAAATAGCCTCATGAAGAGGGCACAGGCTGTGAGTAGGCTGGAAATGGTATGGAGGGATTGGGGTACGCGGCGCCAGGCGTCAGGTGGGAGCCAGATTTCGGGGGTACCCTGTGCCTGTAAATGCCTTGACTTTTACGATATTATTGGCTAATATAGCAAATCGTTCAATAACCGTGGAGTTCTCTCATGCTTAAAAAAATATTTCTTGCGCTGCTCTGCGCTGTGCTGCCGGCCCTGGCGGGGTATAAAACCGCCGGTGCGCCCCGCTACCTCGCCGGCGACGAAAAAGCCCCCCTTTGCAGCCCGCAGTGGTCGCCCGCTGGCGAGCTGATTTCAGCAACAACCCCTCACTTTGCCGGCATCTGGCTGATGCGCCCGGATGGCTCTGACCTGCACCGGATCACGGCTGAGCCCGGCGCCGGTTTTGGTCTGCAATGGTCGCCGGACGGAGCCTCCATCCTTGCCCGCGTCGGCCGTATGGAGGGCGTCAAACGCCTGAATGCCCTCAAACGCTTCGATATCGAAGCCCGACATGACACCCTCCTGACCGAGTTCCGGACAGGCCTCACCAGCCTGCCGCAGTGGTCGCAAGATGGCAGGGAACTGGTCTCAAGTGTGAATGGCACTTTGCAGCGCATCTCCTCCGGTTTGAAACCCGCACTTTTGCAGCGCCGGGCGGAAAGGCCCCTCTGGTTCATGGACGGCGACCGCGCCATGATCCTCGCTCCGGCTGCTGAAAAGGCTCAGCCGGTTGAAGCTCTGGCCGGTAGACGCATCTTCAATCTAGTCCACTCCCCGGACGGCGACAAGGTCGCCTTTCAGATCCTCGGCGGACCCCTCTGCGTCATGCGCAGTGACGGCACCGGACTGATTGAGCTGGGCGAGGGGGAACACCCCAGCTTTTCACCCGACGGCCGCTTCCTTGTCTTCATGATCACCGGGGACGACGGCCACACCATCACCGGCTCTGACCTGTATGTAATGGCCGCCGATGGCACGGGAAAAGTGAATCTGACCCAGACCGAGGGCCGCAGCGAGATGCACCCCGCCTGGTCGCCCGCGGGAGATGCCATTCTTTTCGATCTTTACGAAACCGGCGAGATCTGGAGCCTGCCGGTCACACAGGATGAAGTTCAGCAATAGAGACTGGGAAAATGGAATGAAAAAAAATGTCATGATGCTTGTGGCACTGTTGTGGGGAGGCAGCGCCCTGGCCCAGCAGGTCACCGGACTGGCGGGATGGAATATCGTCCTCGATCCCGGCCACAGCTTTAGGGAAAATATGGGCGTCGCCGGCTTTTCCGAGGCCGAGAAGAATGTGCGTGTCGCCTGGGCCCTGCGCGATCTGCTTCTGCAAACCACCGATATCGACACGGTCTTTCTGACCCGCGAGGATGATAACACCAATGTCGGCCTCTCTGCCCGTTCAGCCTATGCCAATTCCATCGGCGCGGCCTGGTTTCACTCCATTCACAGCAATGCCACCGGCTCCGGCGGAGCCTCGGATGTCAACACAGCTCTGCTCCTCTGGCCACAGCTCGCTGATTACAGTGAGCGGCTTCCCGTCGGCCATAAACGCATGTCAGATATCATGATCGATCAGCTCAGCCGCGGCATGCGCATTAAAAGCATCGGCTCACGAGGGGACTGTTACTTTTACAATGAGGGTATCTGCCCTCGCAATTCAGTAACGAAATATACGCTCATGCCCGCCGAACTCAGCGAGGCCGGCTACCATACCAATATGGCCCAGAACATGCGCCAGATGAGCGCTGCCTTTAACAAGCTCGAGGCCTATACTTTCTACTGGTCGATCCTCAAATACCACGGCCTTCCCTTGCCGGTCAATCCCGTCCTCACCGGCATCGTCTACGATCTGGAGCGCAATGTGCCCATCAACGCTGCTACGGTGACGGCAGGGGAGAAGAGCTACACCACCGACAGCTTTGAGACCACCTTCTACAAATACACCACGGATCCCGAGGCCCTGCGCAATGGGGTCTTCCTTCTCGACGGCCTGCCCTCCGGCACCCTCAAGGTCATGGTCAGCGCTCCCGACTATTATTCGGATACCCTGCAGGTGGCACTATCCGATACCTTTTTCACTTTCCTCGATCCCAAACTGATCTGGAAAAGGCCGCCGGCGGTGAAAAGCTCTTCACCCGCGCAGGGCTATGAACGCCAGCCCGCCTGGGGAAACATCAGCATCACCTTCAACCGGCCGCTGAACCGGGCCAGCTTCGAATCGGCATTCAAAATCGAACCGGCTGTGAGCGGCCAGTTCGTCTGGGGCAATAACGATCAACAGATGATCTTCAAGCCCGACACCCTCGATTTCGAGACCGATTACCAGGTCACAATCGCCGCCACTGGCGTCGATCGCTACGGCCATCCCCTGGACGGCAATGGCGACAGGGTGGGGGGGGATGAGTTCGTGCTCAATTTTCGCACCGGCCCCCGCGATATGGCCGCGCCGCGTATCACCGCGGTCTATCCCCCGACCAATTCAGCAGCAGTGGACGCCCGGCCAATCCTCAACATCACCTTTGATGAGGTGATCGACGCCGGCTCCATCCAGCCCGCTCTCTTCACCCTGCAGAAGAATGGCACGACCACGCCGATCCCGCACACCGTCGTACACAATGTCGTCCGCTCACGCAGCATCCTCTCCTTTGCGCCCTCCGAGGACCTTGAACCCGGTCAGCTCTACTCCCTGCTCATCGCCCCCGGGCTGCGCGACACCCTTGGCAACGAGGAGAGCGGCATCAAGACCGTCCGCCTCAAAACTGGTGCCGCCTTCTGGCGCACCCGCGCCATCGATGCCTTCGAAAACGGCGTGGAGAACTGGTGGCAGCCCTCGGCGAGCGGCACGACCACGGGGACCATTGCGGACAGCACCCGTTCCTACGGTTCTTCACTGATCCTCAATCCATTGACATCAAGCACCCTCTCTTTCGCCATTGATTATGGCTGGAACACTGGCTCACCCGCCTGGCTGCTGCGCGACTATCTTTTCGGCGGACCTGCCAAGGCGGTCACCTTTGACAAGAGCAGCTACCTGCAGGTCTACCTCTTCGGCGATAACAGCGGCACCCTTTTCCGCTTTGCCGTCGACGACCGCGTTCCCGTTGCAGCGGCCGAGAACCATGAGGTCAGCCCCTGGTACAAGGTCAACTGGTATGGCTGGCGCCTGATCAGCTGGGAGATGAACAACGAAGCCCCCGGCAGCTGGCTCGGCGACGGCCGGCTTGACGGCACCCTCGCTTTCGACAGCATCCAGCTCGGCTACGAGCCCGGCAGCCAGACCTCGGGAACCCTCTACTTCGACGATCTGCGCGTCGCTGAATATTCAGCCGTTGGAGTTGTGCAGGCGGGGGCGGATGTGCCGGCCAGGTTCGCCCTGGAGCAGAACTATCCCAATCCCTTCAACCCTTCGACGACCATCCTCTACGATCTTCCGGAGGGCATGCACGAGGTTTCGGTGCGCATTTATGATCTGCTCGGCCGGCCGGTGCGCGCCCTGGTCGAAACCCGCCAGTCCGCCGGGCACTATTCAGTCCAGTGGGACGGACGCGATGATGCAGGCCGGCTGGCTGCAAGCGGTGTCTACCTCTTCCGCATCGCAACCCCGCTCTTCAATGCTGTAAAACGGATGGTCTATATCAAGTAGCACTCCGATTTTATCAAGCTGTTCATTTCTTGCACGGCGGCAGGCATTTTACAGCGCTTGCCGCCGTTTTATATTTAATACAGTTAAAAAAATGACAAAAAAAAGGAAAAAAATAATTATACTTGACTATAATTCGCCAAAAATGTATATTCTAACTGCCTCTTGGCCTCTGCATCTTTTGCTGCAGCCGCATCATATTGGTATAGTGATCTGTTTTTGTACGATGGGTCGGGTTGTGGTTCCTGGGGAGTTTTGCCTTTTTTATCCAATCCAATCAAAGTACCTGAACCGGTATTGCGCCTTTTAACCATGGCAGTGGTTTGATTGTACTGCCTTGAGGTGGACGCATACTCATCGGTTTAATGTCTCTGCAGGGCAATCCAGCCGCGTAAAGAGCATCATGCCGTGTCGTGCTGTCTCTTTCTCGTGTGTTGATGCCATGCCTTCTGCTTGGGTATTCGTTGTTGCAGCTCAGAAAAATAAGGAGTTCTGGATTATGGACCAAAACCTGATACTCGGCCTCTTTTACCGACACCGGCGTGTTCTTGGCACCTGGTCCCGCGCTGTTTTGAGGATGCTGGTTTTTTCAGCGCTTTTCCTCATGCCGACTATGGCACAGGCCGTGGTCAATCTCAAGATCACCAAGCTGGCCGATGAAGGCACAGTCGCCTCTGGAGCCACCATCACCTACCGGATCCAGTACACAGTCGCCAGCACAACCGAAAACGCCATCAACGCGGTCATCACCGACGTTTTGCCGGTCGAATTAGCCGCTTCTGCCAGCGATGTGACCCTCGAAGGCGATGATTTTGTCGCATCCGCCCTCTACACCGCTGCGACGCGCACCGCCCGGTTTGTCTTTCAATCCCCCCTGGCGGCCGGCACGACCGGAACGATCCTGGTCAAGGCCCGTTTCCCTCTCGGCACCACCCTGGACGGCACCACCACGGATAATATCGCCACCTTTACGGCTGACAACAGCGACACGACTACCAGCCCGGTCGCGACGGTCACCAGCACGGCTACTTTCAGGATGACCCCGGTCAAGGACCGGGCCGCCGGTGGAGCGCTCGATCAGCAGACGACCTACCGTCTGCGTCTGCGCAACCCCAGCCCCAATGTCGGCGGCCTCGATCTGCTCAATACCGTTATCGTCGACTCACTTCCTGCCGGGGTCGTTTTCGTCTCCGCCACCAACGGCGGCGTCTATGACAGCACCGCCAACACGGTGACCTGGAACCTCGGCACTGTTGCCGTCGGTTCGACCAGCACCTCTTATCCGGCTGAGGTGCGCGTGACGGTGATTTTTCCCTCTTCGGTGTTCGGAACCGGGCAGAGCATCGTCAACCACATGTTCTTCTCCGGCACACCTCGAGGAGAGGAGCCGGTATCGGGTTCTACGACTGTGACCAATACCCTCACAGAGGCCACGGCCGGATTGAATTTTTCCAAGTCGAATACCACCACCTCAAACCTCGCTCCCATCGGCTCGAGTTATCTCTATCGGCTCAATATCGCCAATGCGGGTTATTTTCCCCTGGACAGCGTTTACGTACAGGATGCCGTCCCCCCCCAACTCGAACTCAACTCCCTGCAGGGGAGGGGAGAGGTCTGGTACCAAACCAGCCTCAACTCAAGCTGGACCCGCTACGGCGCCTCCTCCTACAGCAATCTGACCACCATTCCGGTCTCCTCGCTGGGTTTGGCCGCCGGGGAGTATGTCACTGCGGTGCGCTATTACATCGGCACCGTCCCCTATCCCTTCACTGGCTGGTCCTCCGGAAGCCAGCCCGGCTACACCGCCACCGTGCTGGCGGTCGACCGCGCGGGAAACACGGTGATGCCTGGCAACTCGATCGTCAATACCGCCAGTCTCTTTTATAAATATGAGACCACCTCTTTTACCAAGACCGCCAAAAATACGGTTATTGTTTATGATGGAGACGCCCGGCCTCGGATTGAAAAGAGCAATATCACGCCTGCTGCCAACAAACCCGGCCAGACGGTTACCTACGATCTCTATCTGCGCAACGTGCTGCCGGCGGTCGATCCCCTGCAGAATCCGGTCATTGCGGATCTCCTCGAACCCAACCTGACTTATGTCGAGGGCAGCTGGACGCTCAATTCCGCTCCGGCGGGTACACCCGCGCCGCTGTTCGAAAAAATCGACAATTTCAACAGCACCGGCCGCACCCTGCTGCGCTGGTCCTGGAGTGGTGCCTCGGCCTACAATCTGGCGTCCAACACCGGTATTCACATACGCTTCAGCGCTACTTTAGGAAGCACTATTCTGCCGGCAAGCAAGGTAAATAATACCGCTTATATCGCCGGTTTTGACAATCCGACCTTCGATTTCGGCGGTGCGCAGCGACAGCTCCCCGACTCCTATGATCTCGATATAGATAACAATACAACTGAAATATTTGCGGCCAGCAACGCAGTGGTCATTACAGTAGGAGAGCTGGCCACTCTCGAATCGGTGAAATGGGTCAAGGGCCAGTCCGACAGCTCCTGGACCCGCTACCCCGATACCGGCTGGACAGTCCCCGGCGGTACCGCCGATTACAAGCTGATCGTTAAAAATGTTGGCAACGTGCCGGTGAGCAAGGTGGTCGTCATCGATATCCTGCCTTTCATCGGCGACGCCGGTGTTATTGATCTTTCTCCCCGCGAAAGCGAGTGGCGGCCCAATCTTACCGGCACGGTGAGCGGACCCAGCGGCATCACCGTCTACTACTCGACCAGCGGCAATCCCAACCGGCCGGAGGTGGAACCCGCCGGGCCTCCGGGCAGCGAACCGCCCAACTGGACCACTGATCCGCCCGCGGACATCACCTCCGTGCGTTCCCTCAAGATCGATTTCGACGGCCTCGTCCTGCAGCCCCAGCAGTCCGTTGAACTGCTGTGGAGCATGCGCGCCCCGGTCGGCGCACCGGATGACGGCGAAATCGCCTGGAACTCGTTTGGCTTCGTCGCCTTCCGCACTGACGATAACACGCAGATCCTCCCAGCGGAGCCCTTCAAGGTCGGTATTGCGATCAAACCTGGTCTTGGCGCCGCTTACGGCGACTATGTCTGGCTCGACAACAACCTCAACGGCACCCAGGATGAGGGCGAAAGCGGCGTCAACGGTATCACCGTCCGGCTTTACGAGGCCGGCGCGGACGGCCAGCCCGGCACCTCAGACGATTACCTCATCGCCACCAACGTCACGGGTGATAATATGGAGGGCAAGCCCGGCTACTATCTCTTCCCGGAGCTCATTCCCGGTAACTATTTCACCCAATTTGAGCTCCCCGCCGGCTACTTTTTCACCCCCGGCATCGGCAGCGATCCGGCCACCAACTCGGACGTCAACAAGGCTACCGGCAGAACCCCGGTCACCCAGATCGTCCTCGCCGAAAAGGATACCACCTGGGATGCGGGCGTCTATCGCGCTGACGCCTCCTTTGGCAACCGCGTCTGGCTCGACAGCGACCGTGATGGTGTTCAGGATCCGGGCGAGGCTGGTGTTGCCGACGTGCGCGTGGTTCTTTACCGCTCCGACAAAACCATCATCGACTCCACACTCACCGATTCTGATGGGCTCTATCAATTCACCAATCTTCATCCCGGCGGATATTTCGCCCGGTTCCGATTGCCAGATGGCTACCTCTTCAGCCCCGCCAACAGTGCAGCCGACGACAGCCTCGACAGCGATCCCAGACCGGCAACGGGCGCGACCGATACTACTTTTCTGGCAGCCAGTGAAAAGGATCCAACCTGGGACGCCGGCATCTACCTGAAACCGGCTGCTATCGGCGATCGCGTCTGGATCGACAGCAACCGCAACGGTGTGCAGGATACGGGCGAAACCGGCTTGGCCGGCGTCATCGTTTCACTGCTCAACGAGGCTGGTGCAGTCGTCGCTGTCGATACCACCGACAGCAACGGCAATTACCTATTCGACGACCTTACCCCCGGCAACTACAGCATCCGCATCACCAAGCCGGAGGGCTATGCTTTCTCGCCCATGAACCAGGGCGGAAATGACGGTGCCGACAGCGATGTCAGTCCCGCCACCGGCCAGAGCGCCCTCTATACGCTTTCGCCCGACGAAACCGATCTCAGCGCGGATGGTGGTCTCTACGCCCTCGCCGCACTGGGCGATTATGTCTGGGATGACAGCGATCATGATGGCATCCAGGAGAGCGGCGAAGCCGGTGTCCTGGGTGTAACGGTGCGTCTGATCAACAACGCCGGCATCCAGATCGCGGCAACTACCACCGACAATAACGGTTTCTATCACTTCCGTGATCTCGAGCCGGGCACCTACCAGGTTCAGTTCGTCGCCCCGGCTGATTTTGAATTCACCCTGGTCAATCAGGGCAGCGATGACGCCGCCGACAGTGATGCCGATCTCTCGACAGGGAAAACCCAGCAGGTGACCCTCGCTGTTGGCGAGAATCGCCTTGATCTCGATGCCGGCATCTTCAAGCCCGCCTCGGTTGGCGACCGCGTCTGGATCGATGTCAACGGCAACGGCATCCAGGATGCCGGCGAGGCCGGCATCGCCGGTGTCACCGTGCTGATCTACGATGGTGCCAATACTCTTGTTGGCAGCACCAGCACCCAGGCCGACGGCCTTTATCTCTTCGACGACCTTCTGCCCGGAACCTATGAGATCCGCTTCCTGCTGCCCGCAGGCTTTATCTTCAGCCCGGCCAATGCCGGCGATGATGCCGCGGACAGCGATGCCGACCGCATCACCGGCAGCACCGGTACTTTCACCCTCGCCGGCGGCGACCACATCCGCACCATGGATGCGGGCATCTTCCAGCCCGCCAGCGCCGGCGATCTGGTCTGGTACGACCTCGATCAGGACGGTCTCCAGGATGCCGGCGAGCCCGGCGTGCCCGGCATCATCGTCACTCTCTATGATGCACAAGGCGCTGCAGTGGCCACCGATACCACTGACGCCTCCGGCAACTATCTCTTCACGGAGCTGATTGCTGGCAGCTATACCATCGGTTTCGCTCTGCCCGACGGCACCATCTTCACTACTGCCAACGCCGGTAGTGATGATGCCGTCGACAGCGATCCGGATCCCGTTACCAACCGCACCCCGGCATTCAACCTCTCTCGGGGGGAGAACGACCTCAGCCTTGACGCCGGCCTTATCCAGCTCGCCTCCATCGGAGATTATGTCTGGCAGGATGAGGACAACGACGGTATCCAGGATGCTGAGGAGCAGGGGATCGGCGGTATCCAGGTCACTCTGTTCAAGGCCAACGATGCCCAGGTCGCCCAGACCACGACCGACGGCAGCGGCCATTATCACTTCACCGACTTGCTGCCCGGTGACTACTATGTCCGCTTCGTCGCGCCACCCCCGGTCATTCTCAGCCCGCAAGACCAGGGCAGCGATGATACCAGAGACAGCGATGCCTACCAGGTCAATGAAACCACAGCCCGTACGCAAGTCACCACGCTTCTGCCCGGCGAAAACGATCCCTCCTGGGACGCCGGCATCTATCTGCAGCTGGCTTCCCTAGGCAGCTATACATGGTATGACATCGACCGCGACGGCGTCCGCGAGCAAGGCGAACTGCCGATGAGCGGCGTCACCGTCCGCCTCCACGATCCTGCCGGTGCTCTACTCGCCCAGCAGGTAACCGCTGCCGACGGCGCCTTCCTGTTCGACCGTCTCGCTCCGGGCAGCTACTTCCTCAGTTTCGTGCCGCCGGCCGGATATGCGCTGACCCTGTTCACGGCGGATACTACCAGCATGGTCAACAGCGATGCCGACATGTCCACCAGCCGCACCATCCTGACAGTGCTGGGCCAGGGCGAGAACGATCTCACCTGGGGAGCCGGTTTCTATGAGCTCTCATCGCTTGGCGATTATGTCTGGCATGATGTCAATATGAACGGCCTGCAAGAGCCGGGCGAGTCACCTGTGGAAGATGTCGCCGTCACCCTGCTCAACGACGATGGCCTGCCGGTCGACTCCACCCGCACCGATGCGGACGGTTTTTACTACTTCCCGAATCTGCCGCCTGGAGGTTATGCCCTGCGTTTCACCCTTCCCGCGCACTATATCTTCACGGGAACGGATCAGGGCGGCAATGACGCCCGCGACAGCGACGCCGACCGCACCAACGGCCGGACCACGGATATCAGCCTGGGCCTGGCGGTCCATGATTCCACCTGGGATGCCGGCCTCATCAAGCTCTCCTCCGTGGGCGACTATGTCTGGGAAGACACCGATGCCGACGGCGTGCAGGACGGCGACGAACTCGGCCTGCCCGGCATCCGCATCGTCCTCACCGATACCCTGGGCCATCCGGTCGCTGAGACTGTGACAGACGAAAACGGCAACTATCTCTTCGATGATGTCGTGCCGGGCTGCTACATTGTCAGCGTCGATGAAACGACCCTGCCGCGCAGCTACGTCACCAGCACCTTTAACAATCCCATGACGGTCTGCCTGGCTCCGGATGAACACCGCCGTGATGCTGATTTCGGCTACCGCTCCAACTATGGCAGCATCGGCGATTTCGTCTGGTTCGACATCAACCGCGACGGCCTGCAGGATCCCGGTGAACCCGGCATTCCCAATGTCCTGCTCCGCCTCGAGGAGATCAACACCGGCGAGACCGCCAAGCAGCTCACCAACTCTGAAGGCAAGTACCTCTTCAGAACCCTGCTGCCCGGCGAATATCGCGTCTATGTCGATGTCTCGACTCTGCCAGAAGGCTATTTCCTCACCTCAGGCCGCAGCGAATTCATTATCTCCCTCGGCGATCAGGAAAACTATCGCGAGGCTGATTTTGGCTACTGGCGCGAGGATGCCGGCTGCGACAAGCTCGTTCTGGCCTGGTACGAACCGTGGTATGACCACGCCAGCGCCGATTCCTCCCTGCGCCACTGGAAGCCGGAATACAAGGGCGGACAGGCTGATACCAGTCTCTTCGAGTTCTTCTCATCTCGCGATCCCCTGGTTTGGGAGTATGATATCCTCCTCGCCTGGGCCTCCGGCATCGATGGTTTCGTCGTCGACTGGTTCGGAGAGAAATCGTATGAAAATACCGGCATCAAGGGGCTTCTGGATACAGCCGACCGGCTGTGGCAGCGCTATAACGGCCAGGGCTTCAACTTCCAGATCATCTGCTCCTACAACGAACGCTCGACCGGCGCCATCGACTCCAATATGGTCTATATCGCCGACTCGCTCATGACCCATCCCGCTTATTGGGGCACCCGCGAGGGACGCCGCCGGCCGCTCTGGATCTACAATCAGCCGGAGGTGAACATCCTGCCCGAAACCTATCGTGTCGTGGCGGATACCACCCTGCCCAAGGATGCCTTCCTGGCCTGGAATGGCACTGAGGACGAGATCTTCATCCCCATGGACGTGGTCTATCCCTGGGTGCAGACCCTGCCCGAAAAGTGGGACGACCTCACCGGCAAGGATTGGGGCAAGCCCTATCTGGACCAGTTCTATGCACGGGCCAATTCTCTCGCCGCCCAGGGCACTCTCCTCTTCGGCGTGCGCAGTGTCTGGCCGGGATATGACGATCGCAGCTGGACCCTCGGCGACAAACACTGGATGTCCCGCCGCGATACCCTCACCTACCGCTGGACCTGGGAGGAGGCCTTTGGCTACAAGGGCGCACTGGATATGCCGTGGATCCTGATCGAAACCTGGAATGACCACAACCGCGGCAGCGCCATCCAGCCCTCTCTGGAATGGAATTACAATTTCATCGTCAAAACCCGCGACTATGTGCGCAAGCACAAGAACGACTGCCGCGACTATGACTTTGAAAACCTCGGCTTGCTCGTGCCGCAGCATATCCACCAGGCGCGCATCGCCGCCCGGCTGCGTCCGGACCAGGCTGCTGCCATCGAAGCCAAAGTGGAAAGGGCCATGGATCTCTTCTTCGCCCGCCGCCACCTCGATGCCATCTCCCTGGCTGATGATGCCGCCGGCATCGCGCCGAACAAGCTCACTGTCATCGAAACCCCGCTCACTGGCATCAAAATCTGCTGGGAGCCGGCCGCCCACGCCTCGGGTTATGTGCTCTATACCGCCAAGGATCGCAGCTATTTCGAGCCCTGCTCCTTCATCCGGCCCGATTCGCTCTACCTCGGCAATGTCACCGAGTACACCCTGCAGCGCCTGGACCGCGACAAGCTCTACCTGGCTGTCGTGCCGGTCAATCAGGTCATCAATCCCTTCGCCAACGGCGCCTGGTTCCGGAATAACCTCACCGGCGCCGATGTGACCAGCACCGTCGCCACGGCCGCCAATGCTGAGGAGTTGAAACCCAACCAGCTCGTCTATATCACCGGCACTCCGACTCACACCAAGGAGGGCTGGGAGAAGGCTGTCGACGGCATCACGGAAGGATGGAGCGGTACTGTGACGGCCCTCTCGCCCGAGTACGGTAACGCCCAGAAATCCCCGTGGGCTATCTTCGGATTTGCGGACGGTGGCCTCTACAAGTTCAACTACCTTGTCCTGCAAACCGACAACGGCAGCGAAGATGACAGCGAACCCGGCCGTCAGACCGCCCGCTTCAAGGTGCTGGTTTCCACCGCGAGCACCGAAGAGGCCGATTTCAAGGAGGTTTATACCTCCCGGATCAAAAGCGGCGAAGAAACCTGGTACGCCCTGGGCGCCAATGTCAAGGCCCGCTACGTCAAGCTGGTCCTCCTCGAACCGGTCTACAGCCTCTACCGGCAGGTGGTGGAGTTCCAGGTCCAGACCAAGGGCCGCATCGGCGCTGTGCCTGCGAACGAGAGCGAGGAGATCGCGGAGATTCCGCAGACCTTCAAACTCGAAAACAACTATCCCAATCCCTTCAATGGAACGACCAAGTTCCGCTATCAGCTGCCCGCACAGGTCCGCGTCTCCCTCAGGATTTACGACGTCCTCGGCAGGGAAGTGGCGGTGCTGGTCGACCAGGAGCAGGCGCCCGGCATCTATGAAACCGCCTGGCGCCCGAACGAAATGGCGAGCGGCATCTACTTCTACCGCCTCGTCGCCGGAAGCTACACCAGGATCCAGCGCATGCTCTACCTCAAGTAAGAGAGTGCAAAAGCAGCGCTGAATTTGCACCATACCAATACAAGCCGGGATGGCTGAAAGGCCTTCCCGGCTTTTTTTGAGGCACAAGAAGCTCAATTTCTTCCGCACAATGCGGAGATTGCTGTTACATATAATACTAAACAGCCTGGCAGTTCACTACAATGAGGAAGCCTATGAAAAAGATCACCGTTTTGGCCGTCCTGCTGATGGGGGTGGCGCTGATGACCGGCTGCACCCTCTCCAAGGACTTTGTCGTCACCCTGGAGAAAGAGTACACCGTCAACTACAACAGCACCTCCTACTCAAAGACAGAAATTGTCGATGCCACCAGCTTTAGCGACGATCTGGACAAGTTCGAGGATGATCTCAAATCGGTCAACGTGACCAAGATCACCTACACGGTGACCTACTTCAACGGGCCGGCCACCCAGCAGATCACCAGTGCAGTGCTTTCGGTCGCTCCTGCAGAGGGCGGTTCCTTCACTACCCTGACCACACTGGCGAATGTCAATCTGATGAGTGTTGCCGCGAAGGAGCAGGAGGTGGAGATCGATGAAGCTGGTGAGGAGGTTGTGGAGGATGAACTGCTGGGGGATGACCACAAACTGCAGTGGAAGTTCTCCGGCACCGCAAACCAGGCCCCGGTCAACTTTAAAATCAAATTCAAGGTGACCTGCAAGGTCAAATACGAAAAGAAGCTGATTTGACGTCAAAAAAGCCCCTGAAAAGGGGCTTTTTTTTAACCTTGACCTCTGACGGCGCTGCTTTTATGCGCCGCCTTTCGTCCGCATACCGTAAACGGGCGCTGGCGAAACGCGCTTAGGCGTGAATATGCCGGAGTGCGGCTGCTTCCTGATCGCCTATTTGCGCTTGTCGAGAATCTTTTCGATTTCATCCATGGTCCGGTTCATCGCCGACATCGCCTGGGAAAATGGGGCGGTAGTGGTCATATCCACACCCGCCTTTTGAAGCAGTTTGATCGGATAATCCGATCCGCCCGCGGAGATGAAGGCCAGATAGGACTCCACAGCCCCTTTTTCATGATTGAGGATCTTTTGGGAGAGGGCCGTCGAGGCCGTGAAAGCGGTGGAGTACTGATAGACGTAATAATTGTAATAAAAATGCGGGATGTAAGCCCATTCCATGGCGTAAAGGTCATCCACAGCGCAAATCCCCTCATCAGCCCCGTAATATTTCCTGAATATCGATCGGTAAAGTTCGGTCAGTTTGTCCCCGGTCAGGGTTTCCCCCCGCTCTGCGACCTCATGAATGGCCAGCTCGAATTCAGCGAACTGGGTCTGGCGGAAGAGAGTTCCCTTGATGCCATCAAGATGACTCATCAGCAGGGAGAGGCGGACATCGTCATCCTTGATAGTCTTGAGAATATGATCGATGAGCAGGGCTTCATTCAGGGTGCTGGCCACCTCGGCGACGAAGATGGGGTAATCGGCAAGCGGATAGGGCTGGCTGCTGTTGGAAAAGTGGCTGTGCAGGGCATGGCCGAGCTCGTGCGCCAGGGTGCTGACGTCATTGTACTGTCCGCTGTAATTCATCAGAATGTAGGGGTGCACATCGTAGGCCGAGCCGTTGGAATAGGCGCCCGAACGCTTGCCGGTGGTGGGATAGAGGTCGATCCAGCGCGAGCTAAAGGCCGTTTCGACCACCTTGTGATACTCTTCGCCGAGTGGGGCTAACGCGTCCAGAATCAGCTGCCGCGCTTCATCATTGTTATACTGGAGCTCCACCCCCTTGACGACGGGGGCGTAAAGGTCGTGGTAAGCCAGCTGCGGGACCCCCAACATGCGCTGACGCAGCCGCAGGTAGCGGTGGAAGGTGGGCAGATTTTGGTTGATGCTTCTGACCAGGGCGTGATAGACCTCGACCGGTATCGCATTGTCATCCAGGGCGGCGGACAGGCTGTTCTCATAGCGGCGCACCCGCGCATAGAACATATCGCGCTTGACGTTGGCATAGAGCTGGGTGCCAAAGGTGCGACGGAACTGTCCCAAGGTCGAAAAAAAGGCCTGAAAAACCCTCTCACGATCTTCACGGTTGGGCAGGGCGCGATAGCGGCCATAGCCCGCCTGATCGACCAGGACTGAGGTGCCGTCGACCAGTTTCACCTGGGGATAGGGGAGTTCGGCGTTGCTGAAGATGGAGTAGGTCGAATAGGCGGCGTCGGACATCAGGCCGGCTTCGGCAACGATCTTTTCCTCCTCGGCAGAGAGCTTGTGGGCCTTGCGCCGCAGCACATCACGCAGATAAAAGGCATAGACCTTGAGCCCCTGCTCCTGCGCGATGAACTGATCGATCTGGGTGGAGCTGAGGGAGGCGATTTCGGGTTCAATGAAGGCCAGGCGGCTGGCGAGGTCGACGCCAATCTGGCTCATCTCCTGTCGCATTGCCAGGGCCTCGCTTTCACGGGTATCCTGGTCCGAGAGCAGACCCGCATAGGTGGAGAGACGGCCGAAGCGGCGCGATAGCTCGCTGCGCAGCTCGAGGCAGGCATAAAGATCGCGGGCGGAGTGGGCCACTTTCCCCTGAAAAGCGGTGATGGCCGGGGTGAGCTCATTGAGATCATTCTTGGCCTTTTGCCAGCTTGCCGCATCCGGATAGAGGTCAGCGGTATTCCAGGTGTGCTCCGGTGGCACTTCAGCGCGCGGCCGGGTTTGGCTCTGCACAACCCCGGCGGATGTTAACATCAGCATCATAAACAGCACCTCGACATGTTTCATATGGTCGGCTCCTTTGGAATGATTGCAGTAATGTACGCATTTTTATGATCGCCGGCAAGCCTCTTGATGGCGGCAGGAAGTGCATGAGATCCCTCGCCGGCCGGACAGCATGCCCTGCTGTTCAAGAAATGCTTTTGAATTAGTCATTTTATTGATATATTACTCCGGATTTGTCAATATCACTCCAAACCCTTATTGGCGGAAGAGAATCATGGACAAGAAACAGGCGAAACCCGTCTCGTCGCAAGTCGAAATGCTGGCCGTGGAACGGAGCGGCCGTAAATTCATCTATGCTCCTCAGGAAAAAATTGCCATCGTCGAGGTGGAAAATTTTCCCATGCTCGGCAAACTCACCGCTCTCCGCTTCATCGAATGGGTGCAGGAAAATCCTGAGGGCATCATCTCCCTGCCGACGGGGAAAACGCCCGAGCACTTTATAAAATGGGTGACCCGCTATTTGCGCGACTGGGAAACCCCTGAGATCCGCAAGGATCTGGAAGCCAACGGCATCGATGCCGGCCAAAAGCCGCAGATGTCCGGTCTGCGCTTTGTGCAGATCGATGAGTTTTACCCGATCAATCCCACCCAGGTCAACAGTTTTTACCATTACATCAATACCTTTTATGTCCGCGGTTTCGGCCTCGATCCTAAAAAGGGCCTGCTCATTAATGCCTGGAGCCTGGGTGTCCCCGAGGGTAAAACCCCTGCAGAGGTTTTTCCGGACGAGATCGTCGATCTCTCACTGCGTACGCGCCAGCCCAAAACCAGGCTGGAAAAGATCCAGCAGAGGGTGATCACCCGCGTTGACCAGTACTGCACCGAATATGAAGCCCAGATCCGCGCCATGGGCGGCATTGGTTTCTTTTTGGGCGGCATTGGACCGGACGGCCATATCGGCTTCAACGTCCGCGGCTCAGACCACTTTTCCACTACCCGTCTCACGGCCACCAACTACGAGACCCAGGCCGCTGCTGCCTCGGACCTCGGCGGCATTGAGGTTGCCCGCAACCGGCTGGTGATCACCATCGGTCTGGATACCATCACCTACAATCCCCGCTCTGTGGCGATCATCATTGCTGCCGGCGAGGCCAAGGCCCGTGTGATCAAGGATGCAGTCGAGCAAAAGGCGGACAACCAATATCCAGCCTCCGCTCTTCACAAACTGCCCAACGCCCGCTTTTATCTCACTCACGGCGCCGCCATCCTTCTCACCGAGAGACGCTATGAAAATGTCACCAAAATGGACCCCATCCCTGAACATGAGGTCGAACATATCGTCGTGGATCTGGCCAGGGAGAGGAAGAAACACCTCTGGGAACTCGACGAGGAGGATTACGCCTCCATTCGTTCCTCTGCCCTGGTCCTGAAGCGAAGCGGCAAAAGCCCCATGCAGCTAGGGGAGTATATCGCCGCCCGGCTCAAAAGCAAGATCGAGGAGGGCCTGGCTCCGCTGGAAGACCACACCTTCCTCCATACCGCCCCCCATCACGACGACATCATCCTGGGATACTGGCCCTACATCATCCACCTGGTGCGCAGCGCCAAAAATGCCCATCACTTCACCTACCTCACCAGCGGCTTCAACGCGGTCACCAACACCTACGCCCGCGAGCTGCTCGAAAACCTACAGCGCTTCATCGATACCCAGGAATTCCAGCATCTCCTCGGCGAGGGTTATTTCGATCCCAACAACGAGCTGGGCCGCAACCGCGATATGTATCAATACCTGGACGGTGTGGCCGCCCACAGCGAGTACATGCGGGATGAGGGAGAGGCCCGAAGGCTGCTGCGCAATCTTATCCACATCTTTGAAGAGGGCAGCTCAAGCCAGCTGAAAAACCGCGTTGCCGAGCTCATCCTCTATTTCAAGACCCAATATCCCGGTAAAAAGGACCTGCCCTATATCCAGCAGCTCAAGGGAATGATCCGCGAATGGGAATCGGACCTCAAATGGGGCCACCTCGGGTTCAATTCCAGCCATGTCCACCATCTCCGCCTCGGCTTTTACAAGGGGGAAATCTTTACGGAAAATCCGCAGGAAGATCGCGATGTGGTGCCGGTGCTGAACCTTCTCAAACAGGTTCAACCCACGGTAGTCACGCTCGCCTTCGATCCGGAGGGGAGCGGCCCCGATACCCACTACAAGGTGCTGCAGACCCTGGCCCAGGCCCTGCAGATATATGAAAAGGAGAGCGGCAGGCATGACATCCAGGTCTGGGGCTACCGTAATGTCTGGTTTCGCTTCCATCCCTCGGAGGCGACCACTATGGTGCCGGTCTCCCTTAACTCTCTTTCCGTGCTCGAATCAGTGTTCGATGCCTGCTTCGGCTCCCAGCGCACCGCCTCATTCCCCAGCTACGAGTTCGACGGCCCCTTCTCCCAGCTTTCACGAAAGGTGCTGGTCGAACAGTACCAGTGGATGAAACTCTGCCTGGGCCGCAGCTACTTCAACGAGAGCACCCATCCGCGGCTGCGCGGTGCGCATGGTATGGTCTATCTCAAAAAAATGTCACTGCAGGAGTTCTACTCCCAGTCGATCGAACTGCGCAAGCGTATGGAAAGCGCCGAATAATCTCGCTCCTGATGCTTCCCTAAAACAAACGAGCCGGGCAATATTACCCGGCTCGTTTTGTTTTAAGCCCAGCGCTTCCCGCAAATCTGGCACCGCTGAGTGATTACGTCCATTCTTGAGCAGATGCGGCTGTTCACTTCAGCGGCGGCTCTTCCGTTTGAGCTGGTAGCGCTTGATCTTGTTGTAGAGCGTGACGCGGTCGATCCCCAGCATCCTGGCAGCCTTGCTGATGTTCCAGTTCGCTTTGCCGAGGACGAGGATGATGTGGTGGCGCTCCATTTCGGCCAGCGAGTCCGATCCTTCATGCCGGTTGGAGGGCTCCTCGACGAGCTGGAATGGCAGATCGTTCGGCAGGATAGCCGGCGGCTTGCCGACCACCATCGCCCGTTCGATGGCATTCTCAAGTTCACGGATGTTGCCCGGCCATTGGTGGCGGATGAGAAGATCGAGCGCTTGCGGCGAGATTTCCCGGATATCCTTGTTCATGTTGCTGCTGTATTTACGAATGAAATGGTCCACCAGGGCCGGGATGTCGGATTTGCGCTCGCGCAGGGGAGGAAGGACGATGGTGAAGACATTGATGCGGTAGTAGAGGTCCTCACGGAAAGAGCCCTCGGCGACTGCTTGCTCAAGATTCCGATTGGTCGCGCAGATCAGCCGGATGTCGACATGGATGTTCTGACTGCCACCCACCCGGGTGAACTGCCGGGTCTCTAGCACCCTCAGCAGCTCCATCTGCATTTTCTGACTGATGTTGCCGATCTCGTCGAGAAAGAGCGTACCCTTGTCTGCAATCTCGAATTTACCCTTGCGGCGGTTTTGTGCTCCTGTAAAAGCCCCCTTCTCGTGGCCGAAAAGCTCGCTTTCGAGCAGGCTCTCCGCCAGAGCGCCGCAATTGACCGCGACGATGGGGTGTCGGCAGCGTTCGGAATGGCTGTGGATGGCCCGCGCGATCAACTCCTTGCCCGTGCCGCTCTCACCGCGAATGACCACCGTAGCATCCGACTGGGCGACGGTGTGCACCAGCTCCATCACGCGTCTGACCTGCGGACTCTCCCCGATGATCGCTTCGGGATCGGCCTGATGCTGCATGCTCTGACGCAGCTCGGTGTTCTCCTCCCGCAGCGCGATGCGCTCCGCGGCATTCCGGACCATATGGCTAAGCTCCTCCGGATTGAAGGGCTTGACGACATAGTCGTAGGCCCCCTCCTTAAGGCTCTGCACAGCAGTGTCCACCGAGGCAAAGGCGGTCATGATGATGATCATCATCTCTTTGTGGAACTCACGCACTCGTCGCTGCAGCTCAATGCCACTCATCCCCGGCATGCGCACGTCGAGCAGCATGATGTCCCATGGCGATTTGTCCAGCGCTGCCAGGGCTTCAAAGGCATCCTTGGCGATGCCTACCTCATAGCCCTCTTCGCGGAACCAGTTGAACAGGGAATACCGTACGGATTCCTCGTCATCGACGATCAATATGGATACAGGATTCATATCTCCTCGGTTGAGTGTGCAGCGATGAAAATAAAAGCAAGAAAATCACCAGCTATCTGTAGCCGGAGCTTTGGAGGTTTCACGCTCACCTTTATCCACGGCGGGTTCGCGTGGCAGGAGAATGCGAAAAGTCGTGCCCTCTTGCACCGATGAATCGACTTCGATCTGGCCCTGATGGCGCTGAATGATGCCAAAAGTCACCGCCAGCCCCAGACCGACTCCCTTGCCCTCTTTTTTGGTAGAGAAAAAAGGATCAAAGATGTGCGGCAGGATATCGGTGGGGATGCCTCCCCCGGTATCCACTACCTCGATGCCGATAGCCGCACTCTCCGGATACGCACTGGTACGGACGGTCAATACGCCGCCGCTCACCATCGCCTCGATGGCGTTGACGAACAGGGCGACCAAAGCCTGGCGGATCTGCCCGGCATCACAGGTCAAACGGTCATCCTCCAGATTCAGCTCCTCATGGCATGAGATCCCTTTCAGCACCATGTGATGATGGACCAGCTTCAGGCTGGAGGCGATCAGACCGTGCAGGTGTTCTTCAGCGAAATGACCGCCCGACTGACGCGCAAAGAGGAGCATGTTGTTGATGATATCTCCCGAGCGGCCGACCTCGTTTTTAATGATCGTCAGATACTCCTGCAGCCGCTCCCGGGACGCCTGTGTAAGGGAGTCGTCCTGCAGCAGCCGCAAGGCGAGGTAGGAGTAATTCAGGGCGCCGGCGAGGGGATTGTTGATTTCATGGGCAACAGTGGCGGAGAGTTGGCCCAGTGAGGCCAGCCTCTCCATCCGTGCCAGGCGGGATTCGGCTTCTGCGAGCTCACGGCTTTTTGTGTCGACCTTTTCCTCGAGGTGCAGCGACCAATCGGTCAGCTCTCTTCTGGCCGCCCCCAGATCCGCGCTCATATGGTTGAAGGCGGCGGCGAGCTGTCCCAGTTCATCTTCTTCATCTGCCTCGATGCGATAGTCAAGATGCCCCGCAGCGATTTCACGCGTGCCCCTGATCAACCCCTGGACGCGGCGGCGCACAAAACGGTCGATGAACCAGCCGGCGGAGAGCCCGCACCCCAGGATGAGCAGCAGCCCGAACAGGATCAACTGCCGGCGGTCAGATCGGAGTTGGGCATCGACTCCTGTCAGGGACCACTGCACATCCAGCACCCCCAGCACCCGTTCCTCAGGAGTGTGGGCATGGCAGCCCGCGGTGTAGCAGTCGGGTTCGTTGGCGATGGGATTGACAACTCCCAGGATACGAAGGCCTGCACTGTCCTGCAGTACACGCTGGCGCCTGGCCAATGGCAAATCGGAGACGGCCGCACCCTCAGCATGACATTCGGCGCACACCTTCGCAGATATCTCCAGGCGGCTGCCGACCTCCTCACGCCGCGAAGAGGAGATAACCGTACCGTTCTTGTCGAAGAGGCGGATGGCTGCAATTCCGGAATCCGCAGCGAGGGTGTTGATGATCTGATGAATATCCTCGATGCGGTTGATCAGCATACCGTACCGCATCGCGCCCTGAATGATATCGCTAACCCTGATGGCGCTGACCGTGGTGCTCTCGAGGAGCTCCCGGCTGTGGGTTTGCACCGAACGGCGCGCGAAGAGCCCGAAGCCGCAGGTGACAATGACCATCATCAGGATGAATATGCGGAAACTGAGCGACTGGAAAAGTTTTCTCATTTGGGCAGCAGGGATGGGATATTCCGACCTTGGCAATTGTGTTAAATTAAAGATTTATTTGCAGAGGCGCAACATTGATTGTAAAGGAATTCGCCGGAATGCAGTAAAATGCAACAATCCATGTTGAATTAATAGACAAACACCGGCAGGGTGGAAAAGAGGAGGCAGGCAGCGGGGGTGAAATCAGGTTCGGGAGAGTCGTCAGAGCGCATAAAAGGGAGCGACAGTGTTGAAATAGCGCTTGCTGCCGAGAAGTCCGGACAGGGCACCGGGGGTGAGGGGAGCATTGCCGTGGAGCGATTCCTTTTCCGGGGATTCGTCGCCGAGACCGCCAGTCAGACACTGCAGGATCTCAAGGTACTGCGCTCGCAGACAGGCCGCAGCCTTGTCCCCCCTCAACCTCCCCTTGACAGCGCGGCGGCTGGAGATCACCCCGATCTCCATGAAAAAGGACTGGATGGGCAGCTCTGCTTTCTGCGACAGCTCCTCGAGCACGCCGGGATTGACAGAGCGCACCACGCCGTCACAGGGTGCAGTCAGTCCGAGGGTGCCATCACTGGTGATGAGCCACATGGTCGGCTGGGAGGTGGTGAGGGAGGCGCCCCGGCGGGGCAGAATGACCTCCCGCACGGGCGGAAGAAAGATGGTCCCGTTCTCGTTCAGTCCGATTTCAAAAAGTCTGCTGCCCCGTGGACGCATATACCAGAAACCGGCCCCGTACCAGGTGGCGGGATCGAAATGGAGAGATGGGAGGGGGGACTCCTGGCTTTCAGGCCCCAATCCGGTGACGCGCTGCCGATCGCCCTCCCCGGCAGAGCTCCCCTCTTCCGCGGGACGGGCCGCACCGCTGCGCATCAGCTCGTCGAAGGGACAGCCGGCACAGGCGAAGGCGCGGTCGCAGAGCTTGAAGGCGACCAAACCCGCCTGCATCCAGATGCAGGCGGATTCGCCCTCCGGCCAGACCCGGTTGGCCTGGCCGGAATATTTCGGAATGATTTCTTTCATCGGTTCCACGGATCAGAAGTGGAGAGCAGGATGGCCGAGGCGGTTCCCCGCCCGGCCCCTTATTCCGAACTCATGTGACAGCCGTCGCAGCTCTCTTCATAGTTGAATGCCTTTTCGCCGTTGTGGCAGGTGCCGCACTGATCATGGCCGACCGCCCGGGTTTGGGCGGCGGCACCAGCCTTGGAGGCGCGGATTGAAAAGAGACCGGCGTGGCAGTTCTTGCAGTTGGGCGCACTGGTATCCACATGCGACTCGTGGTTGAAGATGACCTGTCCGGGGCTCTCCTCCGATTGGACGAACTCGATCGGTGCGGGGAATTCCAGACTCTCTGCAGCGATGGCCTGAGCGGCCTGGGGGGCATCCGCGGACTGGTTGGGCCTGGTCACAGCCAGGGAGTAACCGAAACCGGCCAGAACAAGGATCAACAGTCCGGCGAGCAGGCCCATCGCCAGCTTGCCCGAGCGGCCGGCCTCAATGAGGGGAGGCTGGTGCACGCCGGTTTTCTCCTCGCGCGGGAAAACCGGCAGGTATTTAGCCGCGAGACGGAAGATGAAGAGGCCGGCGGCAATGACGGAAAGGGTAACCGCAACCTCCATCCAGCTCGGCAGATACTCCACGCCGGCGGAGCGCGCCATGCCTGTGATCGCCACGTTCAACCGGTTCATCACCAGACCGAACAGGGTCAGCACTGCGCCGAAAAAGAGACCGGCCTTGCTTTCGCGGATCCTGGCGTTGAAAAAGAGCATCATCGGCGTGATGTAGCCGAGAATGATTTCGATGAGAAAAAAGATCCCCTCACTCGAGCCGTCAAAAACATGCTTGAATGCACCGCGCTCGACCATATTCTGCAGCCGCAGCACCAGGTAGATCATAAGCACGACTGCGATCACGCGGCTGATCTGCGCCAGCAAACGGTGCTCGATCCCCTTGCCGAAAGCGCGCGCGCTCAGATAGGACTCGAAGATAACCATCGCCAGACCGCCCGCCAGGGCGCTGATGAAGAAAAAGACCGGCAGCATCCCCGAATACCAGATGGGATGCAGCTTGGTCGGGACGATCAGATAAAGCGAACCCAAAGAGGACTGATGCAGGGTCGAAAGAATCACCCCTGCGATGACCAGAGGGATGAGGATGCGGTGAAAAAGATCCTGCCAGAAGACCATGCGGAAACGCTCAAAAAAGGCGGGCAGAAATTCGAGAAAAAGAACCGTGGTGTAGAGCATCACACACCAGCCCACCTCAAACATGACCGAATGGTGATTCCACATCGTGATGACATGCCAGACGTTGTAGGGCTTGCCCAGATCGACGAGCAGGGCGACGATTACCAAGACATAGCCCAGAAAAGCGGTCAGAACGGTGGGACGGCCGATCGGCCGGTACTCCTTGAGGTTGAAGATATAGATGGTCGCGCAAACGGCAAATCCGCCCGCAGCGAGCGCAACCCCGATCAGGATGTCAAAACCGATCCAGATGCCCCAGGGAAACTGGTCCGACAGATTGGTGGCAGCACCCAGCCCGTTATAAAAACGGTAGACGACAGAGATAATCCCTGCCGCCCAGATGACAGCCAGGGTGATAAGCCAGAAACTTGGTTTGGGAAGTTTTAATTTCATAGGTTCCTCAGTAGGTGAACAAGTTCATGAGAGACCGGTCCGGCAACGGGCCGCCCTAGAGCGTTTCATCAGGCTTTTCCTGCAGCTTGATTCTCCTGTTCACGATCCACCACAGTCCGGCCAGAAAAGCCGTGCCGGTCGTCACAATGCCGGGAATCTTGTTGAGCACCTTCCAGGTCAAATTGGGGTAGGACTCCTCGATGAGGTTGGCGGGGAAGCCCAGCTCGGCAAAGGGAACGGCGGAGAGATACAAAACCGAGGTTCCGCCTGCCTCCTTGAGGCCGAAGATGTGGGGCTGGTATTTCTCAGGAGTGGCGGAGATGCGCTGTTGGGCCTCCGTGATCAGGGCCTGACGCTCACCGAAGATGGTCGCACCGGTCGGGCAGGCTGCCGTGCAGGCGGGCTGCTCTCCGGCCTTGAGGGCCTTTTCATAACAGAAAATGCACTTCTGGATGAGAGGAATCGGCTTGTCCCACTGGTATTTTGGAATGCCGAAAGGGCAGGCGATCATGCAGTAGCGGCAGCCGATGCACTTGCTGCCGTCGTAGACCACTGCGCCCTCAGGCGTCTTGGAGAGCGCGCCGACCGGACAGGCGGAGGCGCAGGCGGGCTCCTCGCAGTGCATGCATTGACGGCGGATGTTCACACCGTTGCGGTGCTCCATTGCACTCCAGGTGTAGGCGGTCAGCATGTGGTTGGCTGAATCCCTGGGCAGATCGTTGATCTCCTTGCATGCCAGGGCGCAGGCTTCGCACCCCACACATTTGGTTAAATCGGTTAGAATAGCGGCCTTCATCCGCATCCTCCTGTTGGGTTATGCGCAGATTTTTTAGGATTTCTTCTTGGCCTGGCGCAGTTGAACCACATAATCGGCCAGGATGAAAGCCAGGGCCAGCGCGAGCAAAAGCAGTACAGTCATACTGGATTCCTCGGTTTGTCTGTATCGTTTTCCGGAAGACTCCGGATGGTTTGCGGGCGCCAGATCGGCGCTCGGCCTCGCTTCTGCAACTTGCATGCCAAAGGGAAGCTGTTCTTTCAGTAGTGCATTAAAGCATGTATTATCAATTAATTGAAACAGAACATTATGGACATAATGTGAACAAATATTACTATCAATTGATTAATAAATCAACAATGTAAAGCAATTGTGAGCGGTTTTGATTACATTTCACTAAATTACAATTAATAATGACTGTTTAATAAAACAGCATCACTGTCTCGAATTGTTTGCGCGTTATGTTTAATATATAAACATTTATCGGGGTGAGCTGAAGCATGCTGGAAATGGTCAGGAGGAAACTGGGGCAAGCGGCCCCGGGCGTCGGGTGGAAGCCGTATCCAGGGAGGGGCGCGCCGCCAGGTGTCAGGTGGAATCCAGATTTGGGGGTACCTGGCTGTTAATTACTGTTGACAAAATAGGTGTATATTCCTATATTTAATAAAATTTCAGATCCCTGGGTCTAGTCGCCGGCTGAATTTTCCTCTGCTGCATGGGCGCCATGCCTGTGACAACCAGCTGCATTGCGTGAGGTAAGAGCATGAAAAAACTAGTCGCTGCACTCGGCGTGCTGTTCAGCTGGATCGCCACCGGTCTGGCGGAGGATTACCTGATCAATGGCGGGCAGTATTCGCAGATCACCTATGAAATGGTGCAGAAAGTGGCGCCAGCACCGGGCACCCAAAAGCTCGTCCTGAGCTACGTCCTGCCCGAGAGCTTCTCCTCGCCCACCTACCGCCAATCCATCAGCGCCTTCCGCATGGATTTCTCGGTACCGCCCTCCACCCAGGACGAAAAGGTGGACGAACGCGGCAACAAGATTGTCCGCGCCATTTGGAACAAACCCCAGTCCCTGGTGACATCTACCCTGCGCTTCACTGCAGGCAACAGCACCGAGCTCAAGCCCCTGCGCACCAGCGCCCCTTTTCCCCTCGTCCAGATTGGCAGGGTGGAGGAGGCTTATCTCAAATCCACCGGACAGGCGCCCTCCGACAATGAGGAGATCGCCCGCCTGTCCGCCCAACTCACCGCCGGCAGCAAGACCGAATTTGATGCCGTCAAGCGCATCCTCACCTACGTCGTCGATCATCTCCACTACGTCCTGGCCCCGCCCAGTTATGACGCCCTCTATTCCCTGCGCACAGGCAAGGGCAACTGCCAGAACTATTCCCATCTCAGCGCCGCCTTGATGCGCGCCGTCGGCATACCCTGCCGCATCGTCAACGGCGTCACCCTCAAGGAACCCTACGACGTCGAACTGACCAACGGCACCCTCACCCTGCGCATGGCCCAGGGTCGCCATTCCTGGATCGAGGTCTGGTTTCCTGATCTGGGCTGGGTGCCCTTCGACCCGCAGCAGACAGCCCTCTATGTCAGTAACCGCTTTATTCGCATCGAGATCGGGCTCGACAACGAGGAGACCTGCAACGACGGCCTCATTCGCTGGTCCCAGGTCCAGGGCGCTGAGGGCAATCCCCAATTCGAGGAGACCATCAATTATGTCCTCGCCTCGGACCGTGTCAACCTGCGCGCGGAGAAGCAGAACTACGGTCCCCAGAAGCTGCTCTTCTTCCCGGCCGTCGAAGCTGCTTTCATCCCGGTGGCCGCCCGTTCGTCCCTGCCTCCAGCTCCCAAACCCAGGCTCACTGAACAGAAGATCATGCGCCGCATCGCCTACAGCCAGCCCTTCAGTCAGGGCAACACTGAATTTCCCCAGAATACCGACTTTCTCTCCGCACGCGGTCCAGCGCGCCTGGCTGAGAGCGGGGAGATGGAGATGCGCAAGAACTTTATGGTAGAAACCGCGGAGTATGTCACCACCCAGGGCAACCAGTATGCCCAGACTTTCATCCTCGAAAAACCCCTCAAGCTCGCCCGCATCGGCCTCGCTTTGCACAAATTCGGCGGTTCGGGTCAGCTTTGGCTCGAGATTCTCCGTGATGACGGCGAAGGCAAGCCCGGGGAATATATCGCCACCAGCCGCTACCTCGCCCTTGAGGAGATCAAATACGCCCCGGGTTACGACTGGGTCGATTTTGACTTTGGCGCAGACGAGCTGCTGCTGCCTCCGGGCCGCTACTGGATGGCCCTCGGCTTCACCGGCAGCCCTATCATCAACTGGTTTTTTTCGTACGGCAAGCCTGTGGGGCCGGAAGATGGCACCCGCTATAAAACCCTTTTCGATGAAACCTGGAGTCGAAGCCTCGCCTATGAATTTAATTACCGCATCATCGGTTTGACTGGGGAGTAGGACCGGTGAAGCTTATCCCTCATTCCACACTGAAGGCATCTTGGACGATGAATGACTGAAAAATACATCCTCACCCATGACCTAGGAACGAGTTCCAACAAAGCCGTTCTCTTCACTCTCTACGGGCGTCTGGTTGCCGAGGCCCGGCACGATTACTCGGTTCACTACCCTCAACCCAGCTATGCAGAGCAGGATCCCTTCGACTGGCTCCATGCCGTCTACGACTCCACCCATAAGGCAATGGAAATCGCCGGGATCTCTCCTGATCAGATCGCCGGCATCACTTTCTCCTGCCAAATGCAGACCTTGGTGGCCGTCGATGCACAGGGCATGCCCGTCATGCCCGCGATTTCCTGGCTCGACACCCGGGGCCGCGAAATCCTGTATGACCGGCTCTGGACCAGACCGCGCATCATCGGCTATCAACCCCTCCGCCTGCTGCGCTTTCTGCGCGTCACCGGGGGGGCGCCCGGCCACACCGGCAAGGACCCGATCGCCAAGATCATCTGGCTTAAGGAGAAGAGGCCCGATCTCTACGCCAAAACCGCCAAGTTCCTCGATGTCAAGGATTTCGTCATCTACCATCTCACCGGCACCTGGTGCAAATCGGTCGATCTGGCCGTGGTCTGGTGGCTCCTCGACACCCGTAAAAACAGGAACCAGTGGGACGAAAAACTCTGCCGGTTGGCCGGTATCAACCCTGAGCTGCTGCCTCCCGCTCTCCCCAGCGCCGCCATTGTCGGCACCCTGCAGGAAGAGGCCGCCCGCCTTATGGGTTTGAAACCGGGGATCCCGATCATCAACGGTTCCGGGGATATCCCCGCCGCCGCGGTCGGCTCCGGAGCCCTCCATGAAGGGGAACTCAGCATCCGCCTCGGCACCAGCGGCGGCATCGCCGGCCATTTCAGCCGCCGCAAGATCGACCTCGCCCACTACGCTGGCTGCATCGGCAGCACCTATCCGGAAAAGTATTATCTCGCCCTCGCCCATCAGGAGACGATCGGCATCTGTCTCGAATGGCTGGCCAACCGCATCCTCTATCACAAACAGCGACTCTCCGAAGAGACCCTTTTCGAAGATGTTTACCAGCTCCTCGACCACCTCGCCGCTCAGGCCCCCCCGGGCGCAGCCGGCCTCATCTTCACCCCCTGGATGTTCGGAGAACGCTGCCCGATCGACGACCACAACGTCCGCGCCGGCCTCTTCAACCTCAGCCTCCAGCACGGACGCGAACACCTCATCCGCGCCGTCCTGGAGGGCATTGCCTTTAACCTGCGCTGGGGCCTCGAGGTCCTGGAAAAGCTCTATCAACCCGTCGACCGGCTCCACATCATCGGCGGCGGGGCCAAGAGCGATATCTGGTGCCAGATCATCGCCGATATAACCAACCGCACGATCTGCCAGGCCGACAATCCCCAGCAGGCCAACGCCCGCGGCGCCGCCATGCTCGCCAGCCTTTCCCTCGGCCATATCAAGAGCTTCGAAGCGATCAGCGAACACATCGTCATCCGCCAGCGCTATACACCGGATCCAAAAAACCGCCAGCTCTACGACCATCTCTTCAGGGAGTTCAAAAAGCTCTACCGGCAGAACAAGAGCTGGTACGCCCGCATGAATGGCGAAACCGGATGGGCACTCACAAACCGCGGCGTGCAGCCCTAGCCATGCCCCTTTTTATACCGGCGTCCTTTACGGGGAGAATCTGAGATGTCCCTGCGGGCCACAGGCTCCATTCTGATCGTTGATGATGAGGCCATCATCCGCGATTCATTGCAGCAATGGCTTGAAATCGAGGGCTTCCGGGTCTTCAGCGCTGAGGACGGCGAGCGGGCGTTACAACTTTGCCGTTTCGAACACCTGGATGTCGGGGTATTCGACATCCGCATGCCCGGAATGGATGGCATTACCCTGCTCAACAGGACCCGCAGCTGCCGCCCGGAGATGGATGTCATCATGATGACCGCCTTCGCAAGCATCGAGGATGCCGTACGCTGCATCAGTGAGGGGGCCCATGACTATATCATCAAACCCTTTCCGCCTGAAAAACTCAGCAAATCCATCCGTCATCTTTTGGAATCCCGCAAGCTTCACGCCTCCCAACAAGACCTGATCAGCCAGCAAGGGGAGCTCAGACGTTTTATCGCAGCCTGCACCCCCTATCTCGCCCTCGGGGCGGCTACAGCCGTCCTCTCCGGAGCCCCCTGGGCTGAGCAAACCGGCGGCGGGGAGGCCGCGCTGGAACCGTCCCTGCTCAAGGAGCTGATCGATCGGGCTCTGGAAATCAGCCGTCCGGCAGAGCAAACCCCCTCCAGCAACCTGCGCAGCGTGGTCGAGACCGCCCTGCTGCTGGCTGAGACCCCGCCGGAGGGCCGCGCCCGACTCAGCCCCGCACCCCCCGCCACAGAGATGAGCGCTGGTATTCCCTTTGTTCCGGCCATCCTCGCCCTTCAACTGCTCTTCGAGCACCTTCTCCGGCACGGACACCCCGACCCCATTATCAACCTTGAGGCGGAAAAGAGCGCACCACTACGCCCTGTCCTGCGAATTGGACTGGCCGCACCCATGTCCGTCAAAGATCGGGCGCAGCTGCTGGAGCAGCAGGAGGGAGGCGCCTCCGATTCGAGCCGACTCCGGCTCGCTGCAACCCTGCTGCGGATTCTGGGCGTAGCCGTGACGGTAACTCCGCGCCGGGAGGAGGGCGAAACCATCCTCCTCATCTTCCCCTCCGCTGAGGTTAACAGGTAGATCGCGATGACAAACGAAGTAAAAATCCTCATTGTCGACGATGAAGAGCTCTTGCGTGAAGGCTGCCGCCGCTTGCTTGAAATGTCCGGCTACACGGTGAGGACGGCGGGGGAGGCCGATTCGGGGCTGAGATTGGCGGCCGCAGATGCTTTCGAGATCGCTTTCGTCGATTTTCGCATGCCGGGGATGAGCGGGATCGATTTCATCCGCCGCATGCAGGAGATCAGCCCGGCGACCGACGTAGTAATGATGACCGGTTATGCGAGCATCGAGATGGCCGTGGAGGCGATGAAGAACGGCGCTCGCGATTATGTCGCCAAACCCTTCGAGGCCGAGCAGATCCTCGAGATTGTCCGCAAGCTTTTGCAGAACCGTCAGACCCCCACTGCGCCCGCCGGCGCAGGCTTCAGCTTTGATTTCAATGGCCGGCCGCTGCAGATTATCGGCGGAGGCGGCCGCATGCAGGAACTTTTCGCCCTCATCCGCAAGGTCGCTCCGACCGAGAGCACCGTCCTGGTCCAGGGGGAGAGCGGCACCGGCAAGGAACTGGTCGCCAAGGCCATCCACGCTCTCAGTCCCCGCAAAGACAAGGCCTTTTTTGCAATGGATTGCGGTTCGCTGGTCGAATCCCTCTTTGAGAGCGAGCTTTTCGGACACGTCAAGGGCTCCTTCACAGGAGCGACCGCCACCAAGCATGGCGCCTTCGAACTCGCTCACGGCGGCACCTTCTTCTTCGACGAGATCGGCAACATCTCCCTCAACGTCCAGGCCAAGATCCTGCGCGCCATCCAGGAACGCGAGATCCGCAGAATTGGCTCCGCACAGACCATCCCGGTGGATGTGCGCGTCATCGCCGCGACCAATATCGATCTCAACGCCGCTGTGAACACCGGACAGTTTCGCGAGGACCTATTCTACCGGCTGAGCGTCATTCCAATTCATCTTCCTCCGTTGCGCGAAAGACCCGAAGATATCGATACTTTAGTTGATCACTTCATCCAAAAACACAATAAGCGCCGCCGGCAGAATCCAATCGATAAAGTCGCTGGTCCCGTCCGCGATCTTTTGCTGCACTATCCCTGGCCCGGCAATATCCGCGAGCTGGAGAACACGATCGAACGGGCCGCCGTCATTGAGGAGAGCACGGAACTCACCTTGCAGAGCCTGCCCCCGCATCTCCAGCTCTACGGCGAAAAGGCCGGTGAGGCAGCCGCCTCCGAGCTTCTTTCCCTCGCAGAGGTCGAAAAGGAGCATATCCGCAAAATCATGCAAAACGAGGAGAACAATATCAGCCGGACCGCAAGAATTCTCGGCATCGACCGCAAGACCCTCTACGACAAAATCCGCCGCTACGGCCTCTCCTATTCTGGATCCAGCTGAACTGCTCACGCTTTATTCTTTATTCCTGGATTTGCCCTCTTTACTACGACGCGCTGGTGTGGAGTTTCACCACAGAATATTCTCTCATAAATGAGAGAATGCAGAATACGGCTCATTTTCAGACGTGATCGGGCAGTATAATTTCAAAATAATCAAAGATAAACATCAGCAGGTCGAATTGGCGCCTCTGGCACGCTATTTGAAGATATTCAGATAAAAGAAGTATTATATGGTTTGATGCTATGAACTGTCTCATTGTGGCCAACCCCCAAAAAAGTATCACCCGGGAACTGGAAGGTTTTCTTCGCACCAATGCCATCGCCACGCTTCTGGTCGAGGATCCCGTCCAGGCCATTGAACAGGTGCAGCGGCAGCACTTCGATCTGATCGTCCTGGACGCCCGGGCCCATGGCCTGAAAATCGACCAGGCCATCCGGCTGCTTAAGGGATGCGATCCCTCTGTACGCATTATCGTGCGCACGGATGAGAACACGCGCAACCTCGAGGGGAGGGTGCGCAGAGAACAGGTTTTTTATTATCATGTGGATTCACTAGGCATGCACGATCTCCAGCTCGCCATCACCGCCGCGCTGGGCATCGAGACGCTCAAACACTAATCAACAAAGTCATATTGCAAGAGGACAGCATGGAAATTCAAGAGGTCTACGCAAAGTATCCCCAAAATGATCCCTCGATCCTGATTCCGATCCTGCAGGATATTCAGGAGGTGTGCGGCTATCTCTCCGAGGACGATCTGGAGCAAGTCGCACAGCACACCCGGCTGCCGGTCAGCCGCGTCTTCGGTGTGGCGACCTTTTACAACCAGTTCAGGCTGCGCCCCCTGGGCAAGCACGTTATCCGCGTCTGCCGCGGCACCGCCTGCCACGTCAAGGGCTCGTTCGACATCCTGACCACGCTCGAAAACGAATTGGGCATCAAAGCCGGCCAGACCACCAAAGACCTCCAGTTTTCCATCGAAACGGTCGCCTGCATCGGCGCCTGCAGCATCGCTCCGGTGATTACCATCGATGACGAATTCCACGGCGGATTGACCGTCAAGGCTGTGCAAAAGCTGATCGCTGCTCTGAAAAAGACCAACAATGAATAAAGAGGCCGTAATGAATTCATATGCCCAGATATTTGCCAACTGCTGGCACAGCAGTGAAAAACCCTGCGTCCACTACATCGAATGCATCAACGAAGGGCAAAAATGCCATCAGTCCGCGGAGAGCAAGAAACAGCTTGCCGCCTTCAAGTCCGAAATCCTGCTCCAGGACCACAAGGAACCTGTTATTCTCATTGGCATGGGCACCTGCGGCCTCGCCAACGGCGCCAACAGGGTGCATGCAGCGATCCTGAGCGAACTGGAAAGGCTCAACCTCGAGATCAAAGTGGTGCCCACCGGCTGCGTCGGCTACTGCTCCAAAGAGGTGATCGTTGATATCAAGATCCCGGGCCGCTCCCGCATCTGTTACTGCCAGGTCAGGCCTGAAGATGTCCCCATGCTGCTGCAGAAGACCCTGATCGACAAAGAGGTGGTTGAGGAAAAGCTCCTCGGCATCTACGGTTCCACCAACGGCGAAACCGGCTGGAAAGAGCTGCCCCTTCTCCATCAGGTGCCCTTTTTCGCCAAGCAGAAGAAACTGGTACTTGAAAACTGCGGCGTCATCGATCCCGAGAGCATTGACCAGTATCTCGCCCGCGGCGGCTACGTCGGCCTCTCCCGCGCCATCAACAAAATGACCCCGGCTGAAGTGGTCAAGGAGATCCTCAAATCGGGTCTGCGCGGACGCGGCGGCGGCGGCTTCCCGACCGGAAAGAAGTGGGAATTCGCCCTCAACCAGCCCTCCGAACAAAAATACATCGTTTGCAACGCCGACGAGGGCGATCCGGGCGCCTTTATGGACCGCGCTGTGATGGAAAGCGATCCCCACCGCGTCATCGAGGGTATGATCATCGGGGCCTACGCCATCGGGGCCAGCGAGGGCTATATCTACTGCCGTGCCGAATACCCCCTCGCCATCAAGCGGCTGGAGAAAACCATCGCCGACGCCAAGGCCCATGGACTGCTCGGCCAGAATATTCTCGGCAGCGGCTTCAACTTCAATCTCAAGATCAAGAAGGGAGCCGGCGCTTTCGTCTGCGGCGAAGAGACCGCCCTGCTCCACTCCATTGAAGGTAAACGCGGCATGCCGCGGCCACGCCCGCCCTTCCCGGCGGTCTCCGGTCTTTTCGGCAAGCCGACGGTGATCAACAACGTCGAGACCTTCGCCAATGTGCCCAATATCATGCGCGATGGCGCCGACAAATATGCCGCCATCGGCACCGAGGGTTCCAAGGGTACCAAGATTTTCGCCCTCTCCGGCAAGATCACCAATACCGGCCTGGTGGAGGTTCCCATGGGCGTGACCCTGCGCGAGGTGGTCTATGATATCGGCGCCGGCTGCCCCAACGGTAAAAAATTCAAGGCGGTGCAGATCGGCGGACCCTCCGGCGGCGCCCTGCCGGAACAGGTCATCGATACCCAGATCGACTATGAAAATCTCAAAAAGGTCGGCGCCATGATGGGCTCCGGCGGCCTGGTGGTCATGGACGAGACGACCTGCATGGTCGACGTCGCCAAGTATTTCATGACCTTCATTCAGTCCGAATCCTGCGGCAAGTGCATTCCCTGCCGTGAGGGCACCAAACGTCTGCTCGAGATCCTCGAACGGCTGACCCAAAGCTACCGCAGCGAAAAATCCCCGGACGAGGCCCTGCTGCGTTTCCAGGGTATGGTCTACCTGGAACGCCTCTCCGAGGTGATCCAGAATACCTCCCTCTGCGGATTGGGGCAGACCGCCTCTAACCCGGTCATGAGCACTCTGCGTTATTTCCGCGATGAGTATGAAGCCCATCTCTACGATCGCAAATGCCCCTCCGGCCACTGCCGCGAGCTCCTGACCTACCATATCGACACCGACAAATGCACGGGCTGCACAGTCTGTGCACGCAAGTGTCCCCAGGCCGCCATTCTGGGCGAGAAGGGCAAGGCCCATTACATCATTGACGAGAAGTGCATCCGCTGCGATCAGTGCCGTGCCAACTGCAAATTCGATGCGATCTTTGTAGAGTAAAACCAAGAGGACCAACATGAAGGTAACGATTAATAATAAAGAGTGCTGGGCCAACCCGGGCGAAACCATTCTCACGGTCGCACAGCGCGAGGGCATCCAGATTCCGACCCTCTGCTATCTCAAGGGCTTCACTCCGACCGGCTCCTGCCGGGTCTGTGTGGTCGAGGTTGAAGGCCAGCGCAACCTCATTCCCTCCTGTGCCTATCCGGTGACAGAGGGGATGGTGGTTCTGACCAATTCACCCCGCGTGCGCCGTTCCCGCAAGACCATCGTCGAGCTGCTCATCGCCAACCATCCCCAGGACTGCCTCACCTGCGTGCGCAACGGCAACTGCGAACTGCAGGATCTGGCGGCGCAGTATGGCGTCCGCGATGTGCGCTACGCAGGCGAAATCCGTGGTGGCAAGATCGACGTCGCCAGTCCTTCAATCGAACGCGATCCCGAGAAATGCATCCTCTGTGGCCGCTGCGTGCGTGTCTGCCATGAGGTTCAGAACGTCGGAGCGATCGATTTCGTCCGCCGCGGCTTCAAGACCGCTGTCGCCCCGGCCATGGATGGCAGTCTCAACGCTATCGCCTGTGTCTTCTGCGGACAGTGCATCACCGTCTGTCCGGTCGGGGCCCTGCGCGAAAAGAGCAACGAAAAGATCGCCTGGGAGGCGATCAACAATCCGAAAAAGCATGTCGTCGCCCAGATCGCTCCGGCCGTCCGCGTCGCCCTTGGTGAAGAGTTCGGCATGGAACCGGGCAGTGTGGTCACCGGCAAGATCGTCGCCGCTCTGCGCCGTCTCGGCGTGGACCGGGTCTTCGATACCAACTTCGGCGCCGACCTCACCATCATCGAGGAGGCCTCCGAACTCCTCCACCGCGTCAAAGGCGGCGGCAAACTGCCTCTGCTGACCTCATGCAGCCCGGGCTGGGTCAAGTATATCGAGCACTTTTATCCTGATCTCCTCGGCCACGTCTCCTCCTGCAAGTCCCCACACGAGATGGAAGGGGCCCTGATCAAATCCTATTACGCGGAGAAGACCGGCATTCCGGCCAAGGACATCTATGTGATCTCGATCATGCCCTGCATCGCCAAAAAATTTGAGGCCCAGCGCCCCGAATTGAAGGAGGTCTTTGCCGATGTCGACGCTGTGCTCACCACGCGGGAATTGGCGCGCATGATCAAGAATGCCGGTATCGACTTCACCAAGCTCAATGATGAACATTTTGATGATCCGATGGGCGAATCGACCGGTGCAGCGGCCATTTTCGGCGCTGCCGGCGGAGTCATGGAAGCCGCACTGCGCACCGCCCACTTTTTCCTCACCGGCAAGGAGATGGACAACGTCGAATTCACCCCGGTGCGCGGCCTGCAGGGGGTGAAGGAGGGCGAGGTCACCATCGCCGGGCTCACCATTAAAATCGCCGCGGTCAGCGGGCTGAAGAACATCAGCGCCATTCTCGACAAGATCCGCAGCGGTGAGAACACCTACCAGTTCATCGAGGTGATGGCCTGCCCGAACGGCTGCATCAACGGCGGCGGCCAGCCCATCAACAGCGATCCTGACCGGGTGCGCAAGCGTATGGAGGCCATCTATGCCATCGACCGCACCCTGCCCAAACGTGCCTCGCACCAGAATGAGGCGGTTATGCGCCTCTACAAGGAGTACCTCGGCGAACCCAACGGCCACAAGGCCCACGAGCTCCTCCACACCCATTACGTGGAACGTTCCTAGCCTTAAACCGGCAAGGATGGCTTTATGTCCGTCATATGGACCATAGAAGAACGCTGTAAAAGCTGCTATTCCTGCATCCGTGAATGCCCCGCCAAGGCCATCATGGTCGTCAAGGGCCAGGCCAAGGTCGTCGAAGAACTTTGCCTGGGCTGCGGCCACTGCGTGCGCGTCTGCACCCAGGGGGCCAAGGCGGTCAAGAGCGGCGTGGAGGCGGTAGAGCGCTTTCTCAAGGGCAGCCATCCTGTCGTCGCCATGATCGCCCCCTCTTTTCCGGCCGGCTTGCCGGGAGTGGAGGGGGAGCAGCTCTCAGGCGCCCTGCGCAAGGCCGGATTCAGCCATGTGGTCGAAGTCGCCTTCGGCGCAGACCTGATCAATCGGGAATACTACCGCCTGGTCAACTCCAAACAAACCCAGGACGGCCGTGAGATCGCCCTCCCCCTGATTACCAGCTCCTGCCCGGCCATTTATGAACTGGTCGAGCGCACGGCCCCGGACCTGGTGCCCAACCTCGCCCCGATCGTCAGTCCCATGATCGCCATGGGAAGGGTGGTCCGCCGCTGCTACGGCGAGGAGGTCAGGACGGTCTTCATCGGCCCCTGCACAGCCAAAAAGGTCGAAATGCTCGATCCTGAGGTCTCCGATGCCGTGGATGAGGTGCTCACCTTTGCTGAGTTGAAGGAACTGTGGAAACACCTCGACATCGATCCCGCCCAGGCTGAACCGGCCGGATTCGATCCGCCCCACGCTTATCTCGGACGCCTCTATCCGGTTTCCGGAGGGCTCTTGCGCAGCGCAGGCCTCCCCTTCGACCTGATGAACAACGAGGTGGTGGTCACCGAGGGCAAACAGCGCGTCCTCAATCTGCTTGACAGCCTCAAAAATCATGAGGTCAAGGCGAGTTTGGTTGACATCCTCTTTTGCGAGGGCTGCATCAGCGGGCCCTTCACGGACACCTCGCTGAACTTTTTCACCCGCAAGCAAAAGATCGTCTCTTATACCGATTCCCTGCGCATGCATACCAACTATGCAGAGTGGAAGAAGGCGATCCTGCAGTACCAGGATGTCGTCATCCGCCGCTCCTTCCATCCCATGGTCAAGGAGAAACCGGAACCCACAGAAGACGAGATCAGGCTGATCCTCAAGGAGATCAAGAAAGCCATCTCCTCCGATGAACTCAACTGCGGGGCCTGCGGCTATGAAACCTGCCGTGAATACGCCAAAGCGGTCTTCCAGGGCTTTGCGGAAGAGGAGATGTGCCTGCCCTACGTCATCGAGGAGCTTCAGCATACCCAGAAAGAACTTCAGGAATCCCTGCGCGATCTGGCCGAAGCCCAGGAGCAGCTCATTCAGCACGAGAAACTGGCCTCGATCGGGCAGCTGGCAGCTGGTGTGGCCCACGAAGTCAACAATCCCCTCGGTTCGATCATGCTTTACGCCCATCTCCTCCTCCAGCAGTTGAAGGAGGATGACCAGAAGAGCAAGGATCTGCACTTCATCATGGATGAGGCCAAGCGCTGCCAGAAGATCGTCGCCGGGCTGCTCAATTTCGCTCGTCAGGGCAAGCTCAATCTGCGCAAGGTGGCCCTGCAGGAGATTCTCGACAAGCTCGTCTCCGTGGCTTTCAATCAGCCCCTTTTCCGCATGACCCAGGTGGTGACCCGGTTCGAACCGGATTTGCCGCCCATCGAGGTCGATTACGACCAGATTTACCAGGTTTTTCTCAATCTGGCGGTCAACGCCGCCGAAGCCATGCCTGAGGGCGGTGTTCTGACCATCCAGGCCGCACTCACCCCGGACCGGCAATCGATGCGCGTCGCCTTTTGCGACACCGGCATCGGCATCCCGGCGGAGAACATGAACAAGCTGTTCACCCCCTTCTTCACCACCAAGCAGATCGGCAAGGGGACCGGCCTCGGCCTGGCCATCGCCTATGGCATTATCAAAATGCACCGCGGCAGCATCACCGTCAGGAGCGAGCCCCATCAAGGCTCCACATTTACGGTTGAGCTGCCGATTCAGAATACGGTCCACACAAATGCTTTCGATTTCAAAGCCGTGCAGGAGAGCATGAAATGAGCAAAAAAATCTTGTTGATAGACGATGACATCGATATCGTCGAATTAAATCGCGCCCTTCTCACCATGGCCGGCTATGAGGTAGTGACCGCCTTCAGCGGCGCCGAGGGGCTGGAAAAGGTGGTCGCGGAGCGCCCGGATCTGGTCATTTTGGACGTGATGATGAGCACGGTCGGGGAAGGCTTTGAAGTGGCGCGGCAGATTCGCAAAAACCAGGAGATCCGCCACACCCCCATTCTGATGCTCACCGGCGTAAACCGGGAGCATCCCTTCAATCTGCGCATCGGACCCGACGTTGAGTGGAATCCGGTGGACAGCTTTATAGAAAAGCCTGTCCAGAAAGAGGTCCTCCTCGCCAAGGTCAACGCCATGCTGCAGGATAATTAACATTGAAAAAGGAAGATACCAGCGCCATGAAGAAAAAAATCATGATGGTCGATGACGACTATGATCTGCTGCAGATCTACGTTCCGGTGCTCGAAAAGGCCGGTTTTGAGGTGGCGACGGCCAATACCGCCGCTGAGGGACTTGAGCTGTTCAAAACCTTTCTCCCCGACCTGGTGATGGTCGATCTGGCCATGGAGCATTTTGACTCGGGTTTTGTCCTCTGCCACCGCATCAAGACCCTGCCCGAGGGGGCTCAGACCCCGGTGGTGATCATGACCGCGGCCAGCCATGAGACTGGCATCCGCTTCTCCACCCAGACCGAGGAGGAGCGCAAATGGATCCAAGCCGACGAATACCTGGACAAGCCAATTCCTCCGCGCGAGCTGCTCGCCTTCATCAAGGAGCGCTTCTTCGAGACCCCCGAGTCCCAGCAGCACTGAACGCACACAGGCAGCACCCCCGCCAATGCAAAAAAACGGCGCAGGTGCTGCCTTCGCGCATAACCCTTCACTCAGTGGGCAGGCATGAAGATCGAACGCGCAAATATCCTCGTTGTTGACGACGAATTCGGCATGAGGGAGGGCATTCGGCGCCTCTTTGAGGCCCAGGGCCACAGGGTCGAGACCGCTGAAACGGGACGCAACGGGATCGACAAAGGGACCGCCGAAGAGTTCGATATCTACTTCCTCGACCTCAAGATAGGCGATATCGACGGGGTGGAGGTCCTCGGCGCCATCAAGGCCCATTTCCCTGAAGCGATCTGCGTCATCTGCACAGCGTATGCCTCCATCGAAACAGCCGTCGAGACCACCAGGCTGGGCGCTTATAACTACATCGCCAAGCCCTTCGCCCCGGAAGAGATACAGCTCGTCTTCGACCGCGCTATCGAGAGGCGCTGGTATATCCTCGAAGCGCGCCAGCTCAGGGCCGAACAGGAGAGGCGCCTGCTTGAAATTACGCAGGAAAAGTCCCGTATCCGCACCATCATCAATTCGATCGCCGATGGCATCGTCGTGCTCAATCAGGATGAGGAGGTGGTCCTCTTCAATCCACAGTTCCCCCGGCTGCTCGAACTCGATAAGGAACTGGTCATCGGCCGTTCCATCCGCGAGGTGCTGCCGGAGCCCTATCAGGAGCTGATCGCCGACATCTTTCGGCAAAAGGACAGCCTGCAGGCCCTTCAACAGGAATTCATCATTCATCCCCCGGCAAAACTGGTCGTCATGGCCAACACCACCACCATCCGCGACGATCAGAACCGCTTGATCGGCTACGTCTCCGTCCTTCGCGACATCTCTGAACTCAAACAACTCGAACTGCTCAAATCCCAGTTCGTCAATATGGCCGCCCATGAGCTCAAGGCACCCTTGACCGCCATCCAGGGCTTTCTTGAGATGGTCGTCGACAAAACCCTCGGTGATGAACCCGAAACCTATGACAACTATCTCCGCCGCTCTCTGGAGCGCAGCAAGACTCTGATCACCCTCATCAACGACCTGCTCAACATCTCACGCATCCAGGCCGGCAAGATCCGCCGCGAGATCGAACGCCTGGATCTCTCCCAGCAGGCCCACTCCGCCGCCGATTTCTTCGCCAATGAAATTGAAAAACACGAACTGACCCTTGAGACCGAATTCGCCGATGGGCTGGTCATCGACGCCGACCGCGAGGAGATCCAGCGACTCCTCACCAATCTGATCTCCAACGCCATCAAGTACAACCGCCCCCAGGGCTCCGTCACCCTGCGTACCAGCCGGGAAAAGGGTTATGCCCGGCTGGACGTGAGCGACACCGGCATCGGCATGAAGCCGGAGGAGAAGGAGCGCCTCTTCGAGGAATTTTTCCGCGCCAAGAACCCCCATACCCGCAGCATCACCGGCACCGGACTGGGGCTCACCCTGGTTAAAAAGATCGTCGACAGCTACGCAGGACGCATCGAGGCGGAATCCGAATACGAAAAGGGCACCACCTTCACCCTTTATCTCCCCCTCGCTGAGCGATAAAAGGAGGTCTGCCGATTTATTTTCTTTCTTCTTTGCTAAAATTTACTTATTTTTGCACCTGTGCGGTCCTCTCGGAGCCTGATTCCGTGCTCCTCACTGGCTAACCCAAACGGTGAATTTGCAGGATGACCATTATGCTTGATCAGGCCTTCACCGGCGCTGAAGCATATCGTGTACATTTAACTTTTCCATTCATCGCTATTTCAGGCAGCAATGGCAAGACGACGGTCAAGGCCATGCTCGCTCATATCCTGCGCAAGGTCGGGCGGGTATACGAGTTCTCCGGTGACTCGGACACCGCCGCTGAGATCGCTCGGGAACTTGCCGCCATCCAGACCCCACAGGATTGGGCCGTGCTGAAAATCGGCGCCGCCATCCCCGGTGAGAGCCGCACCGCCGCACGCTTGATTCAACCCAGCATGGCGATCATTACCAACGTCGGCGAAGCCCACCTCGACCACTATGAAGGCATCGAGGCCATCGCCGACGCCAAGCTCGAACTCCTCAACGCCCTCCCCCCCAGCGGCATCGCCATCCTAAACCGCGACAATGAGTATACCCGCCTCATGGGACTCAAACTGGCCGGAAAAGTGCTCTATTACGGCCTGAGTCCGGTCTCGGATTATTTCGCCGATTCGATCCAGCATCTCGGACCGGAGGGCACTGCCTTCACCATTCACAGCCGAGGCGGGGAAAAGGTGAGCATCAGGATGGCCCTCTACTCCCTCGGAGATGTCTATAACGCCCTCGCTGCCTACGCCGCAGCCGCCGAGCTTGGTATACCACCCGGCATCATCAAAAACAGCCTCGAGACCGGTTTTACCCTTCCAGAAGGCCGCGGCCGTCTGCGCTCCTTCCCCGGCCTGCACATCCTCGATGATACCCACGACGCTACACCCCAGTCGTTCTATAAATCGACCAAATCCCTGATCAACTTCCGCCGCCACGCTAAACGGCTCATCTTCGTCATGGGCAAGATGACCGAAATCGGCGGCCAGACCCGGGTGATGCACACCATGATGGGCCACTACCTCGCCGGCATGCCCATCGACGTCGCCGTGCTGGTCGGTGAATACGCCAGCGCTGCCGCCTCCGCCATCGCCGCCGCTACAGGCCGGCGAAAACGGGTCGTCACCTGCACAACGGTCGAGGAGGCGTGCACCTGGCTGCGGCAGAACCTCAAAGCCGGGGACGTCGTCCTCGTGGAAGGAGGGGAGACCAACGACATGGCTGCCATTGTTCGCGACCTTGTCCGCTTCGGCAGTGAATCAGGGGGGCGCTCAATATCCACTAATCCACGTATCAATTCGATAGTACAGTAAAGACGAAACCATGGAATTTACAAAAATACTTGAAGAAATACCTTTAAACTGCCTTACAATGGCTAGTTCCAGAGAACGAGATGTATCATCGGTCTGCATCTCGGACATCCTCAGCGATGTCATGGCCAAGGTGCCTCGGGACGCAATCTGGATCACCAATCAGGCCCATGAAAATGTCATCGCTATCGCCTTTTTCAAAGAGCTGACGGCGGTCATTTTCACCAACGGCGCCGTGCCCGCCATGGATGCGATCGACAAGGCCAATATCAAAAAGATCGCCCTGTACAGCTGCGACCTGAACGCCTTCGATATCGCAGGCCGACTCTATGCCCTGGGTCTGCGCGGGAGCTACTGAATGCTGCGCTGGTATTGCGGAGACCTCCATATTCATACCGTGCTGTCACCCTGCTCGGAATTGACCATGGGGCCCCGGGACATCGTTCAGACCGCCATCGCGAAGGGACTCGATTTCATCGCGATCACCGATCATAATTCGGGGGAAAACGTCACCGCTGTGCAGGGAGCCGCCCAGGGCACTCATCTGCAGGTCTTTCCAGGCATCGAGGTTTCCACTCGGGAAGAGATCCATATGATCACTCTCTTCCCCTCCCTGGTACGACTGTTCGGCTTTCAGAAATGGCTCTACGGTCAGCTGCAGGAGGGGGAGAACGACCCCACTTTGTGGGGACCGCAGATCGTCGTCGATGCGCAGGAAAACATCGTTGGGGAAAACAATCGACTGCTCGGTCTGCCCATACGGCAGTCCTATGATCAGGTCGTGCGCGAGGCGGTCGCCCGGGAGGGGATCATCTATCCCGCCCATATCGACCGGCGCGCCAACAGCATGGTGCGCACCCTCGGCTTTCTGCCTGCCGATCTGCCCTTCCGGGTCGTTGAACTCTCTCGCCGCGCCAACCTGGCCGACGCGGTGGAGCGTTACAGCAGCAGCGGTCTGCAGCTGATCACCGCCTCAGACGCCCATGATATCGATCAACTCGGCTCTGCCCGGAGCTGGTTCAAAATGGCCGGAACCACTTTCCCCGAGCTGCTCCAGGCCTGCCGGGGGGAGAACGGCCGCTGCATCGCTGTGCTCCAGCCCGACGAAGCCGGCCGCAGCGGGGCGCCCTGCGCAGCCGCTGCGCACTGACCAGGAAAAGGGACGACTGTGCGCGAACTCTCACTGCATATTCTGGATATTGTCACCAATTCGATCGAGGCGGAAGCCAGTCGCGTCATCCTCTGGCTCGAGGAATCAGTGGAGAAAAATCTTTTTTCCATCACCGTGCGCGACAACGGACGCGGCATGAGCCAGGAGATGATCGATGCGGTCATCGATCCCTTCGTCACGACCAGGACCACCCGTCCGGTCGGAATGGGTCTGCCCCTGCTCAGGCAGGCGGCGACCAGCTGCGGGGGAGAGCTGCGCATCAAATCCAGGATCGGCAAGGGCACTACCTTGACCGCTTCGTTTCTGCACAACAGCCTGAACCGTTCCCCCCTCGGCGGCATCGCCGAGACCGTGGTCAATCTCATCATCGGTGCGCCTGATGTCCATTTTCTCTACGGCCATCGCACCGACGCAGGCTGCTTTACCTTTGATTCATACTGGATTTACGCCCGGATGGCGGAACTGGATTGTTCCCAATACATGCTGGTTGAGCCGGCGCAAAAATGGATCATGGAGCGGCTGCAGTCGATCGCTTCGACCGCCTGATCCACCCAGTGATCCCGCGCCGGCCCGATGCCGGAGTTTTAGAAGCTCTACTTAATCAACAGATCCACATCGGCGAAGGCTTTTTCCAGGTCCGCCGGTGAAACACAACTGCAGGAGGAATACCGCGTGAAAAGTTTGTCAGATCTCCGCGCCATCAAGGAAAAAGCCAAGAAGGAAATGGCCGCCCGCGAACAATCAGCCAAATACCGCATCGTCATCGCCATGGGGACCTGCGGTATCGCTGCCGGCGCCCGCGCTGTCATGTCCGCTATCCTCGATGAAATAAACAAGAGAAACGTCGCCGACGTCGTCGTCACCCAGACCGGCTGCCTCGGTTTCTGTGATCAGGAACCCCTCGTACAGGTGGTGCAGACCGACAAGGGCGTCACCACCACTTACGGCAAGATCAATCCGGAAATTGCCCGCAAAATAATCGATGAGCATGTCCTGGGAGATCACATCGTCTCCAGCCATGTCTTCTCGCATGAATAATGGCCGGCAACTCCACTCCGAGTTGAACCGTTGTCCCTAACTTGCCGCGTTTTATGGAGGAACCCATGACGGATTACACTGCAGTAGATAGAATTATCAAATCCTATGAAACGACCAAAACGCCGCTCATCTATATCCTCAAGGATGTGCAAAAGGCCTATGGTTATCTCTCCGAGGACATTCTCACCCGCATCGCCAAAAAGGTCGATATCCCCCTCAGTGAAATCTATGGCGTCGCCACTTTCTACTCTCTTTTCACCACCAAGCCCAAGGGCAAACACATCGTGCGCTGCTGCAACAATGCCCCCTGCTATGTCAAGGATTCCAAGGAGGTTCTCGCCCAGATCAAGAGCTATCTCGGCATCGAGACCGGCGAGACCACCCCGGACGGACTCTTCACCCTCGAGTTTACCAGCTGCCTCGGGCTCTGTGCTGTCGCCCCGGTCATGATGATCGACAGTGAGGTTTATGGCAATCTCACTCCCGAGAAAGCGATCGCGATATTGAAAGACTACAAAGTGAAAGGATCCTCCAATGCATAGAATCCATATTCTGGTCGCGATGGATGCCCATACCATATCCCAGGGTGCCCGCTCGGTCAAAGACGCCCTGGTCAAGGAAGTAGCCCTGGCCGGACTGGCCGATGATGTGCGCGTGGTCGAAACGGGCAGCCTCGGCATCTACGACAAGGGCGTTGTGCTGGTTATTTTTCCTGATGCCGTCTACTACGTCGGCGTCAAGATGGAGGATGTCTCCGAGATCATCGCCGAGCATCTGCTCAAGGGCCGCATTGTCGAACGCCTGCACTATCTCGACATCCCATCAGCCGAAGGAGAGGTTGGAGAAAAGTCGGCGCGCATCGGCAAGCAGGAGCGCGTCGTACTCAGAAACGCCGGCGTGATCGATCCTGAAAGCATCGAAGAATACATCGCCCATGACGGCTACGAAGCCCTTGGCAAGGCCCTCACGGAAATGACCCCGGAAGCGGTCATGGAAGAGGTGAAAAAGTCGGGGATGCAGGGCCGCGGCGGCGCCTTTTTTCCGACCGGACTCAAATGGAGTTTTGCGGCCAAGGAAAAATCGGACGAAAAGTATATCATCTGCAACGCCGATGAGGGCGAGCCCGGCACCTTCAAGGACCGCCTCATCCTTGAAGGCGATCCCCACGCCGTCATCGAAGGGATGATCCTGGCCGGCTTTGCCGTCGGGGCCCATCAGGGCTACGTCTATATCCGCGGTGAATATCACATGTCCATCGCCCGGGTCAAGCGCGCCATCGAACAGGCCCGCGCCCACGGCCTGCTCGGCAAGGGCATTTTCGGCACCCCGTTCTCCTTCGATCTCGAGATCCGCGAAGGGGCCGGGGCCTATATCTGCGGCGAGGAAACCGCTTTGATCGAATCGATCGAAGGCAAGCGCGGGGAGCCGCGCAACAAGCCGCCCTTCCCGCCCTCCGTCGGCCTCTGGGGAAAGCCGACGATTGTCAACAATGTCGAGACCCTCGCCAATGTGCCCCAGATCCTCCGCAAGGGGGCGGAGTGGTACAAGGGCATTGGCACGGCCAAGAGTCCCGGCACCAAGGTATTCACGATGGTCGGCAATATAAACAATCCCGGCCTCATCGAGGTGCCGATGGGCATCACCCTGCGTGAAATCATCTATGACATCGGCCACGGTATCCCGAATGGCAAAGGCTTCAAGCTCGCCCAGCTGGGCGGCACCACCGGCGGCATCCTGACCAGTGAGCATCTCGATCTGCCTCTGAGCGTCGAGTCCCTGCGCGAGATCGGCGCGGGCATGGGCTCCGGCGCCCTGCTCGTGGTCGACGACAGCCAGTGCGTTGTCGGTTTGGTCAAAAACTTTGTCGAATTTTTTGTGCATGAGTCGTGCGGCATCTGCACCCTCTGCCGGGAGGGCAACGGCCGCCTGCTCGAGATCCTTGACCGCCTGACCTCCGGCCATGGCACAGCCAGGGATCTCGAACTGATGGAGGAGCTCGCCAATACCATGACCAAGGGCGCTTTCTGCGGCCTGGGTCAGGCGGCTCCGATTCCCATCATCGGCTGCCTGCGTTACTTCAGAGAGGAGTTCGAACAGCATCTGGAAAAGAAATGCAAGACCGGCAGATGCACTTTTGAGGCCGCCGATACGGCCGCCGCTTGATCTTCTCCACCGGAAATAGTAGCACCCATTTATTATTTTAGGAGGATTCCCTTGGATACTGTCAATTTGACCATAGATGGACGCAAGGTTACCGTGCCGGCAGATGCCACGGTTCTTGAAGCCGCCGAGAAGGCTCTGATCAACATCCCCCGCCTCTGCTATCACCCCGATCTGCCCCCGATCTCCGCATGCCGCCTCTGCGTCGTCGAGATCAAGGGTGATCGTCTCCTGCGCACCGCCTGTTCCTGGAAGGTCGCAGAGGGGATGGAGGTGATCACCAACTCGAAGGTGGTACGCGAATCGCGCAAGATTGCGATGGAACTGCTGCTCTCGCGCCATCCCATGCGCTGCACCGAATGCGTCCGCAACGGCTCCTGCGAACTGCGCGCCGTTGCCGACCAGCTCGGCATCCGCGAAATCTCTTTCGAATACCGCGAACGCAAGGGCGAGCTGGATACCTCCAGTCCCTCCGTCGTCCGCGACCCATCGAAATGCATCCTCTGCCGCCGCTGCGTCCAGACCTGCACCATGGTCCAGAGCGTCAGCGCCCTCGGCATGGAGAGCCGTGGATATGATGTCTGGGTTGACACCCCGTTTGGCAAGGGGCTGAGCGAGGTCGCCTGCGTCGCCTGCGGCCAGTGCATCGACCGCTGTCCGGTTGGGGCCCTGTACGAGAACAGCCATATCCAGCGGGTCTGGGACGCCCTCGACAATCCCGACCTGCATGTTGTCGTCCAGACCGCGCCGGCCGTCCGCGTCGCCATCGGCGAGGAATTCGGCATGCCCGCCGGCTCGCTGGTCACCGACAAGCTGGTCGCCGGCCTGCGCCGTCTCGGCTTCGACAAGGTCTTCGACACCGACTTTACTGCCGATCTGACCATCATGGAGGAGGGCTATGAGCTGCTCAACCGGCTGAAAAACGGCGGCACCCTGCCCCTGTTAACCTCCTGCAGCCCGGGTTGGATCAATTTCATTGAACATTTCTATCCCGAACTCCTGCCGCACGTCTCTTCCTGCAAATCCCCGCAGCAGATGTTCGGCGCCCTTGCCAAGACCTACTATGCGCAAAAAATCGGCGCTGATCCGAAAAACATCTTTTCGGTCTCGGTCATGCCCTGCACTGCGAAAAAGTACGAGAGCGACCGCGCCGAAATGAGCAGCAGCGGCTTCAAGGATGTCGATGCCGTTCTCACCACCAGAGAAGCTGCCACGATGATGAAGCAGATCGGCATCCATCTGCCCGACCTGCCGGATGAAGAGTATGATGCGCCGCTGGGAATCTCGACCGGCGCCGCGGTCATCTTCGGCAACACCGGCGGCGTCATGGAGGCCGCCCTGCGCACGGTTTACGAGGTGGTCACCGGCAAGACTCTGGAAGAGGTCGAAATCAAGGCTGTCCGCGGCCTGGAAGGCGTCCGCGAAGCGGAGGTTCAGGTCGGCGATCTCACCGTGCGGGCTGCCGTCGCCAACGGCCTCGCCAACGCCCGCCAGCTCATGAAAAAGATCGTTGCCGGCGAGGCCCACTATCACTTTATCGAGATTATGGCCTGCCCCGGCGGCTGCATCGGCGGCGGTGGTCAGCCGGTTCCCACTTCGATGGAGATCAGGAAAAAACGCGCTGCAGCCATCTATCGTGCCGATCAGGCCAAGACCATCCGCAAATCGCACGAGAATCCGGCCGTGCAGCAGCTCTATAAGGAATTCCTGGGCGAACCCAACAGCCACAAGGCCCATGAACTCCTTCATACCCATTATATCAAAAAAACGGTGTATCAGGAATAGCACCAGTGCACTCCGCCCGGCGCCCTTGCTCCGGGCGGAGTCTTCAGGAGGGTGGCATCATGACGGATAGCCTTTCGCCCCTCATTTTGGTGGTTAATCCGGGCTCCACCTCGACCAAGGTGGGGCTCTTCACCGGCAAAAAAAAGGTTTCGGAAGAGAATCTCGTCCATTCCCGGGAGGAGCTGGCGCGCTACCAGAGCCTCTGGGATCAGTTCGATTACCGCACCGACCTCGTCATCGAATTTCTCAACCGGCAGAACCTCAAGGCCTTCTCCCTCGATGCGGTCGTCGGCAGAGGGGGAATGCTCAAGCCCCTGAGCCGCGGCACCTATGTCGTCGATGAGACCATGATCGAGGATGCCAGAAGGGGGGTTCAGGGCCAACACAGCTCCAACATGGGTTGCGCCATCGCCCAAAAGATCGCCCAACTCTACGGCTGTGTTGCCTTTATCGTCGATCCGGTCTCGGTCGACGAATTCGACGTCCTTGCCCGCTACTCCGGCCACCCGAGGATTGCACGGCGCTCCCTGTCACATGCCCTCAGCCTGCGCGCGGCCGCGATCTGGGCTGCGGAATCCATGAAAATGGATCCGAACAAGCGCAATTTTATCGTCGCCCATCTTGGCGGGGGCATCTCCATCGCACCCATCAAGGGCGGCCACATCATTGATGTCAACGACGCCTCCAGCGACGGCCCTTTCTCCCCGGAACGGACGGGAAGCCTGCCCCTGCAACCCTTCATTGACCTCTGCTTCTCCGGCGAGTTCACAAAAAAGGAGGTTCAGCAGATGGTGATGGGCAAGGGCGGATTGCTCGCTTACCTGGGGACCACTGACGCGCGCGAAATTGAAAGACGCATCGCGGCCGGCGACAGCACCGCCGGCGAGGTTTTTGCCGCCATGGCCTATCAAATCGCCAAGGAGATCGCCGCCATGGCCAGCGTGCTCTGCGGAGAGGTCGCCGCCATCGTTCTCACCGGCGGACTCGCCCGTTCAGCCCTGCTGGTGGATTTGATCAGCACGCGCATCAAATTTATCGCCCCGATCAAGGTCATACCAGGCGAACTCGAAATGGAAGCCCTGGCTGCCGGGGCATTGCGCGTGCTCACCGGTCAGGAGAAAGCCCGGCGCTACTGAACCACATGCAGATAGGCCAAACAGGAGTCCCCCATGATTACCTCCTTCGATGACCTGCTCGACAGGATGCGGCAGGGTCCCAGGGTGACAGTGGCCGTCGCCGCTGCCGATGACGAGGCCGCACTGGGCGCGGTGGCGGCCGCACACGAACTGGGCATGGCGGATGCCCTCCTCTTCGGCGATGGCGCCAGGATCAGCGCCGTGTATGAAGAAATGACCGGCTCCCCCGATTTGCCTTTCGAAATCCGTGAGGCCGCGGAGGAACAGGCAGCCCGGGCGGCGGTTGCGGCGGTGCGCAGCGGCGCGGCTCAAATCCTGCTCAAGGGCAAGATCAAGACCGCCGCGCTGCTCAAGGCGGTGCTGGACAGTGAACACGGGCTGCGCTCCAGCCGCCAGCTCAGCGACCTCTTCATCTTTGAGGATCCCTCGCGCGCCGGCAACAAATTGGTAATGATCACCGACGGCGGTGTGACCCTCAAGCCCGATCTGAAGCAGAAAATCGAGATTATCGAGAACGCCGTGGCAGTGGCCCGCGCCCTCGGCAACGACTCGCCGCGCGTGGCCGTGCTCTCGGCCGTGGAGACAGTCAATCTCGCCCTTTCGGCCACTATCGATGCCGCTGTCCTGACCAAGATGAACCAGCGCGGCCAGATCAAGGGCTGCATCATCGATGGACCCCTCGCGCTCGACAATGCGATCTCCGCCGAAGCCGCAGCGCTCAAGGGAATCGAATCCCCTGTGGCTGGAAAGGCTGATATCCTGCTCTGTCCGGAGATCGAATCGGCCAACATGCTGGCCAAATCGACCACCTATTTCGCCCGCATGCGCCTGGGCCACGTCATTATGGGATCGACCGCACCGGTGCTGATCCCCTCACGCGCCGACAGCACGGACAGCAAACTGCTCTCCATCGCCATCGGCAAGCTGATTTGTACCAGATAGGGCCCGGCTGAGAGGGCGGGGCGCAAGAGCAGGAGTACTGCATGAATTTGCTGCACAACGAGAACAGGAATTCCAATCGCCATAAACCCAGAATGGAGAAAAAACTCCATTTTTCCATCTGGTATGTGCTTTTTGCCATCATGACTCTCTTCCTCTTCAACGACCTCTTCTTCTCCTCCCATACACAGGAGGTACCCTACAGCACCTTCAAGGAGCTTCTCCGACAGAGCCGGGTTTTTGAAGCCGGGGTTTCGACCGACAGAATTGAGGGATTCTATTTCATCGGCGATTCCACCGCCCTGGCCGCACGCCGTGCCCGTTACGATTCTCTGCAGGCGACGGCTTCGCGGCGCAGCGGTTTCAATATCCGGGAGATTTTTTCCTCCGCCAAGGACAGGGAACTCTTCGTGGAGAAGAATCTCCAGTCTTTTTTCACCCGGCGCATCGATGACGGCGATCTGGTCAAGGAACTGGAAGCCTATCGCGTCGCTTACCGCGGGGTGGAGGGAGAGGACTGGCTGCGCTCCCTGATTCTGGGCTGGATTCTGCCCTTCGCCATCCTCTTCGCCATCTGGGGCTATATTTTCAAACGCATGAATCCCAGCGGTGGCATGATGTCCATCGGCAAGAGCAAGGCCAAGATCTACGTCGAGGGGCAAACCAAGGTCACTTTCAAGGATGTCGCCGGCATCGACGAAGCTCTTGAAGAGGTGAGCGAAATCGTCGAGTTTCTTAAAAATCCGGAGAAATTCCAGCGCCTCGGCGGCCGGATTCCAAAAGGGGTTCTTCTGGTAGGACCCCCGGGCACCGGCAAGACCCTGCTTGCCAAGGCCGTGGCAGGAGAGGCTCAGGTTCCTTTTTTCAGCATATCCGGCTCCGATTTCGTCGAGATGTTCGTCGGCGTCGGAGCCGCGCGCGTCCGCGACCTCTTTCAGCAGGCCTCGCAAAAAGCCCCCTGCATCATCTTCATCGATGAACTCGATGCCCTCGGCAAGGCCCGCGGCGTCAATGTCTATGGGGGGCACGACGAGCGCGAGCAGACCCTCAATCAGCTCCTCTCCGAAATGGACGGTTTTGAGTCCAACACCGGCGTCATCATCATGGCTGCCACCAACCGCCCTGAAATCCTCGACATCGCCCTGCTCCGGCCCGGGCGCTTCGACCGCCAGATCGTCGTCGACCGCCCCGATATCAACGGCCGGGAGGCGATCCTCAGGGTCCATGCCCGTCAGGTCAAGCTCGCCCGCGAGGTCGATTTAAAGGTGATCGCCGCCAGAACCCCGGGCTTTGTCGGGGCTGACCTCGCCAACCTCCTCAACGAAGCCGCGCTCATCGCCGCCCGCCACAACCAGAAGAAGGTGGAGATGCATGATCTGGAGGAGGCCATCGACCGGGTCATCGCCGGCCTTGAAAAGAAGAGCCGGGTGATGAACAAACGGGAGAAAGAGACCGTCGCCTATCATGAAGCCGGCCATGCCATCGTCGCCT
>Ga0302250_1000318_pt1 | contig 52754 bp, 62 predicted proteins | sample AAG_RA_Asp_MG_FD_193536 | JGI IMG/M metagenome (GOLD analysis project Ga0302250, IMG submission 193536) | Enriched activated sludge microbial communities from anaerobic digester in WTTP, New Holstein, Wisconsin, United States - AAG_RA_Asp | ecosystem: Engineered > Bioreactor > Anaerobic >...
TTCTCGTTATCGGTAAGATAATTTAGTACGATATCTCTTAGATCCATTGCCCTGTTCCTCTTTGTTTCCAATTCACTGTTGGATACAGGGCATCTTCACTTTTTACAGCACTTCGTGTACACTACCGATCTCATTCTGCATATCTTCGGGAACAAAAAACTTTACGAATTTCATTTCTGGTGCATTAATCTGCTGTACATCTTTACGTGTATCAGTTGATGCACTCACCATCGGTACCATTACCATCCCGGCCAGCAACAGTGCCAGCAGGACGGCGATTGTTTTCCGTAGAGACATTTTTCTTTCATCTCCGTTTCTTCTTCTCCTTGCTACACCCGGGGACACGAAGCCAACCTTCATAAGATCGGAAGATGAAATCCTCATGCCTGCGGGCGGGACCGGGTTCAACACAGGTTTGTCGCTTGGCGAACCCGTCCTCTTCTTTTCCGGGACAACCTCCGGTCGCCTCTAACAGGAAATATATCTGGATATTTATACGATCTCTCTCACAAGTCTTTACACGTTCGGATAAAAGAAAGATGGATTTGGTCCGGGATCGTTGAGGGCCCCAATAGTATCCCCTCAAGGCATTCTCGAATGTGAGGAATTTTCAGATGTAAATTATCAGTTACTCTAAACACGCTGGGATTTTGGTGCAAGGGGGGGTAGCGGTGGAGATCTATTGTAACCTGACCAGTTTTCTGACCTGTTCAACAACAACGAAGAATTGGATAATCCGGTATTCGTTGTCCCATCGTTTGTCGGCGTAGAAAGAGTTGTGATCCCGACGAGGGGGCGTCTCAACATGCCGTACTCCATATATCTCACTTGATAGAATTGATCGTGATATTCGATTAGTGAGCCATGGCTGCATTCAAAGATTGTTTTTCCCTGGCAGATCTTCTTTACAAAAGCATCATACCTGCTCATGTTGCCCTCGAACGAGTTCACATATCTCCAGCCATTGTACCAGACCTTCGGGTCATTGTCCACGCCATGCAGGTAGCTCTCAAGTTCCGGGTACATCTGGAGATCTTCGTACGTCACCCGGGTGCTGTTGATGTACTTGACTATCCGCACATCCACTTCCTGGATACTAAAACTTGCATCAGTTTTCAGCGGCGCCGGAGGGGTCAGGTTCCCCGGTTTCGTACTATTTTCCAGTTGTGACTGAAAAACTGATCCAGGAATTAGGGAATATAGAATGATGCCGGCAACAACGAACATGCCGATCAGGATAAATAATCTAATTTTTTCTCTCAATACTTTCATACAGATTCCTGCAACATGGTTTTTCGTCAAGTAAGGACAATTGATTCCCACACTTCAATGAATAATCCCGAAACTATATGTTCACCGAAAAAAAGGATTACCGGATTACCAAGTGTTCGTTTTTCACTATCGGGTCCACAGTCATTACACCCCTGATACACTCCCGCCATCATCCGTCTTTCCCTATCGATGCCCGTAGATTTTTCTGAATATAGTCATGTTCTGCCGGATCTACTTCACGATCACAGTAAGATTGAACCCGAGATCCCCTTTTTCTTCGTGAACAAGGATAAACTTTCCATCAATGATCGATGTCCCGGAGCTGACCGCCCGGTACCTAACCCGGTAATGGCCGGTATTATTCCAGAAATCGCCACCATCGGAAAAGGTACCGGCATTCACCAGTTCAAGCCCGCACCCGGAGACTGGGACAACCCAGTGGAGGCCAAGCCCCGGGATCCACCGGAGGTTGATCTCAACAATGTCCCCCTTCTCGAGTATGATCGTCCTGCCGGAATCGTTCTCGCCAAGGTAATACCGGATGCCGGGTACCGGGTCCTGGATCGCGACGGAAATATCAGCCGGAACAGGGGTTCGGGAATCGGTAAACAGGGGATTGCATTGGGATTCGGGACTCTCCCCTGGCCCGGGGCCGGTTTGATTGACAGGAGATACTCGATCCTGTGTAGTACCGGGAGCCGGAACCTCCGGAGAGTCTGGATGAACCGGTGTCGGCTGAAGATCCTGTTGCGGAGGTTTCTGGAGTACTTCAGGCTGCAAGTATGTAATAAAAAAGCACACACTTACCATACATACCACAAAAACAAGCGCGAGAGAAATCGCGATTTTATGTTGTTTGATATCGGAGAAATTCATAGATCTATCCTTCGTAATTAGACACTCTAAACACGCTGGGATTTTGGTGCAAGGGGGGGTAGCGGTGGAGATCTGTTGTAACCTGACCAGTTTTCTGACCTGTTCAAAAACGCCGAAGAATTGGATAATCCGTTGTACATGGTCCTATCGTCTATCGGCGCAGAAAGAGTCGTGATCCCGACGAGGGTGCGGTCCGGTTTCCCATTTAGCTGCGAACTGGGGGACGGATCTTGATAAACACAACCGCTCAGGAATATACATCCGCACAGGATCAGAGCGCTGATGAGGGTGAGCCGGTTTTTCTCTTTAATTTGTCTCATACGTATATACCACACTCCTTTTCATAAGATGAAATAGGTAATCATTTCAATTCGGTTCAAGAGTCTATTTAAAAAATGAGGAATTTAATAATTCTGGCCGGCGATATGCTGGGTGTTTATGCGTCCGGAACCATCGAACCAGGCGCTGGCATACACATATTGTTCGTCACTGGTGAACCCGTCCCAGTAAAATGTTGTCTGGGGGCTGTACCAGTTATTGTTAGAATATGTGTAATCATCCCGTATCGGGTTTGTTTCTGTTTTGAAATAATTTGAGATACCCCCTACAGTATCGACTTCTGTTGATCCTACTAGCCAGTCAACCCGGATTGATGGATTATCTGTGTCGCTATAGGAATTATGATACCATGTACCTGTGGAGCTATCCTGAAGCCAGAGATCGTACACACCGTTGGTGATGTAGAACTGATAATTGACCTGCTGGAGTGTTCCGGTGACATCAATATTCAACCAATTCCATGCGGTTGACCAAGTCCCCTCATCGAAGACGGCCACCCATGCATAGGTGTTTCCGGAATCAGTGAAATCCATAATAAATTCAATCGAGTCCCCGCTTCGATCAAGATAAATTTCGCGTTCGTTATAATTCACGAATGTTTCGCCGGAGTTTGAATATGATGTCGGATCCATCATTCCGAAAACTTTGGTAACGGAATATCCGGTATCCCTTTTATAAAACGCCCTGACCTGACGGTTAATGCTTCTCGCTCCTGCCATCTTCCCTGGACCGGCAATGGTAGTGCCCGCTGTATCACGAGGTTGGGTGAGTCGTGTTTCAGCTGTGTTCTGTCGTTCCTGCAAGGTTTTATTTTTCTCATACAGTGTTGAAAATTCTTCAAACATTTTTTCTGAATATAAGACCGTAATCATATCCAGATCGGAATTCATATCATCGAGTTCAAGCATTTTTTTCGGAATTCGGAGCATGACAATGGCTTCATCGGACCTGATTTCCGGTGCATCCAACCATTTAGCCGGGAAGGTTACTTCAACCATATCCAGTTTCGCTTTTTTACTGTTTTGTGAAAACCAATCTTTTGAAAAGATGATTTGAGCTATTTCAGATTCGGATACAGATGGTGAGGGAGTATAATTTTTCATTAATTGCTTTTTTTCATCATAGGTCAGTTTGTCATTGATGCCTGGTTGGAAAGATGGTAATTTTTGCAATACCACAGCATTGTTTGATTTATCATTTTCTTCAGATGAGGGAGTAATCGCGACTCCCGAATGATCTTCCGCGCTCACCATCGGTACCATTACCATCCCGGCCAGCAACAATACCAGCAGGACGGTGATTGTTTTCCGTAGAGACATTTTTCTGTCATCTCCTTCTCTTCTTCTCCTTGCTGCACCCGGGGGCACGAAGCCAACCTTCATAAGATCGGAAGATAACAATCTCATGCCTGCGGGCGGGACCGGGTTCAACACAGGTTTGTCGCTTGGCGAACCCGTCCTCTTCTTTTCCGGGACAACCTCCGGTCGCCTCTAACAGGAAATATATCTGGATATTTATACGATCTCTCTGACAAGTCTTTACACGTCCGGGTTTTTTTTGAACGTGTAAACGGATGTGAGAGAAAAGGTAAGACTAGCTCGTTTCAACATCTTCCCTGATACCATGAGGGTATTCAGCAGATCATTACTCGCGTTGATCGTTGCAGCACTCGTGCTGGTTCCGATCGTTTATGCACAGGATGTTGAACAAAAAACGGCAGCCTATGAAGTAAGACCTGTTGAGCTGCCCTTTGCGGGCCTGGTATCTCCAAAGGCGTACGACACGATTACAACGGGAGAAACGGACACCTTCTCCAAATACGTTCTGCCCCTGACATCATCGCTAACCGTTGATCTCAACTGGGGAGACACTTCTGATTCACTGGCACTCACCATCCTCGCTCCGGACCAGAATCTCGGGACATTCTACGATAGTTCAGATGGGATTACCGATGGTCGGATAGTTCTCCGGATCTCAAACCCCGGCGGATACCTTACCATGGGAACATGGAAATTCGGTGTTTACGGAGCAAGTGTCAACGGCGTTGAAGATTATTCGTTCAATGCATATTAGAAAAAGCATAAAACTGATAGTATGGGAAATGATAGATTAATGAAGGTATGTTCTCACATCCATCCAGATCAACCCTTGCAATCATTTCCTTTTTTTTCTTGGTAGCCACTTCCACGGCCGCTCCCGTGAATTATGTTGTGGAAAGCGGGTACCCTTACCTGATCGAAAATCCCCCGGATGATGTAAGACAGCTCTCGTGGTGGGAACTGTCCCTGAGAGATATCATCATCTTCTCTCTGGTTGCTGTATCCCCCGCCCTGACATATCCTCTCGAATTGTTTATCCTCGTAAAGATGCTGCTGTATTCCGGATACCGGCATATCACGGATAAAACCGTGCTGGATAACCGGATGCGCCTTGAGATCTATTCGAGAATTCGCGATCACCCGGGAACAACTGCACCCGTACTGGCAAAGGATCTCGATATGAATCTGGGAACGGTCAGGTATCACCTTGAAATGCTCCAGATCACGCGGAAGATCACATCGATATCGAATCCGGGCTTTACCGCATTTTTTGAAAATCCTGAAAGCCGGTCCATCCTTGAGAGAAAACTCCTCGCACACATGCGGAATGAGACTAAAGTAAAAATTTTCCAGTACCTTCAGCAAATGCCGGATTCATCGCGGCAGGGTATTGCAGACCACCTTGGTCTATCGGGTCCGGCCGTGACATGGCACATGAACCAGCTCATGGACGACTTGATTATCGTTACCATCCGTGATGGAAAATGTATCCGGCATTCACTGAATCCGGAAGCCGTGCCGGTTCTTGAAAAATACCTGCCCGAAATGATCCATGGGGATTGATCACTCTTTTTTGTTAGGAAAATGTAACCGGACCTTGCATGAAATTTTTTCAGCAGGGTAGAGCTGGAACTGCCGGCCCTTCACTCACAGGAAGTAGCATCCGTACGAAGACGGTCGTCCAGCAGATCGCGTAGCACGCCCTGGCCCCGGGGTTTGGGGATCTCACGACCCAGCTTGCGGGCGGTTGAGAGCCAGAGCTCGATTGCGGTTTTGATCTCCTTCAGGGCCTGCTCTTCGTTCTCCCCAAATGCTGAGCAGCCAGCCAGTTCAGGCACTACCGCGATATACCCGTTATCATCATCGCTGTAGAAGATCTCAATCGCGTATTTATGCACCGGGCTCATCCTCCAGAAGAGAGTATTCCTCAATGATCTTACAAAGCTGTCTGACCTGATAGGGTTTAGCCATACCGCCCACATCCTGAAAATTCAAGAGTTCCCGTACATCATTCCGCGTATATATCCGATGACTTCCTTTTCCTCCACGACACACAAAACCGAACTGTTCCGCAACCCGGCAGAGATGTTCGAACCTGACATTCTTTGGACGGGTTTTTAATTGGTGGTACAGTTCTGCTTTTCTCATGGGTGAATCAGAATATTGACTCACATCACTAAATATTTTATGTAATATACTTATTTGCATATTTGTTCTCCGGTCCGAATGGTTGTCTATTCGAGATCTGGTCACATGTTACTTTGAAAATCCCCCTCCCGGAAAACGGGGTTTCCCCGAGTCCCCGCACTCACAGCCCGATCCGGACAGAGATCGCCTAAAAGAATGTGGCTAAAATTAACCTCTGGTTTTCAGACGTGAATATGGTTGCCGGAATGTGAATTATTCCCTCATTTTCCGGAATTATTCCCTCTGGATCCGGAAAAGAGGGAAATCCGGACCCTGTACGGGGCCGGATTAGGGGATGAGAGTGGTAATGTCTAATAATCTATGCTACAACGGAGGGGAGGAAAGTCCCTTCGTTTGTCCGTGAGATATGCACGAGCACGGTGGGAAATGAATTCCATGACCTAAAAAAAACCAAAAAAATTATCCCTTCACACTCAGCCCGTTCTCTTTTGCAATCTCCACAAACGCCCGGCCCAGGTGTTCGGCCTGCTTTGTTGTCGTGCCGTACGTGTTGAACTTCCAGACTTTCGTTGCGCCGGGAATAACTCCCGTGATCCCTTTCTCTTCCAGCGCACTCTGGAGATAGTACCCGCGTTTCTTGTGCGTCTCTGCGATCTTGTCGAAGGAATCGATCGTGTTGATCCGGGTCATCGTGTGCTTCCGCGGATACTCCGAGAGGCACTTCGTCCCTTCGATCGAAAGGAGAGCGTCCATCACGATCTGGTGGTTCGCAAGCTCCTTGTCGAAATGTTTCGTCCGCTCCTTCACGTAGGGGAACGAGGCCATCATGCCGACAAGCGTTACGCCCATCAGCGTGCAGCCCATCATCTCCGGCTCCTTGATCCCGAACTTCCGGTTCGTGACATCGCCGGTGATCGCGGTGGTGCGGAACACTTCCTTCTCCCGCTCGGCCGTTGCCGCGAGAATGCCGGATGGGGCCGGGGCTGCCATGCTCTTGTGGCCGGAGCCGACAACGAAGTCAACGCCCATCGCCTTCCCGTCAACGGGCAGGATGCCGACCGTGTACGCGCCGTTGTACAGAACCGGGACATCATACTGGTGGCAGACCTTCGCGATGCCGGCAACGTCGTGCATGTTGCCGTACTGGTAATCGACATGGTCGATGAAGGCAAGGACGGGCGCCCTGCCAAACTCTTTTTTCACGGCTTCGATCTTTTCCGCAGCGGCATCGGGCGTAACGAGTTTCTGGTCGTTTGCCGGGATCTCGCGTGCAACCCCCCCGGCGCCTTCGACCGCCATGAACTCCGTGTAATGCGAGAGCGAGGTAAGGAGCACCGGGTCGCCCTTGTTCACGTACGTGTGAGCAACGGCTTGGAACCCGCGCCGGGCGCCGGGCACCGTCCGGACCGCGTCCATGTTCAGCCACTTTGCCACGTCCTTGTGGAACTCCGCGATGGGGGGCTTTGCAATGTAATCGAGCCGGTTGGGCTTCCGGCAGTTGTCGCAGACCGAGTAACCGTCGCCGTACGCGACAACGGCTTTCATGGCATCGGCCGTGAGCCGGCCGCCGGCCTGGATCGGGTCGATGTTGATGAAGAGCTCGTCCACCTGCCGGGCCTCGATGCCCTGCCCGCACCTCATTTGAGCATCTCCTGCTTCAGCGAGCCAACCTGTCGCTCTAGGTTTTCAAGGAGGCGCTGAGCCTGCTCTTTCTGTTTTGCATCGAACTCGTGCAATGGCGCCGTCTCGCGGAGGAGGACGCGGAGGTCCGTCAGCGTGTAGATTGCCTGGAAGGTCATGTCGACTGCCCGTTTTGACATGGGTTCACCTGATTATTGTATAGACGTCCGGGAAATTAAGTACCTGTGGTTCTGCCGGAAGATACCCGGGACACCGGACCAAAAATGCAGATACGTAACAGTGTTTCATGCTCTTTATTTGCAAAACGCCAATATACGGATAAGCCGGTGAAAAATGAATCCTGCACTCAGCCAGTTCAAGAAAGAGATCCGGCATTTCTCGCTTGTCACATCAGCGAACCTCATCATCGGCGCGATAGCGAGCGCAGCGGGAATCCTGTACATCATTGCAGCAATCCTCGGGTTCACGACAAACCTCGTCTCCCCCGAACTGCGGGTGATCGCCGGGGCGATCGCTATGGTCTGCTTCGGGCTCGGGGTAAGCGTACTCCACGTCACACTCGGGATCTATCGGGGCCTCAGGGGCCTCAGGGACAAGCTTGACGGAGAAGGCCCGGCCGTCACGGATGACCGCATAACCTGCCTGATCGTCCAGATGACGGCGTATTACCGGGACATCCGGAAAACCCTTGGCACGATAATCCTTTTAGGCCCTCTCTGCGGATTTTGTGTCTTTGTCCTCGGGATCGTCACCGGCCTTGAGGCATTCTCTTTCATGCCCGCCGGTTTTTCCATCACGCTGGACAGCCGGGTCACGTTCCTTGCGCAGGCCCTGACCCTTGCGATCGTGGTATCAAGCCTCCTCTCCTCGCATTATTTTACAAAGTTCGCTATGGCATGGAACCATCGCATTGCCGAGATCGAAGCATCGGAATGCGCATTAAAAAAGACGCTGGGGCTGGATGACCAATGACCGGGCGACGGACGGTTTACGAAATTTACTGGGAGATACTCGTCTATTGCAAAATCCCCCGGTCGTTCACAGCCATCATAAATCGGTGCGACCTGAACTCAAAGACCGGTCAGGAGTACATCCAGTTCCTCGTGTCGCGGGGATATCTCGCTGCTACCGATTCTGGCGAGAGAAAAACGTACCAGTCAACGCCCCGTGCAGCGGAGTACATCGCGCTCTTCAGTTCGCTGTACCAGAAACTCTTCGATTCCGGGCCGGAGTTCAGGTTATAGGGAGGGATCTTCTCTCCTGTTTCGGCTTTGGCCGGTCCGGCCTATCCCTTCATCACTATGACTGCTGTTGAGCGGGTCTCCATGCCCCGGCCGGGATACGGATCTCGAACCGTGCCCCTTTTCCGAATGTCCCGTTCTCGGTGATCGTGATCCCGGTTACTTCAAGGATTGTCCGGGCGAACGAGAGGCCAAGGCCCGTGTGTTTGCCCACCCCGTACTGGAAGATGCGTTCCTTCTCCTCAGCCGGGATACCCCCGCCATTGTCCTCGATGACAACAACGAGTCCGTTGTGTTCCTCCCGTGCAGAGATGTTGATGGCCGAAAGGTTCACGCCATGATGGAGAGCGTTCTCGAAGATGTTGTAAAAAGCCTTCACCGAGAGCGGATCGGCAAAAATCTCCACCGTGGGGAGGTCCATCGTGAAGGTTACGCTCTTGTGGGGGAGGCCGTTCTCGGCTTCCGCAACCAGGCCCGGCAGGGACTGCCAGCCCGGTTCGTACGTCCCGAGGTGCAGGAAATCGCTGGAGAACCGGAGGTTCTGGCTGATCTTCTCCGAGAGTTCGATCGCTTTTTGAAGATACTCGTCCTCCGGAGGTTTTTTTACCACGTCTTCGAGCAGGAGAAGGTACCCTGAGAGGCCGGTCACCAGGTTGTTGATGTCGTGGCTGGTCAGCCGGGAGATGAGCGAGATCTTCTCGCTTGCAACCTGGAGGGCGTGCTGCTGCCGTTTCCGGTTGCTGATGTCCCGGACAATGAGGACAACGCCGGCAGGCTGTTCCCCGGGCTCTTCCACCAGCGATCCGGCGATACTGACAACATTCCGGTCTTCGGGCCGCTGGATCTCTGGGTTCAGCACGGCTTCATGATCGGCAAACCACTTGTTTTCCCGGATCGCGGTCATGAACGTACGGTACACCGGTTCCGGTATGATCCCGGATACGTTCTGACCGGTGAGCGATTGCTCGCTTGTCCGGAAGATCCGGGCAGCGGATGCGTTTGCCGAGATGATGCGGCCGTCCATTGCGGTGATGATCACGCCATCGGGCATGGTCATGAGGATGTATGGGAGGGCTGTCTCGGCACTGAGCTGGAAGAGTCCCACCCGGCTGATGGCATAGGTTATGGTAGCCGCGAACAACGCTATGCCGATAAAGACCAGGTTGGGGAGGGAAATTCCGATCAACGGGAAGATAATGCCGGACACTGCCCCAAAGAGGATCGGGAACAGGATCGCTGCAGTGACGAGGTGGACATGGCGTTTTCTCTTCACGCTCTCTGCCCGGTGCCATGCGGTATAGCCTGCAAGCACTGCCCAGATCATGATGATGACAACGAAGAGCGCGACCAGCGGGTAGACCGGGCTTGTCACTCCGGCCTCGTAGACATAGCCAATCCCCTCCCGGTAATCGATGGTGTACAGGGTTCCGGTAAAGATGCCAAGGAGGGTGATGATGGCGGCCGGCACATAGAGACAGAAGATCAGCAGAACTGTCTTTGTTTTTTTTGCAAACGGGTACGCGGTAAATTCGAGAATGAAATGGGTTGTGACTGCAATGACAAGCGGCCAGAGGGCGCTTGCTTTCAGCCAGAAGAATGCCTCGTCATACGTCACGGAATGCCAGAAGAAAAATTCACCTGTTGCCCAGTAGGTTGCTCCCAGCATGGAGACCAGGAAGAGCTGGTTGACCCGTGACCGCGGATCCTTTGCATGCACGAAAAAACCCAGAGCGCAGGTGATGAATGCGGACAGGAAACAGAACCATGCAAGAACCGAATAAATCATGGGATCCAAACTCCCCGGACAACAACCGGAATATGTCCGTACGACCCGAGCCCTCCTGCCCGGATTGCAGGGATCAATTCCACGTTTGGAGATATCTAATTGTTGCCACCCATGAGCGCACGGCCCGGGGCAGGTCCCGCATCTCCGGTGTCAGCAACAGAGCAGCCCGGCTTTTTGTGAACGACGCAGCAAGAAAGGAGCGGAAAAAGGAGCGGATGGGTAATCCGGGGAATTTTAATTGTTGCATTGACAACATTTATGCACAATACCATCCACTATTACAGGTGCATTCTCCATCCTGTCATTCTACGGAGATCCCGCTCGGTGCTGTTGTCTCCATCACCAGCCGCGGGAGAACCATGTTCCTGAATGATCGGCTCCGGCCGCTGGGCCTCTCTGCCGGCCAGTTCCCTGTCCTCATGCTCCTTTCAAGAGAGCAGAACATCACGCAGGAGACCCTTGTCCGGCACTACCATCTCGACAAGGGCACGATAGCGCGAGCGGTAAAAAAACTCGAAACCGCAGGATATATCCGGCGCATCACCGATCCCGGCAACCGCCGGGCAGTGCGGCTCTTCCTCACCGAGAAAGGGGAACAGGCGCTTCCGGCGCTCCACGCGATCAACCGTGCCTGGGAGACTCTTGTCTTCTCCGGCCTTTCTGCGCAGGAAAAGAAGATTTGCCGCAGCCTGATGCAGACCGTGGCCAGGAATGTTTTTGCGTATATGGACTCAGCAGGAGGGCTTCCGGATGCAGGGGAATGATCCTGGTCGGGCACCGGATGTTCCGGAGGATGCTAAGGTGAAGGAAGGCGTCGTGCTTCTCATGGGCGACCCGAAGAAAGCGATCATCAAACTCTCCGGGCCGATGATCATCGCGATGCTCCTGATGTCCACGTACAATATCGTGAACGCCATCTGGGTTGCCGGCCTTGGCTCCGATGCCCTTGCGGCGGTCGGGTTCGTGACCCCGCTCTTCATGATCCTGATGGGAGCGGCAAGCGGTCTTGGCGCCGGGGTTGCGTCGGTCATCTCCCGGAGGATCGGGGCAAAGGACAAGCCCGGTGCGGACAGCGCAGCATCGCATGCAATGGTCCTGACCCTTCTCCTCTCGGCAGTCCTGACTGTCCCGCTCATTATCCTCACCGAACCGATCGTTATCCTCTTTGGTGCCGGGGAGACCACGGCCCTTGCGACCCAGTACGGACAGGTCGTCTTCCTGGGCATGTTTTTCATCTTCTTCATGAACATCGGGTACGCGATCCTGCGTGCCGAGGGCGATACGAAACGGGCAATGTACGCGATGGCGGCATCATCGATCCTGAACATGGTCCTCGATCCCCTGCTCATCTACACGGCCGGCATGGGAATCGCCGGTGCCGCGTGGGGGATGCTCATCTCGCTTGCCATGGTTTCGTGCGTGATGTTCTACTGGCTGGTCTTCCGGAAGGACACGTATGTCACGCTCTCGTTCCGTGCATTTTCCTGGCACCGGAATACCGTGCGGGACATCCTCGGGGTCGGCCTGCCGGCAAGCGTTGAGTTCTTCTTAATGTCGGTCATCGCGATCTTCATCAACGGGCTCCTTGTCATCACGGCCGGTACGGATGCAGTCGCGGTCTATACCGCAGGGTGGCGGGTGGTCTTCTTTGCCATCATCCCGCTGGTCGGGATCAGCACGTCGTTAATCTCGGTTGCCGGGGCTGCGTACGGCGCCCGGATGTTCGAGAAGATTCGGGTTGCCCACCGGTTTTCGACTCTCTTCGGGATAGCAATCGCCTTGTTTACGAGTGCCATAACCTTCGTCTTCGCCTCGCAGATCGCCCTCATCTTCTCGTACTCAGCCGATAGTGCCCACCTTGCGCCCGAGATCGCGTTGTTCCTTGCAACGATGTGCTTCTTCTACCCGTTCGTGCCTCCCGGCGTCATGTCGGGGTCCATCTTCCAGGCAACGGGTAAGGGGCTCACCTCGCTCATGATAACGGTGCTGCGGAACCTTGCCTTCATCGCGGTCTTCGCGTACCTCTTCGGGATCGTGCTCGGGTTTGGCGAGCACGGGGTCTGGTGGGGGATCGTTGCCGGGGATATTATTGGCGGGACGGTCGCATACCTCTGGGCCCGGTACTATATCGAACGGCTGATTGCTACGGGCTAGGGCGGGAAATCATGGATCCGGTGATAGAAACAATACGGGACCATGTCCGCACGGTCCTGTGCAATGGCGGCCCGCACGGCTTCGACCATGTCGAACGCGTGACCGCCCTCTGCGAACGGATCGGCGGGGCGGAGGGCGCGGACATGGCAATTCTGATCCCTGCGGCCCTCCTCCACGATATAGCCCGCCCTCTGGAGAAGGAGCAGGGCATTCCTCATGAAAAGGAAGGGGCGCGGATGGCGGAGGAATATCTGGCATCGATCGGGTACGATGCGTCCGCGGTCCCTGCTATTGCCGCGGCGATCCGGACACACCGCTTCACCACTGCGGCAGAACCTGAAAGCCTGGAAGCGCAGATCCTGTCCGATGCTGACAAGCTGGATGCGCTGGGCGCGGTCGGGATTGCCCGAACATTCATGCGTGCCGGGGAGCACGGCACCACTATGCAGGACGGGATCGACCATTTCTACGAAAAACTGCTGAAGCTGCCGGACCGGATGTATACAAAGACTGCCCGGCAGATTGCCGGGGAGCGGCATGCGTTCCTTCTCCGGTTCCTCGCTCTTCTGGAAGACGAGATTCGCGGAGCCCATCCCTGAGCACCTGACCCATACCTTCATTGTTCGCGGCGTCAATAGTACACTGCTACGGAGCTGTTTTCATTAATCCTCATGCAAATAAACCTGGAAATTCCGATGGAACACCTGAATTCAATCCTGACGGGACGCCGGTCGTCCGCGTCCGGCTGCCGAAAAAGCGCTTAAACGAACAGTTTGCCTGCGCGGAGCTGATGATGGGGGCAAACCACATCCGCGTCCGGTGCCAGGACGGTGTTGAGCGGATGGGCAGGATCAAGGGCAAGATCAAGAAGCGGGCATGGATCCGCGAAGGCGATATCCTGATCATCGCCCCGTGGAGTTTCCAGGATGAGAAGTGCGATATCCTCTACCGCTACCTCCCGCCACAGGCGGACTGGCTGCGCAAGAATAACTATCTCTCTTAAATCGTTTTTTTCCTGCAGGATACCTGCATTTATTATACTGTGGCAACCAATACTGTGCAGCAGTTTTCACAAGACTGTTAGAGAAAGAATTATGTACGGATCAAATAATTTTGGTGGAAACAGGGGCCCCAGAGACTTCGGTCCCCGCGAAATGACAAAGACAACCTGTTCGGACTGTGGAAAGGAATGTGAAGTTCCGTTCAAGCCGACCGAGGGCAGGCCGGTTTACTGCCGCGATTGCCTCCCCAAGCACCGGAAACCCCGGTTCTAAATTTTTTTCTTTCTGTTCTTTTCCAGCGCTCTTCTTCTGCAATGATTGTTGTCGGGAGTGGATGCTCTTTTCCCAGCGGGTTATGGCTCCTGAGCATTCCCTACCGGCTCAATTGCGGGCACCGAAACGGTCAATAGATCGGCCGGGCAAGTACTGGAGCAATCCATTGGAATGGTGAAAGAATATGGGAATTTTTGACAAATTAACCGGAAAACCAGCAACGCTCACGCCCAAGTCAGCACTCGTGCTCTCGGCAATCACCGTGATTGCCGCTGACGGCGTTATCGACGAAGCCGAGATCAATGACCTTGCAAAGATCGTCCGCGGCGACAAGAAGTCCATCCAGACCGCGATGGATGTCTTAAAGGCCAACAAGTTCCCCGGCGTTATCGACATGGTTGCCGCAACCCTTGACGAGAAACAGAAACTGGCAACGCTTGCCATCCTCTGCGACCTTGCTATGTCAGACGGCGTCCTTGCCGGCGAAGAGAAGGCTATCCTCCAGATGTATATGGACAAGTTCGGCGTCTCCGAGGCTGCCCTCAAGCCCATCATCGAGGCTATCGCCATCAAGAACGATTTCTCAATTTTCTCTTAATTCCTTTTTTTGCACCCGATGCATCCGTGAACCGGCTCATCCGGGGTGTGTATGCCGCATGAACAGTCGGGTATGTTATGCCCGGGTAGTTGATCGTGGCTGGTTTGCAGTGGACCCGGCTGAATTCTGTTGACCGGAGTGGACAAATATTCCTTTACACTGCCCGTGATACAGACCATTCGTCGAAACAGTATATACCTGAACGCTCTGCGAGATGGTTACGCCATGAGAAATAAGGGTACAAAAAAGGGTGAGGATCAGGGGAGCAGGACCCGGGAATCCGGCCGGATGTACCGCCCGGCGCCGAGCATCCATGTCCCGTCGACATCTGTTACATAACTGATCTTGAGCGCTGTGGTGTTGGTTTGCGGATCCTCCGTGTAATATGCAGTCATGCCGCCTCCGTTTTTCGCCTTGTCAAGGAGTCCGGCGATATGGTGTTCGCCCACGGCGTCGGTTGTATTCAGGTGGTTCTTCCCGATCATGTCGGGACGGTACGGCCAGGCGAGTACATTTCCGTCGTAGTCATTGGCAAAGATGTAGAGTTCGCCGCTTTTGAACATGCCATCCGGCTTATTGAACTCGGCAAGGGCTGTTTCCTTGCCGTACTTCTGTGCAAAATCCTTTGCGCCGGAAACGAACTGCTTCAGTTGTGTATCGACAAGGCGTTCCTCACTTGTATAGATGCCCGCCCCGATCCAGTAGGTATCGTCAACCGGGCGGACGTAACTGATCTTGAGGGCCGGCTTCAGGTTCGCGGCCGGGTCCGGGTACTGGTACAGGAGATAGCCGCCGCCAGCCTGCGCAAGCTGGATCTCGATTGCGGTGTAAGGTTTCCCTGCCGGATCTTTAACGGAAAGGAAATCAGCGCCGACTTTTTCCGGCTGGAATGGCAGGGCAAGCGCAGTTCCTGAGTAGTCGAGGGCGTACACGTACGTGTCGGCCCCCTGCACGAACGGGCCGGACCGGTTGTTGAACGCGGCGATGGCAGCGCTCTTCCCGTTTGCTATTGTGTACGCGGCTGCATTGTCCACGTACTCCTTCAGGGCTCGGGAAGTTGCCGGGCCGGTGGCGGATGCAGAGTTCTCTGTGGGTGTCGCCGGCCCGTAGTAGATGCCGGATCCCAGCCACCAGGTATCGTCAACCTTCTCGACATAACCGAGTTTCTTCTCTACGGCTTTGTTGTGGATTGGGTTGATGTAGGTATATTCCACGAACCCGGACCCGTTGGTGGCGGCAGAACGGAGGTCGTAGATGAAGAAGTTGCCCAGTGCATCCCGCTCGTACAGCCGGTTGACACCGATCTTCTCGGGATTGACCGGATGGGCGATTGTTGTGCCGTTGAAGTCGTATGCATAGAGGTAGAGGTCGCCGCGTACGAATGATCCGCTTTTATTGGAGAACTCTGCAAGGGAGGTCTCTTTGTCGTGAGAATGGGCATAGGCAACAGCCTCTTTCACGAAAGCGACCATCTGCTCTTTTGTCGAGCCGGTGGCCGTCGCAGCCGGAACCGTAACCGTGTCTGCAGGTACGGCTGCCTGCTGGGTGCAGCCGGCAAAAAGGGCCAGCATGAACAGGACGATTATTGGGATTATGAGAATACGTTCATGTGACATGCGTTTATAGCATAGCGCCCCGAAAAAAAAAGATTTTCTCCGGAATTATGAGCCCCGCGTTCCTGCTTCAGGCCGCAGCAAAGACAAGCAGCGGTTCCCCGGCCGTGCTGTACAGGGTCAGGACCCGGTTATGCACGCGCAGTGCTGCCGTCTCTTCCAGCAACGAGTAGTAGCGGTCTTCCTGCAGCATCACACCCCCGCCGGGACAGTTCATCTTGGTGGTGGTGATCCCCGACACGATCATTGTGGTCTCTCTCACAAGGTAGCGGGCGGAATACTGGTTGCACCCCCCGGATCCGTTGACGTTGCCATCGGCTGTGAACATGGCGGTAACGGGAGTACTGTTCAGGGCAGGTACGGTTGTGCCATCAGGACCGGCGTAAGACTGGAGCGACCACCGGTGCTGGGTGATGGCTGTTGATGCTGTTGCTTCCTGTCCGGAGAGGTTCATGAAAAAGACCATGACGATGAGGATGCCCATGAGCACCACGGCAAGGGAGATCATGTACCCTTTTGGCGTGTCAGCAGGAGACGTTGTTTCCCTGCTGTTGCCTGATGGTTCGGGAGAATCCGGCATAACCGGTGTTCACCCGGGAGTGCATTAACCGTTTCGTTTCCGGCCCCTGCGGGTGTTGAAATGCAATTTTTTGGATTTTTCGATCACAATCTTTTATCGTTCCCGGTTGAATTCTTTCTATGCGCACCCACCTCCTTTCCGGTATCTTCCTGCTCTTTTTCCTCTGCATCCTCTTTGCCGGTTGCAGCACGGAGCCTCCCGTAAAACCGCCCGTGGTAACCGTGACCGATGTCACGTTGTCTGACGTCTCGCTCCGTACCCTGACGGTCAACACAACCGTGAATATCTTCAATCCCAATCCCGTCGGGGCGGACCTCAGCAGGACCGCGTTTGACCTGTATTACGTGGCCGGTGGATCCGACCAGTATCTTGGCCATGGAGAGCTCGCGCATATCAGCGTGAGGGAGAGCGGCAACACCTCCGTTACCATCCCGGTGAAGATCGGAACAGTGCAGGCAGCACAGGCGGTCGGGACGCTCGTGAAGGACGGATCGCTCACCGTGAAGGTGAACGGGACGGCGGCAATCGACCTGAAGGTGATGTCTTATGAACTGCCGTTTGCACAGCAGCGGGTGTTCTATCTGGAGGATTTCACGAACCTTCTTCCGGAGATCTCTATTGCCGGAATGTCAGTCAATACATCTGAAGTGATCGACCAGGGGCGGGAGATTTTGGGGACGCTCCTTTCTTAAGGCGCTGAGTGGGTCCACGATCCCTGTATTCAGGGTGGACTACACGGAAGGATTCAATCGAAATATTTTTCCAGAGCACAATTTTCTCTGTTTTTTCATCCACGGACATACACTCAGTAATGGGCTCCTATGAGCAGCAGATCTGCGATAAAGGAATGAGCTGCCAGGAGGCCTGCAAGCACGAGATACAAACAGGAAGATTTAGTATTGCTTACGTGTTACCTGCCATCGTGTACAGGGCGAAGAAATGACGGCACGCTTTGTTCAGAGCCGTTAGTCAATGATCCGGAATAATGGTTGAGGTAATGGCGATGAGAAGATATCATGCAGTAATTGCGACGGCCATTCTCTGTGTGCTCCTTCTCGTGCCTGCCTCTTCAGCTGCCGATGGAAACTGGACTGAGGTCAATGGTTCGGCGGAATTCTCCGCACGATATCAACATTCATCGGTTACCTTTGACAACAAGATGTGGGTAATCGGGGGGTATGATACGGATTATCGTGATGATGTCTGGTATTCATCCGATGGAAATGTATGGAATCCTTCCGCGCAGAACGCCGGTTTTGCTGCACGGTGTGATCATTCCTCTGTTGTCTTTGACAACAAGATGTGGGTGATTGGCGGATTAACCGGGGCGCTGAAAAATGACGTCTGGAATTCATCCGATGGGATAACCTGGAAAGAGGCCGCTTCATCAGCAGTGTTTTCAGCAAGAGATTCTCACACGTCCGTTGTCTTTGACAACAAAATGTGGGTAATCGGTGGGACAACCGGGGGAGGGGGATTAAATGATGTTTACAATTCCTCTGATGGAATAACATGGAATGTGGCAAAGGCCAGTGCGGAATTTCCCAAGCGCTACAGTCATTCCTCCGTGGTCTACAATAACAGAATCTGGGTGATTGGCGGATACGATGCCACGACAATGAATGATATCTGGTATTCATCCAATGGCATAGACTGGTCACAGGCTACCGCAGCAGCTGCATTTCCGGCACGGTATATGCATACCTCCGTTGTTTACGATGACAAGATGTGGGTGATTGGCGGCTTATCGGGCGGCGGGGCTGTGCTCAGTGATGTCTGGTACTCCTCGGATGGGATTACCTGGACTGAAGCAATGCCAGTCCAGGCAATTCTTTCACGGGAGGGTCACTCTTCAGTAGTCGTCAATTCAAAAATCTGGGTCATCGGCGGATTCGGATGGAATGTTACCGAAGCAGGGAATGCCAATTCAAATGCAACATGGTCCTTCCAGTCATCTCCGGTTGCCGCTTTCACCGCAGATACAGCCTCCGGAACATACCCGCTTACTGTTACATTCACCGACACATCATCAGGGTACCCTTCATCATATTCGTGGGATTTCGGTGACGGGGTGACCTCCACGTCCCAAAACCCGGTCCATACCTATGATTCGGTTGGCACCTATTCCGTATCTCTGACCGTGACCAACAGTGACGGGACTGATATTGAGACGAAGAATAATTACATTGCTGTCTCTTCAATTACCGTTCCCTCTCCCCCGGCCATCAACGGCGGCGACGATCCCCCATGGTCAGGAACGCCCGGGCAGCGGGCGCCTATGGAGGTATCGGTCAATGTCGGGGGATCATCGGCCATCTCGTCGGTAACCGTTCACGGCACCGGCCTTTCGGGACTGATCGTAACAGGAACCGTGACCGATAGACCAGGAAAGCACCTCCCCCCGGTGCCGGGTATCCTGTACCAGAGGATAGAGCTCGTTCCTGCCCGGTACCAGACAATCAGTAATGCAGAGATCTTCTTTACGGTGCCTGAAAGCTGGCTGGATGTGCACGCCCTTGAGGCGGAGGATATTCACCTGTATCATACAATGGATGAAGCCTGGCAGGCTCTTCCCACCCGCGTGAATGTTGTGAAAAACGGGGAATTTCTGTTCAGTGCCGAAAGCACCGGGTTCTCCCTCTTTGCGATCACCGGGACTCCCCGTGAACACCTCGCACAACCTGCCCCTAAGATGACAACTCCCCTGGTTGAGAGCGGTTCTGCGGTCTCCCTGTCCCGCATGCCGAAACAACCGGTTCCCGTACAGACGACCGTTCCCGTTGCCGGCGGTCCCATTATGCCGGGGCCTGCCAGTACCATTATTCTTATCATTGCGGGCATTGTCGGCTGTTGCGGGCTTGTGGGTGCAGGCATGGTTGTAAGGCAGTGGTGGATGAAACGCCAGAACCCGGCATTGTTCCGGAAGTACCCGTAAGTGAGTGTTGAACGGAAGAAGTGCCATGGACTATTCCCTTGCAGTACAAGTGCAATGTCGGCATTTCGCGAACCGGAAACGGTTCAGAGCACCTTCAGCACCATGACCGTGATATCGTCGTGCTGGGGGTGCGTTCCGGCAAACGCCACTACTTCATGAACAATGGCATCAATGATCGCCTGCGAGGAGAGGGCCTTTGCATCTTCAACACACTGCATCAGCCGCTCGATGCCGTATTCTTCGTCCTTCTCGTTTGTCGCCTCGGTCACCCCATCTGTATACAGGACGACAACGTCCCCGGAATGGAGCGGGATACTGACTGCTTTGAGTTCGATCTCATCCAGCACACCCAGGGCAATGCCGTCGGCATTCAGGAGCCGGACATTGCTTGTGCCGGCACCAAGGTACAGAGGGGGATTGTGGCCGGCATTGACGAACATCAGCGACTTCTCCTTGCAGTCAAGGACAGCGTAGAAGAGCGTGACAAACATGCTTGTCTTTGAGTCAGCGAAAATGTGCCGGTTAGCCTCGCGGATGGACCGCACCGGATCGTCCACGGAGGTGGCGCTCGCCCGGATCAATGTCCGGGAGAGGGCCATGAACAACGCTGCCGGGACGCCCTTCCCTGATACATCTGCGATCACGAGGCCATAATGATCGGCATCAAGCGGGATGAAGTCATAGAAATCTCCCCCCACTTCAAGGGCCGGGAGGTTGTATCCTGCCAGGTCGAATCCCGGCAGCGTGGGGGCAGACTCAGGCAGGAAACTCTGCTGGATCCCTTTTGCAATCTCCAGCTCTTTTAACATCCGCTCCTTCTCGGCCGTAGTTCGTTTCAGGGTGCTGATATACTCCCGGAGGTCGGATGCCATCCGGTTGAAGGTATCGGCAAGCGTCCCGAATTCATCCCGTGTATCGACCTGCACCCGGTAGTCGAGATCTCCTTTTCCGATCGCCTCGGCACCTTTCCCGAGCGCGGCCAGTGGTCGTGTCAGGTACCGTGCAAAGAAATACGCAAGGAGACAGACGATGGCAATGAGGATGATGGAGAGGAGGATGAACAAGGCCTGCACTATGTTCTGCTGCCGGGCAATATGCTCAGCCACATTCGCCGTGTCCGTTTCGATCCGTGCGCTCGTCATGCGGGCGGGGGCAGTCACCTCGTCAACGGGCATGACTACCCCCACGCTCCAGTTCACGCTCCTGACCGGCGCATAGGCGATAAACCGGTCACCGTCCTCGTAACTGACCCGGGCAATGCCAGTCTTTCCTGCCACCATGTCGCGGGCAACTCCGACAAGATCCGGGTTGGTACTCTCGAGCAGGTTCTCCGTCACGAAGGACGCATCCCACCGCTGGTCACCGGAGGTCAAACCTGGGCGGGTGATGATGTTCCCGTTCTCGTCGATCAGCATGGCATACCCGCGGTCACCGACCTGAGTGCCGATGATCTTCTGGTTGATCGTCTCGATGGTGACATCGGCACCGACAACCCAGAGTCGGCCGGTGCTGTTGTCATAGACCGGCCGGGAGCAGGTGATCATGAGCCCGTGCCCAAGCAGGTCGACATAGGGGTCGGACCAGGTGATGTCCCCGTTCTTCTTTGCCTCGGTAAACCAGCTCCGCAGGCGGGGGTCGAATGATGCGTTCAGGCCGGTGGTCCACGGGTAGATGACCACAACCCCGCTCTCGGTCCCGACAAAGACCGCGGAGGTCTGGGGATCGGTTGCATAGACCGGTATGAAGATCTGGGTCATCATGCCGGCAGCCTGGACTTCTTCAGGGGAGATGGTCTTTTCGGCACCGGGCGAATAAAACACCACGGAGGTTGAAAGTGGATTGTCGGGCCGCTCATCCTGTGTGGGGAGGTGAAGGTCCCTGACCATCCCGGGATTCTTATGAATCTCACCAGCGTAATACGCCATGATGTTCAGGTCATCGCCAACCTGTTCGATGATGATATTGCTGATATATGCCTGGTCTTTTGCAAGCCTGAGAAGTGATGCCTGTGCATCCCGCTCCAGTGCTGCCGTGCTGTCCGCACTGGCACGATTGCCGAGACTGATGCTGCTGTTCACGGCATACTGCCCGGTATCTTCCATCTGCACGAACGCGATGAATGCCGTGACAAGGAGGGCGCCAAGGGAGAGGGCAAGAAACGCGAGAAGGATCTTTGTCCTGACGGAGAAATGAAAACCGTTGGCAGCCTTACCGCTTCCAGCCATTGTATGCACTCAGTGCTAAAAACACAAAAAACGTTCGATTTCCGACGATTGGAGTATGAAGGTACGGAACTGCGGCAATCCCTTCACACATCGTCACTTGACTGTCGCTTGGCAGTTCGGGTAGTGCAGCCTGAAAGAAGAAACCGGCCGTGGGGACAATAACGGGATGCATCGCACCAACAATACTTATCGCGCTTTCGGGTGAATAGTAATCCAGAGAACCATGAATGAAATCCCGGCAGAATGCTCCCCTTCCGACGATGAACCGTGCGAGCAGTGCGGCCTCTGCTGCCGGATCTTCGGCCCCGGTATCACCCCAACCGTTCCTAATGTTTATGTCTGGATCGAACAGGGACGGATAGATATCCTGAAATGGTTCGTTGCCTACATGGAGGGGGGGGATCCCGTGCCCTGCACCCGCCTGAACAAAGAAGATCTGGGAAATGTTGTCTCATTTGAGATGCGCAACACGGAGACCGGAGAGTATCCGGCTGTCTGCCCGTTCCTGCGCCGGGTGGCAAAGGCGCGGTACCTCTGCGGGATCCACGGGGTGAAACCCGAGATGTGCTGGAACTACCAGCCGTGGGTCTGGGGAGAAACCTTCTTCAACCGCTGCCCCTCGCTCAAACATAACGGTGGGAAAAGCCGCTGGCCGCAGTAATCCCCGCGGCGATCGCGCACTGTTGGCATAGGCAGGAGCCCGGTTTTTTTCAGGTTTGTCGGGAATATCCTTTTGATGGAGCGAAATGGTGATCCAGCGCCCCGCAGCTGAACCAGGTTATTCTCCTATGGGAAGAGCGGGCGGAGGAAGAACCGGTGCGGGCCCAGTTTCCCGTCAAAATTCGATGCCCCGATATGGCTTGCTTTCCCGGTCTTTGCAGCGGCGGCGATCCCTTTTCGCATAGCCTCTTTGATTGCAGCCTCGTCGGTGCCGTTCATCACGATCTCGTAAATCGAGCCAACACCGCCCGGGACCAGCGAGTCGGAAATCTTTCCTTTAAGGGTTGGGCAGAACAGGTGGTTGGTGCTGGCCGGCATCGGGAACCAGTAGTTCTTGCATGCCACCTTTGATCCGCTCCTGACAATCCCCCCGGCAAAACTCATGATGATCCCGGGCATCCCCCGGATGGACGCGGCGGCAGCGGTTGCCGCGGCAAGGGCAGAGGGCTGGTCCTTTCCCATCACGAGGAAATTCCCGCCGGCAATGCCCTTTACGGTGCCGTACCGCTCCTCGCCGATGTACTCCCCTTCCATCACCGGGATCTTCCAGCAGCTCCTCCCGCCAACAGTACACCGTTCTTCGTACCTGTCGCCGAAATAATGCATGCGGATGGCAAACCGTGACGGTGCATCCGGCAGGCCGTCAAACGCTCGGGCAGTCGGGGCCGGCAGCACGCACTGCGAGATCCGGGCTCCAACATTCGCCTTCATGTTCTTCTTCTCGGCACAGATCAGGATTGAGACCCCCGGCCTGCCGTCCGGTGTTTCCGCAGCAGGGACCTCGCTCTCGATCCCCGCCTCGCAGGGGCAGAAGATCTTCGATGTTGCAAAACCGGTTGCAACGGAGGCAGTGGTGAATGCCCATTCTTTTGTGTCTGCCGTAATGATGACCCGGGATATCCAGGTGGGGAATGCTTCGGCAAACGTGTCAAGGATCTCCGTTCCGTTGATCTTCATCGGTTGTCATCCCTTAAGGATATACGATGCCTTCCTCGGTGATAATGTGATCCATGCGGACATCGGTGGGGTCCAGCGGGAGCCGTTCCATCTCCTGGCAGGAGAATGCGATGCCGATCTTTTTCAGGGATGGGAATTTTTCCAGGAACCGGTCGTAATAGCCCGCACCATACCCGATGCGTGCCCCTGTGCGGTCGAATCCGAGCATCGGGAGGAGGATCGTGTCCACGTCCTCTCCTCTCGCAGGGATCTCGCTTCCTATAGGTTCGGGGACGCCGAATGTGCTTGGCACGAGCGCAGCGAAGTCCCGCAGATAGGAGAGGCGGAGGCTGATGTCTTCCTTTACAATGATGGGGACGATGACCGGCACGTTCCGGTCGAGAAGGCCCTTAATGATGGGGACGGTATTGACCTCCATCTCCTTGGACGTGTAGGCCATCACGGTCTCAGTGTCCCGGATAAGGGGCATCAGGTGCCCGCAGATTGCCCTGCTCTTGTTCAGCCGTTCCTCCGGGGTCATGGCGCTCTTGCGTTCCCGCAGGATGTGCCGGATTCTGCTCTTCTCTTCCCGCATGGGCAGTAGTAGAGAACGGTGCTATTTATGTCTTATTGGAGTATGCCCGGGTCCGGCCCTGCACGGGGCAATGGTCTCCCCGTACAGAAGGGGATGCAGTGACTTACCTGTGGGATACCGCACGGAGCGCTGCCTCTTCCGTATCGTACAGGGGAAAGATGGCAGCGAACCCTGATATGTCAATGATGTGTGTGACAAACGACGTTGGTGAGAAGAGGCCAAAATGGGTCCCGGAGCGTTTCGCCGCTTTCGCAGTTTCGAGAAAGATCCGCAACGCGGAACTGGAAACATATTTCGTTTTAGACAAGTCGCAGAGAAGGGCTTCCGGCTGGCGCGCCACAAATTCCCGGAACTCTTTTTCAAGGCTGATGGCCGCGACATGATCCACGGATTCCGGAAGGGAGACGATGAGTGTTTTTCCCTGTTCCCGTACTGTGCACAAACCCATGATACCTGCTCCGCTGATGCGTGCTGGTTCAAGAGTCTTTTTGGCCCGTATTAAGAGTGTTGATCTGTGTTTTTGAAAATTGTGGAACGGGGCCATAAATCTCCACCGTGTCCTGTGACGGATACCGGCTTTTCCCCATCCCGCAATCCTGCAAAAAAAGGTGATTATCCGGCAGCCGGGTCCGACACCCGGCCCAGGAAGAGGATTGCCCCGCTCTCGTTATCCCGGATCAGGAAGATGAACGGGTGGTCGGCCCGGAAGATCGGCGTTTTGTCACCGGGAGGCGCCCCCCGGAGTTGCATGACAACCGCGGTTGCTGCTGCAGCTTCGGTGCCTTCCTCGTTCACGTCAATGTACGCCTTGTGGAAGACATTGCTGATGAAAAGTTCGTGTGTCCCGTCCATGCCGGAAAAATCCGCAGATCCGGGAATGAACGCCGTGGGCATCCCCATGGCAGACAGGGATTGTGCCAGTTTGTATCCTGTCTCGACCCGGAACTTCGGGAAGTACACCTCTACCTTCCGGTGCTGTGCGCTCTCTTTGAGTGAGGAGAGTTTGTCCTCAGAAAGGGCATCTTCTGCAGGGCTGAGGTCATTTCCTTTTGGCAAAAGGACGACCATGGACAGTGATTTTCCCGTATTCTGGAAATACGGGAGTTCGATATACTGGAGATCAGCGGTCTCTGCATACCGGTATTCCGCGTCCTCTCCACGATCCTGCATCATTCTGACTTTTGTGATCGTTCCGGTTGAGGTGGTAAAATCCTCATCGCGGGTGAGATTCGCATCGAACTGCCGGGCCCAGGTTCCTTTAAAGTAGATTGCATTCGTGATGACAAGGCGAGACAGGGGAGTGATGCTTCCCTGCGGCAGGAGGTCGCGGATCTTCCTCCCGGTCTTCTCCAGGACCCACTGGTTGATAGTTGACCGGGATTCCTCCGGAGCCGCTGCAAAGTCCAGGTTCGTGGTCTCCGCAGAATAGTACTGGCGGGCGGTCCCGGTAAAGGACGGGAGGAACACATAGGTTTTCTCTGCCCAGAGCGCATTCGCGGTACGGAGCGTGTAGTCGGCACTGGTATTATTGATCCTGGCATTCAGCCCGGCAAATCCGGCATGACGGACAGCGGGGTCCTTTGGGAGGTGAAGAACAGAAAGGATTTCGTCAGCGGTCTTCCCGTTTGCTCCTTCACTTGTTATCGCCAGTGCGGTTGACAGGGAGAACGGGGAATAAAAGAGATTCCTGTTGGTAGTTTCCGGTAACGCGGCAAGGGCCGGGTAGAGATCAAAGGCAAACTGGTTGTTTGCTCCGGCAACCGAGCCGGCATCCCCTGACATTCCGGTCGCATCGGGTGATGGCGAAGGTGTGATCACGGCGGTCTCCCCGGGGGATGGGGCAGAGGATACTCCCGTGCCGGTACAGCCGGCCATGAGGAGGGCAGCAATGATGAGGGATAAGAGGATCCCTGCAGAGAGGAATTCTTTTTCCATACCACCGGTTTTATCTGTGGGGGAAATATACGTGGCGATGAGTGCGGTTTTTTTCGCAGCCTCCCTTCTCCACCCATGATTGGGGGACTAACCAAGCAAAAGACCACAAAGACTCATGTATCAGATACGCAAAACCGGAGTATACTCATGGCCGGAGAAAAAAAGTGTGTACGGTGCGGAAAGGACGCAATCGGCGTTGAGTCCTTTGGGTGCTGCACTGCGTATGTCTGCAGCGACCATGCTTCTTCCCTTCTTCTTGACCTTGCACCCGGCACGACCCTTTCATCGGGAGAATGTTACCTGGAGCGGTTTTCCACCCCCCAAGAAACACCGGATCATGGGAGTGGGTGATCCTGTTGTCGTTACCGGGCCCGTCCCCGAAAATCACGCCTTCCCGTTCCCTGCGGTATACCGTACTCTTCATCGCGCTGCTGGCCGGTTTCATCACGCCCTTTGACGGCTCGGCAGTCAACATCGCGCTCCCGTCCATCAGCGAGGAGTTCCACCTGGATGCTGTCTCGCTCTCGTGGATCTCGACTGCGTACCTCCTTGCCGCAGCTATCTTCCTTGTCCCGTTCGGGAGGATTGCGGACATTTACGGCAGGAAGCGGGTCTTCCTGTACGGCATCGCAGTCTTCACCATCGCCTCGTTTCTCGTAACGATGGTCCCCACCACAGCCCTGCTCATCCTGGCACGGACGCTCCAGGGGTTTGGTGGCGCCCTTATCTATGGCACCAGTATCGCCATCCTCACCTCGGTCTTTCCCCCGGGGGAGCGCGGGAAGGCACTGGGGATCAATGTCACGGCGGTCTTTGTCGGACTCATGGCCGGGCCGCTTCTGGGGGGGCTGCTCACCGATTACTTCGGCTGGCGGAGCATCTTCTTTGTCAACATCCCCCTTGGGATCATCGTCTGTCTCCTGATTGTCACCAAACTCGACGGAGAATGGGCGGAGTGCGCGGGGGAGTCCTTTGACATTACCGGGTCGATGCTGTACGCCTTCTCCCTCATTGCCCTGATGTATGGATTTTCGGAAGTGCCTGGCACAACAGGTCTTGTCCTCATCCCTCTCGGCCTGATCCTCGGGGCGGTCTTTGTGTGGTACGAGACCCGGACGCCCTCTCCGGTCCTCGACATGCACCTCTTTTCTACAAACCGGGTCTTCACCTTCTCGAACCTCGCCGCACTGATCAATTACAGCGCGACCTATGCCATAACCTTCCTCTTAAGCCTCGATCTCCAGTATACCAAGGGATTCTCCCCGGAATACGCCGGACTTGTCCTGATCATCCAACCGGCTGCCATGGCGCTCGTCTCACCTGTTGCCGGCCGGCTCTCCGACCGTATCGACCCACAGATCGTTGCATCGGCCGGTATGGGGCTTGGCGCAGTCGGGCTCTTCCTGCTCAGTTTCCTGTCGGCATCCACACCCCTCTGGTATATCGTCATCTGCCTCATCATCTTCGGGGCCGGCCTCGGCCTCTTTTCGTCCCCGAATATCAACGCCATCATGAGCGCGGTGGAAAAACGGCAGTATGGCGTTGCGTCCGGCATGAACGGCACCATGCGTGTCATCGGGCAGATGCTCTCGATGGGAATCGCGATGATGATCTTTGCCCTTGTTCTCGGGCGCGTGGAGATCACGCCGGAGTTCTATCCGGAGTTTCTCACCAGCCTCCGGTATGCCTTTTACCTCTTCACGGCACTCTCTGTTCTAGGAATCGGTGCCTCGCTGATGCGGGCAAAGAAGCCGGCATGATTGGGCGGGGAGTGGCCTCATGTTCCTGGACCCGTTGGGAGAAACCTCTTATCTTGGATTGCACTATCCATCCATTATGATGAAACCTGACACAACCCGGGTGGAGGACTCTCTTCAGAATGAACAGATCTGCATGAAATACTGCGGCGCCTGTCCGAGCTACCGGCAGAATTCGCTTGACCGGCACCAGCCCGCCGCGCTCTTCTGTTCCCGCGGGACATCGGACGCCCCCCACAAGAAAGAAGCAGGGTGCTTCTGTCCTGCCTGCGAGCTCTTTGCCCGGCACAGCCTGGTCATCGGGCACTTCTGCCAGCAGCAGTAACCGGCCCTGGTACGTGGGGCGATCCAGGAAACTGGAGAGCCGAGGTCTCCTGTGAGAGTGCCCACACCCTCTCAGGAAAAAAAAGGGAAAGGGTACGTTCAGGTATTCTGGACCGGGACAGCACTGTTTGCGGGATGCCGGCCCAGGGTCCGGGAGAGGGTGATCCCGAGTGCCTCCTGGAGCACGTCCTCGACCGAGTCCACCGGTACGAAAGCAAGGTCTGCCCGCACGTCTTCCGGCACGTCCTCAAGGTCGCGGAGGTTCTCCCGCGGGAGGATCACTTTTTTTATCCCTGCCCGGTGTGCAGCAAGCACCTTCTCCTTGATCCCACCCACCGGCAGGACTGACCCGGAGAGCGTGATCTCCCCGGTCATGGCAAGTTCCGGATCTGCAGTCTTCCCGGTGATAAGCGATGCGAGCGCGGTAAACAGCGTGACCCCTGCTGACGGCCCATCCTTAGGGGTTGCACCGGACGGGACGTGGATATGGATGTCGCTTGTCATGAAGTCGAATCCTGTCTGCTGCCCTGCAAGCCGGGACCGGATCAGGGAGAGCGAGATGGTTGCCGACTCCTTCATCACGTCCCCCAGCTGGCCGGTGAGGGTGAGCTTGCCGGTGCCCGGCATGAAGGTCTCCTCGATAAAGAGGATCTCGCCCCCGACCGGTGTCCAGGCAAGCCCGGTCACAACGCCCGGGACCGGTTCTTTCCGGATTACCTCCTGGCGGATCAGTTCCTTTCCCAGGACCTCCCCCAGGTTCTCCCCGGTCACCACAAAGGGCTTTTCTGTCTCCCCTTCAACGATCTTCTCGGATACGTACCGTGCGGCTTTCGCCAGCTGCTTCCGGAGCCAGCGGACACCTGCCTCCCGGGTATACTTGTCGATGATCATCTTCAGGGCCTCGTCATCGAACCGGAGGGTGTCGGCATCGAGGCCGTGTTCGGCGAGGACTGCCGGGATGAGGTGGTCTTTTGCTATGGCGAATTTCTCGTTCTTGGTGTATCCCGAGATGGGGATCAGTTCCATCCGGTCGAGGAGCGGTGCCGGGATGGTCGCAAGCGTGTTGGCCGTTGCAATGAAGAGCACATCGGAGAGATCGTACGGGACTTCGAGGTAGTGGTCCGAGAAGGTGCTGTTCTGCTCGGGGTCAAGGACTTCAAGGAGTGCACTGGCCGGGTCGCCCGCGTAGGACGAGGCCAGCTTGTCGATCTCGTCCAGCACGAATACCGGGTTCCGGGTCCCGGCTTTCCTAATACCCTGGATGATCCTGCCCGGCAGGGCGCCGACGTACGTGCGGCGGTGGCCCCGGATCTCGGCCTCGTCCCGCACGCCCCCAAGGCTGATCCGGACGTACTTCCGGCCCAGCGCCTCGGCAATGCTCTTCCCGAGGCTCGTCTTGCCGGTCCCGGGCGGGCCGGAGAAGAGGAGGATAGATCCCTGCTTCTCTTTTTTCAGTTTCATGACCGCAAGGTGCTGGATGATCCGCTCCTTCACCTTCTCGAGGCCGTTATGGTGGCTCTCAAGGACCTTTCGTGCCTCTCTGATGTCAATGCTCTTCTTCTCTTCCGTTGTCCAGGGCAGGTCGAGCAGTAAATCGAGCCAGTTCCGGATCACGGAACTCTCATGGTTCTGCGGCCCGCCCGTCTCAAGTTTTCGGACCTCTGAAAGCGCCTTTTTCTTCACATCCTCCGGCATCTTCGACTGCGCGATGCGCTCGCGGTACCCGCTGTCTGCCGCCGGACCGTCCTCTTCGCCCAGCTCCTCCCGGATCACCCGCATCTGCTCCCGGAGCATGGCCTCGCGGTTGGATTTTCCGACCCGGTCGGAGACTTTCTTTGCCATCTCCATCCGGATCGCGATGGTGTCCCGTGTCCGGATCAGGAGTTCGAGGAACGTGATGTACCGCTGCCGGACCGAGGAGATCTCGAGAAGCGCCTGCTTCTCCTCAACACTGACCGGGAGGAAGGGCATGACAAAGCCCAGAACCTGGTCGATCGAGTCCATGCTGTCGATGGGCCGCGTGAACTGCTCGGATCCCGAGAACCGGCTGCTCGTCTCGTGGATGGTGAGCTTGATGTCGGCAAGGATCCGTTCCTGCAACTCTTTCTCGATATCCTGCTCGTCCGGCAGTGACCGGTAGGTGGTATAGAACCGCCCCTCCCTTTCTGTTATCGTGAGAGCGGTCACCCTCTCCACGACTTCCGCGCAGATGATATAGCCATCGTCGGAGAGTTCCACGTGTGCTACCTTCAGCAGGTTCCCGGTCCGGTACAGGGTCTCAGCAGTCAGTTCGGATGCCCTGACGCCGCTCCTGACAGTGAGTGCCACCGCATGGGCGGCTCCGGTTGTTTCCTCTGCTTTCAGGATCAGGTCTCCGGTTTTCCTGTCCACCCCGAATTTTGTCTGTGTCTTAGGGTAGACAACCAACTCGAAGAGCGGGATGACCAGCGTCCCATCGTTTTCGTCTTTTGTTGTGTTTTGCATCTCTTCCTCAATCATTTAGTTCGATTTTACCTAACTTTTCTTCCGGCGAAAAAAATTACCGGACCTTCCGCAGGATCCTGACAAGCAGGTCCCGTTCCTGTTCATCGAGCGCATCCAGCATCCGTTCAGCAACCCGAAGAAGGGCTGCCTGTTCGGCCCGGGCGATCATCCGGCCCTTGTCCGTGAGCCGGATATACTGGATCCGGCGGTCATTGGCACACGGCTCGCGGTACACGCAGTCCATCCGGACGCAGCGGTTAATCATCTCGGTCACCGTGGGCTTTGACGTCCCGGTGAGCTCGGCAAGCCTGCTGAACGTGACCTCGCCCTGTTCATTGATCACTTTCAGGTACGCGATCTGCTTTACGGTCATATCGGAGAGGCCGCATTCGGAGAAGACAGAACAGGAACATTCGTTCTTGATCTTCAGGAGTTCACCTAACGCATTGAACAGCTGCTCCTCTGTCTCGTCCATGCTCCGATCGAAATTAGTTAGGGTGTGCCTAATAATAAAGATGGTGATCCGGGACAGGATCTCTATCATACCTGTCGGAGGATTGGAAAAAAGGATCAGAGGATCTTTTTGCCTGCATCCGCCCCCGGTTTGATGCTGAAAACTTCTGTCACCTTCAGGACAACAGCGGACTTGGGCTTCAGCTGGGGACGGAGTTCTTTTATCCAGGCAACGTCGTCTGAAAAGACCTTGTCGTCCGTATGAATGGTCACGGTCCCTTTCACCTGGAATCCACCCTTGTCCCCCCACCAGGTGACCGCTGCATGCGGGTTCTCCTTCATGTTCTGCAGGGTCTTGTTGAAGAACTGGTCGGAGATAAGAAGCGTTCCATCGTCAAGGAGCTTGAAAGCCCCCACCGGGACCGCGTTCGGAATGCCTTTTTTGGAAGCAGTTGCGAAAAAGACGATCTTTGTCCCTGCAAGGGACTCTTTGATTTCCGTTGTGAGCATAACCATGAACAGTTCACCCTGTTACATCACATCAATGGAATGGCACATAGGTGTTTCCTTCCGTGCGGCATCTGTATCCGTGAAGCATAGAAATTCAGGGACATCTCATGAGCAATAACCGGTAAAACCCCTGTGTATGGGAAGGCCGGAGCAAAAATAAAAAGATCTAATATCCTTGGATTCCCACCTTTTCCATCATGTTTGAATCCAGCAAACCAGTCATCGAGGATACCGAAGAGAACCGGAAGATCTGCAGGAACTACTGCACGCGGTGCCCGAATGCAAAGCACCACTGCCTGGACAAGCACCAGCCCACAGAGCTCTTCTGTGCCCGCGGCCCCTCGTCAGCATCATCCATGAAGATGATGGGGTGCTTCTGCCAGGCCTGTGAGATATACATAAAGAACCACCTCCGCGGCGGGTTCTTCTGCGTACGGCGATAATCCCCCTTTTTTTATCACCGGATCAGCCGGCCCCGGCATCCTCATCGTATATTGTCACTGTCTTCCAGCTGACCCTGCCCTCTTCGACAGCCTTCCGTACCAGCGACTCGCCGCGGGTCAGTTTCCCTTTCCCCTGTTTCACCTCGACCAGCACCACGCTGACCATCCCGCCGTTCCCGTCTTTTGCCCCCGAGTACCCGTCAAAGACAATGAAATCGACCGGGCTCCCGATGAAACGGGCATCCGCAGCAGAGTACGGAAATCCCGGGAGGAACGGTGCCATCTGCTCCGCGATCTTTCCTTTCAGTGTCGAGCGCGACCGGTTCACGGAGTCCTTCCGGATCGCTTCCGTGCATTCCTGCTTCCAGCGATCGAGGTCGTTTCTTGCCCGCTGCTCGAACAGGCCGACCCGGGCACGAAAGAAGAGGTACGCAACCACGATGCCGGAGAGGAACGCGGCAACCGCGATGAGGATTTCAGACACGAGCATGGATTCTCCCCTCTGTGTCTGCCACGCGGGAGATATAGGTGAGGCACGGGGCGTGAAAATGAACGGAGCGGGAAAAGGCAGGAAAACCTGTAATCCCGTGTTGTATGGGGGTAGCCGGCTCAGGTGACGGAACGGGAGGATGCCAAAGCTCCCTTCCGGTACGACTCTTTTGGCACAATCATCTCGAACAGGGCGCCCTTCTGGAATGTTCCCGTTTCACGAATGGTGATGCCGGTGATATCAAGGATCTCCCGGGCAAGGAAGAGGCCAAGGCCGGTGTTTTTGCCAAAACCCTTCTCGAAAATATGCTCCTTATCGCCATCAGCAATGCCGGCGCCGTCATCTTCGATGGTGATGAAAAGTCCGTCACTTCCCTCCCGGACAGAGAATGTCATGGTCTTTGCGTGTTCCCCGTGTCGGATGACATTCTCGATCAGAGTATAGATCACCTTCTCAAAAAGCGGGTCAGCGAAGATCTCAAAGCCCGGATCCGGGACCTGGATCGTGAGGTCCGGGGCATAATTCATTCGCGCCACATCACGAATGACGACAGCCGGGTCCTGCCAGACCGGCAACCGGATCCCGATCTCCTGGTAATCGCGCATGAACTCGATCTGGCGGTTGATGGTGGCAACGATGGCTGCGCACCGCCCAACATGGTCTTTTCTCTCCGCGTCTGACTGGTCCTCGCTGATCAGTTCGAGAAAGGCGGATAGGGAGGTCAGTTTGTTGAGGATATCGTGTCGGGTGATACTGTTGAGGATCTGGAGTTTTTTTATCACCTGTTGCATGGCGTGTTCGGCTTTTTTCTGTTTGGAGATATCGACGAGGAGCCCGCGGATACCAGTACACCTCCCGTTCTCGATAACCTGCGTTGTATAGACAAGGAGCGGAAAGCGCGTACCGTCCCGCATCATACCGGTATACTCGCTGCCGGCTGTTTTTCCCCCGCCCGCTATCCGGGCAATACCCTGCCGGACCAGCTCCCGGTCCTCGGGCGCGATATGATCGAAGAGGTTGAGCCCGCGTTTCAGGTCTTCCTTTGTATATCCGAAGAACTGCAGGCTGTTCTCGTTCACGAGGGTCAGGTTCCCGGCAAGATCGCATTCAAAAACGATCTCCGGAAGGAGGGAGATGAACTCGAGGTATTTCCGCTCGCTCGCAAGGAGTGCATCATTTGTCTGCTGCAGGTCATTTGTCTGCTGCCGGATCCATTCTTCGAGACGGGCATGTTCCTTCCGGTACTCCCGGTCCAGTTCCGCCTTATAGAGTGCAATCTCGATTACGGTCAGGAGCTCGCGTTCCGTGAAGGGTTTGATGATATACCCGTAGGGCCGGGTGATCGTTGCCTCCCGTACAACGTCCGGCTCCGAGTGCGCCGTAATATAGATGATCGGTATGGCATGGTTCCGGAGGATCTTCACCGCCGCCTCAATACCGGTCATCCTGCCTGCCAGGTGGATGTCCATCAGGATGAGGTCGGGCGGCTTTTTTTCCACGGCTTCGATGGCTTTCTCGCCCGAAGAGACGATGCCCGCAACCTGGTACCCGAGAATTTTTAAGATCTTTGACAGGTCGAGTGCCGAGATTGCCTCATCTTCTACAATAAGAATTGATTTCTTCTCCATGAGTGTTTGATAGTGATGTATGCCGACGTACTACTTTGTCTTTTTGTGGCCCCGGTTGGGATTTGAGGAGTAAATCCAAGATTTCATTATCCGTTCCGGTCAACTGACACTATCTATGACCGGACCTGGCGGGATCCGCGAAGGCATCATCTATGCCATGATTGCAGCGGCAACGTATTTCATCTTCCAGTCCGCGATCGTCATCATCCACGAGCATATCCACAGCACGACGGCCTTTCTCCTGGGAAGGATGCAGGACCCGTTCGCGATCGTCTGGGGAAATCCGCTGACGTTGGACGGCTGGGATGAAGGTGTCTCGTATTCCCATCTGTTCAATGCCGGGCTTGGTGCCGATGCGGCGGTCATCGCGGTCATGCCGCTCGTTTTCCATGCAGTTGTTGTAGCCGCCGGGATGTACATCCTCCTCTCCCCGGCACTGGAAAACAACAAATGGGCGTTCCATCTTGTCTTCTGGTTCATCATCGCAAACCTGATGGAGCTTATCGCGTATATGCCCCTGCATGCGTTTGCCGTAAACGGTGACATCGGGAACATCAACCACGGGCTCGGGCTCTCCCCCTGGGTACTGTTCTTCCCGGGGACGCTCCTCATCCTTCTCTTCCTGGGAATCCTTTTTTTCCGCCTCCTCCCCCGGGCAAACGTGATCATTGCCGGCGATTCCCGGCCGGTCCGGTATGCCCTCCTCCTCCTTGCCGCGTTCTTTGTCTTTGACTGGCGGAGTATCTTCCGCGTTCTCCTCCTGCCGCCAGCATCAGCGGGATGGGAGACAGGGAGCATTGCACTGATCGCGTGCATTCTTGTCATCCTCCTCTGCCGGCCGGGCCTTGCAGGGGTCCACCGTGCCGAAGAAGACGTGCGGGGAAAAACAGGGGAATAATTCCGGTTTTACTGCGGGAAAAATGATGACTGGTCTGATCATCCGGAGTCTTATGCGCCGGGGAATGACTGGCCTTCTGACTGGCCGCCAAACGGCAGCGAGAAGTGGAGCTGTGCAATGACCCAGCGGCTCCCGGTGTTCTTCAGTACCATCGTTGATCGCCCAAAGAGGGTCTGCTTTGCTGACCCGCCGATGGAGAAAGTCATCGTACTCTTTGAGGTTACCCACGCCACCCTGCCATCGCCGAAGATCTGCCGGTCCGAGAACTCGACTGCGTGGACGTCCGCCTGGCTCACATCGCGGCGGATCTGGCTGATGAGGCCTGCATGGTTCCGGATCACCTCGTCCGCCCCGCTGCCAAACCCGCTGATCTCCGGGGAGAAGATCGTTGAGAATGCCCGGATGTCTTTCTTCTGGTATGCCATGGCGTACTGATCAATGGTTGCGATAATCTCCTCTTCCTGTGCTTTTGTCAATGTCATAGGATCTAGTTGTCTCCCCTGCTCGGATAAATTCGTTCCGGGCTTGTCGGGATTTCCCGATCTTTCCTGGCCTGCACGGTTGTCCGGTCCCAGGATTGCCGGGTGACAATGCTCCCTCATGGGCAGGGAAGGCACATGCATGGTGAAGAACCGGCAGGTGAATGTGCACCGGGAGAGCTATGCAGGTATGGGGGAATTTTGTATCCTCCGGTTCCTGCGCTCCTGTACACGATCTCGTTAATTTGCGCTCCGAAGCAGAAAAGCGGAAGGTACTCGGTGATAAAAGGTATATACCCCCTTCCCGAACGCTCTCCCGTGATACCATGAAGTTTCACTGGTTAGCACTCCTGATTGTGCTTGGTGCAGCACTTTTCGCACCAGCGGTATCGGCAAAGATCATCGACGAAAAAGACGGGTATGTTGTCTCGACCATTGACGAGGATTCCCTGTTTGCAGATTTTGCACGCCTGTCTGTATCCACCATCACGCAGGGACAGAGAGACTATTACTCAACGTACGTCCCTTCGGGTAAGACCTCCTTCTCGCATTACCTCTCCTGGGGCTCGGTTGCCAACTCCCTGGCGCTCACCATCGGGACACCGTCCGGAATTCTTGGCACGTATTACGATTCTTCTGACGGATCCACGGACGGGCGCATCAACCTCAGGATCTCCCGGACCGGCGGTCTGGCGCAGGGAACCTGGCCCTCCTCCGTGTACGGTCACCGGGTGAGCGGGACCGAGACCTACTCGTACCAGACCTCGCTCACTTGAGAGTAAATAAAAAGAATTTTAATGGAATTGTGGTATATTAACGGGATATGATTATCAGCCGGGGCAGCCTGCACGCCGTTCTGTTCGCGCTTGGCTGCCTCCTGCTCATCCTCTCTCCCGCGTCTGCCCTGCCGGGAGATTACATTGTTGAACCTCTCCCGCCCGGCGCGGAGATGGGGACACCGGCAGATACCGTCAAGGTTGAACCGCCGGCGCCGGCAACGCCGTTAGATCAGTTCCAGCTCTTTGTTCTCAATAACTACCCAAACCTGCTCACAATCCTCGAGATCCTGATCATCGTGAAGCTCGGCCTGTACCTGGGGTACCGGAAGCTGCAAAAGAAGAACGTACTTGAGCATTCATCGAGGAGCGTAATCTATCACTACATCCAGGAGTCCCCCGGTGCAGATTTTACCGAGATCTCGCGCGAGACCGGAGTACACGAGAACTCTCTCCGCTACCATCTTACTGTCCTCAAACTGATGAACAAGGTCTCCGTGCTTGAGACGTCCCGGAATACCCGGTATTACGAGAACTCGGAAAAATATCCCCCGGTTGAGAAAAAAGTCATCAAGTATCTCCACAATGATGCAACACGGAGGCTTCTCCTCATGGTAAAAGAGAATCCCGGGATCTCCCGCCACGAGCTCGAGACAGCGCTCCATATCTCCGGAGCCGGGATAAACTGGCACATGCACCGGTTATCGGGGGACGGGATCCTTACTGTCCGGAAGGATGGAAGGAATGCCCGGTACGAGCTGAACCCGGACGTTCTCCCCTCCCTGGAGAAATACCTGGCGGATGCAGATCCCGTACAGGATCCTGATACCCGCGAGTGGGATTAAGGTAGGATACCTGAATCATCCTCACCCGTGGGCCAGCCAGTCCTTTCAGAACCGCTTCGCATCCGTTTCTACGTCAACGATGACCGGGCCGTCAAGTCTCATCGCCCGCTCAACCGCCGGCGCGAGTTCCTCCGGCTTACTTACCCGGATCCCGGTGCCCCCGCAGCTCTCCGCGTACCGGGCAAAGTCCGGGTTGAGCAGGTCAGTTGCGAAGTTCGGGTAATGCTCCATCATCTGCTCGACCTGGATCATGCCCAGCTGTCGGTTGTTCAGGATGATGACCACGACCGGCAGGTTGTATTTTACTGCAGTGACAAAATCGGCAATCGCCATCGAGAAGCCCCCGTCCCCGGTGATACAGAAGACGGGGCGGTCCGGAAACGCGAGTTTTGCGGCGAGTGCTCCCGGGAACCCGAATCCCATGGTTGCGAGGTATCCCGACATAACAAAGCGTTGCTGCTTCATCCGGAAGTTGCGGCCGAACCACCACTGGTTCTCACCAACGTCGAGCGAGATGACCGCATTGTCGGGGAGAAGTCCCGACAGGACCTTCATGATATATGGCGGGCGGATGGGCACCGCGGTATTGTCGGCCTCACGGTCACGCTGGAGGTCCCACTCGCGCTGCATTCGGGAGACCTCTTCTTTCCGGGTGACGGTCTCCCGCTGCCGGAGAAGGGGCAGGAGGCGGGGCAGGAGATGCGTGCAGTTGGCAAAGACCGCGAGGGTCTTGTCGTTCCTGCCCAGTTTCGTGGGATCGATATCGACCTGGACCATCGGCTTGTCTGCGGGTACATTGGTGAACTTCGAGAACCCAACGCCCAGCGTGATAAGGAGGTCTGCTTCCTCTGCGGTCTTCCGGGCAAGCGGCGACCCGACATTCCCGAGGATCCCGAGCACCCAGTCGCTCGACTCGGGAAGGATGCCCTTGGCCCGGAAGGTCGTGAGGACCGGCGCGCCGATCTTTTCTGCCAGTGCAAGCACCGCCCTCCCCGCAGGGTACGCCCCCCAGCCGGCAAGGATGACCGGCCGCTCTGCTGCATTGATCCGGTCTGCGGCCTGCCGGATCACGTCATCCGTGGGGATGATGGAAAATTCCGGGATGCAGGACTCGCGGGAGCAGAACGATGCATCGAGCGGCTGCTTCTGGATGTTGTTGGGCACCGACACCTGCGATACGCCCCGATCCACGAGAGCGTACTTTAACGCCCGGCTCAACAGCAGCACGGCCCGGCTCTTGTCGGCAACCGTGGTGTTATACACCGTGACCGGCCGGAAGAAAGCGTCCTGGTCGATCTCCTGCACGCCCCCGGGGCCGGTGTACTGGACTTCCGACTGCCCGTTCAGCGCGATGACCGGCGCATGGTCTTCCTTTGCATCATAGAGCCCGGTGACAAGGTTCGTTGCACCCGGGCCGGCAATGGTGAGGCAGGCAGCGACCTGCCCTGTAAGTTTCGCATACGCGGACGCCGCCATGGCAGCGTTTGCCTCGTGCCGGAACACGATATACGTCAGGTCAGGGTTTTTTCTGACTGCTTCAACAAGGCCGAGCGAGGATGTGCCCGGGAGCCCGAAGACGTACCTGACCCCGAATGCGACAAGCTCAGCTGCCATCACGTCGGAGACCGTGCTCTCTGCACGGGCATGGATATCGGTCTCTGCTAACGGAGAAAAGACGTTCTTTGCCGCACCGCAGACCGGGCAGGTCCAGTCCTCGGGAAGACCGGAGAACGGTGTCCCCGCTGCTATCCCCGCGGACGGGATGCCAGCCGCTTCATCGTACAGGTACCCGCAAACACTGCATCGCCACGTTGTCATGTAGAGTGCCCCGGTAGGGAGTAGATCAACGGGGAATATAAACCTCGGTATCGTGCCCCTGCCCGATGGGTTGCTGTCCGTGTTGCCTGTGTGACCGGCCGCTGGCGATACAAAAGATAGCCTTTTTGGCGGTGCACTGTCTCTCGATGATGCAAGAGATGAGGTGGGCCCGCTCCTGGTCGAAGTGCGGCTGGACCCGGATCCTGCCCGAAGGCAAAGCGATCTCTCTCATTCTGATCCCCTGAATGTTTTCATTGTAGCAACTAGGCAACAGGGATTGTGGATACCGGCTTTTTTGATGCGAAAATCCTTTAATGGGGCTGGATCCAGATAATCTTACGGTGCACAATTTTGCAACGATCCCTCTATCTTTCCCTTGCGGCCTCCCTCATCCTGGTATTCTGCCTCCTATCAGCGGGATGCGTCCAGCCGCAACAGTCTTCACCGCCAACACCTGACGCCCGGCAGAATGTTCCTCCGGCCTATGTCCGTTCCCAGCTCCAGGACCTTAGCGAGAATGCGATCCAGAATGCCGGTATCCCCGGCATGCAGATCGAAGTCCTGACCCCCCAATGGAGATGGAACTCCGCTGCCGGAAATGCATCACCCATAACCGGTGAGCCGGCACAGCCCGGCATGCGGTTTTTGATCGCAAGCGTCTCTAAGACCTTCACGAGTGTTGCGGTGTTGAAACTTGCCGAGGAGAAAAAACTCTCTCTTGACGATCCCATCGACCGCTGGCTGGAGCCCGGCCTCGTGGCACGAATCCCGAACGGCCATGCAATCACTGTCCGCCAGCTTCTCGATCATACGAGCGGCATTGCCGATTACAACGAGACGGCAATCAACCTTCAGGAGGTTAGCGATCCCGATACGCCGGTACCGTACCAGGTGAGCCTGGACATGGGATTCAAAGACAGCCCGCTCTATCCCCCGGGTACGAACTACACGTACTCGAACGTGAATTATATCCTCCTCACGCTCATCGTGGACAAGGCCGCCGGTGTCCCGTACGAGGACTATGCCACGCGGAATATCCTTGTCCCGGCCGGCCTCAACGAGACCTTCTTCCAGCACACCAGCCACATCCCCGGCCCCCACATGCGCGCAACGATGCCCGCAGGAGACGGGACATTCCTTGACTTTACCGACTGTTATGTCCAGTTCGATCGCGGGGCAGGTGACATTGTCAGCACAGCGGCCGACTTAAACCGTTTCCACCGGGCGCTCCGTGAGGGGAAGTTGATCAACAAAAAATCCCTTGCGCTTATGGAGACACCCAATCCCCTGTCCGGAAAAACCGGCTACGGCCTTGGCTACACGAATTCCCTGGTCACCCCGGCCAATGTCACCGTGATGGGACATACAGGAGGTTACCCCGGATCGTTCACGTTCTGGTATTACCTGCCGGAACAGGACACGTACGTGACGTGGAACCTGAACGGTATGGGGACATCACAGCAGGGTATTGCCGATATCCGCAGTGCGATCATTGAATACCTGAAGTAAGGTATGCGAACCTGAATTCCTCCTTTTTTCCGGCACAAGAGAGAAACGCTTATCCCTGACTCCTCCAACTTCTCAATCTGCAATGGTACAGAAGAAACGGATCGCGATCACGACTGCTGTCGGCATCCTGACCGGCGCATGGTGTGCCGGAAGCCTGCTCTTTATGGCTCCCCCGGGGATCACGCCCGAACCGTGGTTCATGCTGATGATCTTCTATGGCCGGGTCCTCCAGGGCCTTGTCATCGGGTTTGCCGACGGGATTTCCCTGAACCCGGTCCTCCGCGGGGCCGGCCTTGGCGCCCTGTTCAGCCTCCTGCTCTGCATTGTCCCGTTCTTTGCTCACAACTATTTCGGCGCTGCGATGCTCCTCCTCTTCGGGATCATCTACGGTATCCTCGCCGATGGGATTGCCAGCTTGGCCGTGAAGCGGGAGACCGCGGCCTGAATGGAGAACAGGTTTATGGTGTTATGAGCCGATGAAGGCTCATGGCCGGATACTCCCTCATCAGACCGCTCGGCTTCTTCTATGCCATCATCCTGATCCTTGTCCTGACGTACCTGTGGTATTCCGGACGGTGGAAACAGAAGGCCGGCATCTTTCTCCTGCTGGTCTCCGCTGCGCTCGGTTTTCTTATCTTCGCGCCTGTTGCTCCGCACCAGTTCCAGGAGCTCGTTGTCCGTGACGTATCAGCGCTTGGCGTTTCCCTCATGGTGGCCGCAGTCGGGCTTACCGTCATCTTCATCCTCACGCTGGTCTCCGGGAGATTTTTCTGCGGGTACTTCTGCCCCGTGGGGGCCCTCCAGGAACTGGCGTCCCTCGTTCCGGTGAAAAAAATTGTGCCAAAACAGAAGCATGCCTTCATGGCGTTCCGTTCGATTGTCTTTCTCATCTTCCTCATCCTCGCGTTCGTCTTCTCGTCCGCACTGCTGGATATCTTCGGGATCCGGGATTTCTTCGCTCTTGCCCTGACAACGGGGAGCCTTGTCTTCCTTGCCATGCTTCTCGTGTCGGTCTTTTTCTACCGGCCATTTTGCCGGCTGGTGTGCCCGTACGGGGCGCTGCTTGCGCTGGCCGGCAGCACGAGTTTCCTTGCCCTGCAGAGGACCGAGGCATGCATTGAGTGCGGAAACTGCGAGCGTGCCTGCCCGGTCGATGAGGCAAAACGCGATGACCGGAAGGCAGAGTGCTACCTGTGCGGGCGGTGCACGGATGCCTGCCCGGTGAGCGGCGCCCTGAAGTACCGGCGGCGGGTGGACCGGAAGCAGGCCTGAGCGGAAGAACACGTGCCCGGTTGTTCCGGGAGGAGCTGCTAAGCCGCGTATGTTTATCTGATTCCAGCGTCATACCCCGGTGCATGATAAAATTCAACTGGGAGGCAAAACTTGCCATCTTCCTTGTGGCGATGAGCATCTGCATCTATACGTTCAAGTTAACGGTTTTGAAAAATCCGTCGGACACTGCCAATTACATCTTCAATGCCCTGGGTTTTCTGCCAATAAACGTCCTCCTGGTGACCATCGTCCTCAACAAACTCCTTGCCGTACGTTCCCGGCGGGAGCGGATGGAGAAGATGAACATGGTCATCGGCACCTTCTTTTCCGAGGTTGGAAACGAGCTTATCGCCCGCATAGCAAGGACGGATCCGGCAATCGACCGGATCAAAAGCTCCTTAATCGTCGGTAACGACTGGGATGCCAAAGCATTTGCAGAGGTCAGGAAAACCGTTACCGGTCATGAATACACGATCGATATCGCTGCGATGGATATCCCCGCCCTCCGTGAATTCCTGATTGTGCGGCGCGACTTCATGCTCCGGCTCCTGGAAAACCCCGTGCTGCTCGAGCACGAGTCCTTTACCGATCTTTTGCGGGCTGTCTTTCACCTGACCGAAGAGCTCCGGTGCCGGGGAGATCTCAGTTGTCTTCCCGGGACCGATTATGCCCACCTTGCCGGCGATACCCGGCGCGTGTACGAAAAACTCCTCCTCCAGTGGCTCGACTACATGGAATACTTAAAGAACAATTACCCGTATCTCTGTTCGCTGGAGATGCGGACCAATCCCTTCGATGCCCGGGCATCGCCGGTTGTGCAATAATACACCCTCCCGATATCCCTTTTTTGCCTCTGCACCAGGTTATAACGCCGAAAGGCCGATGGTATACCCTGCCGCCGGAGATTCTTTTCATCAGTTTTTAATACCCATCATCACATACCCGGAGAACAGAAAGGATGAACCCATGTCAGAACCCAACCGATCCCCGCTTGCCCGGCTCATACTTTTCATAACCTGTCTGGCAATCGCCGGCAGTATCCTTGCCGGTACTCATTATTACACGATCGATCTACCCCAAAAGAATGTGGAAGTGGCACCATCAAACTTCATTTGGGACAACTGCAAGGACTGCCTTAAATGGTGTGCATGGGATCACCCAAACAATCCCGCATGCAAACACATGTGCCAGGCCGCCCTATGCGGGAATCCGTGAAGTGGAGATTATGTCTGAACCACAACGATCCCCGCTCGCCAGCCTCGTGCTTTTCATGTTCTGTTTAGCGATTGCTGCAAGCCTCTTTGCCACTGCGCACTATCTTGCTGTTGACCTCCCTGCGCAGCAGAACGTCAACACTCCCGAGAACGCCGGCTGGGGCACCACGTCGTGTACCCAGTGCAGGCAGGACTGCGGCTCTTCATCCACCGACACCAATTACGGTAACTGCCTCATGACCTGCAGGGCTGTGGCCTGCTGAGGAACCCAGGACCGGCCCGGCGCATTGCTACCGGGACGGTGTCACGGAGCGGTTTTCGCGCAGGTTTTTTACCCGGTCTCATCCCAGATATACAGGATGCACGAGCTGGCAGATGTCTGGGCCGACCGGAACGGGCGGATATGGATTTTCGCAACAGCGCTCTTTTACGTCCTCGTCCTCATCCCGTTCAATTACCCCGGCATCGATATCTTCGGGATCTCGCTCCGGCCGGCCGCGTTCATGCTCGTCACCCTCGGGATCCTCTTTGGCCCTGCGGCCGCCTGGGGCCTCGGGATAGGAAACATTGCCGGGGATTTCTTTGGCGGCTCGTGGTCCGCGATGAGCATCTTCGGATTTCTCATCAATCTCCTTATCCCGTATCTCTCCTACCGGCTCTTTTTCCACCTGATGAAGGGCCGGGCGATCCACCGGGATTATCGTACTATCGTGTGTTTCCTTGCCACGAGCCTTATCGTGGTCAGCACCTGTATGGTGCTCCTTGCCGCGTGCGGCACCGTCTTCTTCGACCGGCCGTTCCTCGCCAAGGTCACCAGTTACCTTGGCAACAACCTCTTCTGGGCAATGGTTGTCGGGCCGGCTTTTTTCTGGCTGGTCGTCGATGCAGCGCTCCGCAACAACCTGGTGTACGGCCGGGAATGGGCAGAGCGGGATGGGAAGAGCCGGTCGTGAACTCCTCTTTCCTCTGAAACGATTGTCGCGATAGCTGTGGGATTCAGTTTTTCCTGGTTTTCATTCCGATTGTTTTTCCACATAGGTCCTGTGAAAATTTGGGGGAGGGCCAAAAAAGCGGAAGGTACTCGGTGAGAAATCGTATATAGAATGAAATATATTTTCCTGATGTGGACGACTCCAATCGTGCCACAACCAGAGGACAGGCCTGCCCCGGATCGACGTGCGGCTGGACTAAAACTCTGCTTTATGGTACGTGAAGATGGTCTTCTGATTTTCTGAAGATTTTCTCATGCCGGCGAGCGGAGGCTCTGGAAAAAATCTAAGGAAGTGATTAAAAAATGCATCTTGGAAAATTCAACATCCTGTTGCTGGCACTGCTGGTGGCGGCGATGTCTATCGTTCCAGTAGTATCAGCAGTTGAACAACCCGCTACTAATGTCGAAAATTCAGATCCATTTCATGATCCTGAAATCATTGCAATATTGAACACGGCTTCTTCTATTGAACAGTTACCAAGCGGCCTTCTAAATTCAGCAAAGAATGATACCACTAAGAAAAATGAAAGAACATTTCTTGAAACATATGAAAGCCCGTCAAAGAAAATCATCACTCTTATGAAGGAAAAAAAATACTCGGATACTCAGATCACGGCTCTGTTAAATCAAAACGGATACGGATAGGATGCCAGAACCGGTTCAAGCTGGAAAGGCACTACACCTACCGCTGATGAGCAAAAAGTAATCAATCTAATTCGTGGACCGGAATATTCTCCAGACTGGTCATCTTCTCAAAAGAACCTGAGTAAAACTACTATGCCCGGTGTTCTGTCATTAAAATCTGCCGGCGCTCTAATGATGATCAATGATCAAAACACCTATTTCGGGGTGAATACCTACATGAGTCCGGGTCCGCTACCGGTAAGTTCGACCGGTACATTCCAACATGTTGTTACTACTCATATTGGGAAACCAGCTTCGTCAGGAGAAGACTGGACTGAAGCCGGTGCGACCATGTCAGTTAATGATCCCAACCCCCGTTATTTTACGTATGACAACGATGAAGGTGGGTGGCAGTTCCATGGCGCAGCTGGGACCTCACAGAAGAACTACCAGATTTATGTTTCAAGCACGGTAGAATCGTTCACGCGAAATGGCCAGACAGTTTCAGGCTATGTTTACAATATTTGGATTGACAACAGCTGGGTAAGGAGCGGTCATCTGTTATCCCGGCAGACCGGAATAAACTGTGCAAATGAAAACTGGGCACAGTCCGGCAACTCGTTCTCATCAGAAAATTCACACCCGACATTCCAGAATGGCTATCTTTACAAGAGTTCCGGGTATCAGTTATGGGGAGCATATTCCGGCCTGCAATCAAACTTTAATATCTGGGGATCCGGACATTATACCAACGCAATGAGTGGCGGATCGTATCAGTTTGTTTCGTGGGTAACATGAAATCCAACTTTTCTTTTTTTATTATCCTTGCTGTCATCATTTCTGTAATGGTACTCAGTTCAGGTTGTACCGAAAATACTTCCATTTCGTCTCACTCTCAATCTGTAACAAATGCCAGTGGCGCTGCCCTTGTAATCGCTCTCGATAACGATACCGTGCAATCCCTCCTGGCCGGCGGGTATTCTGTCCAGTCCATCGAACCGTCAACAGTCGGAATCAACCAGATGTCGTTCAATGTCACGTGTGTTATGTTCGACACCCCTCAGGATTCCGTTGGTGTGAATGTTGATGTGAAAAACAACAGTATTGTGAATATCTGGACTCTGCCAAAACGGGTGCCGATGCCGGGCTTATACGATGTTTGAAGGAAAAATTAGAACACTAATCCTGATCAGCCTGTTCTTTGGAGCTATTGCGGGGGTCCTCTTATTTTCAGTATTTGCCATTCCCCAGTACTCCGAAAATGTCCAGCCGTCCCTTTTCAACATCTCACCACGAAAAATTTTTGAGAATACATCATGACACACATGCCAAATTATGCACTACCCCTCTGTATTTCTTTGCTGGTACTCGAGGGGCTTTGTTCCTGTCCCGTGGCAGCATTATCTCCAGATGCACCGTTCATAACGATCGCGCCTGTCGGAGATCATGCAGTGGGGGAGATTATCACAATATCCGGAACCACAAATTATCCTGTCAATACTACGCTCTGGATCTCGCTTGGCCCGAAAGTGTTCACCAATTATCCGCCGAATTACTACGATGACCAGACTCTGGTTACTCCAGGTGCGGGCAGCAATTTCTGGCAGGTCACCATCAATACGTCTGCGTTTGTTATTGATGAATACTCAGTCCGTGTCCAACCGGTCAACAACACGCCGTTGTTCAGCTCAATAACGTTCAACATGACAGGCAGGAATGTCGGGGCTCAGGACACCCCTGCCATTCCGATCATCGTAATCGATCCTCTCGGGAACCACACAATCGATGAGGAATTTTTTATTAACGGAACAACAAACCTGGCGGTTTCAGATGGGTCGCTTCTGCTCCAGATCGGCTCTGGCGAGTTCAACCCCGGCGGATTCGGATCATCGTATTACAGATCCAACGTTTCCATACAGCAGGGTGAACATGGTGTGAATATCTGGTCTGCAAAAGTCGAGCCCTCGCAATGGGAGGTGTACACAAAACCCCCGAATTATGATCCGGCACCGATGTTTTCGCCACCAGTACCGGGGCGATATCAGGTTGTGATATCTTCGAAAAACCCGTATGGGCCGGACATTGCTGCAACGCAATATCTTTTCCTCATGTTGCCAAAGGCCGGGAACATATCAGGCCCTCTTATAGTAGGGGAGCCGTCCGAACCGTTAGCCAACGGGTCGGAATTCTCTGGCATGACCTCGTGTTTTCTCAGGTTACTGTTACTTTTTTCGATGGCACCATCCCCAGACACAACCCCGTCCCAGAGAGAATGCCCTTCTCCGGCAAATACCACTCCATGGATCCATCTGGAGCCCGTTGCCGATCATAGTGTCGGAGACAATTTCAGTCTCACGGGAACGACAAACCTGGAAAGCGGTACGATCCTTTCGGTGTTCGTCCACCAGTCCCCGGCAAGTGCCAATAAAAAAAAGGCATATACTGACGTCCGTGGTACTGCTGTTGTCAGGTCAGGAGCATGCAATGTAAATACCTGGTCCTTCTCGGATGACCTGACTACGTTGCTACCGAGTCCGTACTCAATCTATGTAACGGCAGAAAATGCTACCGTTGAAGCAAATCTTGTGCAATTCTATATCGTTGATGATCGAATAACCGTGTCCTGAGTCCCGGCCAGAATACCTTTTCTTTCGGTAGTGATTGCAGGGTCCGATGGGAGCATTCGTTATACTCTGACATCGGGAGGGTATTGTCGTTCGCCACCAACGGGAGGTACGTTCTTGCCGGCAGCGAGGACAAGATCCAGCTGCTTGACCATCATGGAAAACGACTCTGGAACTATTCGGTGTCCTCCCCCGTTTACAGCGTATCCCTTTCAGAGAACGGAGAGACGATCGCGGCAGGCACAGCAACCGGCATCGTTGTTTTCGATGGAAACGGAAATGTCCAAAACGAGTACCGGCTCGACCAGACGGTTTGCCCGGTAATGGTATCCCGTGATGGAACCGCTGTTGCCGCACTTTCCGGGCGGTTGTTTTTCCCGGTCCGTGAAGGCACACCTGTTCAGACTTTATCTGAAAACGATGTATCGGCCGGTAACAATACAACAGATTTGCCCCTTATGCCAACAACCCCCGCCGTGTCCGGTTTTACCGGCGTATTCTGTATTCCTGCCCTGATGGGGAGTTTCGTATTCCTCGTCCTTGAAAAAAGAGGGGTCTCAAAAATAGTCATCAATTTCCATTAATTTTTTTATATTTTTATAATCTAATATCATGGTGATTCAATGAAAACATCTGATAAAAAATGGCTCATTGCTGGTTTCATCTTCATGGTAATTCTCTTTACAGTAATCTGGGGTATTGGGATCGGATATATCAATAACAGTCCGGGTCTTTACAAGTATACCGTTGATGTCGAGGGACTCGAAGATTTCCAGCCGAGTCTTATCACCGACATCATTGTTCCTCTTCCGGTCCGCGATGGCCAGCCGGTATTTGATGACGATGAATTGCAATACCAGACGTTTGGTGAATGGAAGACGGTCCTGGTCATGACTCAGTACGGAAAAATGCTGGCGTTCCAGAGAGTGGGCCGTAATTTAACGAACATTCATGCAGAATTTTATCAGAAATATCCGGACGGTTTCCGAATCAGGAATATCACGCAGGAAACATTTTCTCCGGTACTCCCATTGGCAGATTCGCCGTATTCACGGAGTTCTCCGGGAAACGATCCCGCCCACGAGTATTCTACGATTGTATTTATTCCTGATACGATCCGACCGCTCCATCCTGATACGGATACCATCAGTATCAGCCTGGAACTGACAGCATCGGAAGGGATGCAGCACTCAATGAGCGGCAGAACATACCATGCATTGGTCCGGGAATCGTTTCCTCCTGCAGTGCACAACATGACACCTGTCATTGTCCGTATAAGCGAGATGTATCCATGACCGGGAATGATAATGCAGGAATGGATAGGAAACGCACTCCGTTTTTTATTCTCGCGGTTTTCGGTTCTGTCATTTTTCTTGTCTGTCTTTCCGGTTGCATCGGGAGTTCCTTTGCCAAAACAGAAACCGTCATTGCGAAACTGGACCCTGCCGGAAATCCCCAGTGGACTACCGTTTTTGAAAATTCCGGTTATGCCAGTGCACGATCGCTTGCCCCAGGCACGGTCAAAGGGATCCAGACCCCCGATGGATATCTCCTTGCCGGTTTTTTCACGAACACTACCGGGCAGGGCTTTCTTCGTGTCCTGCTGACCGATACCACCGGGCATCTCATCCGTGAAACGCTCGTTACGGGCATTCAGGACCATATACTCATCATAACTCCCCGGCATGATGGCGGGTATCTTATTGTCAGCGAGCCCGGCTTTCTGTTTATGTTCAGCCGGCAGGGAGAATTCGAGAATGATGGAAAGTTCTCCGATTACCTTTACCAACAGTCCGGCAACGATCCTGATGTTGTTGAAGTCCCACCAGTCACGCTTCTCACAATCAGCTACTCTGATACGGGCGATCTTACAGCTCTCGTACAGGATCATGCCGACATCTATCATCCTTTCAGGATAGTCCGGTTATTTTCCAACGGCACGATCCGGAACGTTCCACTACTTGATCCGGCCGGCATAGATTGGAACGTGAGTATCCGGCCTGTCAGGGATGGTGGTAATATCATCATAAAACCTGTTTACCAGAATGAACCGGGCGGAGGAAAACAGATCCTGCTCGAAAGGACAAATGCCGGGGGAATGGTATTATGGAACGCAACACTTGGCACCTGTGCATACACGTTCTGTAATAACGATCTCATCGATATCTCTGAAGAGGAACCACAGAAATTTACTGTAATCTATCAGTCGCATGAGCAGAGCAATGCAACCTCGTCAACTCCGGTAACGACAATTCGTGTTTTGGTGGACGACAATGGTCATGTTGTGGATCAGGACACACTCCGTACTGTGACGGACGTACCGTTGTGGATTTTCCGGACCGGCAGTACCTCTGACTTCCGGGATATGCTCAGTCAGCGTGACTATGACGTGCTCACCTCAGCGGAGACATCCGGAAGATACAGGATCCATTCAGTCTCGGTTCTCGGGACGGATGATGGGGGGTATGTCCTTATCGCTACAAGATATTTGGAGTAAACCGCTGGCAGAAAAACATGAGGGGAGAAAATCTCATGAGACCGTTGAAAAAGTGCGTCATTGTCAATGAGATTTGCCATAAGTTCGTGGTGAATAGTCGGGGGGAGGTCACCAAAGTTGTGAAGACAGTTCCGACTCCTCATTGATAATTTGATTGTACCTCATGAGATCATCAACAAAGATTTTAGGATAATGCAACGAATGATCGATCAGGGATACCCTATGTCCACATTTACCGCAGTACTTCACAAGGAAGATGATATGTACGTGGCCGAATGTCCTGAAGTAGGTACGGTCAGCCAGGGTGCGACCATTGAGGAGGCAGTAACCAACCTGCGGGAAGCAACTGAACTTTATCTGGAAGAGTTCCCAAAGACCCGTAGGAAGCGGGCGATCCTGACAACCTTTGAGGTGTCAACGGTTGCCACATCATAAACCCGTGTCCGGTGACCTGACCATCAGGATACTCTGTACAAATTTTGGTTTTACCCCTTCCGGTCAGTCCGGCAGTCATGTCCGGCTTTCCAAGATGACTCCTGATGGGAAGGTGGGTACTGTTGTTCCTCTTCATGATGAATTGAAACCCGGAACATTGCGTGGAGTACTACGGCTTGCACACGTGGATATTGACGATTTTTACCGGTTTGTATAATGGCTAAATCACGGTACAGATTTCTCATCGTAATAGAAAAAGCTGGAAAAAATTTTTCAGCATATTCTCCGGATCTCCCGGGATGTGTCGCTACCGGAAAAACCCGTGAGGAGACGGAAGAGCGGATGCATGAAGCCATCGAGATGCACATCCGCGGCCTGATTGAAGACGGGATGCCGGTCCCGAAATCCCATTCCTCCGCAACGTTCGTGGCGGTTCAGACAGAATAAATTTTTTTTAATAATTCATTCATCCAGCCCGGCCCTGTTTATCAAGCACCCTTACCAGAAACGGAGCCCCAGCCCGAAGAAGAAATTCAGGACAACAACCAGCAGGATCCTGATAATAACGGGGATCCCGATGAGTGCAATAATCCAGTGCACCACACTCCAGCTCGTGCTTTGCGGGTAAAACTTCGCAATGATCCAGTAAATCGCAAATAATGTGATGAATGTTCCAATCACAAGGCCGAGAATTTTTGCGATTACGCCCTCGCTCATATCAAAAGAATTGGTGAGAATTGCACTAATGGTAAACAGAACCGTAAGGGCAACAACAACCCAGACTCCGACAGCGAGATTCTCAAATATTTTCATTGCATGAATTTTTATTTTTTTATACTTTAGTTTTTTCGATCGATTTCCTGTGTGGTGAACGCGTGCCGGTTTTTCCGGGAGGTGGTCAGTCTGAACCGGGAAATACCGTTATAGTGCTGAAAACAAATCTGGATCACATGCCCTTGAAAGCGATTATTGACGGGGAAACAATAATCGGTCCTGATCTCTCAAAAGACGACTGGGCAGAGCTGAAGGTCCGGCATAAGAAAGGGCTCCCGGTCAGGATGTGCTGCTGTGGTGCTACGGGGCATTTGCGGACAACAAAAGGAACTCAGCATTTTTACCATGCGGCTGATACCGGATGTCCCCATGATAACGAATCAAAAGAACACCTGGAGATCAAGTATCTCATCTACCGGATTTGTCAGGCCGGGCAATGGGAGACCTCGGTTGAATTCCCTTCAGCAGATCGTACATGGATTTCTGATGTTTTTGCACAGAAGGATGGAAGGAAGATCGTTTTTGAAATCCAGCTGAGTCCCATCCCTTCATCAGACCTGCTGGCCCGCGATCAGAAATACCAGGATGAAGGGATTGAGTCGTACTGGCTTCTGGACAACTACCTTGACCGGGCAAAAGAATTCGAATCATGGTATGACAGCCTTGTTTTCCCTGATGACCGGAGGAAGGAACGAATTCCGTATATCGATCGCTCGTTCTTTTTCACCGGGACCGAGAACCACCTTTTCATTGCGAAGAATATCCGGACGGTCGGGCTCCGTGCGAAAAAGCAGACGCTCTTTTCCACCAATAATCCGGAAATTCCGCTTGCAGTCTGGGTGCGGGAAGTCCTGAAAGGAAACTACCAGAACTATCTCCAGGAAAGCGCCGTGATCTTTCAACGGAAACATGCATTGAGATCCCAGGCCTCTCCTGCTTTACTACGGTTACGGGATTTTTATCAGAAGATTATCCGTGATGAAACCTATCAGGAAAAGGTCAGGAAGTATTCCCGGAAAATTGCTGGAACGGACCGGTTGAGGGACGATAAGGTAGTGCAACAAAAATTCCGGGAAATTTCTGATGAAACCGACTGGCTCAAGCGCGAATATGAAACGATTATGTCTGAAAGTTATGGTTTGTTTTCCTGGAAAAAACTCCCGGGGCAGAGTACATCATACCCGGTTTTCCGGCTTGAATCGGAAGCGAAGATCAAGAAACTGGATGAGTGTGTCCGGAAATTCTCGCAATGGGAACATGCGTTTGATGAGGCTCTCAGCAAGCTTGACCGGGAGATCGCGGTACGGGTGAAATGAGGGGTGGGGGGTAGCGAACCGGCCTCATGTTCCCGGGTGGCCCGGAAAAAAAGTTCCGGCCTCACTTCCGGTCAGTATAGATCCCAGACCCCACGAGCCAGGTATCGTCAACAGGGAGGACATAGCAGAGCTTCATACCTGGCTTTCCCGTGTCCGGGTTGTAGTAGTCCACGTACACAAAACCCCCGTCTCCCTTTGCAGCCGCAATCTCCCATGCCGCCACCTTCACACCGTGGGTATCGGTATAATTCGTGCGGTCTGTGCCAATCGATTCCGGCTGGAAAGGCATTGCGAGCGTTGTGCCATTATACGCGTATGCAAAGATGTAGCTGCTGCCGGTGGCAAACGTGCCGTTCCGGTCATTGAAGTCGCGGATCGCCTTTGCTGCGCCGTTTGCCTGTGCATA
>Ga0302250_1000319_pt1 | contig 52746 bp, 40 predicted proteins | sample AAG_RA_Asp_MG_FD_193536 | JGI IMG/M metagenome (GOLD analysis project Ga0302250, IMG submission 193536) | Enriched activated sludge microbial communities from anaerobic digester in WTTP, New Holstein, Wisconsin, United States - AAG_RA_Asp | ecosystem: Engineered > Bioreactor > Anaerobic >...
TTCGGCCGGCAGCGTCATCCCGAACTCAACACCATCACCGAGAATCTCGGCATCGACATCAAGACCCGCCAGGGAGGAACGGTGGTGAGCGTGGGCGACGGGCAGGTGCAGACGATCACCTGGCAGCGCGGCAGCGGCAACATCGTCATCGTCAGTCATGGTGAAGGTTTTTACACGGTATACACCCATTTGGAAGAGATCCGCGTCAGCCAGGATGATCCGGTGCGCCAGGGCCAGGTGATCGGCACAGTGGGCGAATCGGGTTCCATCAACGGTCCGGTGCTCCATTTCCAGATCTGGAAGAACACCCGCAATCTGGACCCCGAGGAGTGGCTGGGATAAGGCGCGGCATCGACCCTCTCATTCGGCCTGAAAGAGATTCATGAGTTTCGCACAGATCATCGGCCAGAGCCGGCCGAAGGAGATCCTGGCGCGGGCGCTGCAGACCGGGCGGATCCCCCATGCCTATCTTTTTGCCGGTCCTGCAGGCGTCGGCAAGGAGGCGATGGCCATTGAAATGGCCAAGGCGCTCCTCTGCAGCGGCAGCGACGACAAGCCCTGCGATGGTTGCTCCGCCTGCCGCCGCGCCGGTCGTTTCGGCCATCCCGATTTCTTCTTCCTTTTTCCCATGCCCAAGAGCGCGGCGGTCGAGGAGGAGCGCGAGGTGCTTGACAGTCTTGTCCGCGATCCCTATGTGCGCAAGCAGCCCTGGGCCTCGCCGACGATCGGCATCGAGCGCATTCGCGAACTGCGGCGGGTGAGCAGCCTCAAGCCCCTGGAGGGGCGCCGGGTCGTCATCATCGCCGAGGCGGACAAGATGACCCCCGAGGCGGCCAACGCCCTGCTCAAGATCCTCGAAGAGCCGCCGGCCGACATGCAGATCATCCTCACTTCCTCGCGCGATGCCGGGCTGCTGCCGACGATCATCTCGCGCTGTCAGCGCGTCGATTTCAACCTGCTCACCAACGCCGAGGTCGCGGCGGCCCTGGTGGAGAAAAAGTCCGTTCCGGAGGAGCAGGCGCGGCTGGTGGCGCGCATCGCCCAGGGCAACTACCGTCACGCCGCCGAGCTGCTCGAGGAGAATCTGCAGGAACGGCGCAATCTGGTCATCGAGGCCCTGCGCATCAGCCTGAAGGATGAGGGCACCCGCATCGAATGGGCCGAGGGGGTGCTCGACGAACTGGACAAGCGCGAGCTGCGCGATTTTATCTCCCTGATGCTGATCTGGTTCCGGGACGCCCTGGTGCTCACAGCCAACCCTGCGGCGGTCGCCAACGACCAGCTCGTCAATGTGGATCAGATCGAGGTGATGAGCAAATTCGTTGCCGCTTTTAGCGAGATCCGTTTCGAGGGAATTTTCACCGATCTGGAAAAATCGATCGAGATGCTCGACCGCAACGTGCATCCCACCCTGATTCTGGTGGTGATGCTGGGGCGGCTGAACCGGAATTTAATACTCAAAGGCAGTGCCCTATGATGGTCGAAATTGTCTTCAAGGGGGAGCGCAAGGATATCTATGCCAATCCCCAGGAATTCCCCTTCCAGGTCGGCGATTATGCCATCGTGGAGGCGGAGAAGGGGGAAGATCTGGGCATCGTCAACCAGCTCGGATCTGTGCTCGAGCGCAAAAAAAGCGACGCGGTGCTGCGCAACATCCTGCGCAAGCCGACCCCGCGCGATCTGGATCGCTATCGCCAGAACCGGGTCAAGGAGTTTGAGGCCTACCAGATCTGCCGCAAGCGCATCGCCGAGACCGGGCTCGAGATGAAGCTGGTGGACGTCGAGTACCAGTTCGACAACAACAAGGTGACCTTTTATTTCACCGCCGAAAAGCGGGTCGATTTCCGCGAGCTGGTGAAATACCTGGCCGGCCTTTTCAAGGTGCGCATCGAGCTGCGCCAGATCGGAGTGCGCGACGAGGCCAAGCGGGTGGGCGGCTATGGCACCTGCGGCCGCAAGCTCTGCTGCACCACCTTTCTGAAAGAATTCGAACCGATCACGACCCAGTGCGCCAAGGAGCAGAACCTGCCCCTCAATCCGCAAAAGCTCTCCGGGCTCTGCGGCCGCCTGCTCTGCTGCCTGATGTACGAGCGCGATTTTTACCGGCGCCAGATGTCCCGGCTGCCTCGGGTGGACTCCCGTTTCCAGACCCCGCTCGGAGAGGGGAGGGTCACCCACGTGGATGTCTTTAATGAACGCATCACCCTCTCCTTCTCGCCGGAGAAACAGGAGAGCTTTGATCTGGCGGAGATGGAGAATTTCACCCTGATCTCGGCCCCTGAAGCGGAGTGAGGGGGCGCGGCTTCCCGAGGCCGCCTCACTGCCCGAACCTCGCCGGACCGATTGCGGAGCCGGCTGCACCGTCCATATCATGGAAGAGAGAACAATCAACATGAGCCAAGAGCAGCAAAAGGAATACAAGCGCCTGCTGGTGACCAGCGCCCTGCCCTACGCCAACGGGCCGATCCATCTCGGCCACCTCGCCGGGGCTTATCTGCCGGCGGACGTCTATGTGCGCTACCAGCGCCTCAAAAAGCGCGATGTGGTCTATATCTGCGGCACCGATGAGCACGGCGTTCCCATCGCCATCGCCGCTGAAAAGGCGGGGGTGACGCCCCAGCAGATCGTCGACAAATACTGGGCCGACCATTACGACACCTTTACCCGTTTCGGCATGAGCTTTGACCATTTTTCGCGCACCTCCGCGCCGATGCAGCACCGCACCGCGGCCGATTTTTTCAAGGTCATCCATGACAAGGGCTTTCTGGTCGAGCGCGCCATCGAGCAGTTCTACTGTGAAAAGTGCGCCCGTTTCCTCGCCGATCGCTTCGTTGAGGGCGAGTGCCCGCGCTGCCACCGTCCCGGGGCGCGCGGGGATCAATGCGAGGCATGCGGCAGCTCGCTCGAGCAGACCGAGCTCATTCATCCCTACTGCAAGGTCTGCGGCGGCACCCCGGTGCTGCGCCAGACCCGGCATCTCTTCCTCAAACTCAACGAATTCCAGCCCCTGCTCGAGAAGTGGCTGGCGGACAAGGTAGAGTGGAAGGAGAACGTCCTCAATTATGTGCGCGGCTGGTTCCAGGAGGGGCTGGGCGAGCGCGCGGTGACCCGCGACCTGAGCTGGGGCATCAAGGTGCCGGTGGCCGGTTACGAGGAGAAGGTGATCTATGTCTGGTTCGAAGCCCCGATCGGCTATATCTCGGCCACCAAAGAGTGGGCTGAGAAAAAGGGCCGGCCCGAGGCCTGGAAGGAGTACTGGCTTCAGCCCGACACCAAGCTGGTCCATTTCATCGGCAAGGACAACATCGTCTTTCACGCCGTGATCTGGCCGGCCATGCTGATGGGGCACGGCGGTTTTGTCCTGCCTGCGGACATTCCGGCCAACGAGTTTCTCAATCTGCAGGGTGAAAAGCTCAGCACCAGCCGCAACTATGCGGTCTGGCTCGGGGATTACCTGAACAAGTTTCCGGCCGACCCCCTGCGTTATTATCTTGCGGTCAACGCCCCGGAGACCAGGGATGCCGATTTCATCTGGGAGGATTTTCAGGGGCGCAACAACAGCGAGCTGGCCGATATTCTCGGCAATTTTATCAACCGCACCCTCACCTTTGCGCGCAAGCAGTTTGGCGGTGCCGTCCCGGAGCGCGGTGTGCTCGACGGGCTGGATGAGCAGATGGTGCGGACCCTGGCCGAGGCGCCGGAAAAAATCGGCGCCCTGCTGGAGGGCTACGAGCTGCGCAAGGCGGCCGCGGCCCTGATCGATGTCGCCCGTTTCGCCAACAAGTATTTCAACGATCAGGAGCCCTGGCGCACGGCGCGGGAGAACCGTGAAAAATGTGCCACGACCATCCACCTCGCCATTCAGGCCTGTCAGACCCTCGCGGTGCTGATGGAGCCCATCCTCCCCTTCTCCGCGGAGAAGGTCTGGGCCATGCTCGGACAGCCGGGCAGCGTCCATGATCAGGCCTGGGATGGCTGCGGCAGCCGCCATCTGGCGGCGGGCCACCTCCTCGGTCAGGAGCAGATCCTTTTCACCAAGATCGAGGAGAGCCAGATCCGTCCGGAGGTGGAGCGGTTGCGCGCGATCTCGGAGGCGCTCAAGGCTGCGTCGGCCGGCGCTGAGGTTCCGGCGGAGAAAGCGGATTCAGAGGTCCCGGCAAGAGCAGCCGCCGCCGGTGCGAACCAGCCCGCTGCTGCTGCCGGTCCGGCAGCTCAGGGAAAACCCTCTGCCGCTGCCGCAGAAAAACCGCGCATCACCTATGACGAGTTCGCCAAAGTGGATCTGCGCGTCGCCAGGGTCGTCAAGGCGGAAAAGGTCGAAAAGGCCGACAAGCTGCTGCGCCTCGAGCTGGAGGTGGGGGGCGAGATGCGGCAGATCGTCGCCGGGGTAGCCAAACATTACACTCCGGAGGAGATGACCGGCCGCACCATCATCATCGTCGCCAACCTGCAGCCGGCGGTGATCCGCGGCATCGAGTCCAACGGCATGCTGCTCGCCGCCGAGGACGGGCAGGGTCGGATGGCGATCCTGTCACCGCAGGGGGAGATCGATTCGGGCGCGAAAGTGAAATGAATCCCTGGCTGATCGACACCCATGCCCACCTTGATTTCGACCAGTTCGACGCCGACCGCGAGGAGATGCTCGAGCGCGCCTGGATGAACGGGGTGCAGCAGATCATCACCATCGGCATCGATCTGGCCACCAGCCGCAAGAGCGTGGCGCTGGCGGAAAAGCATGCCATGGTCTATGCTTCCGTGGGCATCCATCCCCATGACGTCGCCAGGGCTGGTGCGGAGGATCTGGCGGAGATCGAATCCCTGCTCGAGCATCCCAAAGTGGTCGCCCTCGGCGAGGTCGGGCTCGATTTCTATTACAATTACTCGCCCGAAGAGGTGCAGCGCAAATATCTGCGCCTCTTTCTCGATTGGTCTCTGGAGAAAGAGAGGCCTTTGATCATTCACACCCGGGATGCGGACGAAGCGATCCTGTCGATTCTGCGCGAGCGCAGCCGGGCCGGATGTCAGGGGGTTTTTCACTGCTTCTCCGGCGACGCCCGCATGGCGGAAAAGGTGCTGGAGATGGGCTTTCACATCTCCTTCACCGGCAACATCACCTTCAAGAACTCCACTTCAGCAGGGGTTATGCGCGGGGTGCCGCTGGAGCGGCTTATGGTCGAGACCGATTGTCCCTTCATGGCTCCGGTCCCGCATCGGGGCAAGCGCAACGAGCCCGCCTATGTTCAACTGGTAGCGCAGAAAATCGCCGAAGCGAAGGGTATTGCGTTCGACCAGGTGGCTGAGCGGACGACGGCCAATGCCCGGGCGCTCTTCAATCTGCCCGGGGTATGACAGCTGCCCAGGGTTCGCGACGGATACTGAGGCTTTCCAAAAATGGAGAAGGATGAGTATGAAAAGAGGAAATGTCTGCCTGTTCGCTGCCGGTTTGTGGACCGCCCTCCTCTTCAACATGCCTGGAGAGGGGAATGCGCAGCAAAAAATGCCTCCGCAAGATTTCTTTGAATTCAGCACCAGCTATTTTGATGAGGGTGAAGACCATGTCGCCATCTACATCGGCGGCTTTCGCAAGAAAGAGTTCCTCTATGGCTACCATGATGCTTGGGGCACTTACGTTACAGAGTATAAAGAGACCAAAATTGACCGGTCTGATGAGATCTGGAAATATAACTTTCGCACCCAGGAATGGGTGCAGCTCAAGCCTTATGACTCCTCCTGGCTCAAGGTTCCGCCCATGGCCGGGCATCAGGCCCTGCAGAACAAGCGGGAAGGATACATCTACTGTTTCGGCGGCCGCAGCGCCAACGGCGACAGCGCCGTCTACATGCTCAACATGCAAAAACGAGAGTGGCGGCAGCTCGCATTTCATAAATTCTATGACAAGGAAAAAATAGCCGCTGCCGCCCATTTCACGCCTTTCACCGATGGCGGTAAACAATTTGGCGGCAGGGCGGTATTCCACGGCGGAGTCGACAACAACGGCTCTGTTTCCAGCATGCTCTACCAGGCGGATTTCAACGGCGAGGAGATCCGGTTCACGGAGAAACAGACGCCGCGCGCTCTTTATGGCCATTCGGCCATCTATGATCCGGGCGCCGACACCTGGCATTTTTGGGGCGGCCAGAACGAGGGTGGTATCAATTACGAAAATTACCAGTACAACCCGAAGAGCGGTTTCGGCTGGGGGCCGCCTGTGCAAGGGCCCTTTGTCATGCCCAGGGCATCCGCCGCGACTCTTCTCGACGGGTCCACCCTCTACGCCTGGGGCGGCAAGGGCTACACCTTCCTGCGCAAGGGCGGTGCTGCAGTCGGTGAGGAGATCCGCGATGACCTGATCTCGATCACGGCGCGCGACGGCCAGCTTTACAGCCGGATCATCGCCACCGGGCTGCCACCAGCCTCGCAGGCGTCTCTGTCCATGGAGATCGTTGACGGGGATACCCTGTTCTATCTTTTCGGTGGGATTTCGACGATCTGGAGCAGCGGCGATACCTCCGTGAACAACACGGGGTACCGGTACAGCCTTACCCAAAAAAGTGTGCAGCAGTTCGACACCACCACCGCGCAGTGGGGCCGCCTGCAGACCAGCGTCGAGGCGGAGCGTTTTCCGGTCTCTCCCGAACTGCGCCTGGAGGTGCCGGTCTGGCCCAATCCGGCCGGCCGCACAGTCTCCTTCGCCCTCGCCGGCGGAAGTGCAATCCGCTCGGTCAAACTTTACAATGAACTCGGCCAACTTGTGCTGCAGATCTATCATCCCTGCGAGCAGCGCCTTGATCTGTCGCGCTGTCCGGCCGGGCTCTATTTCCTGCGCGTCGATACGGAGTCCAGACCCTATTTTGCCAAGATCGTCAAGAAATAAGCGGCCGGGCGGCCGCGTATGAGCGGAGAGCTGCTCCTCCTCACCGCGGCGGTGATCGTGGTCGTCAGCGTCCTGCTGAGCAAGGTTTCGGAGCGTTTCGGCGTGCCGACCCTGCTGCTTTTTCTCGGCATCGGCATGTTGGCTGGCTATGACGGCCCCGGCGGCATCTATTTTGACAACGCCCGCATGGCGCAGACCCTTGGCACGATAGCGCTGGCCTATATCCTCTTTGCCGGCGGTCTGGAGACCGATGTCGCTGCGGTACGCCGGGTGGTGAGGCCGGCGGTGGCTCTGGCCACGTTCGGGGTTTTTTCGACCGCCCTTATCACCGGCCTCGGCATCCATTACCTGCTAGGCCACAGCTGGATGGAGAGTCTGCTGATCGGGGCGATTGTCTCCTCGACCGATGCCGCCGCGGTTTTCGCTGTGCTGCGTTCAAAAAATGTCGGGCTCAAGGAGCCGCTCCGGCCCCTGCTCGAGCTCGAGTCGGGGAGCAACGATCCGATGGCGGTCTTTTTGACGATCGGAATGATCGCGCTCATCCGTGAACCCGCCCGGCCGGTGCTGAGCCTGATCCCCCTTTTTCTCCAGCAGCTGATCATCGGCCTCGCCCTGGGCTATCTCATGGCCCGGTTCTTCATACGCATCATCAACCGGGTCAAGCTCGACTATGAGGGGCTCTATCCGGTCCTCTCCCTGGGCTGGGTGCTGCTGACCTATGCCCTGACCGCCTGGCTGAAGGGGAGCGGATTTCTGGCGGTCTATATCACCGGACTGGTGCTGGGCAAGGAGAGTTTTTCGCACAAGAAGAGCCTGATCCGTTTCCAGGATGGCATCGCCTGGCTGATGCAGATCCTGATGTTTCTCACCCTGGGACTGCTGGTCTTTCCCTCGCAGCTCATTCCGGTGGCCGGCCAGGGGCTGCTCGTGGCCCTGCTGCTGATCCTGGTGGCGCGGCCAGCCGCGGTCTTTATCAGCCTGCTCCCCTTTCGTTTCAGCTTCCGAGAAAAACATCTGATCTCGTGGGTGGGATTGCGCGGTTCGGTGCCGATTGTGCTGGCCACCTTTCCCATGCTGGCGGGGCTGGATCAGACCCATTTCATCTTCAATCTGGTTTTCTTCATCGTCATCTCCTCCGTCCTGCTGCAGGGCACCACCATCCCCCTGATGGCGCGGCTGGCCCGGGTCGATGCCCCCCTGGTGCGCCAGCGCCGCTACCCGATCGATTTCGACAACCCGGAGGGGATGGACCTGCAGCTGGTGGACCTCTTTGTCCCTTACGGCTCGCAGGCGGCGGGGCAGCAAATCCTCGAACTCGGTTTTCCCAGGGACTGCCTGATCACCCTGATCTCGCGCAACGAGAAATTCATCATGCCGGGGGGATCGACCGTGCTCGAGGAGGGGGATGTGCTGCTCATGCTCTCCAGTCCTGAGAATCTGGCGGTCGCGCGCGAGATCCTCGAGAAGCGCAGGGAGGAGAAGCCGCCCGGCGGGTGAGAAGTGCAGAGAAGGGTTGCATCAGAGCAAAACGATTGGTAAATTGATGCCATTGTGTATCGGTGGAATTATTGGAGAATGGATGCCATGGAATATCTGACCGGCAGGGCCGGCCGCGACGAAAAGAGCGACCTTGTGGTCGAGATCGAGATGCGCCAGGAGGGCGGCCTGGAGATTCAGGTGAACAGCTCGGTCAAGGCCCTTTTCGGCAAGGCGATCACAGCCACCGCTGCAGGGACATTGCAGGAACTGGGCATCGGCCATGCCCGGGTGACGATCAACGACAAGGGGGCGCTGGACTGGGTGATCCGGGCGCGGATCGAGGCGGCCGCCCGCGCCGCCGGCCACAAGGCGGTGCTCAAGCCCCTTGCCGTGGCGCCGCACCCGCCGGCTGAAAGGAACCGGCTGCGGCGGACGCGCCTCTACCTGCCCGGCAGCAATCCCGATCTCATGCTCAACGCCCATCTCTTCGGGGCGGACTGTCTCATTCTCGACCTCGAGGATTCGGTGGCCCCGCCGGAAAAATTCGCGACGCGCATCCTGGTCAAACATGCCCTTGCGGCCCTCGAATTCGGCAGCAGCGAGCGCATTGTGCGCATCAATCCCCTGCAGACCCCCTACGGCGCAGAGGATCTCGAAGAGATTGTTGCCGCCGCCCCCGACACCTTGCTCATCCCCAAGTGCGAGAGCGCGGCCGACGTACGCGCCGTCGAGGAGCAGGTGGCGGCCCTGGAGGCGAAGGCGGGACTCGCCCAACCCCTTCTCTTCATGCCCCTGATCGAGACCGCCCGGGGCGTGCTTCACGCCGACGAGATCGCCACCGCCAGCATCCGGAACATCGCCCTCTGCTTCGGGGCCGAGGATTTCACCGCCGATCTGGGGGTGGAGCGCACGGTCGAGGGCCGGGAACACTTTGTGGCACGCAGCCTGATCGTGCTGGCGGCCAAGGCGGCCGGGATCCAGGCGATCGATACGGTCTACTCCGATGTACAGGATGTGGAAGGGCTGAGCGCAAGCGCCCGCGAGGCGATGGCCCAGGGCTTTGACGGCAAGGGGGTGATCCATCCCAGCCAGATCAAACCGGTGCATGCGGCCTTTTGTCCTTCGCCGGAGCAGATCGAAAAAGCGCAGAAAATTGTGGCCGCCCTGGAGGAGGCCAAGGCCAAGGGATCGGGGGTGGTCTCTCTCGGCACCAAGATGATCGATGCCCCAGTGGTGGCGCGCGCACAAAAGACTCTCGAGCGCGCCCGCGCCCATGGCGTTCTCGGAGAGGAAGAAAAGAGATGAGCATGGTGAAGAACAGTCTCGGGCGCCTGGTGCCCACAGAGGTCAACGGCCGCAGCGTGCGGCCTTTCATGGGGGCTCATGCCGATGCCGGCGGGGGCATGCGCTACGGCGGATCGATCCCCGCCGCCGCCCGCTACGGGAACAAACTGCTGGCCGATCTCGACGCAGCGATCGACGCCTGCGAGATCCGCGACGGCATGGTCATCTCCTTTCATCATCATCTGCGCAACGGCGACTATCTGGTCAACCTGGTGATGGACAAGCTGGCCGCGCGCGGCCTCAAGGATCTGGTCCTCGCCCCCTCGGCCCTCTTTCCGACCCACGGCAGGCTGGCCGAGTATATCGAGTCCGAGGTCATCTCTCACATCGAGGGATCGATGAACGGCCCCATCGGCCGCGCCTGCTCCCTGGGCAAGATGAAAAAGAGCGCGATCCTGCGCTCCCACGGCGGCCGCTACCGCGCCATCCAGGACGGCGATCTCCATATCGATGTCGCTTTCATCGCCGCTCCCTGCGCCGATCCCCATGGCAACGCCAACGGGGTCAACGGCCCCTCCGCCTGCGGTCCGCTCGGCTTCGCCCTCGCCGACTCCCTCTTCGCCGACAAGGTGGTGGTGGTGACCGATCATCTCGTCGATTTTCCCTGCCATCCCTGGAGCATCGAGGGGGGCAATGTCGATTTTGTGGTCCGGATCGATTCCATTGGCGACCCGAGTCAGATCGTCTCCGGCACGACCCAGATCACCCGCTCGCCCACCCGCTTGCTCATCGCCGAATATGCCGCCCGCTTCGTCAAAGAGTCCGGCATCATGACCGATCCCCATTTCAGTTTTCAGGCCGGGGCCGGCGGGGTCTCGCTCGCCTTTGTCAAGTATATGAGCGATCTCATGCGCGAGGCGGGGGTGGCGGCCGATTTCGTCCGCGGCGGTTCGACCCAATATATGGTCGGGATGCTCGAGAACGGCTTGACCCGCTATATTCTGGACGGCCAGAGCTTCGATCTGGACGGGGTGCGCTCCCTGCGCGACAACCCCTGCCATATTGAGACCAATCCTTTTGTCTCGTATGACTATCACACCAAGGGCTGCTTCGCCCAGCTACTCAAGGTTTCGGTGCTGGGGGCGACCGAGATCGACCTCGATTACAATGTCAACGTCAATACCCACTCGGATGGCTGGCTGCTGCATGGCATCGGCGGTTTTACCGATGCGGCCGACGCCGAGGTGACGATGATCACCGCCCCCCTGGTGCGCAGCCGGCTGCCGATCGTCCTCGACAGCGTCACCACCGTGACCGCCCCGGGCGAGATGATCGACGTGGTGGTGACCGAACACGGCATCGCCATCAATCCCCGCCGGCAGGATCTGCTTGACCGCCTCAAGGGCAGCACCCTACCCCTGAAGACGATCGAGGAGCTGCGCGACATCGCCGCCCGCATGTCGGGTGTGCCCGAAAAGCCCCAGTTCACCGACCGGGTGGTGGCGGTGATCGAGTTCCGCGACGGCACCATCATCGATGCCGTGCGCGAACTGGTGCCGCCCGAGTGATGCGGCGCTGTCAGAAGAGTGGAAATCTGATTTCAGGAGAAGGATATGACCAGGACGTTTATGGAAGTGGTGCTTAAGACGGATGCCCGTTTTGCCAAGGGTTTCCTCCAGGGCTATCTCGCCGGCAGCGGCAAGGCCCACCGTTTTTTCATCAATGAAGAGGCCGGGATCGAAGCCGAATCGCTCTCCGAAAAGCTGAAGGAACTGGTCGGCCTCGCCGATCTTTTCCAGCGCGTCGTCATCGAGGAGGATTTTCTGGCGCTGCTGCACAAGGATTCGGCGGCAGCGGCCGCCCTCGGCCTTTCCGGCCAGCCCCTTCAGGCCAGAAGGATCACCTCCGGCTCCTTTTCCGTCCGGATCAAGGACTCTGCGCAGGAGGACGCCGCAGCCATCAAGAAGCTCCTCAGCGGGAGGCCCGCCGGCGTGACGGTGGAGGGGTGGCAGGAGCACGAGACCATCGAAAAGAACGGCCGCGGGGTGGAGCTTTATACCCCCCTGCATGATTATGTCTACGAAGCCTCCGGCTCCTTTCGCGGTCCGATCGAAGCCCTTGCCGATTTGCGCTCGGAGCTGGGTCAGCATGCTTCCGTCAAGGCCGGCCATATCAAGCTGTTCTACGAGGAGTAGCCAGCCGCGGAGTTGTGGTGCGTGACGGCGGCCGTTGTGGCGGGCTGTGACAAGCAGAGCCCCTCAGGATGAGGGGCTCGTTCTTTTTGTTTGCATATTTTGGCAAAAAAGGGTATATTTCTTGGTTATATCCGCAAAATCAATCCCTTTCAGGAGGTTTTCCATTCATGCAACGTGCCCTGATTTTCAAACTTATTTTCGTGTTGGCCCTGATTGTCGTGGCTGTACTCTCCATGCTGCCCACCTTTCAGGTCAATAACCTGCTGGACCAGGAGTCCGCGCTGATCTCCAAGCTCGGTAATCTGACCGGGTTGAGCAAGACCGATATTGAGGTCGGCGTCACCAGCGGCGAGCTTGAGGGCCATGTGCGCCGGGCGGTCTCCGAGAGCAGCAGGAATGAAGCCCTGCGCCTCTCCGACGATCTGATCAAGCTTAACAGCAGAATTGCCAAGCTGCAGGGCCGTGCGATCCGCCGCGGCCTCGACCTCCAGGGCGGCACCTATCTGGTCTACGAGATCGACCTGAAGCAATACCTGGCGGAGAACGCCAAGAACAAGGACAATCGGCTCGAGGACATTCTCGCCGCTTCGCAGCGCGATTATGAAAACAAGGGCACCGACTTTTTTGACGCCCTGCAGGAGAATTTCGCCTCCCGGGATCTCAAGCTCAATCGTTATTTCGGCCGCCGCGGCCAGTCCGATGACGAGATCATCACCGACCTGCAAAAGCTCTCCAAGGATGCGGTCGACCGCACCCTGCAGGTGCTGCGCAATCGCGTCGACCAGTTCGGCGTCTCCGAGCCCAGCATCACCCCGCAGGGCAACAGCCGTATCCTCATCGAGCTGCCGGGCATCCAGAACATCGAGCGCGCCAAGAAGGTCATCGGCACCACGGCACTGCTCGAGTTCAAGCTGGTGAAGGATCCCGAGATCGTCTGGTCAGTGCTCAATGATATCGACAAGGCGCTGCGCGCCAAGCGTCAGGGTGTTGACCCGGCCGCGGTCAAGAGCGACACCGCCGTCACCACCGGCGACAAGGCTGCGGAGAAGCAGCTCAGTCTCAACGAACTTTTCGGCGACCAGACCACCAGCGAGTCCGGCGAGGATACCTCGATCGTGGTGGATCAGGCGACCTTTGATGAAAAGCCTTTCACCTCTCTTCTGCGTGGGCTGCCCGGCCGCTATTCCGATGTGGTCAGTGTCCCCGCGCAGAACATCCGTGCGATCCAGCGCGCCCTGCAGCTCCCCGAGGTGCAAGCGGTCATCCCCAGCGATGTCCAGCTGCTCTGGGGCACCCGCGAGATCGCCATGGGCGACCAGGCTTTCCAGCGTCTCTATGTTGTCAAGAAAGAGGCCGAGCTGCTCGGCTCGATGCTGAGCAACGCGGATGTCCAGATCGACGGCGGCTCGCAGAGCCTGAGTGCTGGTCAGGCGGAGGTCCACATGGAGCTCAATCCTGAAGGCACCAAGACCTTTGCCAAGGTGACCGGCATGAATGTCGGCAAGCAGCTGGCGATTGTGCTCGACGGCCGCGTCGAATCGGCCCCGAACATCAAGGAAAAGATTCCCTCCGGCAGCGCCCGCATCGACGGCATGGGCAGCATGGAGGAGGCGCAGGATCTGGCCCTGGTCCTTCGCGCCGGCGCCCTCCCGGCCCCGGTCAAGGTGCTCCAGGAAGATACCGTTGGTCCTTCGCTGGGCCAGGATTCAGTCAGCAAGGGGGCCAGGTCCGCCCTTATCGGCATCCTGCTGGTGATGATATTTGTGGTCATCTATTACAATCTGGTCGGCCTGGTCGCTGATTTCGCGCTTATTCTCAACGCCCTCTTCGTCATGGCGATCATGGCCGGCTTCGGCTTTACCCTCACCCTGCCGGGCATCGCCGGTTTCATCCTCTCTGTGGCCATGGCCATCGATTCCAATGTGCTCATCAATGAGCGTATTCGTGAAGAGCTGCGCGGAGGCAAGACCACGCGTGCGGCGATCGAACAGGGGTACGGCCGCGCGTTGATCACCATTCTCGATTCCAATATTACCACCCTGATCACCGGCGCGGTGCTTTACACCTTTGGCACCGGCTCCGTGAAGGGTTTTGCGGTGACCCTCTGCATCGGTATCCTCGTGAGTATGTTCACTGCGATCTACGTGACGCGGCTGATCCTCGATCTCGCGACCATCCGTTTCGGCGTGAAGAAACTGAGCATTTAATCGGGCCGGCAAGGCCTTTCCTCAAGGAGATTTGGCGAGTATGGAATTTTTCAAGAAAACCAATTTTGATTTCATCGGCATACGCAAGTACGCCTATGCCTTTTCGATCATAACCTTCGTCATCAGCCTGGTTTATCTGTTCATCCACGGCCCCAACTACGGCATCGATTTTACCGGCGGCACCTCGCTGCAGATAAAATTCAACACCCCCACCACGCCGGGCCAGATCCGCAGCGCCATCAGCGGAGCTGGCTATGGCGATGCCGAGATCAAGAATCTCGGCGACACGGCCAATAACTCCTTCATCGTCCGTATTCCGCAAATGGGGGAGGAGGCCAAGGCGGGCGATATCGTCCTGCAGGAGCTCAAGACCAACCTGGCCGATCATCCCTATGAGATTCTCAGCGTCACCCAGATCGGCCCCAAGATCGGCGGTGAACTGCGCCGGGGCGCCTACTACTCGATCCTGGTCGCCCTCATCGGCATGCTCATCTACATCAGCTGGCGCTTTGAGTTCAAGTTCGCCGTGACGGCGGTGATCTCGATCTTTCATGACGTCATCTTTGTGCTCGGCATCTATACCATTCTCGGGCTGGAGATGTCGCTGACCGCCCTGGCCGCCTTTCTCACCATCGTCGGTTATTCGATCAATGACACCATCGTGGTCTATGACCGCATCCGCGAGAATCTCAAGCTGATGCGCCGCGAATCCATGGCCACGGTGATGAACACAAGCATCAACCAGACCCTGAGCCGCACCCTGCTCACCGGCGTCTCGACCCTGGTCGTGCTGCTGGTGCTGATCTTTATGGGCGGCGAGGTGATCCACGGCTTCTCCCTGGCCCTCTTCTTCGGCACCGTAATTGGCACCTACTCATCGGTCTTCGTCGCCAGTACCCTGGTGCTCGACTGGAATCTTTATCTGGAGCGGAAGAAGGCCCTGAAGACGGCGGCGCGCGCCGCCCGCTAGCGGAAAGCCGCGGCAAGCGAGGAGACCCCTATGGAAGTGACAGAACGGAAAGAGGGCGCGGTCGCCATCCTGACCCTGCAGGGCCCATATGTCGGCGCCGCTGAGGCGGGCGTGATCATGGATACCCTCCATGAACTGCGCGAGCGGGGGGAGAAGTGGATTGTGATCGATCTTTCACGGGTGCAGACCATGAACAGCTCGGGTCTGGGCGCCCTGATCAGCGGACTGAACACCATGCGTCAGGCCGGAGGGGATCTCAAGCTTGCAGGAGTGAATGAAAAGGTGGACAAGCTGCTGGCCATCACCAAACTGCATTCAGTCTTTGAGAGCTTCGCCTCCGTCGAGGAGGCGAAGGCGAGCTTTGCCGGTTTGGCCTGATCCCGATTTAAAGGGCAGTGCAGTGCAAACTCCGGACCGGCCACGGTCCGGAGTTTTTTACTTGTAGAGGAACCTATGTCCGTCACCATCATCCTTGGCGCCCAGTGGGGCGACGAAGGCAAAGGCAAGATCGTCGATCTGCTCAGCGCAAAAGCGGATGTGGTCGCGCGTTATCAGGGCGGCCCTAACGCGGGTCATACAGTTGTCATCGATGAGGAGGAGATCGTCCTCCATCAGATTCCCTCCGGCATCCTTCATCCGCACACCCGCTGCATCATCGGCAACGGGGTGGTCATCGATCCGGTCATCCTGATGGAGGAGGTCGATTTCGTCAAGAGCAAGGGCTTCCAGGTCGACGGACGCCTTTTCATCAGCCACCGCGCCCATTTGATTATGCCCTACCACAAGCTGCTCGATACCACCCGTGAGGCGGCCGAGGGGGCGTCCAAAATCGGCACTACCGGGCGCGGGATCGGACCGGCCTACGTCGACAAATTCGACCGCTGCGGCATCCGCATTGTCGATCTGCTCGATCGCTCCACCCTGGCCGAGAAGCTGCTTAAAAACCTCGAGAGCAAGAACAAGGTGCTGCAGCGCATCTACGACCGCGACAGCATGGATACCGAAAAAATCATTCAGGACTATCTCGAATTCGACCGCCGCATCGATGCTTACGTCAAGGATACCACCCTGCTTATCAACCGCGCCATCGACGCGAGTGAGGAGGTTCTGATCGAGGGGGCGCAGGGGACCATGCTCGACATCGATTTCGGAACCTATCCCTATGTCACCTCTTCCAATCCCACTGCCGGGGGGGCCTGCACCGGCCTGGGCGTCGGCCCGACCCGGATCGACAGGGTGCTCGGGGTGGTCAAGGCCTACACCACCCGCGTCGGCATGGGGCCGATGCCGACCGAGTTCGATACCGAGTTCGGTGACCAGATGCGCCAGCTGGGCGGCGAATACGGCGCCACCACCGGCCGTCCGCGGCGCTGCGGCTGGTTCGATGCCGTGGTCGTGCGCATGGCGGCGATGATCAACGGCCTCACCCATCTGGCCATTACCAAACTTGACGTCCTCGACACCCTCCCCGAGATCAAGATCTGCACCGCCTACCGCTATCAGGGCCGGGTGATGGAACACTATCCGGCGGAGTTGTGGATCCAGGAGCAGCTTGAGCCGGTCTACGAGAGTCATCCCGGCTGGCTGTGCTCCACCCAGGAGGCCCACAGCTTTGATGAACTGCCGGAGAATGCCCGCAGCTATTTGCGCCGCATCAGCGAGCTGACCCGCACCCCGATTTCCCTGATCTCGGTGGGCTCGAAGCGCAGCCAGACCATCTTCATGGAGTGATTCCGCCTCCAGCCGAATATGCCATGAGCCACATCCCGGAGAAGAGAAGGAGCTGACTGTGAGCGCACCCGAGACTGCATTCGCTGCCCTGGAGCCGCTGGACGAGATCGTAACCGTCAATCCATCCACTGGTGAAGAACTGGGGCGGCTGCCCGCCCTGCCGCGCGCCGGGATCGACGCTGCGATAGAACGCAGCCGGCAGGCCCAGGCCGAATGGGCGCAGATTCCGCTTGCCGAGCGCCGGCGCAAGATCAGGGTTTTGATGGAGCTGCTCCTGGAGGAGCGCGCGGCCATCGCCGAACTCATCGCCCTCGAGCAGGGCAAGCCCGTGGCTGAGGCCATGGCCGCGGAGATCGTCCCCTGCCTCGGCGTGCTCCGCGAGCTGCTGCGTATCACGCCCGGTGTTTTAAAGCCGCAGAGACGCCCCCATCAAATGCTGCTCTTTGCCCACAAGCGCAGTGCCCTGCTGCGGGTTCCCTTCGGGGTGGTCGCGGTCATCTCCCCATGGAATTTCCCCTTTTCGGTCCCGCTGCCCGAAATCGCCGCGGCCCTGCTCGCCGGCAACAGCGTGCTCTTCAAACCTGCGCCCCATGCCATCCTCATCGCCGGTAAAATCGCGGAGCTCTGCACACGGGCGGGTTTCCCGGCCGGCCTGATGCAACTGCTTTACCTCCACGACCGCGAGGCCGATTATCTTACCGCCCATGCCGGCATCGACAAGATCCTCTTCACCGGCAGCACCGCCGTTGGACGCAGGGTGATGTGCAATGCCGCACAGAATGTCGTGCCGGTCGTGCTCGAGCTGGGGGGCAAGGACCCCGCAATCATCATGGCGGATGCGGATATCGAACGCGCCGCGAAGGGGATTGTCTGGGGAGCGCTCTTCAACGCCGGACAGGTTTGCGCCTCGATCGAGCGCGTCTATGTCGAGAGGCCGGCCGCGGCGCCCTTCATCGCCGCCTGCCTGCGTGAGATGGAGGGGGTGCGGGTCGGTGATCCCCTCAATCCCGATACTGACATGGGGCCGCTCAGCTCCGAGGCCCATCTGCACAAGGTCCTGTTGCATATCCAGGAGGCGGTGGAGAAGGGGGCCCGGCTCCTCCATGGCGGCACAAGGATCGACCGTGCGGGTTTTTTCATCCAGCCCGCACTCCTGGTCGACGTCGATCACACCATGCTGGTGATGCGCGAGGAGACCTTCGGACCGGTGCTGCCGGTGATGATCTTCGATTCCCTTGATGAGGCGGTGCGGCTGGCCAATGACTCAGCGTACGCTCTCTCTGCCTATGCCTACACTTCCAGCAAGGCGATGGCCGATCGCCTGCTGTGCGATCTCGAGGCCGGCACCGTGGTCATCAATGACAGCACCATGAGCTGGGGCGAACCCACCGCCCCCTGGGTGGGGCACAAGCAGAGCGGGATCGGCCTGACCCATGCCGAGCTCGGGCTGCTCGAACTGACCCGGCCTAAATACGTCAGCTACGACCGGGGACAGCGCGCCCCCAATCTCTGGTGGTATCCCTACGGTCCGGATTCTCTCCGGCTTTTCACCGCCGCCGCCGACCTCCTCTATAACCGGCGTCTGAGCCACAAGCTTGCCGCACTGGCGCCGGTTCTCCTGCAAAAACGTTTTCTGCACTCAACCCACTGGGCTGCCCTCTTGCGCCATCTCAACCGCCTTTTCTAGCGGCCCGGAGCGGCGGCGGTTTTTTCCCCTCCTCCGGCCAGCTTTTGCTTGACTTTCATTCCTTTTGTCCGTATACTTTTTCTGGGAGAGACTATACCAAGGGATGATGATGAGCCGCTGGAAGCAGATAAAAGACCGATTCGCCGCCTGGAGTTACTGGTTGGCGCGCGACTTCTGGCATATCGACCAGCACAGGTTCTCCAGGTGGCGTATCCTGATCACGCATCAGCTTCTGCTGGGCATGGTTGTCGTTCGCACCTTCCTCAAGAACAAGCTCTTCGACACCGCCGGCGCACTGGTCTATACCAGCCTGCTCGCCCTGGTTCCCTTCATAGCCGTATTTTTTTCACTGATGAAGGCGATCGGGTTGCAGGAGACCATCTCCCGCGTGCTGGTCTACGCCTTTCATCCCCTCGGCGAGGAGGCGGTCCAGCTGCTCGTCCCGCAAATCATGGCCTTCGTCAACAACACCAACATCAACACCCTCGGCTACATCGGCTTCGTCTTTCTCCTGCTTTCGCTGCTGCTGATCGTCTCCACCATCGAATACTCGTTCAACTCGATCTGGAAGGTGAAGAGGCAGCGCAAGATGCACCGCCGTTTTATCGAGTATACCAGTTTCATCATCATTGGGCCGATCATCGGGCTGCTGATCATCAGCTGGATCGCCAACCGCTATCAGCTTTGGATCGATTCTACTCCAGACAGCTCTTTTTTAAGTAACATGCTGCGCAATTTCGGCCCCTGGTTTGTCACCCTTTTTATCATCTGGTATCTGCTCAACTTCATCCCCAACACCAGGGTGCGTTTCAAATCGGCCCTCATCGGTGCGATCGTGGGCACGACGATGTGGATGGTAGCCAACTGGACCTTCGCCCAGTTCCTCGACACTGCCTTTATCCAGGGGCCGCAGTCGGTGATGTACGCCCGCTTCGCCGTCCTTCCCCTGCTGCTGCTCTGGCTCTTTGTCGGCTGGTCGATCCTGCTCTTCAGCTCCCAGCTCGCTTACGCCCATCAGAATATGGACAAGCTGATCTGGGACCGCACCCATCCCTATCTCTCGCCGATGTTTTATGAATCCCTGGCCCTGAAGGTGCTGCTGCGCATCACCTCCCAGTACTTCCATCATGGGCGGAGCTCAAGCGAAGAGGAGCTTTCGGATTATTTCAGCATCCCCGAGAGCGTCATCACCACCGTCGCCGGGGAGCTGGTCAATCTTCAGCTGCTCCACAGCCAGAATGGCGGCGAGACCCGCTTCACTCCGGCCAAGCACCCGGCCCAGATCAGGGTGGCGGAAGCCCTGATCGAACTGCGCAATTATGACACCGTCTCCCGCCGTCATACCCGCGTCGATCACCTCGTTCGCAACGTCATGACCCATACGGACGATTCGATGAAGGGAACGTGGAAGGATATGACCCTCCAGGACCTGCTCGAGATGCTTCCGCAGGACTAATCCTGCGCCCATCCCCCTGCGCTGCAGGGCCTGTCCGACGGAATGGAACCCCGCGATACGCCGCCCCGGAACCCGCCTGATCGCCTGACTTTACGCTGTGTGCATCCTCTCCAATCCCGCTTTCGCCTTGCGGCTGAGCCCGCCGGCGCGGGAGATCGATGGGCGTCTTCACTATTGCATAATGTCCAGCAGCTGGAGGGATTATGTTCCACCGTTCCCTGGCAGTTGTTATTGCTGCGGCCCTGAGCGGGGCCGGGCCCGCCCTCGCCCAGATGGTGCTCTCGGAGATCATGTTCAATCCCGCGGGCAATGAACGCTATGATGAGTTTGTCGAGCTCTACAATTTCTCGGCCTCGGATACGATTGAGCTGGAGGGTTGGCTCCTTTCCGACAGCAGCGGCTTCGGCCGCATCCTCGCCGCGCCGGGGGGAGGTTCGCGCCTTGCACCGCGCAGTTATGGCCTCATCCTCGTCCCCGGCTATTATGCCAACAGCACCCTCTACGCCGGCCGCATCCCGGCCGGGGCGCTGCTCCTGACCATCGACAAGGCGCAGTTCGGCAGCTATGGCCTCAACAATTCCCGTCCGGAGCGCGTCTCGCTCCACCGCCCCGATTCGAGCCTCGCCGCTGCCCATGCCTATACGGTGCCCAATGAGGAGGGCTTTTCGGAGGAGAAGCTGAGGCTGGAGGGGGGAGACGGCGCGGACAACTGGGGCGAGAGCACGGTGCTGCACGGCACCCCCGGTTTCGCCAACAGCGTCACCCCGATGCCCGTGGACAGCACCCTGGCCCTGATGGTGATCAACGAGATCATGGCCAATCCGGCCGCAGGTGAGGCGGAGTGGATAGAATGCTATAACCGGGGGGATGAAACGGTGCGACTGACAGGCTGGAGGATCAGCGACTCGGACACCCTCAAGAAGCGCCTGCTGGTCAGGGAGGAGGTGACCATCCCGCCGCAGGGCTATCTTGTCCTGACCGGCGAAGAGAGCCTGCTCTCCGCGCTCCCGGCCCAGGGGTGCACCGGGGTGGTGGTCTCCGACTGGCCGGCCCTGAACAGCGCCGGCGACGGGGTGGTGCTCTATGACGTCCTGGGGAGGATGATAGATGCGGTCTGGTATACGGAGGAATGGGGGGGAGACCGGGGCATCTCCCTGGAACGGCTGAGCCCCCTGGTCGCCTCTTCGGTGCGCAGCAACTGGGGCTCATGCGCGGACGCCCTCGGGCATACTGCCGGGAGGGCCAACAGCCTGCTCGTCGGCCGGCTGCCGGCGCAGGCACTCATCGCGGTCTCGCCCAATCCCTTCTCCCCGGACGGGGATGGTTTCGAGGACCACCTGGCCATCAGCCTCGAGCTGCCGGAGCGCACCGCCCGGATCAATCTGCGCATTTTCGACAGCCGCGGCCGGCAGGTGCGTTTTCTCTGCAATTACGAGCCGAGCGGCAGCCGCAAGAGCCTGTTCTGGGACGGCCTGGACGATGAGGGGCTGCGCTGCCCCATCGGCATCTACATCCTCTTCCTCGAGGCCTTTGCCGAATCGAGCGAGGCCTATATGCGGATTAAAAAGAGCTGTGTTCTGGCGGGGCGGCTCTAGATCGCCGGCAATCTCGCGCCCACCCGGACCCATGCAGAACCTGCTACTCCCGCGTTCCCTTCAAAGCCCGGCCGTAGGTTTCGAGGGCGCGGATGCGCGCCGCCGCATGCGGCACCATGGGTTCAGGATAGGCCGGGCTCTCCACCTCCGGCACCCAGCGGCGGAGGTAGCTTTGCTGTGGATCGAATTTGGCCGCCTGGAGCGCGGGGTTGAAGACGCGGAAGTAAGGCGCGGCGTCGCAGCCGCAGCCGGCCGCCCATTGCCAGTTGCCGTTGTTGGCGGCGAGGTCATAGTCGAGCAGCTTCTTCGCAAAATAGCGCTCGCCCCAGCGCCAGGGCAGGAGGAGGTGCTTGCAGAGAAAGCTGGCCGTGATCATGCGCACGCGGTTGTGCATGAATCCGGTGGCATTGAGTTCGCGCATGCCGGCGTCGACCATGGGATAGCCGGTCTCGCCGGCACACCAGCGGGCGAAATCGCCGCGATCCTCACGCCAGGGCACGGCGGCGTACTGGGCCTTGAAGGGCTGGTCGACGACGTGGGGAAAATGGGCGAGGATCGACATGAAGAATTCGCGCCAGATCAGCTCCTGCAGCCAGGTCTGGTTGAGAGCGCGACCGAGGGCGGCCAGCCGGCGGATCGAGACCGTGCCGAAGCGGAGATGGACTCCCAGACGGGTGGTGCCGGCCACGGCCGGGAGGTCGCGGGTGCGGTCGTAGTTGCGGATGATCGCTTCGTCGACCATGGGAGCGCTCTCCACCGCCATGGGTGTGAAGCCGATCTCTGCCAGGGGCGGGACGCCGCCCTCCACCCCCTGCGCCATGCGTCCGAGCAGCTTTTCGCTCGGGTGGGCCGCGAGATCCTCCGGCGTCAGCCGCGCCAGCCATTTTCTCATGTACGGCGTGTAGACGGTGTAGGGCCGGCCGTCCTCCTTGACCACCTCATCCCCGTCAAAGATCACCTGGTCCTTGTGGCTGTGGAAGGGGATCCCGTGTTCGGCGAGCAGGGCCGCTACTTCACGGTCGCGCGCAAGGGCGGAGGGTTCATAGTCGCGGTTGGTGTGAACGGCGGCGATGGGGAACTCGGCGACCAGCTGGCGCCAGACCTCCAGCGGCCGGCCCTGGCGCACCAGCAGGCCGCTCGAATGCTCAGCCAGGCGCGCGTCGAGGTTCTGCAGCGCCTGATGGATAAAGGCGACGCGGCGGTCCTGCCTCTCCTCCAGATCATCGAGGATCTCCCGGTCGAAGATGAAGAGGGGCAGCACCGGGGCGCCATCCTGGAGGGCATGAAAAAGTCCGGCGTTGTCCTCGAGGCGGAGATCGCGGCGGAACCAGAAAACGGTGACGGAGGGATGAGCCATAAAGGTCCTTTTATGATGGAACAGTCAGCCCCGTAATATAGCACTCCCCTTTTTGCAAATCAACTCGCAAGTTAAAAAGCGGTTGAATTTCATCCGGCAATCCAGTACCTTTTATCCGGAGGGGGAGTGCACATTCACCAGGGAGAAGAGAATTTGGAAACGGGACACGAAGCTGAAAAACCGGCTGCCGCTCTGGAGCGCCGTCTGGGGGTTTGGGCGGCCATTGGCGTAGTCATCGGCGTCACTATCGGCTCGGGCATTTTTCGCAATCCGGCGGTGATCGCGGCGCGGGTGCCCGATCCCGCCCTGATGATTCTGGTCTGGGTGCTCGGCGGGGCCATTACCCTTTGCGGTGCGCTTTCGATTGCGGAGCTGGCGGGGGCGCTCCCGCAGACCGGGGGGCTTTATGCCTATCTGCGCGAGGGCTGGGGCCGTCCAGTCGCCTTTCTTTTCGGCTGGGCGCAGCTCACCCTGATCCGCGCCTCCGCCCTCGGCGCGATCGCAACGGTTTTCGGCGCCTACTGTCTGCGCTCCTTCGGCGTCGATCCCGCGCTCCATCCCCAGCTCTCCAATTATCTTGCGGCGGGCTGCATCATCTTTGCTGCTGTCGTCAATGTGGTGGGCATCCGGCTCGGGGCGGCCATCGTCGGCCTCTCGACCATCGCCAAGTACGGGGCCCTCGCCCTGCTGGTGCTGATCGCCTTTGCGATTGGCCATGCCCACGGCGGCTCCATCGCCCATTTCGCCCCAGGTTCCGGCGGCAGCGTCGACATGGGGCTCTTCGGCCTCGCCCTGATCTCGGTGCTGTGGGCTTATGACGGTTTTGCGGATCTCTCCTTCGCCAGCGGTGAGATCAAGGATCCCCAGCGCAACCTGCCCCGCGCCCTCATCGGAGGGACCCTGGCGGTGATCGCCATCTATCTGCTCGCCAACGCCGCCTATCTCTACGTCATTCCCATGGAGCGTTTTGCCAGTTCACCGCTGATCGCCGCCGACACCATGCTGGCCCTGGTCGGCCAGGCCGGAGTGGCCATCGTCTCGGTCGTGGTGATGATCTCCACCTTCGGGTCGGTCAACGGCAGCCTGGTGACCAATCCGCGGATTTTTTTCGCCATGGCCGACGACCGGATGCTCTTCAAGCCGATCGCCTGGGTCCATCCGCGCTTCAAGACCCCGTACATGGCGATCATTCTCGCCGCGGCCCTGGGGGTGATTTTCGTCCTGACCCGCACCTTCGAGCAGCTCACCGACACCTTTGTGCTGGCGATGTGGCCCTTTTACGGCCTCGGGGTGGCCTCCATTTACCGCCTGCGCCGCACACGTCCCGATCTGCCGAGGCCCTACAAGGTGGTGGGTTATCCGGTGGTGCCGGCCATCTTTCTGGCCGGGGTCCTCTATCTGCTCGGCAACGCCCTGGTGACGGATACCTTCTGGACCTCAATAGTCTTCGTCGTGATCCTGGCGGGTTTGCCGGTCTACTGGCTGTTCTTCAGGAGTAAAAATGGGCCTGCGTAAGGATTTAAGAGTATGGGCGATGGGGTGGCTGGCCCTCCTGGCCATTTTCCCCAATGATCTCTCTGCCCAGCCTGCCACTCGCAAAGAAAAAGTCAAAGCGGCCGCGGGTGTGGTCGAGCGGATCTTCAGCGCTCACGCCGCCGCGCGCCATCTGCCGGGATTGGCCTGGGGGGTAATTTACGACGGCGGGCTGGTGATCTCAGGCGGCTGCGGCCTGGCCGATCTCGGCCAGCAGCGCCCGGCCACACCGCAAAGCCTTTTCCGCGCCGCCTCGATGAGCAAAAGCTTCACTGCCATGGCCATCCTGCAGCTCCGCGACGCCGGCAGACTGCGCCTGGATGATCCGGCCGCCCTCTATCTGCCCGAATTGAAAGCCCTGCGCCCCGTGACCGCCGACGCCCCCGAGATCACCCTTCGCCACCTGCTCACCCACGGGGCCGGCCTGCCCGAGGACAATCCCTGGGGCGACCGGCAGCTGGCGCGCACAGATGCTGAGCTGCTGGCCCTGCTTCCGGAGATCTCAATGGCCAACGCCCCGGGCGTCGCCTATGAGTACAGCAACCTCGGCTTTGCCATCCTCGGCCAGATCGTTCAGCGGGTCTCCGGCATGGATTTCACCGTCTATACCCGCGAATTGATCTTCAAGCCCCTCGGGATGGGCTCCTCCATTTGGGAGTACGCCGGGGCCCCGCCCGAGCGGCTCGTCCGCGGCTATGCCCGCAGCGGCGCTTCCTTCACAGAACTGCCCATGGAACATCACGGGGCCTATGGCGCGATGGGCGGGCTGATCACCTCGGTGGAGGATTTTGCCCGCTATGCCGCTTTCCATCTCTCCGCCTGGCCGCCGCGGGATGAGGCCGATGCGGTTCCGCTCCGGCGCAGCTCCCTGCGCGAGATGCACCATCCCTGGCGGTTTTACAGCCTCTTGCCGGATGCGGATCCCGCCGCTGGCGCACCCTGTCCCGCCGCACAGGCCTACGCCTATGGGCTGCGCTGGCAGTCCGACTGCGGCGGCATGGTTGCGGTCGGCCACAGCGGGGGACTGCCCGGCTTCGGCAGCAACTGGACGATGCTGCCTGATTACGGCATTGCTGTGGTCTCTTTCACCAACCTCACCTATGCGACCACCACCGCCATCAACCGGACGGTGCTGGATACTCTCATCGCCCTGGCCGGCTTGGAGCCGCGGCAGCCCCCGGTATCGGCGATCCTGGAAAAGCGCAAGCATGAACTCGTCGGAATGCTGCCGGAGTGGCAGGGGGCACGGGAGAGCGGGATATTCGCGGAGAATTTCTTTCTGGATAATCCGCCGGCGGAGCTGGCCAGGTTGAGCCGGCAGCTCTTTGCGGAGGCCGGGGAGATCCGCGGGGCCGGGCCGATGCGGCCGCTCAACAATCTGCGTGGCAGCTTCCTCCTCGAGGGGAGCCGGAAGGATATCAGCCTCTTTTTCACCCTCACCCCCGAGCGGGTGCCGAGGATTCAGGAGCTGAAGATGACCCTGATGGAGAAAAGCGGCGGATGAGCGGGATTTCTCAGCCGCGGGCCTTGCGGTTGAGCCGTTCCCACTCCCGGTTGACGTGCTCCTGGATCATGGCGATATCCCCATCGCTGAGCCGGCGGAAACGGTTCTGCATCCTGAGATAATCGTAAACGGGCGCATCGCCGCCGCTGTTGATGGTATAGCGCTCGCCCTCCTCGACTTCGTAGAGGGGAAAGGCCCTGCTCAGGACCGCCATGCGGGAGATCTTGATAGCATCCGCCGGGGCGAATCCCCAGCCGGTCGGGCAGGAAGCGAAGAGGTGGATAAAGCGCAGGCCGCTGCGGATGGATCGGGCCTTGCGGAGTTTGCGTTCGAGGTCCTCGGGAAAGGCGATGTTGGCGGTTGCGGTGTAGGGGATGCGGTGGGCAGCCATGATTTCGACGATGTTCTTCTTCTGCGTCCTTTTCCAGCTGGCGCCCGGGGTGGTCATGGTGCTGGCCCCCCAGGGGGTTGAGGAACTGCGCTGGACGCCGGTGTTCATATAGGCCTCGTTGTCGTAGCAGATATAGATAAAGTCATCCCCGCGTTCAGCCGCGGCGCTGAGGGCCTGGAAGCCGATATCGAAGGTGCCGCCGTCGCCGGCCCAGCCGATGATCGTGGTATCCTTTTCGCCGCGCAGATCGAGGGCGGCGCGCAGGCCGCTGCAGACCGCTCCGGTGGTGGCGAAGGCGGTATTAAGTACGGGCACCTTCAATGCCGACTGGGGATAATTGCCCGCGATGATCGCCCAGCAGCAGGCAGGGATGACCACCATGGTCTTGTCGCCGAGGGCGCGGAGGGCCAGTTTCATGGCGATAGTCGCGCCGCAGCCGGGGCAGCCCACATGCCCCGTGTTCATCAGCTCCCTCTCCTCAAACAGCTCACTCTTGCTCATTTCAGCAGCTCCTCCTTCACACCCAGCCAGACGCTCTCGATGGCGGGCCGGTCGGTTCCGCGGGTCAAGGCAAAACAATCCCGGATGGTCTCCACGGTGATATCGCGGCCGCCGAGGCCGGCGATGTAGCTGTAGACGGGAACCGGGTTCCCGCCCTGGAGCGCGCTCCTGAGTTCGCTGGCGAAGATGCCGCCCGCCCCGAAGGAGCAGTTGCGGTCGAGCACCGCCACCTTTAGTGCCGATTTTAAAACTTCATGCACGCTGCGGACGGGGAAGGGGCGGAACATCCTGATCCGCAGCAGCCCCGCCTTTTGGCCCTCCGCACGCAGCTGATCCACGACCACGCGGGCGGTGCCGGCTGCTGTGCCGCTGGTGACCAGAATGACGTCAGCGTCGTCGCAAAGGTAGGGTTCGACCGGCCCGTAACGCCGTCCGAAGCGGGCGAAGAACTCCTCCTCGATGCGCTCCAGGAGCTCCGGAACGGCCTCCATGGCCAGCTGCATGCTGCGCCGCATCTCCATATAGACCCCGATCGGGGCGACGCCGTGGAGGCTCTGGGGATGGTCGGTGTCCATGCGGAATCTGGGGGCATAGGGGGGGAGGAACTGGTCGACCTCCTCCTGAGCGGGGAGGTCGACGGGCTCCCAGGTGTGGGAGAGGAAAAAGGCGTCGAGGATGACCATTACCGGCAGGTTGACGGCCTCGGCCAGGCGGTAGGCCTGCAGGGTGGTATCAAGGACCTCCTGGCCGTCGGCGCAGTAGAGCTGAATCCAGCCGGTGTCGCGCTGGGCGAGGCTGTCGGTCTGGTCGGCCCAGAGGTTCCAGCCGGGGCCGAGGGCGCGGTTGACCTCGGCCATGACGATGGGCAGGCGGCCGCCCGCGGCCCAGTGCAGCATTTCGTGCATCAGGGCGAGTCCCTGGGAGGAGCTGGCGGTGAAGGTGCGGACCCCGCCGGCGGCCGCACCGATGACTGCGGCCATGGCGGAGTGTTCACTCTCCACACAGAGAAAGCGCCCGTTCAGGGAGCCGTCGCTGCAGAATTTGGCGAGCTCTTCGACGATATGGGTTTGCGGGGTGATCGGGTAGGCCGAGACCACCTGGACACGGGCCAGGCGCACGGCTTCGGCGCAGGCCTGGCTGCCTTCGAGGATGGTTTTCATGAGGCCGCCTCCTCCATCTCCATGGCACAGCGCGGACATTCAGTGAGGCAGACCCCGCAGCCCTTGCAAAAGTCGTAGGTGATCCGGCGTTCCGGATCGGAGCGGCTGCTGTTCCGCAGCTCCAGCAGGACTGCGGCCTCCGGACAAAAGGTGCGGCAGTTGTCGCAGTCGTTGCAGATGCCGCAGTTGAAGCAGCGTCCGGCCTGTTCCAGCGCCCGGTCGGCCGTGAGGGCGGCCTCGATCTCGGCGAAAGAGCCCGCGGCAGCGGCGGGGGGCAGACTGTCACCCCGTTCCGGCGGGGCAGCGGTGAAATAGTCAGGATTGAGGTCGTCGTAGCGTACGATGCGTTGGGAGCGGCTGCGGCGCGGCCCTCCCTGGTAGATCTCCATCGAGAGGGATGGTCCGGCGCCGATGCGGCAGCGTTCGAGGCCGGGGGTGATGGCACCACATCCCTCCCGAAAGAGGAGGTCGAGGGCAATCGCTGCCTCCTTGCCCGAGGCGATGGCGTCGGCGACGCTCTCCACCTCATTGACCAGATCCCCGCCGAGGAGCACCGGCAGGCCGGTTGGGCTTTCCGGAAGGAGCAGAGTGTGGCTGAGCCGGAGGGCGCCCTCCGCCCCGGCCAGGGAGCGCCAGGGCTCCTCGGCCCGGACGCCGACGGCTGCGTAGACCGCGCCGAAATTCATCTCCCGGGTTTCGCCCTCGACCGGGACGACCCGCATGCGGCCGTCCGCCCCCGGCTCTGAAATGCGCATCTTTTGCAGGGTCAGGGTGAAGGCCTGGCTGTCGTGGCGGATGGCCAGCGGGGCGCTCAGTTCGACGAGGTTCACCCCCTCCGCCAGGGCGCTGTCGATCTCGTGGCTGAAGGCGGGCATCTCCTCGCGGCGGCGGCGATAGAGGATGGTCGGGGCGATGCCGAGGCGCAGCAGGGTGCGGGCGACATCGATGGCGGTGTTGCCGCCGCCGAGGACGGCCGCGCTCCGCAGCCCTGATTCATCCGCCGGTCGGGTCTTAAGCCCGCCGGAGCGGACCGCGCGGAGGAAGGCGAGGCCGTCGACGGCCAATTCTCCGCCGGGGATGTCCAGGCCGAGGCCGCGGCCGTTGCCGCAGGCGATGAAAATGGCGTCGTAGCGCGAACGGGTTTTTCCGAGCAGCTCCTCATCCAGGGCCATGGAGCTGTGGATGCGCACGCCGAGTTCCCGAATCCTGCCGATTTCACGATCAAGGACGGCGGCGGGCAGGCGGTAGGCGGGGATGCCGTAGCGCAGCAGTCCGCCCGGCTCCGGGGCCGCTTCAAAGATCTCGCACTCATGGCCCAGGCGTGCGAGAAACCAGGCGGCGGCGAGTCCGGCCGGCCCTGAGCCGGCGATGGCGATGCGCCTGCCGCTGGCGGGCGCAGGCCTCAATTCAGCGGGGAGCGGCCCCTCCCCGGCCTGGTCGTCGAGAAAGCGCTCAAGGGCGTTGATGGCAACGGGGGCGTCGAACTGTGCGCGGTTGCATCCTCCCTCGCAGGGGTGGAAGCAGACGCGGCCGCAGCAGCCCGGCAGGGGATTCTCGGTCATGATGGTGCGCCAGGCCTGGGCATATTCCCCCCGAACAGCCAGCATCTCGATGCGCGGGATATCTTCACCGCAGGGGCAGTGGACCGAGCAGGGGGCGGTTTTTTCCACATAGCGCGGCTGCCGGCTGCTCCAGGAGCCGGTCCGGTTGGCCGAGGTCGGCGCGGAGGAGATGGGCATGAAGAGGGGAAGGAGGGGAAGCTTTGCGTCTTGTGGTGTCATGAGACTGCCTTTCGGAAGATCGGGCCGGCAGAAGGCAGGAGCTCGCTGCCATTCACCTGGCCATGCAGCACCACGGCCTCATAGGCGGCGCGGGCGGCGGCGACGTTTTCGGAGATTTTGATCGGCATTTCACTTTCAATGGCCTCCACCACGGCCTCAAGCGGGGGGTTGGAGAAGAGGCGGGCGAAGGCCCCCATCATGGCGGTGTTGGTGATGGGCTGGTTTTTCGCCCCCAGGCCATGCTCCAGGGCGATATGGGCGGCATCCACGCAAGCCAGCTTGAAACCCTGAAAGGGTGCGAGGTCGGCCGGGAGCCCGGGAGCGTTGAGCAGAATCCAGCCGCCGGACTTGAGGCCTTTGGTGACATCGACCAGATTGATGAGCCTGGCGTCCTGGACGATGACGTGGTCGGGCTCATAGATGTTGCTGCGCAGATAGATTTTGGTTGTTTCCAGACGGAGGTAGGCCTCGACCGGGGCGCCGCGGCGCTCCGAACCAAAGACCGGGAAGGTCTGTACCCAGTAACCCGCCTGGAAGAAGGCCTTGGCGAGCGCGATGGAGGCGAGCACGGTGCCCTGTCCTCCCCGGCCGTGAAAGCGGAACTCCTTCATAGAATCTGGACTCTTTCTATACGATAAGAGGTGTATTATTGCGTGGCCGTGATAATCTGCTGTCCGCCCGGCGGTATGGTCTCCAGCCGGGCGGGCAGAGAAGAGGGGTGGTTACTCGTACTCCTCCATAGGCGGGCAGGCGCAGAAGATATTGCGGTCGCCATAGGTGTTGTCGATGCGTCCCACCGCCGGCCAGAACTTGTGCTCCCGCAGCCAGGCGACGGGGTAGGCCGCCTCTTCGCGCGAGTAGGGATGGCTCCAGCCGTCGGCGCAGACCTCGGCAGCGGTGTGCGGGGCTTTCTTGAGCACATTGTCGGCGGGGTCCGCCACGCCGTCCAGAACCGCCTGAATCTCGCGGCGGATGGCGCTGAGGGCGTCACAGAAGCGATCGAGTTCGCCCTTGTCCTCGCTCTCGGTGGGTTCGACCATGATCGAGTTATGGACCGGAAAAGCGACCGTCGGGGCGTGAAAGTTATAATCCATCAGCCTCTTGGCGATGTCCTCGGCTTCGATGCCCTGGGCCTTGAACTCGGCCAGGTCGAAGATCATCTCATGAGCGACGCGGCCGCGATCGCCGGTATAGAGCACCTTGTACTCCTTGCCAAGCCGGGCGGCGATATAGTTGGCATTGAGGATGGCGTATTTGGTCGCCTCGGTCAGACCGGCGCTGCCCATCAGCTTGATATAGGCATAGGAGATAAGCAGGATACTGGCGCTGCCGTAGGGGGTGGCGCTGACCGCCGGGATGGCCTTGCCGCCGCCGACCTCGACCAGGGGATGGCCCGGCAGATAGGGGGCAAGATGTTCGGCCACACAGATTGGACCCATGCCCGGGCCGCCACCGCCATGGGGAATGGCGAAGGTCTTGTGCAGGTTGAGGTGGCAGACATCCGCGCCGATGGCGGCCGGATTGGTCAGCCCCACCTGGGCGTTCATATTGGCCCCGTCCATGTAGACCTGGCCGCCGTTGGCATGGATGATCTCGCAGATTTCGACGATTTTTTCCTCAAAAACCCCGTGCGTGGAGGGATAGGTGACCATCAGGGCCGAGAGGTTCTCCCTGTACTGCTCGGCCTTGGCCTGGAGGTCGTTGAGGTCGATGTTGCCCTTGTCGTCGCAGGCGACGACCACGACCCGGGTGCCGGCCATGACTGCGCTGGCGGGATTGGTGCCGTGCGCGGAGGCGGGAATGAGGGTGACGTCGCGATGGGCCTGGCCGTGGTCATGATGCCAGGCGCGGATCACCATCAGGCCGGTGTACTCGCCCTGGGCCCCGGAGTTGGGCTCGAAGGAGGCGGCGGCGAAGCCGGTGATTCTGCAAAGGTCGCGCTCCAGTTCGTGGACAAGCTCCAGATAGCCCCGGGCCTGGTCGGCGGGCACAAAGGGATGCAGCTTCGAGAAGCCGGGCCAGGTCAGAGGCAGCATCTCGGCCGTGCCATTGAGCTTCATCGTACAGGAGCCGAGGGGAATCATTGAGGTGGTCAGGGAGAGGTCCTTGTTCTCGAGGCGCTTGAGGAAACGGACCATCTTGTGTTCGGAGCGGTAGGTGCTGAAGACGGGATGGGTGAGATAGGCGGTGACGCGCTTGAGGCTGCCGGTGATGGTATCGGCGGGCAGGGCGGCCTCCTTCTCCCAGTTGATGAGCGGGGCCTGCTGGCCGCGGGCGGCGGCGAAGATGGCGACGATCTCCTCGACGTCGGCGGGCTGGACGGTCTCGTCGAGGGCGATGCCGATCTGCTCTTCGCCGGCATAGCGGAAATTGATCCCGTTCTTCAGGGCCAGTTCGCGGATCCGTTCCCTGGCGCCGCCGGCGTGGACCAGGAGGGTGTCGAAATAGACGGGATTGCTCTGATCATAGTCCAGTTCGGCGAGCGCGGCGGCGAGGGCGCGGGTGAGGAGGTGGATGCGGCCGGCGATGGCCTTGATCCCCTCGGGGCCGTGCCAGACCCCGTACATGCCGGCCATGATCGCCAGCAGGGCCTGGGCGGTGCAGATGTTGGAGGTCGCTTTTTCGCGGCGGATGTGCTGTTCGCGGGTTTGCAGGGTCATGCGGTAGGAGCGCTTGCCGTGGCGGTCGATCGAGACTCCGATGATGCGGCCCGGCATCTGGCGCATGAACTCGCTGCGGGTGGCGAAATAAGCGGCGTGCGGTCCGCCGAAGCCCATGGGCACGCCGAAGCGCTGGCTCGAGCCGAGGACGATGTCGGCTCCCATTTCCCCCGGCGGGGTGAGGAGGGCGAGGGCGAGCAGGTCGGCCGCAACGGCGACCATGGCTCCGGCGGCGTGGGCCTTTTCGATAAAGCCGTTCCACTCCTCGGCCTTGCCGTCGACGTCGGGGTACTGGATGAGCAGGCCGTAGACGCGCTCGTCGAGCGCTGCGGAGTGGAGATCGGCAACGCGGAGTTCGATGCCCAGGGGGGCGGAGCGGGTTTTGAGAACGTCGATGGTCTGCGGCAGGCACTTGTCCGAGACCAGGAAGACGTTGTTATGGGGGTCGCGGCTCTTTTTGCTGTTGACGCGATGGAGCATGCTCATCGCCTCGGCTGCGGCGGTCGCCTCGTCGAGCAGGGAGGCGTTGGCGATCTCCATGCCGGTGAGGTCGCTGACCATGTTCTGGAAGATGAGCAGGGCTTCCAGACGCCCCTGCGAGATTTCGGCCTGATAGGGGGTGTACTGGGTGTACCAGCCCGGATTTTCAAAGATGTTGCGCTGGATCACCGGGGGGGTGATGGTATCATTGAAACCGAGGCCAATGTAGGAGCGCAAGAGCTGGTTTTTGGCTGCAGTTCTGGCCAGATCCTGGAGGAGTTGATATTCGCTCACCGGCTGCTGGGTGTCGAAGGGCTTGTCGAGGCGGATGTTCGCCGGCACGGTCTGGTCGATGAGGGCGTCGAGGGAAGGGACGCCGATGGTTTTGAGCATTTCATCCCGTTCACCGGGATGGGGGCCGATATGGCGCCCCGAAAACGGGTCCGTCAGGGGCAGTACATTGTTCATAACATCCTCTCGAAAGAAGGTTTAAAAGAAAATACGCAAGCCGATTCCGCCATCGATATCAAAAGAGCTGTCCGGGGTCAGGAGCATGACCGGGACAATCTCGACGAAGAGTTCCATGGGAATGGAGGTGAGGCTGTAATCGAGCCCGACCGGGATGCGCAGGCCCATTTCGGTCTCCTCCTTGAACCGGATGGCGATGCCGACGCCGTAATGCCAGTCGAGCCAGGCCGGATCCAGATGGAGGGCATGATGGTTCTGCCGGAGCAAGTCACTGTGGAGGTAGAGCGAATGCTCACCTCCCGAGGTGGTCCAGGAGGCGGCTCCATCGATGGCCCGATGGGGGCCGATCCATGCCTTGCAGCTGAGGCCGGTCGGGGCGCCCAGGATCACGCCCACGCCGAAACCGCCGCTTTCCGCCGCAAGGGCGGAGGGGGCGGCCAGGAGGAGGAGAAGAAGGGCCGGGACGAGGGAAGAGATGCAGTGTCTCATGATGTTATCACATAGGTTGATGCATAATTCACCCTTAAATTAACCAAATTTTCCAAAAAAAACAGTATTTTTTCGGAAGGAATAATCAGGGCACTCCCCAAAACCTAAGTCCCACCCGGATATAATTAATTAAGCCAGATTTTGGGGGTACCCGGCATGAATAATTGTTTGAATATGTTCTATCTTTTACCTATGTTAAACGATATGGAGCCCCGCCCGCGCCCTGGCGGAGGACTCTCTCCAGGACCGGTTTTACTCTAGGAAAGCCCTGCGCATGGCTGATGAACAGCAATCCCTGCTCTTTGAAGATCCGGAGACCCCTCTCCATCTTCTGCACCTCAATCGTCCCCTGGTCTTTTTCGATCTCGAGACCACCGGACTCGAGGTCCAGCTCGATCGCATCGTCCAGTTCGCCTTCATCCGGGTCGATCCGGACCGGCAGCTGACCGAGTGGAAGGAACTGGTCAATCCCGGCATCCCCATCCCGCCCGAGGCGAGCCGGGTCCATGGCATCACCGACGCGATGGTGGCGGATCAACCCCTCTTCTCCGCCTTCGCTCCGCGCATCAGCGCGCTGCTGCACGAGAGCGATCTCGCCGGCTTCAATGCGGCGCGCTTTGATGTACCTTTTCTGCAGGCCGAGATGGAACGCGCCGGCGTGCCCCTCGAGGGGGGCGGGCGGCGGATTATCGACGCCCAGGTGATCTTTCACAAACGCGAGCCGCGCGATCTGACCGCGGCCTACCGCTTTTACTGCCGCAAGGAGCTGCAAGGGGCGCACGACGCCCTCGCCGACGTCCGCGCCACCCTCGAGGTCCTCGAGGGTCAGCTCGCCCGCTACTCCGACCTGCCCAGGGATGTGGCCCGGCTCGGAGCCTATTGCACGCCGGCCGATGACGGCCGCTGGGTCACCCCCGACCGCAAGTTCTACTGGAAGAACAACCAGGCGGTGATCGGGTTCGGCAAGCACAAGGGCAGCACCCTGCAGTGGCTCCACGAGAACTATCCGGACTATCTGCAGTGGCTGCTGACGACCGAACTGGCGGAGGAGACCCGCGCGATGCTGCTGGCGGCCATGGCTGGCAACTATCCGCGCAAGGAGAAGTAGAAATACAAAATTGTGATCCAGGCCGCGAACTATCGGAGTGCAGCGGCGTTGAAGAGTAAAAGCCGGCACCATCCCTCGGCTGTACTGCAAGACGGAACGGGGGAGTAATGTATGGGAGCGCTGAATGGTTAGATATATCGCAGCGGCCGCAGCGGCATTCCTGCTTCTGCTCCCGGCCTGCGAGATCGATCACGGCCTCGGCACGATCGAGTCGCGGATTTCGGGGCGGGTGGTTTTTCTCCATCCCGAGCTCAAGCCCGCGCGCGTCGACGCCGTCCGCGTCGTGGCGGTGGTCAATTTCCCGCCGCAGGGCCTCGGCGACCTGGTCTTCACCAACACCTCGATCAATCTCAGCCAGCCGGCGCCTGCTTACAGTCTGCCCGCTCCCCTGGCCACCTACGCACTGGTCGGCGCCATCTACCGCGAAAAGGGCAGGGAGTGGGATTATTCGAATATTCTCGGTTTTTACGGCGCCAATCCCGACAGCAACATCTACTCCGTCGAAGAGGTGATCCTGAGCAAAGAGCATCCCGTGGCGGAAGGCATCGATATCTACTGCGACTGGGCGATGGTGTCCCGGGTCGGCCGATGAGAAGGTTTTTCGCATGTCTGCTGCTCCTCGCCGTCCCGCTGCTGGCTGCGGACGAGGGGCGCATCAGCGGGCGAATATTCGATGCGGTCACCGGCCAGCCCCTGCCCGGCGCCAACATCCAGATCGCCGGATCGGTGCTGGGGGCGACGACGGATAACCGCGGCCATTTTGCCCTGCTCAAGGTGCCGGAGGGAAGGCTCACCCTGCGCGCCACCTACATCGGCTACGAGCCGGCTCTCATCGAGATCATCCTGGCTGCCGCGGAGAGCAGGGAGATCGAGCTTCGCCTCAAACCGACGGTCATTCCCATGCACCAGGTGGTGGTGACCGGATCGCGCCAGCCCGAGACCCTTGCCTCGGCCGCGGCCAGCATCAGCGTCATGGACCGCATGGCGATGCGGCGGCGCAATCTCCTCGGAGCCGCCGAGGCCCTGCAGCTGGTCTCCGGCGTCACCATGATCGGCGAGTATATCAACATCCGCGGCGGCTCGGGCTACAACCGCCTCGGCGGCAGCCGCATGCTGGTCCTGCTCGACGAGGTGCCTATCCTCACCAGCGACCTCGGCGAGGCCAACTGGAACATCCTCCCGGTCACCGAAATCGAGCGCATGGAGGTGCTCAAGGGAGCCGCCTCATCTCTTTACGGTTCGGGCGCCCTGAGCGGGGTGGTCAACATGATCACCCGGCAGCCCAGCCGCGAGCTCTCCCTGTCGGTGCGCCAGGCTTCCGGCCTTTACGACCAACCCTCGGTGCCGGCATGGAAATGGACCGACAGGACCCTGCACTTCCATCGCACCGACCTCAGCGCCTCGAAGAGTTTTGGGCCGCTCGGGCTGCGCCTGGCCCTATCCCGCCACGCCTCCACCGGCGACCGCGAGAACGGCCATTTCGAGCGCTGGTATCTTACCGGCAAGGGGGTCTGGCAGCTGCCCAACAACGCCTCGTTCTCGCTCTTCTCGACCTGGAGTCACGAGGAGCGCGACATCTTTCTCCAGTGGCTGGAACAGAACCGGGCTCTCAATGTGCCTGCAACCGACCGCGGCGACAGCTACAGCCTCAACGGCTACGTCGGCTATCTGGTCTACAGCCAGGTTTTCTCGCCCCGCTTCTCTGGCAAGGCCCGCCTCTCCTTCAACCAGCAGCTGGTGGGCATCCCCTTCAATATTACCAGCGCCTTCACCCCCGCGATCGGGGTCAGCGGCGAGGGGCAGGTGAGCTGGCAGCCCTCGCCGGCCCACAGCCTGTCGATGGGTTTGGATTATAAATTCGACACCGTCGAGTCCGAGTATTACGGCAAACGCAACGCCAACGGCATCTCGCCCTACATCCAGGAGATCTGGAAGGTCTCGAACCTGCTTCATCTCAACGCCGGCCTGCGCTGGGATACCTATCAGCTGGTGGGTGATTCCCTCGAATACCAGGTCAGTCCCAAGATCGGCTTCAGCTGGCAGCCCGCATATGGAACCATCCTCCACGGCTCATTCGGCCGCGGCTTCCGCGCCGCCACGGTGGTCGAACGCTTCATCACCGCCGGCTCGAAGGATTTCAAGGCCATCCCCAATCCCAACCTCGAGCCCGAGCGCTCCATCCTCTTCGATATCGGGGTGCGCCAGACCATCGACGAGCGCGTTTACCTCGAGGCGACCTACTTTTTCAACCGCTACGCCAATCTGATCGAACCGACCCTGCTCGCCTCCCAGCTGGCCGCCCAGTTCGTCAACTATCCGGTCGCCTACATCCAGGGCGTGGAGACCGAGCTGCGCACCCGCTTCTGGCGGGACCGTATCAATCTCCAGGCGGCGGCCACATGGATGGACCCGCGCGACAAGCAGTCGGGCGGCCCCCTGCTCTACCGGCCGCGCTTCATCGCCTCCCTCTCGCCCTTTGTGCAGTTCGGCCGCTTTTCCGCCGGAGCCGATTACCGCTACGTCGGCCGCATCGAAAAGGTGGCGGTCTATCCCCTCGACGAGCGCGTGCCGGCCAGAATCTGGGATGTGCGCCTCGGCTGGCGCCAGCAGGGCTGGGATTTCCAGTTCATCGTGCGCAACGCCCTCAACTATAATTATACCGTCTCCGAGCGCGTGCTCGGGGAGATCCGCAGCTTTATGTTCGCCATCAGTGGAGAGATATGATGAAAAGAGTTATCACCGCCCTGCTGCTCCTCGCCGCGGCGGCCCAGCTGCCGGCGCAGGGCAAGAGCCTGCAGCGCCGCTATGTGCCGATCGTCATCAAGGGGATCATGCTGCCGCTGGCCAGTTTCGATTCGAGAGAATGGCTCGCCTTTAAATATCAGGGCGGCCGCTGGCAGGCGGTGCCCTTTCAGGTCGACAGCGTCCAGGCCAACGGCGGCTACAAGCATCCCTGGCCGGGCGGGCGCATCGACGAGAACGACGAGCTGGTCTTCATGCCCGGGGATCTGGGCGACCGGGCCCCGGCGAGCTACTGGCACGACATCGCCGGCGAGCGGCCGCCGCAGCGCCTCGAGTTCGAGTTCTACGACCAGCTCGATCCCGCCAGGAAGGGATGGCTCTATCTCTACAGGAGCAGCCAGCCGGGCCCGGCGGGCTATCACAGCCACATCGACGCCCCGGCGGGCACAGCGGCCGATACGGTTGTCACCCCCTCATACCGGCTCGGCCACAACCCCGACGGCTGGATCGATTATATCACCCTGGCGGCTGATCCCCGGCTCGACCTCCTCGACCGCCTCAAGCTGCGCCTGGCGGGCAACACCAGTGCCGCCGGTGGTTATTATGCCCTCGTCGAGGATACCCTCAACAAGGGGGAGTGCTCGCCCTGGCCGGGGCCGATCCGGCTGATGCGCGACCAGCGCTCCAAGCTCTCCGTCCCCAGGCTGCTGATCAGGGATGCCCCGATCGATTACCGCCTCACCTATTACCCCTTTTCGGTCACCCTCGGGGTGCAAGGGGAGCAGGTGAATTACTTCATTATTGCACTCGCCAAAGCCAAGACCCTGCGCCAGTCCCTCGATCTCTCCCCCGCCGCGGCGGGGATGAGGTTCTATTCCGAGGCCAATCGCGGCGGTGTGGCGATCGATGGCCAGGCCGATGGGGTCGAGGCCAACCTCGCGACCCAGACCGGCATGCACTGGGCGATGGCCTCGGGCGTGCAGGGCACGTTTGTACTGGTTATGGAGATGCCTGACATCAAGGGGGGCACGACCAGGCTCTACTACCGCGACAGCCGGTCCGGCGGGACTGAGGACGGCACCCCGGAGAGCGGGGACGGCCGTTCCTACGGCGACATGGGGCTCTGGGCCCAGGCCAACAGCAATTCCGACCTGGCGATGTCCCAGATCACCATGGGCTTCACCCTCTACATGCTGCCCGAGCGCAGCCGGGACGCCTCCTTCGCCGACAGCCTGTTCACCTGGGTGCGGCAGCCGTTGGGGGTGGCCATCGCCGAGCAGACCGCTCCTCCGGTCGGCGTGGCCCTCGCTCCACAGCAGCCGCAGCAGTTCGGGATCAGCGCCGCCTGGCCCAATCCGGTGACGGCGGCCGCTGGATCGGCGCAGTGGCGGATCACCGCCCTGCACCCCCTGCAGGCGGGCGAGGTGCGCATCTGTAACAGCCTCGGCCAGACGGTGAGGAGCTGGCCTCTGGCGGCCGCCGGCGCGGGGGATCATCTTCTGACCTGGGACCTGCGCGACGGGCGCGGCATCACCGTGGCCCCGGGGATCTATTACCTTCAGGTGCGGCTGGAAGGGGCGGCACTGACGCGGATGGTCCAGGTGCTGCGCTGAATCCACGGGCTTGAAAGACTGCAGTGCGGGCCGCGGCCGCCTGGTGCATCGAGGCCAGGGCCGCCCGGCCGCCAGAGGTGAAGCAAATTCATTTCGTTTGTCTTTTTCGCGCCGGATGGCTATATTGAATCAAACGAAGCCGTTATTATACAGGAAAATCATATGGCACATGAACTCTCTTCGCTGACATTGGCTGAACTTCTCAAGCACTCGGCCGCAGCCTGGCCTCAGCGGCCGGCTCTGGGCATGGTGGACGGCATGCTCCTCACCTACGAGGCCCTGCTGGAAAAGGTGCAGCTCCTCTCGGCCCAGCTGCAGGAGAAGGGCATCCTTGCGGGCGACCGCGTGGCCATCCTCAGCGAAAACAAGCCGCAGTGGGGCGTGGCTTATCTCGCCATCACCACCATGGGCGCGGTGGTCGTGCCCATCCTCCCCGATTTCACCACCGGCGAGGTGCAGCACATCATCCGCCATTCCGGTGCCAAGGCGGTCTTTGTCTCGGAAAAGCTTTACAGCAAGATCGAGGACGAATTCGAGTCCTCCCTGCGCACCATCTTCATGATCGATGATTTTTCTCCCGTGCCGCTGCAGACCGACAAGGATCGGCTCAAGGATTTCATCACTCAGGGGAGCATCGGCCTGGACCGCCTGAAGGAGGCCGCCATGCGTCTGGCCGGGCGCGGTCACGAGGTCGCCGAGGAGGATCTCGCCTCGATCATCTATACCTCCGGCACCACTGGCAACTCCAAAGGGGTGATGCTCACCCACAAGAACATCGTCAGCGACGCCATCGCCACCAAACAGATCATCCAGCTGGATGAGACCGACCGCCTGGTCTCGATCCTGCCCCTCTCGCACGCCTATGAATGCACCCTGGGCTTCGTCCTGGTACTCTACGCCGGAGCCTCGGTCTATTATCTGGACAAGCCGCCCACCGCGCGCGCTGCTCCCGGCCCTGGAGATGATCAAGCCGACGATCATGTGCTCGGTGCCGCTTATAATTGAAAAGATCTACAAGACCAAGGTTCTGCCCACCTTCACCCAGAAGCGGACCATGCGCGCCCTCTACAAGAATCCCTTCATGCGCCGCACCCTCAACCGGGCGGCGGGCAAGAAGCTGCTGCGTTTCTTCGGCGGGGAGCTGCACGATTTCTGCATCGGCGGAGCCCTGCTGGCGGCGGATGTCGAGCAGTTCCTGCGCGAGGCCAAATTCCCCTACGCCATCGGCTATGGCCTCACCGAGACCTCGCCCCTCATCGCCGGCACGGATTCGCGCGCCACGGTCCTGCGCGCCACCGGCAAGCCCCTGCAGGGTGTGGAGATGAAGATCGACAATCCCCACCCGGACACCGGCGAGGGCGAGATCGTCGTGCGCGGCCCCATGGTAATGAAGGGTTATTACCGCGATCCGGAGCGCACCCAGGCCGTCCTCTCCGAGGATGGCTGGTTCCGCACCGGGGATCTCGGCGTCTTTGATAAAAAGGGCTATCTCTATATCAAGGGCAGGGTGAAGAACATGATCCTCGGGCCCAGCGGCGAGAACATCTATCCCGAGGAGATCGAGGAGGCGATCAACGAGCACCCCGATGTGCTCGAGTCCCTGGTCTACGAACAGGGTGGCCAGATCTGCGCGCGCGTCTACCTCAATTACGAGGAACTGGACCACGAGTTCACCTCGCTCAAGATGAGTGATTCGGAGATCAAGGCGGAGATCGGCAAGCGGCTGGAGGAGCTCCGCATCGAGGTCAACAGCCGCCTGAAGAGCTTTTCGCGCATCAACAAGATCATCGAACAGACCTCGCCCTTTGAAAAGACCCCCACGCTCAAGATCAAGCGTTTCCTTTATGCCTAGGGAAAAGGGCGATTGACGGACTTAATACGAGTATGCCATGACACTCATCTCGTTAGCATCATTTCTGGAGGAGGCGGCCGCCCAGCCGGCCGCAGAGCGGTTGCGCGACCTCGGTTTCCTCGAAAAGTATCTCAACTGGACCGCCGAGACGACCATGCTCTTCCTGCGCTCGGGCATCCGTATCGCCATCATTCTCCTGATCACTGTTCTACTCTTCCGGGCGATCAAGGCCCTCTCCCGGCGGCTGGCCGGGGTGGTGGAACGCCGGGATCTGGATATCGAGGATGAGAAACGGGCGGAGACCCTGAGCCTGGTCATCCGCCACACCCTGGATGTGCTGCTGGTGGCGGTGGCGACGATCACAATTCTGGGCGAGCTCGGGGTCCAGATCGGTCCGGTTCTGGCTGCGGCCGGCATCGCCGGGGTTGCAGTCGGCCTCGGGGCCCAGAGCCTGATCAAGGATATCATCAACGGCTTTTTCATCCTCGCCAACGATCAGATCCGCGTCGGCGACACGGTGCAGATCGCGGGCAAGAGCGGCGAGGTGGAAAAGGTCAGTCTCAAACTGACGGTGCTGCGCGACGTCTCAGGAAATGTCCACTTTGTCCCCAACAGCGCCATCGATATCGTCACCAACATGACCAAGGATTTCTCCCGCTATCTCCTTGAGATCGGCATCACCTATTCCCAGGATATCGATCGCGCAGTCGAGGTAATGAAGGAGGTGGATGAGTCGCTGCGCAAGGATCCCGAATTCGACAGCCTGATCATCTCCCCTCTCGAAATCCTCGGCCTCGACCGGTTCGCCGACTCTTCGGTGATCATCCGCGCGCGCATCACCACTCTGCCGGGCAAGCAGTGGAAGGTGGGGCGGGAGTTCAACCGCCTGCTCAAGATCAAATTCGATGCCGAGGGCATCGAGTTTCCCTTCCCGACGCGCACGGTCTATCAGTTGAAGGGCGAGAACTAGACTCGCCCCGTTTTTCTGGAGGTACCCATGAAAAATACATCTATCCGATATTTTCTCCCCTTGATGCTCATCGCAGTGATCTTTTCCTCCGCGGCCGGACAGGCCCCGCTCATTGCGGAGCGCCCTTATGAACCGGTGGTTCTGCGCGGCGGAGTGCTGAGCGCTCATTACGGCTATCCCGTCAACGAAGTTTACCTCTACGCCTGGGACGGCGGGAGCGGCAGCTGGCGGATGATGCCATTCCAGATCGATGAGCGTATCCGCACCATCGATCCCAACGGTGATGGCGAAAGCCAGCGCCATACCTACTTCATCACCGATGACGGTTTGATCGATGACGATGATGAACTGGTCTTCATGGTGCGGGACATGGGCGAAAAGGCCCCGGAGCGGGCCTGGATCCCCAACCCCGAATCGAAAGAGTTCAACCGCATCGAGCTGCGCGTCTACGATCCGGACGATCCCGCATTAGATGCCTACGCCTACCTCTACCGCTCACCGACCATTACGGAGGCCGTGCCGGCACCCTATGAATTCGCCTATGATAGCGCCGCCGACCGGGTGGATAGCAGATACTATTCTGTCGCTCTTGATGCGAAAGTCGGTCTGGTCAAGGATATCGTCATAAAGCCCCCCTTTGGGTCAGGTCTCGATATCTTCGATCGCCAGAAGATTCGCGCCTATGCAGTGGTTGGAGGCGGGCCTTTGGGTAACATGGAATTTCCAAAGGTAAGCGAATTTCTGATCAAGATGGAACCTGGCTATCGTGAGGTGACCAGAAAACCGGTGGTACGCCTGGTTCGTGAGGTGCGCCAAACCTTCAATATCGGGATTGCGGACCTCGAAGAGGGCATGACCTATTATGTCACAACCCGTTTTTATCCTTTCAATGGCCGGGTTGCCGGGGGCGCAGCATTGGATTCCGCCAGTCTGAAAATGGCATTGCCCAGATGGGATGATCCTTTTATCCTTTTTGAGGTTTTGCGCCAATCTTGGGATCTGAATGCCAACGCTGCTGGGATGCGCTTTTATAACAAACACAACAATGGCATTCTGGTGGATGGAGTTCCTGACGCTGTAGATAAAGCGATTGAGAGGCCGATTCGCGACTGGAACCTGGTAACCGGCAGCCAGGGGACCCTCTTCGCTATGACCGTTCTCTCCGACACCGTGGCCAAGTCGATTTCACTTTATTACTACGACAACAGCTCCGGGGGTACGGGCGATCCGGACTCGCTTGGTTTTTACGACACTGGTGATGGTGCCTCGTATGGAGATTTCGGCTTCAGTATGTGGAATGCCAAAAGCCTGGAGCTTTCCTTCGAAATGTACTTCCTGCCCAACACGGTCAACACTATTGAACAGGCACAGAAGCTCGCCCATGCCGTCGAAAAACCGGTATGGGTCAGTTCCTACTCCACAACGGATGTAACTGGCCGGCCTGATGGCACGGTCCCGGCCTCATTCCGCCTTGCCCAGAACTTTCCCAATCCCTTTAATCAGGAGACCGCCATCTCTTTCTTCCTACCTCGAACGGAACAAATTGCCCTCGATATATTCGATTCCCAGGGGCGCCTGGCGCGCCACCTGGCAGAAGGGCGCTTCTCCAGTGGGGAGCATCACCTGCGCTGGGACGGTCACGACGAGAGCGGAAGGACCCTCCCCTCGGGGATCTATTATTATCAACTAACCGGCGAGGTTCAAACCGCCCGTCAGAAATTGCTGCTGCTGCGCTGAGGGGATGAACGAATGGTGAAACGCTACGTTTTTGCGACCCTGCTCGCTGCCCTGCTGGTCATGGGCTGCTCGAGTGATCACGGCTTGGCTCCTGTATCAGGCCGGCTTGTCGTGGATGTTTTTTTTCGCGGCACCCCCCCACCCACGACCCAGGGGATCTATCTGATCGTGGCGCCCCAGTTTCCGCCCCACGCCATCAACGAACTTTATCACAGTTCCAACAGCCTGCCTATAGGACGGGACAGCGTGCGCGCGGTGATCGATCTTCCCTACGGCCACTACGATGCGATCAGCCTGTGGTGGTACAGCAACGAGACCAAGTCCAATCTCGCCGATGTCCTCGCCCTGCCCATCGTCCAGGACAGTGCAGGTGTTTGGGGAGCCAAGGGATTTGATCTGACCCGTAATAATCCCAGCGATTATGTCAAGCTCTACCCCGACTGGAACAAGGTCAACCGCGATGCCAGCCTGGAGGGGACGATCACCTTCAGCGGCCCCTTCCCGAAGAACACCCTGGCCACCGCCATCGCCGCCTACGCCTACGAGCCCAAAAGCAATATCGAATATCTGCTCTATATGAAATCGATCGATTTCAGCATTGGAGCCAATCCCTACAAATTTAAACTGCCCATCCGCTCCGGCACCGTCAGCTATCTGGTAGTGCTCTGGCTGCCGGAGCGCGCGGCGGTGACCGGATTTACGGAGCTGGGTTTTTATCAGGACCCGGGAGCGCCCGGCCTCCCAGCCAAGCTCAAGATCAAGGCAGGCGAAACCCGCACCGGTCTGGACATTCAGGCGGACTGGTCGAAGGCGGAACAGGCGGTCTGGAGTGCGGCCGGGAAAGAGGGGAGGGAGTGATGACGCTGATCCCTAAAGCGGCTGTCCGTATCCGCCCGCAGAGGTCTGCGGCTCTCATGCTGCTTGGCCTGCTTCTGCTCCCCGCCCTGCTCTCAGCCCAGGCCACCCTGCGCGGCCGGGTCACCGACCAGGAGAACGGCCAGCCCCTGCCGGGAGCCAACATCCAGGTGACGGGCACCCTGCGCGGCGCGGTCGCCGACGCCAACGGCCGCTATCTGGTCACCCAGGTGCCCGCCGGCATCTACACGGTGCGGGTATCGATGATGGGCTACCGCAGCCGCACCATTGACAAGGTCAGCCTGACGGAGGGCCGCGAGACCCCCCTCGATGTCAAGCTGCGGCCGACCCCGATCGAGATGGACCCGGTGATCATCTCCGCCGGCAAGACCCAGCAGTCCCTGGATCAGGCCCCGGTCTCGCTCTCGGTGGTCTCCTCGCTCGAGATCAAGCAGCGCAGCGCCACCAACATCCAGGAGGCGCTCGAGTCCGCCCCCGGGGTCCATTTCGTCGGCAGTCAGATCAATATCCGCGGCTCGACCGGCTACACCTTCGGCGCCGGCAACAAGGTGCTGCTCCTGCTCGACGGGGTGCCGGTCTACGCCAGCGACACCGGCGAATTCAACTGGGATATGCTCCCGCCCCTGGACATCGAACAGATCGAGGTGGTCAAGGGGGCCGGCTCCACCCTCTGGGGGGCCTCGGCCCTCGGTGGTGTGGTCAACGTCCTCACCAAGGATCCCGATCCGGAGGGCCGCCTGCTCTTTTCCTACACTGCCGCCAGATACGACAAGCCCCTCTATGAGGAGTGGCAGTGGACCGATCCCAACCGGTTGCACTATACCCGCGAGGACCTCAGTTACAGCCGCCGCATCGGCCGTTTCGGCGGGCGCCTCTCCCTCGGCCGCTTCATGACCACCGGCTACACCCAGATCGGGGATGCGGTCAAGTACAACCTCACCGGCAAGTTCGACTATCAGTGGGAGAGCGGCGTCAAGTGGACCGTCTACAGCGCCTACAGCCACATCAGCCGCGGCTTTTTCGTGCAGTGGAAAGGACCGAATGATCCCTATGAGGTCGATCCCAGCAACCTCGGCAACCATGCCAAAACCAATCAGCTCAACAGCTACACCAAGCTAGTCGTCCCCTTTTCGCCGACCTTTGCGATGAATTTCCGCGCCTCGCTGGTGCGCACCCTGATGGGCAACCAGTTCGGCCCGAGCGGCAATTTCAATCCCGCCTACGGCGAGGGGCTCGAGGTGCAGGCCGACTGGATTCCGCAGTTCAACCACACTGTCACTGCCGGGGTGCAGTTCCAGCACGACGCCGGTTCGACCAAATATTTCGGCTCCCACAAGGGCTATTTCATCGGCCCCTTTCTCCAGGATGAGTGGAAGATCCGGCCCAATCTGCGCTCGACCCTGGGCTTCCGCTATGACCGCTACCAGCTGGTCGGCGGCCTCAAGGAGGACCTCTTCTCGCCGCGCATCGGCGTCAACTGGCAGCCCTGGAGCAAGACCAGCATCCGCGCCTCGGCGGGCAGCGGTTTCCGCGCCGCCACCATCATCGAGCGCTTTCTCGAGCTGGCGATCATGAACTTCAAGATCGTCGCCAATCCCGCCCTCAAGGCGGAGAGCTCCTGGGCCTATGACCTCGGGGTGCGGCAGTACATCAACGAGAACTGGAATGTCGACCTCTCCCTCTTCGACAACGAGTACTGGGAGCTGATCGAGGCCCACATGGACCTGATCCGCGGCCAGGTGCAGTTTCGCAACATCCCGCGGGCGCGCATCCGCGGCATCGAGGCGACCACCAATTTCAGCTGGCCCTTCACCTTCCGCAGCTGGCCGGTCACTCCGAGCCTGCAGCTCACCGCCACGGCGATGGATCATGAGGAGCTGGAGTACCACGACCCGCTGCCCTACCGGCCGAAGCTGATCGCTTCCGGCAAGGCCGGTCTGCGCATCGCCAGGGCCCAGATCCAGGTCGAATACCGCCACGCCAGCCGCATCGAGGCGGTCAAGATCTACCCGATCAATGACCGGGTGCCGATGAAATTCTGGGATGTGCGGTTGAGCTATGACTGGCGCGGCCTGAGCTTCAAGCTCGGCGCCCTCAACGTCGGGCAGTACAACTATGCCCCGATGGAGAGCAACCTGATGCCAATGCGAACCTATACCGTGGGGCTGCAGGGAGAATTTTAGCCAACCGGTCTTGTGCCCAATGCAGGCGATCAGCCAACATAACAGGTGACGCCATGAAACCAGTCCTGATGGGAATTTTTCTCTTGATCAATATGCTCTGTCACAGCACTGCAAAAGATAGCAAAAAAGCCGATCCCGACTGGGGCCCGGCGTGGGCGCGCGAGGCAGTCTGGTACCAGATTTTTCCCGAGCGCTTTCGCAACGGTGATCCCGCCAACGATCCAACCCTGGAGGACCTTCGCGGCGCCTGGCCCCATGATCTCACCTCACCCTGGCAGCTCTCACCCTGGGGCTCCGACTGGTACGAGCTGCAGCCCTGGGAAAAGGCCACCGGCCGCGACATCTGGTTCAATATCCAGCGGCGGCGCTACGGCGGCGACCTCGCCGGTATAATGGAAAAACTCGATTATCTTCAGGAACTGGGCGTCACCGCCCTCTACCTCAATCCGGTTTTCGCCTCCCCCTCGCTGCACAAATATGACGGCGCCACCTATCACCACATCGATCCCAACTTTGGGCCCGATCCCGCCGGGGACCGGGCGATCATCGCCGGCGAGAATCCCGTCGATCCCGGCGCCTGGCAGTGGACGGCGGCCGACCGGATGATGCTCGAACTCATCCGCGAGGTCCACCGCCGCGGTATGCGCATCATCTTCGACGGGGTTTTTAACCACATGGGCATCAACAGCTTCGCCTTTCAGGATCTCATCGCCCACGGCCAGGCCTCGCCCTACCGCGACTGGTTCACCATCACCTCGTGGACAAAACCTTCCCGCCACGCCCCCTTCAGTTATGCGGGCTGGGCCAATGTTGTCGAGCTGCCCGAGCTGCGCGAGGATGAAAATGGCATCGTCGCGGGCCCGCGGGAGTACATCTTTGCGTCCACACGGCGCTGGATGGACCCCGACGGGGACGGCGATCCGGGCGACGGCATCGACGGCTGGCGTCTGGATGTCGCCTTTTGCGTCGCCCATCCCTTCTGGCAGGCCTGGCGCGCCCACGTCAAGGCGATCAATCCCGAGGCCTACCTCACCGCCGAGGTCATCGACAAGATCGAGGTGCTCCAGCCTTACCTGCGCGGCGACGAGTTCGATGCGGTGATGAACTATAATTTCGCCTTTTCCTGCATCGAGTTCTTCGTGGCTGAAAAAACGCGCATCAGCGTGGCCGAATTCGATCGCCGCCTGGCCGAGCTGCGCGCCGCCTTTCCGGTCGGCGCATCGTATGTCATGCAGAATCTGCTCGACAGCCACGACACCATGCGCATCGGTTCGCTCATCGTCAACCGCGACCGCGGCTCGATCCGCGACTGGGGCAAATTCTTCGACCTCAGCAAGGGCAGCCATCCGCGCACCATTACGCGCAAGCCCGGGGCGGAGGAGAAGCAGACCCAGAAGCTGCTCGCCCTGATGCAGATGTGCTATGTTGGCGCCCCGATGATCTACTACGGAGACGAGGTGGGGATGTGGGGGGCCAATGACCCCTGCTGCCGCAAACCGATGGTCTGGGCGGATCTGCCCTATCAGCCCGAAGCCCGCCTGCCCTCTGGCGACCTGCGCGTCGATCCCCAGACAGTGGAGGTCGATCGCGACCTGTTCCAAACCTATCAAAAGTTGATCGCCCTGCGCAAATCCCGACCACTGTTGAGCAGCGGGGGCTTCCGCACGGTTGTGATCGACGAGGCTCGCCAGCTCTACGGCTTTGAGCGCTTTGACGATGAGTCGCGTCTGCTGGTCGTGCTCAACAACAGCCGGGATGAACAGCAGACCCTGGTGGGGTGTGAAACGGCGGGCTGGCGGGATTTGCTGACGGGCGAAGCCTTTACGGTCAACGGGGACCGCCTGGTTTCACTGACGGTCCCGCCGCGCTGGGGAAGAGTGCTCGATCCGATACCCATTTCCGGAGAATGATATCATGAAGGTTCTGTTCATCGGCGGCACCGGCAACATCAGCACCTCGGTCAGCAAGCTGGCCGTCGCCCGCGGCATGGAGCTTTATCTTCTCAACCGCGGCATGCGCGGGGTCGAGATCCCCGGCGCGAAGATACTGCAGGGCGACATCAATGATGCCGGTGCGACCGCGGCTCTGCTACGCGATCATCACTGGGATGTGGTGGTCGACTGGATCGCCTACGTCGAGAGTGAGGTGCAGCGCGACATCGATCTCTTCCGCGGCCGGACCCGGCAGTATATTTTCATCAGTTCCGCCTCAGCCTACCAGAAGCCCCTGCTCCATCCGGTCATCACCGAGTCGACACCCCTGCGCAACCCCTACTGGGAATACTCGCGCAACAAGATCGCCTGCGAGGAGCTCCTCAACCGCTGCTACCGCGAGGAGGGCTTTCCCCTGACCATCGTCCGCCCCTCGCACACCTACGACACCATCATCCCGGCACTCATCGGCAGCGGCGGCGAGTACACCCTCATCGACCGCATGGTGCGGGGGGAAAAGGTGATCGTGCATGGCGACGGCACAACCCTCTGGACCCTGACCCATGCCGAGGATTTCGCGCTGGGATTCGCCGGGCTGATGGGGCATCAGCAGGCGATCGGCCACGCCTTTCACATCACCTCGGACGAGAGCCTGACCTGGAACCAGGTCTTCCAGACCCTGGGCGAGGCCGTCGGGGTCGAGCCGCGCATCGTGCATATCCCCTCGGATTTCATCTGCAGCCAGGAGCCCTCGCTGACCGGCAACCTGCTCGGGGACAAGGCCTACAGCGTCCTCTTTGACAACAGCAAGATCAAACGCTTCGTGCCGGAATACCGGGCGGTGATCCCCTTCAACCAGGGCATCCGGCGGACCCTGGCCTGGTTTGCGGCCGACCCGGCGCGGCAGGTGGTCAATCCCCAGACCAATGCGGTGATGGACCGTATTCTGCAGGCTTACGAAAGGTAGCGCGCCTGCCGGTGCGATTCGATTCACATCAGGAATATTAAAAATGGATAAAGAGATCATCACCGCGGTGGCCCTGGGCATCGGTCTGAGCGCCAGCACCGGCTTCCGGGTTTTCGTCCCCCTGCTCATTGCCGGTGCCGCCGCCCGTTTCGGAATTCTGCCCATGAACGAGAGCTTTGGCTGGCTCTCAAGCAATGCCGGGCTTGGCAGCCTCGGCGTGGCCACCGTCGTGGAAATCGCGGCCTATTACATCCCCTTCGTCGACAATCTGCTCGACCACATCTCCACGCCCCTCTCCATCGGCGCCGGCACCCTGCTCTCCGCCTCGGTGCTGCCGATCGATAACGAGATCGTGAAATGGCTCAGCAGCCTCGTGCTTGGCGGCGGCTCGGCCGCCCTGGTGCAGGGGACCACCGCATTTCTGCGGCTGGGATCAAGCGGCACCACCGGGGGCGCGGCCAATTTCCTGCTCGCCTCGGGGGAGAACATCGCCGCCATCGTGACGCCGATCTTCACCATCCTCCTGCCGCTCGTCATGGCCCTCCTCATTTTGCTGACCTTCTGGATCGCCTATCGGCTGATCGCCCGGCGCAGAAACGTCTGAAATGATGTCTCATCGACAAGAGCCCCGATATGAATAACCTCAAGATAGCCACAGCGCAGTTTGAGCACAAAAGCGGCGACAAGCGCTGCAACCTCGCGGTTATTGCATCCCTGGCGAGAAGGGCGGCGAATGAGGGCTCGCAAGTGATCGCCTTTCATGAATGTTCCATCACCGGCTACACCTTTGCCAGAAGGCTGTCGAAGGGGCAGATGCTGGAGTTGGCGGAATTTATCCCTGATGGCGAGAGCATTCAGACCCTTGCCGGGATTGCCGCCAAAAACGACATCGTCGTGCTGGCCGGCCTGTTCGAGAAGGATGAGCATGACTCTTTGTTCAAGGCCTATGTCTGCGTTGACAAAAACGGGCTGGTGGCCAGGTACAGGAAACTGCATCCCTTCATCAATCCCTGGCTGACCCCGGGAGACCGCTATTGTGTTTTTGAGATTCACGGCTGGAAATGCGGCATCCTCATCTGCTACGACAACAATATCATCGAGAATGTCCGGGCGACAAAACTGTTGGGGGCGGAGATCATTTTCATGCCGCACGTGACGATGTGCACACCCTCCACCAGGCCGGGGGCCGGATTCGTAGATCCCAAACTGTGGGAAAACCGCGAAAACGATCCGACCTCCCTGCGACTTGAATTTGATGGCATGAAAGGCAGGGCCTGGCTGATGAAATGGCTGCCGGCGAGAGCTTACGACAATGCGGTTTATGCCGTCTTTGCCAACCCGATCGGCATGGATGACGACCAGCTTAAAAACGGCTGCTCCATGATCATCGATCCCTTCGGGGATGTGATCGCAGAGTGCCGCTCTTTTGACGACAGCATTGCGACGGCGGTGGTTACGCGGGAGAAACTCACCCAGGCGGGCGGATTTCGTTATCTGCAGGCGAGACGACCCGAGTTATATCGGGAGATCATCGGCCAGAGCCACAACTCTGAACAAAAGGTGATCTGGCTCGAGGGGGAGAAATAGCAAGCGGAAGGTAAGTTAGAGAACTGTTATCCCGCCACGAAAGCTGGTATTCCAAAGCCAAACCGGTACTGTAATTTCTGCCTCGCCGGTGGAGTCAAACCTGAGGCACCCGGATAAGAGGATTATATATGGAAATGCTTGCGGAAGAATTCTTCCGCTTTTTTCAATCCTTCGGAAGTCACCTGAACCGAGATCTCCTTGATTTTAGGTTCGCCTAACCAGCCCTTCTTATAAAGCCTGTGCAGCGTCTGCAAATCGAATGCCCGCCAGGCTCTTCCACCATCGCCTTGTCTGGAGGTGACGAGGTACATCAGGGCCAGGGTCATCTCATCTACTTTGTCTTTGTCATATTCCATCATTTCCCCTTCAATGAGCTTTCAGGCGAGTTGACGCCCGTTGCGCAGGCCGTTATGCAATCCCCCGGCGGCCAAATCCACCAATTGCAGCCATGTGATTGACCCTGTCTTGCCAAGCCCTCTTCCAGAGCCGCATCATTTGTACAGCTGTTTCATTCTCTCGAATGAGGCCTGGACGAGCTCATGCAAAACCTGCCTGTCCACATCCTCCAGCTTTTTGATATAGAGACATCCCACCCCGGTGGTGAACTTGCCGAGTTTGCTGAGCAGTTCGGCATGGTCGTCAAAACCTCCCATCAGATAGAGGACCAGATTTTGCTTGCGCGGCGAGAAACCGGTCAGCATCCAGTCGCCCTCGCGCCCGCCTTTTCCTTTGTAATGATAGCTGCCAAAGCCGACGATGCTCGCCCCCCACATCTTCGGCTCCTCTTTGGTGATTTTTTTCATGACGGCAAGAATCTCAAGGCAGTCATTCCGCCTTTGCTCGTCGCTGACGCTGTTGAGGAATTCCGTCACACTGGCCTCGTTCACCCTGGTTTTCAGATCATTCTTTGCCATATAACCTCCCTTTTTGCATAGAAAACGAATAACAGATCTTTTTACATCCATTACAGCATGTGCTCATTGTTGAGTGTGATTTTTCACAAATTCGCAAATCTCTGCCAGCGCCTGTTTTGCCTCCGGAAACAGCGGGGATAAGATGGGAAAGGCGTGGACCATGCGCGGCCATTTGCTCAATGTCACCTCCACTCCCTGCGCCTTGGCTTTTTGGGCCACGTTCACGCAATCGTCGAGATGAATCTCGTGCGTGCCGACACAGATGTGAAGTGGGGGGAGCCCGGCATAATCCCCAAACTGGGGTGACAGAAGGGGCAGAGTTGGATCATTATCGGCGATGTAAAGTTGTGTCCACACATTCCAGGAGCCCATGGGGGCGATATCATTCTTTGCATTATATGTGAAGGAATCGGCCAGGCACCTCAGGTCGGTGACCGGCGAAATGGCAAAGGCAGCTTTCGGCA
>Ga0302250_1000321_pt1 | contig 52630 bp, 42 predicted proteins | sample AAG_RA_Asp_MG_FD_193536 | JGI IMG/M metagenome (GOLD analysis project Ga0302250, IMG submission 193536) | Enriched activated sludge microbial communities from anaerobic digester in WTTP, New Holstein, Wisconsin, United States - AAG_RA_Asp | ecosystem: Engineered > Bioreactor > Anaerobic >...
AAAGCAAAGCCGATACTGGAGCAACTTCGATCATTGCTACAGTTTGCGGTTGGAACTCAACTCAGAAGAACACCTGCTGGTGGGATCTTCACACCAAAACCTGCTTTTCGGTGATAGTTCCGAAAAAATATGCTTTGCCATCATGTCAGTTGCATTACTCTTGCTGACACCCCCAAGCGTTTGGTGCAACGAGGTAAAACCGGTATCAGATTATGCCCGTATGGTTGATCAACTCAAATCAGGTAACCTCAAAATAGATTACGCTGCACTGCGTTATGCCTATGCGGCCTCGTCCAGTTACAACCCGTATGCCATGCATCAAGAAAAGCGCGAAGCCATGATGAAGGCAATGGAATCAAAAGATTATGCGACCGCAGCAGAACAGGCCAGCATGTTGCTGGACAGCAACTACACTGACATGGAGGCACATTTTTTCAGCCATCTGGCCGGTAAACATCTTGGAGATCGTAATAAGCAGATGTTCCACTCCACACTCCTCAAAGGATTGATCGGCTCCCTGTATGCATCCGGAGATGGCCTGAAGCCGGAAACTGCCTACAAGGTAATCAGCACTGATGAAGAATACTTCATGCTGCGTATCAACGGGTATCGTGTCATCAGGCAAAAACTGGAACTGGTCAACGGCATTCACTATGACGCCATGGAAGTGGAATACATGAAAAACAGAGAACGCAGCACCATCTACTTTAATGTAGAGATACCGTTTTCCTGGCTTGCCAGAAAGCTGAAATAATCTCGCATCTACCAATCATTTATTGACAGGGCCGGCTAAACTGTAATATAAAACCATTTAAATAACTGCCAAGTGCAGTGCTGAATATGCTTATCCTGGTGCCCACGGGCTTAATAGGGAAGAGGGGTGAAAATCCCCCATGGACCCGCCGCTGTAAACGATGACAAAAGGCAAGAAGTCACTGGTCAAATGACCGGGAAGACGCCTGGAGGATGATTCGTAAGTCAGAAGACCTGCCAAAGATTTGCCACAACAGTTCCCGGGGATTGGGATGGTGGACGATTAGTCTGAGACCTTAAATACGGAAGGTCCGCAACTGTCAAAACAGATGCGGACCTTTTTTTATGCTGTTTCCAGATATATCATATTTGCCAGCATCACTACAGCCCCGGAGTTGTGAAGTCTGTAGTTAAGCTGATAAAAAACTAAAACCGTTTTCACTGTCCTACTCCTTGGGGCAGCTTAGGGTTGGAACGGAGTGTCTTTGTGAAGCCATTGAACACCCCGTTCCGCCCTCTTTTTTTGCCAGCAGCGCAAGCAAAACTTCGCTGTTCAAGATGACAACAAACACTACAAGAACTGATGGAGAATAGTCTACGGCTTACATACGTGACAAACAGCAACGCCCCGCAGGAGTAATCCCGGCGGGGCGTTTGGGTTTCAGATCTTCGGGAGGCCGTTTGGCGGCGCCCCTGCACCAAAAATTCTGACTACTCCCTGACCTGACCATCACCGTAGACAATAAACTTGGTGGTGGTCAAATCCTCCAGCCCCATCGGCCCAAAGGAGTGCAGCTTGGTGGTGGAGATGCCGATCTCGGCCCCCAACCCTAACTGGCCACCATCGTTGAAACGGGTAGCGGCGTTGACCAGCACGCAGGATGAGTTCATCTCACGTACAAAACGCTGGGCGTTACCGTAATCGGAGGTGATGATAGCCTCACTGTGCAACGAGCTGTATTTATTGATGTGGTCGATGGCGGCATCCAGGTCATCCACCACACGGCAGGCCAGAATCAAATCCAGGTATTCTGCTGCCCAATCCTCTTCGGTAGCAACTTTCACCTGGGGGGCATATTGCCGAAAGCGCTCGTCACCGCGTAGTTCCACACCAAGCTCAGTAAGTGTTGCGGCAATTCGCGGCACAAACTCCGCCGCCACATCCTGGTGGATCAGCAGGGTTTCCAAGGCATTGCAAACACCAGGGCGTTGGGTCTTGCTGTTGATGATAATCCTTTCCGCCTTGCCGAAATCGGCACTCCGGTCCACAAAGATATGGCAAACCCCTTTGTAATGCTTGATGACCGGAATACGCGAGTTTTCCACGGTAAAACGGATCAAGCTCTCCCCGCCACGTGGTATGATCAGATCGATATATTCTTCCTGCTTGAGCATTTCCAGCACCCCTTCACGATCGGTAAAGGGTATCAGTGAAAGGGCTGCAGCCGGGATGCCCATATCAGTCAGCACACCTTGAAGTACTACAGCAATGGCACGATTGGAGTTGATCGCCTCGGAGCCGCCGCGAAGAATCACGCAGTTGCCCGCTTTGAGACAGAGGGCAGCCGCATCAGCCGTAACATTGGGGCGAGCTTCGTAGATGATGCCGATCACCCCCAGCGGGATGCGCATCTTGCCTACCATCAGTTCATTGGGGCGCTTCCACATTTTAGTGACCTCACCGACCGGGTCAGGCAGCGCAGCCACCTCCCGCAGCGCATCGGCTACCCCCTTGATCCGCTTATGGTCCAGCATCAACCGGTCCAGCATGGCGGTAGAAAGTCCCTTCTGACGCCCCATCTCCAAATCTTTGGAGTTTTCCGCGATCAGCATTGCAGCTTGTTTCTCCAAGGCATCAGCCATGGCCAGCAGCATGCTGTTTTTAACATCGCTACCCAAGCGAGCCATGGCAAAAGATGCCTGACGGGCTTCGCGGGCGATATGTTTTACCTGCTCTGCTATGTTCATTTTCAAACTCCTGAAATTTTTCTTTAACTTTATGCGAATTCACGTTTTACATCAAGCGCTATGCCAGCCTGTCCAAATTATTAACCAGAAAAATCCGCTTATCCGCTTGCCATATGAGACTTTACATGTAAAATTTCATATATTGCATGTTTAGCTCCTGCTGATGTCACCGGCAAGACTCCGAACTACAAAAATCATCCGTATTTTCAAGACACCGATTGAATAGCATGGCAATGATTATCATTATGTAAGGAGGCAGCGCATGGCACAGAAGTATGTCTATTTCTTTGGTAACGGCCAGGCAGAGGGCAGGGCCGAAATGAAAAGTCTGCTGGGCGGCAAGGGAGCCAACCTGGCAGAGATGACAAGCATCGGCTTGCCGGTTCCCCCCGGCTTTACCATCTCCACGGAAGTCTGTACCGAATTCTACAAAAACGACCGCAAGTATCCCGACTCACTGGCCGCCGAGGTGGCCGAAAACCTGAAAAAAGTTGAACAGCTGATGGGCAAGAAATTTGGTGACCCTGCCAATCCGCTGTTGGTCTCCATACGTTCTGGCGCCAGAGCCTCCATGCCGGGCATGATGGACACCGTCCTCAATCTGGGGCTCAATGACGACACGGTTAAAGGCATCATCGCCCAGAGCGGTGACGAACGTTTCGCCTACGATGCCTATCGCCGCTTTGTCCAGATGTATGCTGACGTGGTTATGGGCATGGAAAAGGACATCCTGGACCACCTGCTGGAACAGAAAAAGGCCGAGCGCGGCGTCCACCTGGATACGGAACTGACGGCAGAGGATTGGAAAGAACTGGTAGCCAAGTTCAAGGCCTGCATCCATGATGAACTGGGCAAGACCTTCCCGGAAGACCCGCAGGAACAGATGTGGGGCGCGATTGGTGCTGTCTTCGGTTCCTGGATGAACCAGCGCGCCATCACCTACCGTAAGCTGAACAATATCCCAGCTGATTGGGGCACAGCTGTCAACGTGCAGTCCATGGTTTTCGGCAATATGGGCAACGACTGCGCCACCGGCGTCGCCTTTACCCGTGACCCCTCCACCGGCGAAAACTACTTTTATGGCGAATTCCTGGTCAACGCCCAGGGCGAAGACGTAGTGGCCGGCATCAGAACACCACAACCAATCAACCGCGTCAAGGCAAATGACAGTACACTCCCTTCACTGGAGGAGGTGATGCCGCTCTGCTATCAGCAGTTAGCCAAGGTGCGCAACATCCTTGAACAGCACTACAAGGATATGCAGGATATTGAGTTCACCATCGAGAAGGGCGTACTCTACATGCTGCAGACCAGAACCGGCAAGCGCACCGCCCCGGCCGCCATCAGAATCGCCGTCAACATGGTCGACGAAGGACTGATCGACAAAAAAACTGCCGTTTTGCGCGTGGCGCCTTCACAACTGGACCAGCTGTTGCACCCGTCGCTTGATCCCAACGCCCATAAAGAGGTTATCGCCAAGGGCCTGCCAGCCTCACCCGGCGCTGTATCCGGCGAGGTCATCTTCACCGCCGACGAGGCGGAGCAGGAAGCCAAGCGTGGACGTAAGGTCATCCTGGTGCGCGTTGAAACTTCACCCGAAGATATACACGGCATGCATGCTGCCCAGGGGATTCTGACTGCGCGCGGCGGCATGACCTCTCATGCAGCGGTGGTGGCACGCGGCATGGGGAAATGCTGCGTGGCCGGCTGCGGCGAGATCAAGGTAGATTATGCTACCGAGAGCTTTGTGGCCCGCAATGGAATCGTAGTCAAGAAAGGCGATACGATCACCCTGGACGGCACCAGCGGTGACGTCATGCTGGGTGCCGTTCCGACCGTATCGGCCCGACTGACTGGAGATTTCGCCAAACTGATGGAGTGGGTGGACAGCTATCGTACCCTCAAGGTCAGGACCAATGCGGATACGCCGCATGACGCCAAGGTTGCCAGGGAATTCGGCGCCGAAGGCATCGGACTCTGCCGGACCGAGCATATGTTTTTCGATGCCCAGCGTATCGCAGCTGTACGCGAGATGATCCTTTCCGACGATCTGGAGGGGCGCGAAAAGGCCTTGGCCAAGATCATGCCGATGCAAAAAGGCGACTTTATCGGTATTTTCAGGGAGATGAAAGATCTGCCGGTGACCATCAGACTGCTTGACCCGCCGCTGCATGAGTTCCTGCCGCAGGAAGAGAAGGATATTGAAGAACTTTCAAAAACCATGAAGGTGCCGGTGAAGGCTATCCGGCACAAACTGGACTCACTGCACGAATTCAATCCCATGCTGGGGCATCGTGGTTGCCGTCTGGGTATTACCTTCCCCGAGATTTACGATATGCAGGTGCGGGCGATCATGGAAGCCGCCTGTGAATTGGTAAAAAATGAAGGCTTCAGTATCATTCCAGAGATCATGATACCGCTGGTTGCCACCGTCAAGGAGTTCAAGGTGCTCAAACAGAACGCCATCACTGTATGTACAGAGGTGATCGCCAAATACGGTGTCAAGATCGAATACTCCATCGGCACTATGATCGAACTGCCACGGGCCGCGGTTACAGCCGACGAGATCGCTGTAGATGCTGAATTCTTCTCCTTCGGGACCAATGACCTGACCCAGACGACCTTCGGTCTGTCGCGTGATGACGCCGGTTCATTTCTGCCGTTTTATGTGGACCACGAAATCGTACCAGATGACCCGTTTGTAACTCTGGACCTGGGTGGTGTAGGCAAGTTGGTGGCCATGGCCTGCGAGAAAGGCCGCGCCAGCCGCCCCGGTATCAAGCTGGGCATCTGCGGTGAACATGGCGGAGATCCGGCCTCGGTAACGTTCTTCCACAAAACCGGGCTCAATTACGTTTCCTGTTCCCCTTTTCGGGTGCCCATCGCGCGTCTGGCTGCCGCTCAGGCAGCAATCGAAGTGTAAGATTCAGAAACTGATTATCGCAAAAAAGGGGGCGGCCCACTAACAACGGACCGCCCCTTATTTTTTGCAGGACTTAAAAGCTGGCTGTTCTAAAGCTTAAAATGTTTGACCATCTGCTCCAGCTCGACCGCTGAATGGGACAGTTCCATGGAGGTATTTTCTGTCTGTTTGGCGCTGTCTGCAGAGGAATGGATCACCTGGGTAATATGGTGCATACTTTCGGTAATGGTCGTAGCAGTAGCAGACTGTTCTTCGGCGGCTGTTGCCACCTGTGATACGTGCGCGATCAGCGGCGATATCTGCTCCTTGATCACATCCATGGCCTGACTGGAAAGCTGTACATCACGGGCACCGTTTCGTACACTGCCAGCACTCTGCTCCATGGAACTTACCACATTCTTGACATCCCCCTGCAGCGAACCGATGATGCTCTGTATCTCACGTGTTGCAGAACTGGTGCGCTCTGCCAGATTTCTGACCTCGTCAGCCACCACGGCAAAACCTCGGCCCTGTTCACCGGCCCTGGCCGCCTCTATGGCGGCATTCAATGCCAGCAGGTTGGTCTGGTCGGCAATATCACCAATGGCGACAACAATGTCACCGATACGCTCGGAGTTAGCGCCCAGGGCTTTAACCGCTTCTGTTGTCCCTATCACCACCCGCTCGATCTCGTTCATGATCGTACGCATGCCGGCAATCTTTTCCTCGCCGGCAAAAGTCGCCTTTTCCGTTTCAGTGGCCTTGGATGCCATCTCCTGGCAACTGCGCGAGATGGAAATACTGGTTGCTGACAGCTCATCCACCGCTGTAGCAACAGACTGGCTTTCCCGGGATGCCTGGTCAGTACCTTCCGATATCTGCGCCGACGAAGAACTGAGGCTCTCGGAGGCAGATGCCAGCCGGCCGGACGCATCCTGTATGCCGGAAATCATGCTGCGTAACGCCTGCTGCATGTCATGCATGGTATACACCACCTTGCTGAGCTCATTTTTACGTTTAACCGAGATGTCCCGGGTCAGATCGCCCTTGGCCATCTCTTCAAGGTAGCCGATAATTCTGCGAATCGGTTCCAGTATGGAATTTATGCACATAGAAGTCAAAATGACACCGAAGAGCAGAAACGACGCTGCCGACACCATAAAGACCGTGTCGCTGCATTTTTTGGCCGTATAAGCGGTCACAATAACGGCAAGGCTGTAAACCACACAGAGAATAATCAAACGCCCTTTGATAGTTCTGTTGCGGTAGAGCTCATAAATCGGTGCAAACACATTCATGACGGTTCCCCTCGCATTGATGTCGTTATACTTTATAAAACTGTATTTTATAATTTAGCACACAACTTCATTAAAGCCAACACTCTCTCACAACTGAAAAACAAAAAGGCCCCTGCAAACGACAAGAGCCTCCAAACATCTATTCTCCAAACACCTGGGCGCTGAAGATATAGATGTCACAATCTTTCTGCCATGCGTCTTCAGGCAGCCCCGCCTTCAGACAGGTGTGCTTCAGAAAGGTTTCCCGGTCCCAGCCATATTCTGTGGCGACCTGGGGCAACAGCACACCGCGGCAGTAGTTTTTGATAATGTACAACCCATGAGTGCCTACAACAATCTCCTCAACAGAATTGATCTTTTTCAGGGTGGAGAGTACCGATATTTCCAACTCAAAACTCTCCAGATCAGTGTCTTTCATCGGGTAGAAGCGGGGATCCTGGGTCGCTGCAGCAATCGCCATTTCCTGCACAGTCAGATAGAGTGGCTTGTCAGACTCAAAATTGCCGATGCATCCGCGCAGTTTGTCATGCTGTTTGATTGTAACAAAACAACCCTTGGGCGCCTGTAAACCGTTTAAAGCAGACTCGCCCCTGGTCACCTTGCTTGTTCTAACCTTTTCAACAATTGTGTCACGGGCAATTTTCAGCAACTCATGCTGTTCCTGCGCTGTAAGCATATCCACTGCTGCACCTCCAGTTTATGGGCAGCCACCAGAATGATCAATCGGCTGCATTATTTAAAGTTCTTCCTCCGAAACAGACCCGTTTTAACACTGACAATCCTGTCTAGGAACAGGATGCCATCAAGATGGTCCAGCTCATGCTGAATGGCAATCGCCTCGAAACCGCTGGCGCAAATCTGGCGGACAGAGCCATCCGGATCGGTATAATTAACCACTACCTCTGTTGCACGATCCACGTCACCAGTGTAATCCGGCACACTCATGCAGCCTTCGCGCATGGTGGCCAGCCCGGAACGCTCCACAATTTCTGGATTGATCATACACATCAGTCCATGGTTGTTATCCTTGCCATTTCGGCTTTTGGAAACATCAACCACACAGACGCGCAATGACACCCCGATCTGGGGTGCCGCTACACCAACCGAACCGGGGCCGACATGCATCGTATCAATCAGATCCTGAACCAGCCCTTTGATGCTGTCATCAATTTGCCCAACAGCATGAGCCAGCCTTTTCAATATTGGATGGGGATATCTGAGAATTGGTTGAATAGCCATATCGCTTAAAGTGAGACAGGGGTAACAACCCTGACACCTATCTCTACATTCAGCTCCTTTTTGAGATTGTTCAACAGTGCTTCGAGTCCTTCAGGTGTCTGGCCTTCTGGCAGTGAAGCCTCCAGCATCATTACATATACAGGTTCCTCAGGTGTTCCAATCAGTTTGGTCGCCAGGTCTGTAATATTTATATCTAGTCGTGACAGCTCACTGGTAACCCTGAAGACGATCCCCGGCTGATCAGCCCCGTAAACAGACACCAGACAGATCTCTCCTTCAACATCCTTCCTTTGCGATTCATCGTAGTTCATCGGCCTTACCGCCAATGAAGTCCCCAGTGTTTCGCAGACGGGCTTGAGTTCATCCATTAGTTTGCTTTTGTTGAATGGCCGTGCATGCGATACGACCAGGATCATGGCAAACTCGCCTGAAAGCATGGTGCAACTGGAGTCAGCGATATTGCACCCCAGCCTGTAAAGAGCCTCTGCAATGCCGGCTACAATGCCGGGCCTGTCTTTTCCAACCACAGAGACTGCATAGTGTAGATCATCAGCATGGTTCGCCATATCCAAGTTCCCCTGTAATTTTGATGGTCATTTTTCCTTTGTTGCTACCATCATTCATCATTATCTGCAATCTGTTTTTGCAATGCGCAGCATCCCGAAATCCTTGAATTGTCATATCAGCGCTGGCCAATATGAATATAGCCTCTTGCAGAAAACTCATCGCCTTGACATGCCGTTCCCACGCGTGATATCAATCCATTATGATAACTATCTGAAAATTCTGACCATATGTGAGGACATCACCTTGAATACCGCACGATCAAACACTCTTTTTCAAAAAGCAAAAACCTTGATACCAGGCGGGGTCAACAGCCCGGTCAGGGCCTTCAAATCCGTAGGAATTGATCCACTGTTCATAACCAGGGCAGACGGAAGCAAAATTTTCGATGCAGACGGCAACAGCTACATCGATTATGTCGGGTCATGGGGTCCGATGATCCTTGGACACTGCCACCCGCAGGTGCTTGAAGCTGTCGACCATGCAGCAAAGAACGGCGCCAGTTTTGGGGCACCTACGGAACAGGAAATCCAACTGGCCGAACTGGTGATTGAAGCAGTGCCCTCCATCGAAATGGTGCGCATGGTCAGTTCCGGCACTGAAGCGACAATGAGCGCTATTCGCCTGGCCCGTGGATATACAGGTCGCGACAACATCATCAAATTTTCAGGCTGCTATCATGGCCATGCAGACTCACTGCTGGTCAAGGCCGGCTCCGGCGCCGCAACCTTTGGCGTACCTGATTCCCCTGGCGTTCCTGCTGACCTGGCAAAGCATACCCTCACAGCAGAATTCAACTCCCTTGAATCAGTAAAAAACCTTGTAGATTCTGCCAGAGACAGTATTGCCTGTATCATCGTCGAGCCGGTTGCCGGCAACATGGGCACAGTCCCGCCTCTACCCGGCTTTCTGGAAGGGCTGCGAGAAATCTGCACCCAGGAAGGCATCATACTGATCTTTGACGAGGTGATGAGTGGATTCCGCGTTGCCTATGGCGGCGCCCAGGCACTTTACAAGGTCACACCAGACATGACAACCCTGGGCAAGATCATCGGCGGCGGCCTGCCAGTTGGCGCCTTTGGCGGCAAAAAGGAGATCATGGAAAAACTATCCCCCTCGGGGGGTATTTACCAGGCCGGCACCCTCTCCGGCAACCCGCTAGCCATGTCTGCCGGTATTGCAACACTGTCGAAACTCAAACAACCCGGCTTCTATGAGCGCCTTGAGGAAAAGAGCCGCCAACTGGCTGAAGGCATTGTATCGGCAGCAAAACAGGCCGGTTATCCCATATATTCCAACCGTGTCGGCAGCATGTTTTGCACCTTTTTTTCAAGACATGAGGTTATTGACTGGCAAACAGCGGCGGCGTGCGACACAAAGGCCTTTGGCAAATACTTCATCACCATGCTGAATCAGGGGGTTTATCTTGCACCGTCACAATTTGAAACAGCCTTCGTCTCTTCAGCACACACCAGTGAAGATATTGAAAACACCATTAGAGCCTCTTTTGAAAGCTTCAAGACAATCAGCTAAAACAACGTTATTTAGTTTGACAGCACAGAGCTGGCATGATAAAAAATATCGTTTTCTCAACACCATTGATGCATCCATATTATGAGCCAAGAGACTAGAGAAATCTTCCGCAGCCTGTCAATGGTGTCAAGCATCGGAGTCTCAGTCGTGCTGGCCATCGGCATAAGCGCCTGGCTGGGGCTAAAACTGGATGAATGGCTGGGGACATCGCCCTACCTGTTTTATGTGTTTCTGCTGCTCGGCATCGCGGCAGGCTTTAACAATATATATGTGATTACGCGTAGGGAGATCAAAAAAGATGGTGATCAATGAGGACAACCTGATTGCCCTCATCATGAAAACCTCTCTCGCGCTTTCATGCATATTGGCAATATGCGGGTGGCTGTTTTTTTCCGGTAAATTTGGTTACAGCATCCTGGCTGGCGGCATGCTGGCTCTTGCTAACTTTATCTGGATGAAATCGATGCTGGTACGGGTTATCTACAGCGCCCCGTCCGCACCGACCCGATACGCCCAGCTTCGTTTAATCTTACGCCTGACAGCAGTTGCCGTAATGCTTTATCTGGCAATCATATCCGGCCTGTTTTCGATTATAGGCCTGATCATCGGTTTGTCGGTTATAGTAATCAACATTTTTGCTTTTACCTTATATCTTTTACTTGGTTCTGGAGGTTAGCACCATGGTTCATCCTTTACTGTTTCTCGAATATTTCAGAAAACTGCTTGAACCTTTTCACATCACAGGCGCCAGTGCGGATGCGATCATATATACTTGGGCAGTTATCATCCTGCTGCTGCTCTTTTCGCTGGCAGCAACCAAAGCCATTAAAACCATCCCCGAAGGGGCACAAAACTTTGCTGAGATGCTCATCGACACCATCGAAAAGATGATTATTGACACGATGGGCGAACACGGGCGCCCATACTTTCCACTGATTGCCACGCTGGCAATTTTTATTCTGTTTTCCAACCTGATTGGCCTTATTCCTGGTTTTTATCCCCCAACTGCCAACATGAACACAACTGCAGCCTGCGCTGTTGTTGTCTTTCTGTCTACCCATGTGGTCGGCATCAAAACACATGGTTCCCATTACATCAAACACTTTATGGGTCCCATCTGGTGGCTGGCACCAATTATATTTTTCATTGAGATCATTGGCCACTTAAGCCGCCCGCTGTCACTGACTCTGCGTCTTTTCGGCAACATGAACGGACACGAGCTGGTGTTGATGGTCTTTTTTGCACTGGCTCCATTCCTGGCACCGCTGCCGATGATGCTGATGGGCGTCCTGGTTTCTTTCATCCAGGCCTTTGTCTTCATGTTACTGGCAATGATTTACATTCAAGGTTCTCTGGAAGAAGCACATTAATTTCATTCCTATATCATTTAGGATAATAAAAAAGCGGAGGTAGTAAGATGAGTTTCTTTACAATGTGTGTGTTGGCAGCAGGCTTTGGTATGGCCCTGGCTGCAATCGGAACTGGCTTGGCTCAGGGGTTTGCCGTTAAAGGTGCTGTTGAAGGTGTTTCCCGTAACCCAGGTGCATCCGGCAAGATCCTCACCACCATGATGATCGGTCTGGCCATGATCGAGTCTCTGGCAATCTATGTTCTGGTTATCTGCCTGATCATACTGTTTGCTAACCCTTACAAAGACATCGTCATCGAGATGGCTAAAGCAGTTGCCAAGTAATTTTTAGCAACGACATGCAGCAAATTAAAAAGGGCATCCCCACAAAGGATGCCCTTTTTAATTGTCTATAACCTGCTGGAACCAAACATCAATACCCGCACCACTACTTTTAAATAGTTGAGGTTCTTGCAAAAAGATTGTCATCCCCGAATGATTTTGTCGGGGTCTATTCTTTTCAGCACCTTGTAAAACTGGGTTCCTGCCAGAAAACTGCCGGAATGAAATTTCTAAAGACTTTTACAAGAGGCTCAGTTTGCTCTGTATTTACATATCCAACAGCTTTATTTCAACTACAGCAGACATGGGGCCTTCCACAAAATTTCCCAGAGGACTTTTGAACACAGCCGTAGCGGCATACCTATACATCTCTGACCTTGTCAACCCTACATCATTGTAAGCACTATCTTTTGCTGATACGCGAGCATACGGGAACAAGGGGAAAGGCTGCCCCTTCAACGACCTGTACAGATTGTACCCGACAAAATTTGCGGCTCTGGTACCGGCATGTTCAAAAGCAAGCTTGATTTCAGTAGGCTCTGCAACAGCTTTAAGCACAGGCGAATTGGGTGGTTCAATAACACCAACCACCACCAAAGCCGACCTGAGCCCCTCAATGGCATCCTTGTTAAAGGGGATGACATAATAGCTGTAATCATGTCCGGCAGAGACCTCATTATCTGTCACGATGGCCTGACTGCCCTGCAATTTTGTCAGTCCGTCCGGTGCGACAACAAAAACCTTTCTGAACAGGATGAAATCTTCCGTACAAGCACCGCATTCGGGTTTTGTCCCGCTTTTCAGAACACGTCTGTAAACATCAAGCCCCTCCAGGTCAATCAGCGTGCGTCTGGCCTGATCCACCTGAGGCAGATTAAATACGAGACGTACCACCTGATTGTTCTGCGTAGCAGTAATGTTTGTCGGTGCCGCTGGCGCAAGCAGTTCGGGATAAATCAAAGGCCCCTTTTTACCGCATGCCCCAAGTAGCAAGCAACATCCAAGCATAACAATTAACAGTTTTTTCAACTAGTCACCTCTACTTTAAACCATATCAGCTACAAGCCTTCGCCTAGAATTGCAGTGAAACCCCCCAGCTATCTACCTGCCCTGCATCTGGTAATCTCGTTCCAGACACGTTCCCGCGCTGTCCCACCTGGGATGTTTCGAGCATTGATACAGGCCTCGACAGTAATTACGTCAAAGATATCGTTATCAAAATATGGTGAGAAGAGCTGCCACTCCGTTAAAGTCAGTTCGGCAAGCCCCATCTCGTTTTCAATGCAGTAAGCCACCGCCTTTCCGACCGCCTCATGTGCATCACGGAACGGCAACCCCTTACGCACCAGATAATCTGCCACATCGGTGGCTGTTGAGAACCCCTTGCCAGCCGCTCTCAGCATGTTGGCCTCGTATACATGCATCTCCCGGATCATATCGGCAAAGATCTTCAGAGAACCCTTGACCGTATCGATGGTATCGAACAGCGGCTCCTTGTCCTCCTGCATATCCTTGTTATAGGCCAGTGGCAGGGACTTCATCACCGTCAGCAGCGCCATCAGGTTGCCGTAGACACGCCCGGTCTTGCCCCGGACCAGTTCAGGCACATCCGGATTCTTTTTCTGCGGCATGATCGAAGAGCCTGTGCAGAAGCTGTCGGATAGTTCAATGAACTTGAATTCACTGGTGGACCAGAGGATCAGCTCCTCAGAAAAGCGGGACAGATGCATCATCAGAATTGAAGAGGCAGAAAGGAATTCCAAGGCGAAATCACGGTCAGAAACAGAATCCAGGGAATTGCGGGTGATGCCACTAAACCCCAATTGTTCACTGACATATTCACGGTCAATGGGGAAGGTAGTACCGGCCAGCGCGCCTGCCCCCAGCGGCATGATATTAACCCGTTTAAGACAGTCTTCCATACGGGCGCAGTCACGCCTGAACATCTCCACATAGGCCATCATATGGTGACTGAACAGTATCGGCTGGGCTGTCTGCAGATGGGTGAAGCCGGGCATGATTACATCCAGGTTCTTTTCTGCCTGCCCCAGCAGGGCATCGATCAAAAGATCGATATAGGAGATGATCACCACGATTTCGTCACGCAGGTAAAGACGTATATCCAGGGCCACCTGATCATTGCGCGAACGCCCGGTATGCAAGCGCTTGCCCGCCTCCCCAATCTTGGCAGAAAGGCGCGACTCAATATTCATATGAATATCTTCCAGACTGATGGAAAAATCAAACTCGCCACTCTCAATCTGTTTCAGTATCTGCTGCAGGCCATGGACAATTGACTCCACATCCGACGATGGAATGATCCCCTGCTTGCCCAGCATGCGGGCATGGGCAATGGAACCACGGATATCCTGATGGTAAAGACGCTTGTCGAACTCTATCGAGGCGGTGAATTCCTCAACGAACTTATCAGTAGGCTGGGTAAAACGGCCTCCCCAGAGCTTATCTTTTGACATACACTTCTCCAGAATCTCTCTTGATTACTTTTTCCGGTTGGCCTGCATCAGTGAACGGATACGCAGGCGCAGGGAATTGATCTTGATAAAGCCTTCGGCATCAGCCTGGTTGTAAACCTGATCCTTCTCAAAGGTGGCAAAATCCAGATTGAAGAGCGAATCGGTCTCGGACTTGCGACCAACCGTGCGGCAGAACCCTTTGTAGAGTTTGACCCGGGCCACGCCGTTGACACACTTCTGTGATTCATCCACCAGGGTCTGCAGCATCTGGCGCTCCGGAGAAAACCAATAGCCGGCGTAAACCAGCCGGGCATATTCAGGGATCAGACCGTCGCGGATGCGGATCACTTCGCGATCCATGGTGATCTGTTCTACGGCGGAATGCGCTTCACGCAGGATTGTGCCGCCCGGTGTTTCATACACGCCGCGGGACTTCATCCCGACTGAACGGTTTTCCAGCAAGTCCACACGGCCGATGCCATGCTGCCCTCCCAGGAAATTCAGATGTGCCAAGAGCTGAGCCGGGGTCATCTTCACGCCGTCCACAGCCACGGCATTGCCGTTCTTAAACTCAATCTCCACATACTGCGGCTTGTTGGGGGCTTTTTCAGGAGACTTGGTCAGCACATACATCTCTTCCGGCGCCTCAGCCCAAGTATCCTCCAGAATGCCACCTTCAAAGGAGATATGCAGCAGGTTGCGGTCGGAAGACCAGGGGCGCTTCTTGGTAACGGGGATTGGAATACCGTTCTTCTTGGCATAGGCGATCAGGGCCTGGCGACTGTTCAAGTCCCACTCACGCCAAGGGGCAACCACCTTGATGGATGGGTCGAAGTGGTAATAGGCCAATTCAAAACGTACCTGGTCATTACCCTTGCCGGTCGCGCCATGGGCAACGGCGTCACATTTTTCCTTGGCGGCGATCTCCATCTGACGCTTGGCGATCAGCGGGCGGGCGATAGATGTACCCAACAGGTAATGGCTCTCATAGATGGCATTGGCACGAAACATGGGAAAAACAAAATCCCTGACGAACTCCTCGCGCAGATCGTCGATGTAAACCTTATCAGCCCCGGTTGCCAGAGCCTTTTCACGAATCGGATCCAGTTCATCACCCTGACCCAGGTCGGCCGAGAAAGCCACCACCTTGCAGCCATACTCATTTTTCAGCCATTTGAGGATGATGGATGTATCCAGACCGCCGGAATAGGCCAGTACGATTTTCTTGATCTCTTTTTTCTGAGGGGTTGCCATAAGAGTTCTCCTTTTATCTGTTAAAGAATATAAGATCTTATCGAATGTCGGTTTTCGTCAGGCCAAGGCGCCCAAGACAACCTGCGAAGACGTAGCAACGCTACGTCGCACAAGGAGTTGCCGCCGGGCAACATCGAGATGACGAAAAAGCGACATCCCTTATTTCATCAGGGTCACCATGATCGCCTTCTGGATATGCAGCCTGTTCTCCGCCTCGTCCCAGACAACCGAGTTCTTCCCTTCGATCACCGAGTCGCTGATTTCTTCACCGCGATGGGCTGGCAAACAGTGCATCACGATCGCATCCGGCTTGGCCAGCGCCATCATGGCATCGTCCAGACAATAGCCGGCAAAGGCCTTTTCACGTTCCTTCTGCTCAGCCTCCTGCCCCATGCTGGCCCACACATCGGTATTGAGCACGTCAGCGCCCTTGACCGCCTCTTGCGGGTCCGTCGTCAGTGTAACCCGGCCAGGGGCCTTGGTTTGAGCCCAGGCTATCACACCTGGGTCAGGCTCATAGCCATGCGGGCAAGCCAGCGCCAGATCAAACCCCATGATGGCAGCAGCCTCGATCCAGGTATTGGCCATGTTATTACCATCCCCAACCCAGGCAAATTTCAGCCCGGCATATCCCCCCTTATGCTCCACAACGGTCTGGATATCAGCCATGATCTGGCAGGGATGATACAGGTCGGTCAAGCCGTTGATCACAGAAATAGAGGCATATTGGGCAAACTCCTCGACGATCTCCTGTCCAAAGGTACGGATCATGATGCCGTCACAGAAGCGTGACATGACCCGGGCGCTATCCTTTATGGGTTCACCGCGCCCCATCTGGGAGTCCCGATTGGAGATGAACAGGCCTTGACCGCCAAGTTGATAGATACCCACTTCAAAGGAAAGCCGTGTACGGGTAGACGATTTATCAAAGATCATTGCCAGGGTCTTGCCCTTGAGCAGATGATGCTCAACACCCTGCTTCTGTTTCGCCTTAAGCTCCATGGCCAGCTTGATCAGGCCGTCCAGTTCATCTTTGGTGTAATCGCGCAATGCGAGAAAATGTCGTGTCATGTCAGTCCTTTTATCTATATTGAAACTTCGGCCAGGATGCCGTCCAACAATTCAATCATGCGGTCAATGTCCGCCTTTTCAACCACCAACGGCGGCACAAAACGCAATACGTCGTCATGCACCACATTCAGCAGCACACCACGCTCATGGCCTTTTTTGACAATCTCAGCTCCAGGGATCGTTAAGCTCATGCCAACCATCAGGCCGATGCCGCGCACTTCACAGACAACACTGTATTTCCGGGCCAGCTGTTCCAGCTTTGAAATCAGGTACGCCCCCATCTCAATGGTCCTAGGCAGGATACCATCCTCGAGGATGGCATGCAGGGAAGCAATGGCAGCCGCACACACCAGCGGGTTGCCGCCGAAGGTTGATCCATGTGAGCCCGGGGCAAAAGCCGTTGCAAACTCATCTTTGGTCAGCATGCAGCCGATCGGCGCCCCGCCGGCCAGGGCCTTGGCCAGGGTCATGATGTCAGGGGTCACACCGAAGTGTTCATAGGCAAACAGCTTGCCGGTGCGGCCAATGCCCACCTGCACCTCATCAAAGATCAACAGCAGGTTATACTCGTCACAGATGCGCCGCACCTCTTGAAAATAATCGGCTGAAGGCACATTAACGCCGCTCTCGCCCTGAATCGGCTCCAGCATGACCGCACAGGTGGCCGGTGTTATGGCCGCCTCCAGGGCTGCTGCATCACTGAACGGCACATGTTTGAAACCATGCAGCAGGGGATCGAAGAAACGCTGCACCTTCTCCTGTCCGGTGGCAGAAACCGTGGCCATGGTCCTGCCGTGAAAGGAGTCGGTTGCAGTAATGATCTCAAAACGTTCAGGGCCGAAATTTTCCCGGCTGTACTTCCGGGCCAGTTTGATAGCCGCCTCATTGGCCTCGGCCCCGCTGTTGCAAAAGAAGGCTTTTTCGGCAAAGGAATTGGAGCAAAGCAGTTCAGCCAGCTCAATCTGCTGGGGTATCTGGTAATAATTGGAGCAGTGTATCAGCTCGGACGCCTGTTTCTGTAAAGCTGCAACAATTTTGGGATGGCAGTGTCCCAGGTTGTTGACCGCTACGCCACCGAGAAAATCCAGGTACTCCTTGCCGTCCACATCCCAGAGGCGGCAGCCCTGGCCCCTGGCGGGCACAACAGGGTATCTGCCGTAGGTCTTCATGATATATTTATCTGACTTTTCTATCCATGCCTGTGAGTTCATGTCTGTCTTTCCTGTTAACGGAACCGAGTCCCGTCCTATTTGATTATCTCTGTACCGATACCCACGTCGGTAAATATCTCAAGCAAAACGGCATGTTCAACACGACCATCGATGATATGGGCCTTTTTGACACCATCGTTGAGCGCGTCGGCGCAACAGGTTACCTTGGGGATCATGCCGCCGGTTATGGAGCCGTCATTGATCAGACGATGCATTTCGGAGACTGCGATGCTGGAAAGCAGGTCTCCATTTTTACCTTTAACCCCTTCGATATCTGTCAGCAGAATCAGCTTTTCAGCGTTAAGCGCGGCAGCCACGCGGCCTGCCACCAGATCGGCGTTGATGTTGTAGCACTCTCCCTCCAGACCAACTCCTACAGGAGCCACCACAGGAATATACTGACTTTGCTCCAGCACCTTGATCAGATCGGTGTTGACCTTGACCACATCGCCCACAAAACCGATATCAACCTGCTCGGACGTACCATCCTCATGAACCACGTCCTGCAACAGTTTCTTGGCCAGCAGCAGGTTCCCGTCTTTGCCTGAAAGACCCACGGCCCGGCCGCCATGCTGGTTCAGATAGCCGACAACCTCTTTGTTGACCTGGCCGACCAGCACCATCTCCACAACCGACATGGTATCGGCATCGGTTACCCGCATGCCCCGGACAAACTCTGATACGATGCCGTACCTTTTGAGGGTTTCATTGATCTGCGGGCCGCCGCCATGCACAATCACCGTATTAATGCCCAATGACTTGAGCATGATCACATCTAACGCGAAAGACTTCTTCAGCCGCTCTTCCGACATGGCATGTCCACCGTACTTGATGACAAAAGTCTTGCCGGCAAAACGCCTGATGTAAGGCAGCGCCTCCATCAGATTATTGGCTTTCTCGATCAGATATTTCATGGGACCATCCTTGCAGCGCTGAAAATAAAAACTGCCATCCGTAAAGATGGCAGTTTAACTTAAAACTACCGAAACTTCAAAAAATTATTACAGTAACATGCTACGCAGCCAGTAATCCGGCTGCTGCTGCCAGTGCCTCGGCAAGCTTTTCCGGCTGGGAGCCGCCCGCTTGGGCAAATTCCGGCTTGCCGCCACCACTACCACCGACAAGTGGGGCCAGCTGTTTGACTAGGTCGCCCGCCTTGATGGTGGCACTCAAGCCCTTGGTGACCGCCACCAGCAGATTGGCCTTGCCGCCAATCTCAGCCCCCAGTACAACCACACCTTCCCCGATACGGTCCTTGAGGGTGTCACACAGATCGCGCAGCGCCTTGACGTCCGCGGCCTGTACCTGCACAGCCAGCAGCCTGACGCCTTTCACCTCCACAACTCCGGAAAGCAGATCACCGGAGGCCGCTGCATTCAGCTTTGACTGCAGTGCCTCAATCTCTTTCTGCAGTTCCTTCTGCCGCACCATCAGCTTTTCCAGACGGTCCAGTGGACTAGCCCCCTCAGCCTTGAGCATTACAGCCATGGCACGCATTTCGTCTTCCAGCTGGTTAACGAGTCCCAGCGCACCAATGCCGGTCTGGGCCTCAATGCGGCGCACACCGGCGGCTATACCCGCCTCGGACACAATTTTGAACAGACCGATGTCGCCGGCGGCCCTGACATGTGTGCCGCCGCACAATTCCATGCTGACATCGCCCACCCTGACCACACGCACCTTATCGCCGTACTTTTCATCGAACAGGGCGGTTGCACCGGCCTCGACGGCCTCGTTAATCGCCATCTCCTTGACGCTAACCGCATCATTCGCCATGACGTAACCGTTTACCAGCTCTTCCACCCTGCGCAACTCATCAGAAGTCATCGCAGAAAAATGGGTAAAATCGAAACGGAGCCGATCCGCCGAGACCAGCGATCCGGACTGTTTGACATGTTCGCCCAACACCTGGCGTAGCGCAGCCTGCAAGAGATGGGTGGCCGTATGATTGCGTGCCGTGGCTTTTCTGTCGTTGCCAGACACCTTCAAATCTGCGGCATCGCCCAAGCTTAACACCCCTTCTTTGACCATTGCATGATGGATAATCAGATCGGTATAAGGGCGGCTGACTGAAAGCACTTCCAGATGGGCGTGACCGGTAGAGATTGTGCCGCAATCCCCCTTCTGGCCACCGGATTCACCATAAAATGGTGTCAGCTCTGTGACCACGTCGACGGTATCCCCAGTCTGGGCAGAGTCGACCTCAATACCGTTCCGCACAATCGTCAGCACCTTGGCATAGGCGGTCATCTCGTCATAACCGACAAAGTCGCTGCGCAAGCCGCGCGCATGCAGTTCCTTGTATACGGTGGAAATGCCTTCTTCCCCGGATCCTTTCCAGTGTTCACGGGCCTGTTCCCGCTGACGCTCCATGCAGACCTCGAAGCCGGCTTCGTCGATGGTAAAGCCGTCGTTCTCCACGATATCGGCCGTCAAGTCTATGGGAAAACCATAGGTATCATAAAGCTTGAACAGCACCTCCCCAGGTATGACCTTGTTGCCCGAGGTCCGCAAGGAAGCCACTTCATCATTGAGAATCGCCAGACCGCGATCAAGGGTTTCAGCAAAGCGCTGTTCCTCGGCCAGCACAACCTTTTTGATGTAGGCCTCGCGCTCGAGCAGTTCCGGATAGGCATCGCCCATCAGGTCGCGCACAGCATCCACCATGTGGTAAAGCATCGGTTCGGAGAAGCCGAGCATCTTGGCATGGCGGGCGGCACGGCGCATGATGCGACGCAGTACATAACCACGCCCTTCATTACTCGGCAGCGCACCATCGCAGATCAAAAAGGTAACCGCCCTGGAATGATCGGAAATTACCCGCATGGAGACATCGTCTTTCTCGTTGTCACCATACTGTTTGCCTGAGAGGCGTTCTACGTGGCGGATAATCCCCTGGAACACGTCCGTGTCATAATTTGAATAGACCCCTTGGATTACAGCAGAGATGCGCTCCAGCCCCATACCGGTATCCACCGAAGGCTTGGGCAGTGGGGTCAGCACGCCCTCAGCGGAGCGATCAAACTGCATGAAGACATTGTTCCAGACCTCCAGAAAGCGGTCGCAGTCGCAGCCAACAGTACAATCCGGGCTGCCGCAGCCGACATGAGCGCCCTGGTCATAAAAGATTTCCGAGCAAGGGCCACAAGGGCCGGTATCGCCCATGGACCAGAAGTTGTCCTTCTCGCCGAAACGGAAGATCCTTTCACGCGGAACGCCTTCCTGGTTGTGCCAGATATCAGCAGCCTCGTCGTCATCGTTATAGACAGAAACATACAGACGGTTTTTGTCCAGCCCCATCTCCTTGGTCAAAAACTCCCAGGCAAAACCAATCGCCTCTTTTTTGAAATAGTCGCCAAAAGAAAAATTGCCCAGCATCTCGAAGAAGGTGTGATGACGGGCCGTGCGCCCGACATTTTCAAGGTCATTGTGCTTGCCGCCGGCACGCACACACTTTTGAGAACTGCATGCCCGTATGTAATCACGCTTCTCCAGTCCGAGAAAACAGTCCTTGAACTGGTTCATACCGGCATTTGTGAACATCAGTGTCGGGTCGTTCTTGGGGATGATGCCGGAACTCGGCACAACCGTGTGACCACGGTCGGAAAAAAACTTGAGGAATCTTGCGCGAATCTCTTTACCTGTCATGTCTGCCCTTTTCTTTCTATTTTCTTTTTGGATCTGCACCTGAAGGTTCTGTTGTCACCCAGGTTTCTATATAGCGCCCATTCTCGTCAATCTTGTTCATATAACGCTTTACAACACCTGTGACTGTATCGATCATGAAGACAGCACTGGCTGTGGAGGTTTGCTGTCTTTTCAGGTCATAGCTGGTGTACTGTCCCTGAAACAGCTGATAGCGGCCAATCGGGTTAAAAATCGGCTTATTGACGGCCCGAGCCCAGGAAACATCAAAAGCAGCAAGCATTACAAGCGCGCTGAACATGCTGTAAGCAATCAGCCTCATATAAAGCCTCCCAATAATTCTTATTCAAAAACGATTATTTCTGACGGTTCACTCTCAAGACCAGCGTTATCAACCGCCGTAACATAAAGCTCTAGTCTGCCTTTCAAATCATCAGCTTTCCAGTGCGTCACCTCAACAGCAGCCAGCTTCTCGGATATTCCCAGAAACCCTTTTTTATAAACATGGTATGAACGCACGTCTTTTTGATGGCTTGGCTGCCAGGAGATTGTACGGTTGGCAGTGTTCTCCACCTTGATACCAGACACCTTGGCAGGCAAAGGTTTGGTGCGGCCAATGACTTCTGCGGAATAGCCGCTAAACAAACCGTCCCTGTCAACCGCCACCACCTTGTAGGCAACCTCTGCCCCGTCGGCAATGCCGCTGTCAACATACTGGTTTTCTGCTGTTTCAGCAATAGCCTTGAATTCGGCAGTTCCAGCCGGCCTGCTGTATATTCGGTATTCCTTGATGTCTGCTTCAGCATTTTTGGACCAGCTCAGGGTAATCCGCTTCACCTCACCCGATGCAGCTTTAAAATCTGCAGGAGCAAGTGGCACGGCCTTCGTAACGGCAGATACAGTAGCAGAAAACCGGCTGACAGCGTTCCCGCTGTTTTGTGCGGCCAGTCGATAATAGTAAACCGACTTGTCCTGCAACGGCTTTTCATCATCCACATACCTGTTTTTGTCGGATGAGACTTCGGCTATCTTTTCAAATTCTCCATCTTTGCCAGTCAGGGAGCGGTATATGTGTATCAGACTGATTGCATCATCGGCATGCCCTGAAGTCTCCCAGCTCAAGGAAACACGACGCGCTTCGCCGCTTTGTGCCTTAAGACTCACCGGAGCAGGTGGAATATCCCTTGTCAAAGCCGAAACCGGGGCTGACAGACTCGTCTGCATACCATTCTTTTTAAACACACTCAGGCGATACCAGTATTCTCTCTTGTCTGCAAGGCCTTTATCAACATATGTTAATACATCCCTGCCATCCAGCCTGGAGACAACCTCGTATTTTCCATCCCGCTTGTCAGCACGATAGAGCACATAGCCTTCTGCCAGCTCAGCAGCATATTTGTCCCAGTTAACAGCGACCTGTCTAATCATGTTACCCTTAACGTTTACTGGAGCCGGGATGGGAAGCGTCACCACCGCAAGACGCGATGAGTATTCACTTTCTATCCCCTCGGAATTGACCGCCGTTACAACATAAACAAACTTGGCACCGTCCTCCAGGTTGACATCATCAAAGACATTGCTGTCCAAACCTGTGCTACCAACCGGTTCAAATATTTCGCTGGTTGGGTTTTTACGATAAACTCTGTAGCCAACCGGCGACATGCGTTTATCCGAAGCCGAAACCGGTCTGGGCATCCAGGCCAACCGTGCCCCCCTTATATCTGGCTGAATATTCATGAAGATAGGAGATGGCGGCGCCACCGCAGTAGCTCCTCTCACCGCCTCTGTAAGCTCGCTGGCGCGTCCGTCCAGACTGATCGCCGCAACCCGGTAATAAAACTCCTCGTTTAGCTTGAGGTTCTCTTCCACGTAAAACGGCTGTGATATCGTTGCATGGTGGCTAAACTGGCCATCTCTATAAGATGCGCGATATATGCTGAAGCCGGCAATGGCTTTCACGTCGCCTGCATACTGCCAGGTCAACCTGATACTATTTGATGTACCAGCAGCCCTGAGCTGATGGGGCTTAACCAAGTTAGCAGCACCTGGCAATCCGGCAGCCATCATCCCCAGGCGGGCCTTGTCAAACTGTTTAACAGCTTCGACAATCCTCTCAGAAATTTTTTGCGTCAACTGGGTCAGCCCCCCCTCAGACACTCTGAATCCTTCTTGCAGCAGCCTTTTCCCGGAACGAATATTTATCAGATTCAGTTCAAGCACAACACCGCTTCCATCGCTGTTCACGCTGCCATGCACCACATAATCAATTCCGTACTTGGGGGCCGTTTGCATGATGCTATCATAGGTCAGATTGTCGAGTCTCAGCCCTTCCTGTTCCAGTACACTTTCAATTTTTTTACGTTCCACCACCTCAAAGACCGCGCTTCTATCCAGACTGTTCACCAATGTGGAAGATATCTGCTCCGTAAAAGCCATGGCCTGCAGACTTGTTGCAAGAAAAGGGACACAAGCCAGTCTGGGCTTCAGCCCCCCCGCATCAGCCGATGCATAACCTGCAAACGCCACCAGCAACACTAGCACAAGTTTGAGTTTATTTAATAACATCCTGCTCTCCCTCAAGCTGCATCTCCTAATTGGCCTGCTCATTCATCTGTAATAACGTATGCAGTTCTTTCATGGCGTTTTCAGTCACAGGTGATTTGATCTTTTTGACCTGTTCGCTAACAACAGCATCCACATACTTTTCAATGGCAGCATCGATATCGCCCCTTTTCTTGAGCACCTCTGCGGCATTGAGATAATTTTCCTGAAGATTCTGAAATCTTGACAGTACCTGATGCCCAAGGTCGGAGATAGAGTCGTCAACCGCTTTTTCCAAAAGCTCGGCATCGGAGGGAAGATTCAGGCGCTGGTAAGGTATGCCGGCCACATCAACACCTTCGGAATAAGTGCCGACAGCCTCTTTCTTGCTTTTGAGGGTCTTGGTGATCACAACCTCCCCGGATTCCACATCAATCACCCGGAACGAGATGGTTACATTGGCATTTTTCCGATGGGTCGCTACTTTGTAGCGAATCGTTTCAGTTCGGTCTCTTTCAATAAACACAGGGGGCGCATTGCGACGATCAGATTCTGACGGATTTGGGTTGGCCGCAAGCCAGGCATTGTATTGGGGATTGGGATCCTTATCCACCCCCACCTTGGCAACCACCATCTTCTGCCCTTCTTCCACGTTTTTTTCAACAGCATACTGCAGCAGGCTGCCGAAGATGAATACATCTGTCCCTTTCAGTTTGCCGGATTTTTTGGCAGACTCGATATCATAAAGACCGGCCTGCCCCATCTCGATCTCCTTGATCAGGGTGCCAAGCACGTCGCGGGCAAGGATCTTGACATCACCACTGGCGTTGCGGGTCATATATGAGAGCAAGCTGTCCGTGACCAGGCGTCCGGCATCTGTATTATTAGCCGGCGGATTGAAATCCATAATGGCAATCTTCTTGATTACTCGCTGCCTGACCTTGCCTGTCAGCAGTTGAAGCTTGTGCTGAAATTCCTTCCGTGATGCCGCAAGCTCGCTGGCACATTCAGCCCAGTGCAAAGCCTGGCCCAAGTGTCCGGCCGCTTCCAGTGCATCAATCTTGCGGGACATATCAGCCAGCAGATGTTTTCTGAGCTGAACGGCTTCAACGCCTCTTGAGCCAGCAGGGTTAAACTCCTGAACACTTTTCAGTTCAATAAAGGCCGTGTATAAAGCCTTCCTTCTCAAATCTGCGGAAGCCTTGGCCAGCAGTTTTCTGGTTCCTTCATCAACCAGCTTTTTGATGCGTTCCTTCTCTGCCGGGCCGGGATTCATCAGCTGTGCACGTTTCAGATAAACACCTGCACGGTCCCACCTATTCTCTTTTGCAAACTTTTCTGCCTTTTCCAGATTGCCTGACGCGTTGTTCCTGGCCTTTTCTGCTTTCAAAACCGCAGCCAGCTGAGCGTTAGAAGGTTGCAGGGCCAAAGCGGCCTCCAGGTTTTTGATCATGCCGTCGGTATCATCTTTTGTTTTCAAACGATCTGCTTCCTTGAGGTAAAAAGCGACTGCATTACCTTCAGTTGCAGGTATTTTTATCACCAGATCCAAATAATTGGGATAATAGCTACGGATGCCTTTCAAAAGCTCAAGAGCACCGATCCAATCTTTTGATTCAATAGCGCGGTTAGCCTGTGCATAGGCAGATTCAGCCTTTTTAAGCATTGCATCACTCTGTCCTTTCAGAGACTCAGACAGACTGATAGCATCCGCGTTGGCTTTATCCATCTTCAGCGCCTTGCCAACCTGGATCTGGGCACTGCGCAGATTGTCGTACCTAAGCGGCGAGGCGTTCATCTGCTCACGGGCACTGTCCAGCAGCCGCTTGACCAAACGCTGGCGTACCGAAAAAATGGCCGACTTGTATTCCTGGTTTTCGGCATCTTTACTCAAGGCATCTTCATAAAGAGGCAAGGCGTCTTCAAAACGCTGCTGTTTTTCCATCTCTCTGCCGATATCAAAGCTATCCCGGCCGGGAGATGCACATCCGGCTGCCAGTAATATAGCCAAGCCCATTAATATCTTTTTACGCTGGTACATGACGACCTCCTATTTCAGCATTTTCAATTTTAACGTATTCCCGGAATATGAGACCACAGCAAACCTGAACCGATCAAGGCTTGTCCTGGAGATTTCTTCAGCAAGTTCCCTGGTTTGGCAGGTAATTTCTGCATCAATGGTCAGGGTGCCCCTCTTGAATCCCCGCTCCACCGTTTCCTCAACATGTGCCAGCTTCTGCTTCATCAACTCCCTGATGTGGGAGATATCCTTGAAGCTGACCCCACTGATAGTTATGCGGGCCATTCTGGTTCCACCGACCTTTTTGCTCCATTTATCCACAATTTGTCTGTTCAGGTTATCAGCCAACTCCTGAGCCGCGTTCTTTATGGCCTCTGAGCCTCCAGCAGTCGGATTCACGTGAGCCACAGTATTTTTGGCCGAATATGACGCTACCAACTGTCCAGTATCTGCATCCACAACCCTGGCCGTCACGGTAGCCTGAGAGGTTTTCATGTTGGTTCCACTTATGGACGAAGCGCCAGCCTTGGCGATTGCCCTGCCGATAATCACCACTTCCGCACCGCCGCCAGCAGCAACCTGCAAGGCAGCCTCTGTTGAAATATTGGCACCAGATGCAGTTGTTTTGCCTTCCCTGGAGGCAATGGCCACCAAGGTCTCCCTGTCCACCAGATTATAACCCTTGCCTTCAAAAACCGAATGAATGACCGATTCGGCTATGCCGGCGCTGACAGAGGACGCCTCCAAAGAGCCTGAAGGGCCGTCGTTGCCCACGTTCTGCTCGGTCATGATTACAGCTATGCGGGGCTTGCCCAGTTGTTTTGACAACAGCCCCACATCATCCAAACCTTTTTCCAGCCTGACCTTTGATACTGTTGCACTGATGCTGACACGACATGTATCCGCCTCACAAGATTCGCCGGTCATCTTGTAGGTTTTTACAAAGCCGGTGCTTCTGGAAAATATCCTGTCGTTGAGCAGTTCTGAGTTTTCCACCACCGTCTTTGAGTCCACCATCACGCCAACCACCTGTTCTACGGCGCGCCGGAACGCATTGTTCAAGGCAGCCTCGCGGGCAGCATCCTTGCGTCCCTTGACAATACTGGCAACCCCTTCGGCATCGACAGTAACAGGCAGATAATCAGACGCCTGGCATGTTACAGCACAGAACAGCAAAAGCAGCAAAAAAAACAGCACTTTTTCAGGCAGCACTTTCATAATGGCATCAGTCCCCGTTATATCCTTTTAACACCCTGAAAATTACAGACAAGCTAAACCCCTTGCGCTGCAAAAAACCCAGCACACGACGTTTTTCACGTTCATCCGCCATGGAGTAGCTGAAACCGGGGAAGCGCTTTTCCAATACATTTCTTACGTCCGCCGAGCTGTCCCGTTCCGGCTCCAGTCTGGCCAGCACTTCTGCAATCAGCTCAACGGACAGCCCCTTGCGGCGCATCTCCATTTTCAGCCTCTGTCCGAAATATCTTCCGGACAACAGGGCCTGTAGCGCATAGTTTTCAGCATAACGTCGATCGTTAAGCCACCCCTGGGCCACAAGTTCATCAACAATCTTGCTGGCCTCTTCTGCGTCAACGCCTTTCAAACACAGTTTTTCGCAAATTCTGGCGCAACTGTAATCACGGGCTGTCAGCAGCCTCAAAGCATACTGCCTGCCCCAACCGGGAGCAGAGGTTTCAGAATTTCTCGATTTCAAAGCCACTATCGTGCTCAGCCGGCTTTTCCTCTTTGGCCTCGAAACCGTCCCAGGAGGCATCGGATGTTGACGATATGCCGGAAACCTTGAGGGCAAAATCATCTGGATTGGAGCTCTGGCGCAGTGCCTCATCGTAGGTAATCATGCCGGAGGTGTAAAGCTTCATCAGCGACTGGTCGAAAGTCTGCATGCCGTAGCTGACAAACCCCTGGGCAATGGCATCATTGATGGTCTTGGTTTTATCCTTGTCATCAATACATTCGCGGATCCTCGCAGTGCCCAGCATCACTTCGACAGCCGGCACACGCCCTTTGCCATCAGCCCTGGGGACAAGCCGCTGGGAGATAACCCCCTTGATGATGCTGGCCAGCTGGATGCGCACCTGACGTTGATGATAGGGAGGGAAAACACTGATAATGCGGTTGATCGTCTCAGCCGCGTCCATGGTATGCAGGGTGGACATGACCAGGTGCCCGGTTTCGGCAGCGGTCATAGCGGTTTCAATGGTTTCATAATCGCGCATCTCACCGACCAGGATAACATCCGGGTCCTGGCGCAAAGCCCCCTTGAGGGCGCCAGCAAAGGTAGGGGTATCAGTGCCCACCTCGCGCTGGCTGATGATGCTTCTACTATCCCGGTGCAGGAACTCCACCGGATCCTCAATGGTAATAATATTGCAGGTGCGGCTGCTGTTTATGCAATCGATCATTGCCGCCAGGGTGCTGGACTTGCCTGAGCCGGTGGTACCGGTCACAAGGATCAGGCCGCGCTCCTCGGCGCAGAGTTTCTTGATGATCGGTGGCAGGTTCAGCCCTTCCAGGGACGGGATGGTAAAAGAAATGGCACGAAACACCATGGCAATGGTGCCGCGCTGTTTGTAGACACTGACCCTGAAACGCCCCAGACCAGGTACGGCATAGGCCAGGTCCACCTCGGAGTTTTCCTCAAAAATGCGCCGCTGGCGGTCATTCATCATTGAAGTAGCCATATCGCCGACAATCTCAGGTGTCAGCCTGGGCGCATTGGGAATAGGGTGGAGTTTGCCGTCTATTCTCACAATCGGCGGCAATCCGGTCTTGATATGCACGTCAGAACCTTTTGCTTTCACCGCAATGGTAAGGATTTCATTCAAGTCCATCAGCTGCCTCCAGTCATTTCAACTGACAAAAACCGAAATATCAGACTGCAATCCATGCAAGGGACAAAACGGGTAACACAACTCCAGCCAAAGCAAGCGGGATATTTATTCCTTGGTAATCGGCGCCTTCAACATCTCCATCAGTCGCCCCTCTATCTCAGTCAGGGCCTCGGGGTGTTCACCCAGCCAGGTACGCGCATTTTCACGCCCCTGACCGATGCGCTCCTTGCCGTAAGAATACCATGCACCGCTCTTCTCAACCAAGGCCTTATCCACAGCCAGGTCAAGCACATCACCGGTGCGGGAAATACCCTCCCCGTAAAGGATATCGAACTCCACCTCTTTGAACGGCGGGGCCACCTTGTTTTTAACCACCTTGACCCGGGTACGCGAACCAATCACCTGATCACCCTGTTTAAGTGTGGCGATCTTGCGGATGTCCATGCGCACCGAGGCATAGAACTTCAAGGCGTTACCACCGGTAGTGGTTTCCGGATTACCGAACATGACGCCGATCTTCATGCGTATCTGGTTAATAAATATAACACAGCAATTGGACTTGGAGATAATGCCGGTCAGCTTCCTCAAGGCCTGCGACATAAGGCGGGCTTGCAAGCCCATATGGGAATCGCCCATATCCCCTTCAATTTCGGCCTTGGGGACCAGCGCCGCCACCGAGTCAACCACCAGCACATCAATAGCACCGCTGCGCACCAGCGTTTCGGCAATCTCCAGCGCCTGCTCGCCGGTATCAGGCTGGGATACCAGCAGGTCATCCGTCTTGACGCCCAACTTGCGGGCATAACCGATATCCAGGGCATGTTCCGCATCCACGAAGGCCGCAATGCCGCCCAGTTTCTGGGCCTCAGCCACAATATGCAGCGCCAGTGTGGTCTTGCCGGAAGACTCAGGGCCATAAACCTCAATAATCCTGCCGCGCGGCACACCGCCAACCCCCAGGGCCATATCCAGCGAGATGGCGCCGGTGGAAATTGCCTCTACCCCAGGCAGTGCCTCATCATTACCCAGGCGCATGATGGCGCCCTTGCCAAACTGTTTTTCTATCTGGCTCATGGCCAGGTCAATTGCCTTATTTCTTTCCTGAGCCGCATTCTTTTCCGACATGTGTTGGTCTCCCGTCATGTATTATTTTTGCGACTGGTTCGACTTAAAAGCAGCCCCCAAACCTTTGATCCGGAGCCATGCCTGAAGTTGAACAAAAGCGCAATAGATTAACATAGATATGCTTTTCCTGGCAAGGAGTTTACTTAATGAAAGCAACCCCCTCCAGATAGCGCCGCAGCCAGTCCAGCGCCATCCACATGGTCATGATCCTGACCTGTTCCCTGGTGCCGCCGAAACAGCAACGCTTGACCTGACAGCCATCCCGATCTGCCAGCGCGATATAAACCGTGCCGACAGGCTTTTCTGTGCTGCCGCCATCAGGACCGGCGATACCCGTTACCGCCAGGGCCACATCACTGCCCGACGAGGCCCGCATCCCTTTGGCCATGGCCGCCGCCACCTCGTGACTGACAGCCCCCTTTTCATTCAGCAGAGTGACTGGCACACCCAACCGGCGGATTTTGGCCGTATTGCTGTAAGTCGCCGCCCCTTCCAGAAAAAATGCCGAACTGCCCGGTACCGCTGTAACAGCCTGTGAAATCATACCACCGGTGCAAGATTCCGCCAGAGACAGCGTTCTGTCCTGGCCTACAAACAGCGACACCACCTTTTCCGTCAGTGTTGCTGAGCCTTCAGCATAGATATATATGCCCAGCTGATCCCTGACACGGGCACTGGCAGCAGCCAGAAGCGCCTCCACCTCCATTGGGCTGTCCGCTTCCGCTCTGACAGTTACCCGCATGGCGGGAAAAGATACGCAGATCCCCAGCTGCAGCCCCTGTTCCGGGCGGGCAATACCGGACAGCAAAACATCCACCTCGGCCTCCCTGGGGCCAAAGACATTGAATGTTGCCGTGGAGATATACCGTTTACGACCGGCACGCTCCTGCAGAAAAGGTATCACCGAATTGCAGAGCATAGGACACATTTCGGCCGGCACACCCGGCATAAAAAACATGCTGCAGCCGTTATGCATCAGATAAAAACCGCACGCCGTGCCATTGGGATTAGGAATAATCGATGTCTTGGTCGGCAGCATCATCTGCTTGTCTGCTGCCGGCGATGCCAAGACCGAACCGATGCCCATCCGCGCCGTCATCCGCTGGACATGCTCCCTGGCTTCATCGTTGACCACCAGCCGACGCCCGGTTGCGCGTGCAACCGCATGGGTCGTCATATCATCAGCCGTAGGCCCCAGACCGCCTGTGGCGATAATCACATCGCTGTGGCGCCCCAGATCAGCCAGTGCCTCAATAATATCCAGCTCACAGTCTCCCACCGTCAGATGGCGCTTTACCCGCAACCCCTTATCCAGCAGCTCGGCAGCGATCGTTCCGGCATTCGTATCCGTAACCTGACCAGTGATCAACTCATCCCCGATGCTCAATGTAGCTATGCGCATACATCCCCATTCCCGGCCCATAGCCGCCTGTCGATAGAATATACCAAACATCTATGACAAAATACGTCCAGCTGTGACATTCACAAATTGTTTTGCAATTATACACCCAGTTTTTATACACTACGGCTCAAAGCCTTTCCATAACAATTAACAGGCGCTCACAGACAATGAACATTGACCCCTTGTCACTAAAACTGTTCGTAGCCATCGTCGAAGAAGGCACTATTGCCGCTGCCGCTGAACGCGAGCACATCGCCGCCTCAGCAGTCAGCAAACGCGTCAGTGAGCTGGAATCATCATTCCGCACACCTTTATTGCGGCGCACCAACAAGGGGGTCATGCCTACCGATGCCGGTATCACGCTGCTGCACTTGGCCAGGGGGGTGCTGAACGACCTTAGCAACATGGCCTTGCAAATCAGTGAATATTCCAGCGGAGTGCGCGGCCATGTCCGCCTTTGCGCCAATATCTCCTCTATCAACCAGTTCCTCCCCAGGGAAATCAGAGCCTTCATGGAACTGCATCCGCAAATCCATATCCATCTGGAGGAAAACGTCAGCGAAGCCATCATGCGGGCTGTGGCCGACAGCAGTGCCGATGTGGGCATAGTGACGGCAGCAACGCAGCATCACGACCTGGAGTTTCTCCCCTACCACAGCGACCAGCTGATTGTCATCACCCCCAAAGAACATCTACTGGCACATCGCAAGACCATTACCTTCAATGAAACCCTGGATTATGACTATGTTGGCCTAAGGGTTGGCAGTTCGCTGCACAGACAGATTATCAGAACAGCGGAACATCTAGAAAAACCGGTAAAACTGAGGATACAGGTCGGCAGTTTCGATGCGCTTTGCCTGATGGTGGAAGCTGGTCTCGGCATCGGCATTGTACCCAAGGGTGCCGCCAAACCATATTTCAAAGGACTGCGACTGCACCCGATTGAGCTGAACGAGCCTTGGGCCAACCGCGAACTGAAGATATGTGTGCGATCACAAGAGACCCTGCCGGCAGCCGCCCAACTGTTTGTCAAACATCTTCAAAACAGCCATTAGACAACACTGTCATCTCCATCCGCGATGGACACCTCGCAACTTACTGCTTTTCATGACCCAGACAACTGGTTTATACAAGTAACACTAAGAACTTCCATTCCTCTGACGCAGGCAGTCACTGCCGAAATAGTTTAATATTCCATCAAGAAAGGCCATATCTATGGGAAAAACAACTGCAGAAAAGATTTTTGAAGCGCATCTGGTTGACGAACCGTTCAGCGGTACCAAGGTGCTCAGACTGGATCGTGTGCTCTGCCACGAGATCACCACCCCCATCGCCATTGACGACCTGATCCGCCGTGGCAAAGACCGTGTGTTCGACAACACCAAGATCAAGGCGGTCATCGACCATGTCACCCCCAGCAAGGACAGCAAGACCGCTACCCAGGCCAAGATCCTGCGCGACTGGGCCCGCCGCCACGACATCAAGGATTTCTTTGACGTGGGCGCCAACGGGGTCTGCCACGCCATCTTCCCGGAAAAAGGCTATATCCGCCCCGGCTTCACTGTCATCATGGGCGACTCGCACACCTGCACCCACGGTGCCTTTGGTGCTTTCGCCGCCGGCGTCGGCACCACCGACCTGGAGGTGGGCATCCTGAAAGGTGTCTGCGCCTTCCGCGAGCCCAAGACCATCCGTTTCAACGTCAACGGCAAGCTGCCCAAGGGGGTCTATGCCAAAGATGTCATCCTGCACATCATCGGCCTAATCGGCGTCAACGGCGCCACCGACAAGGTCATGGAATTCCATGGCAACGTCATTGACGAAATGTCCATGGATTCCCGCATGACCCTGTGCAACATGGCCATCGAAGCGGGTGGCACATCCGGCATCTGCATGCCCGACATGACTACCGTCGAATATCTGTGGCCATTCATCAAAGAAGAGTTTGCCAGCAAAGAGGCCGCACTGGCCGATTATTCCAAATGGTGCGCCGATGCCGACGCCACATACGAAAAGGTGATCGACATCAACGCTGCCGACGTTCAGCCGATGGTCACCTTCGGCTACAAACCGGACCAGAGCAAACCGGTCACCGAGATGCAGGGCGCCCCGGTCGACCAGATCTACATCGGCTCATGCACCAACGGCCGTCTGGAAGACCTGCGCATTGCCGCTGAAATACTGAAAGGGAAAAAACTGGCCGACGGTGTGCGCGGCATTCTCTCTCCAGCCACCCCCAAGGTATTCAGTGATGCCAACCAGGAAGGTTTGATTGAGATCTTCATGCAGGCCGGCTTCTGTGTGACCAATCCGACCTGCGGCGCCTGCCTGGGCATGTCCAACGGCGTATTGGCCGAAGGCGAGGTCTGCGCCTCCACCACCAACCGCAACTTCATGGGCAGGATGGGCAAGGGGGGCATGGTACACCTGATGTCACCGGCCACTGCGGCGGCATGCGCCATAGAAGGCAAGCTGGCCGACCCGCGCAAGTACCTTTAAAGCATTTTGCCACAGAGGACACAGAGGGCTCAGAGAAAGACCAAAACATAAACCAGGTAAAGGCGTAATCTAGATAACAACCTGTTTCGGGTTACCAACAAACCTCTTTATTATGTTTATTTTTAGATTTCCTCTGTGTTCTCTGTGAACTCTGTGGCTAACAGTTTTTGACTTTCCATAAAGGAGATAACCATATGAAAACATTCGGAGGCCCAGTTCTTTTCCTCGACCGTTCCGACATCAATACAGACGAGATCATCCCGGCCAAATACCTGACCGAGATCACCAAAGAAGACCTGAAACCGTACATCCTGGAAGACCTGAAGCTGGACGGTTTTGACCCGCAGGGTCCGAAGACAAAAGCTGCCAGCGTGGTCGTTTCCCGCGCCAACTTCGGCTGCGGCTCATCCCGTGAACATGCCCCCTGGGTATTTGAGGTCAACGGCATCAACACCGTCATCGCCGAGTCATTCGCCCGCATCTTCCGCCAGAACATGTTCAACTGCGGCATGGCGGCCATTGAACTGCCCAAGGCGGATCTGGACCTGATCTTCACTCATGCGGCAGAGGATGACGTCAATATCGACATAAACATGGAAGCACAGACCCTCACTGTCAGCGGCGGCGGCAAGCAGCAGAGCTTCAGCTTTGAAATATCGCCATTCGACAAGGCGCTGGTCAGCGCCGGCGGATGGGTTGATTACGCCGACCAGAAATTCTGATTTCTTAACACATGACCAGATAAACAAAAAAAGCCCCGTCACAAGCGGGGCTTTAATTATATCAACTGGTTAAAAAGGTTGACATAGAAACTACTGCTGGTAGAACTGCTCCATCCGCGCAAACATCTCCTCGGAATCCCCCCTGACCAGTTCTACATCCGGCAGGGAGCGCAGAAAAATCTTACCGTAACCTTTCGTTGTCAGCCTGCGGTCAAGAATCAGCACGGCCCCGCGGTCATCACGACTGCGGATCAGGCGGCCAAAGCCCTGACGGAACTTGATCACCGCCTGGGGGATGGAAAAATCCCGGAAGGAATCGCCGCCGGTGGCCTCGATGCGCTCCGAGCGGGCCTGCTGCACCGGCTCGGTGGGCACCTGGAACGGCAGTCGGGTCATGATCACCAATCGCAAGGCCTCGCCCTTGACATCCACCCCCTCCCAGAAAGAATCCGTGCCGAACAGCACGGCATTCTGCTCCTTGCGGAAGCGGGTCAACAAAGCATGACGTCCGGTCTCGCCCTGTTTGAGAGAAACAATGCCCATTTTGGCGAATTCCGGCGCCAGGGCCGTATAAAGTTTGTTCAAAAGATCATAAGAAGTGGAGAGGATAAAGGCGCCGCCCCCGGAGATGGTGACCGCCTGCATAATACGCTGTTCCAGCGCCATCCTGTAACCGCCCGCCGTTGGTTCGGGCATGTCATCCGGCACCGCCACAAACACCTGGCGTTTGTAATCAAACGGTGAGGCCAGCATCAATTCATCCAGGCGCCCCTTGTCCAGCATGGCAAATCCGGTGCGCCTCTTCATATATCCGAAATCACCACCCACCGTAAGTGTGGCAGAGGTGACAATGATGGTCTTGATCTTATCCAGCACACTTTCTTTGACCTGGGCGGCCACATCCAGCGGTGCGGCACAAATACGGGCCTGAATGCCGCGTGAGCCCCGCTTGACCTCCAGCCAGCGGCAATACTCCTCCGCATCGCCGATACAGAACAACAGCGCTTCCGCCATGGCCTGCAGCCTTCTCTCGATGCCGCCGGCATCGACCAGCTGGTCGGACATGCGCTCCCTGAGCTTCTCCGGCAGATCTTCACAGCGCCGCACCAGACTCCGCAGTGCCGAGGTATAGTCGTTAACGGCATCAGCCAGCGCATGCAGCCTGAGCTGACACTCCTTCCAAAGCGCCCCGCGCTCCACCTGGGGGGTAATGCGCAGCTTCTGCTCCCGGCCGGCAGCCTTGCCCAGCTCCCCCTCCACTGCCAGCCCCAGCCAGTCCATGGTAGACTCGGTCAATACTGACAGGTCGTGAGATTTGGGGATCAGGTGGGTCTCCAGCAGGGCCGAAAGTTCCGCATACAAAGCCTCCATACTATCCGGCAGATCGCGGGTCAAACGGCTGAGAATGATGGTCAGCAACCCGGCACGGGCGGCTTTGGCAGGCACCAGACGGTTGAGTTGTTTGAGGATGCCCCCGCGCGAGATGACCAGCGACAGATGACTGGTGGCCACATCCTCCAGATGATGCCCCTCATCAAAGATCAGCCGCGTAAACGGCGGCAGGATGGCGGTGGCGTCGTATCCAGTCTCTTTGCGCAGCACGATGTCCGACAGCAGCAGGGCATGATTGGCCACCAGTATCCTGGCGGCCGAGGCCTCGCGGCGGGCACGGTAAAAAAAGCAGTTATTGAAATGCTTGCAGCGTGAACGCCCGCACTGGTCCGCCTCACAGCAGACCTCCTCCCAGGTGCTGGACTTGGGCAGGAAGGCCAGGTCGCTGCGGCAGCCGTCCCGCGAGGTGCGGCTCCACTCGATGATGCTGGTGATCTCCGCAGACGCCTCGTCCGGGAAAAGGCCCGGCTCATGCTCGGCGGATTCCAGTTTGCGCAGGCAGACATAGTTGCTGCGTCCCTTGATCAGGGCTGCTTTGAACTCCGTATTGGTATGCTTCGCCAGAAAGGGGATATCCTTGCGGATCAGTTGTTCCTGCAGGTTGATGGTGTTGGTGGAGATGACCACCCGCTCGTTGTTGCGCACCGCCCACAGGATCGAGGGGATCAGGTAGGCCAGGGACTTGCCGGTGCCAGTGCCGGCCTCCACCAGCACCACCCGGTCGCGATTGAAGGCCTCTGACACGGCAAAGGCCATGCGCAGCTGTTCTTCGCGCTGCTCATAACCCTTCAGGTGCGCAGCCAGCATGCCGTCATTGGAGAAGATGCGTCCCACCTCGTCCAGTGAGAGCAGTTCCCCCTTGCGCTCGGCATAGGGTGAGACCACCTGGTAGCAGCGGCTGCACTGGTTATCGATGATATAGAAACCGATCCCCTGGTTGCCGCCGACCGAGGCGATATCCATGTCAGCCGAAGAAGGGGTCAGGTCGCCGCCGGGATGATTATGGATGACCACATCACCGGCAACAGCACGGGAGATAATGGCTGGAACCGCATTTTTGCTGCCGCGGGCAATCGCCTCCACCTCACAGACGATCCCCTCCACATTGGTCTTGCCGATGAAGAAGACTTCGTTGCCGCGAGCGGCGGATATTTCGTGCCGCATCAACAGCAGCGAGTCTTCGGTAAAGTGTTTGTGCATTTGAGCCTCTTTCAAAGTGTCATGAGGAAGACGGGATACAAGGCACAAGCGAGAAAAAAACGAGGCCCCCTCACCTGGCCTTTGGCCACCCTCTCCCCCAGGGAGAGGGGACACTATGTACCTTCTCCCTCTGGGAGAAGGATAGGATGAGGGCCGTACGTTGAGTTATTGAGCGAGCGGCAACAACGTAGACCGGCTCCGCAATAGCTTTGCAAGAGGCTCATTTGTGTCTCAGTTGATCAGGAAACCCACCACGCCGGCGCCAAGTATGACGACCATCGGACTGGTCTTGGTGAATTTGAAAATGGCAAACCCGACAGCAAGCATGGCGTACTCCTTGATGCCGGAGAGGGAGGCGCTGCCCAGATTCCAGGCCGCTGCGGCGATTAGCCCGACCACCGCCGGCATCACCCCGTCCAGGGTCTGCTTGATGATATCGATATGTTTAAGACGCTCATAGTAACGACCCACCAGCAGCATGAACATCGTGCAGGGGAGGAAGATGCAGATGGTGGCCACCAGCGCCCCGGCAAAACCGGCCGTACGGAATCCGGCAAAGGTGGCCAGCATGGCCAGCGGTCCCGGCGTCAGCTGCGACAGGGCCACACCGTCCAGAAACTCCCTCAGCGTCAGCCATTGCCGCTGTTCGACAATGACATGGTTCAACAGCGGTATCAGCACATAACCACCGCCGACAAACATCATGCCGATACGCAGATATAACCAGGCCAAGGTAAACATAGCAGCTGTCATTGGGCCTCCCTGCGCAAAGCGGCAACAGCTGCGGATACAACCACCGCTGCCAGCAGAATCAGCGCCGAATTTAAATTGAGCAGCACGGATGCCGCAAAGGCCAGCACTGCCATTATAGCCTTGAAATTGGACTTGATCTGCTTGCGCCCCATATCCAGTGCCACGACCACAATCAGACCGATCACCACCGGATTGGTCCCCTTCAGGGCGGCCTGGAGCTCCGGCAGGGTCTGGTAGGTAAAATAGAGCCAGGAGAGCAGCACAACCAGCAGAAAGGAGGGCAGCAAAAAACCGGCTGCGGCCAGCAGGCCACCGGCTATACCGCGCAGGTAGTAACCGGTGAAGATGCTGACATTAAGGGAGAAGGGCCCCAGTATCTGACCGAAAGCCAGACCATGCAGGAACTCTTCGTCGGACAACCACCCCTTATCCTTGACACAGATACGTTCAATCAGCGCGACAATAGCCATGCCGCCGCCAAATCCGGTCAATCCGATCTTGGCGAATGTCAGGAATATCTCCCGCAGTTTTATTCTGTCTGCCACATTATTCATGCACGAGTTATATCAGCAGCCACAAGCATGTTGCAAGCAGCTTCACTCATCTTCTCCGACATTGATAATAGTTAACACCAGGATGCCAAACCACCACACTCTGGTATAGTTCTATACTGACACGCCAGCAACAAGCCGCAAAATGTCACGTCATGATTTGTAAGACATGCATCCCAAAGAGGTGACAGATGAATATCACAATTTCATCGTTCTCATTCAGGCACAGCATAATCAGGCTGCTGTCAGCGTCAATCATATTGGCAGTTACGAGCAATGCTGCAGCGGAAGACGCCACCGAGGATTTGACCAAACTTTCTATTGAGGATCTGATGAATATCCAGGTCACCACCGCCGCCCGCAAACAACAGTCGCTGGCCAATGTAGCGGCCGCTGCCTTTGTAATCACCCAGGATGACATCAGACGCTCCGGGGCCACCAATATACCGGACACGCTCAGGATGGTGCCCGGCGTGCATGTCGCCCAGATCGACGCCAACAAGTGGGCCGTATCCATACGCGGCTTCAATGGTCGCTTTGCCAACAAACTGCTGGTGCTCAAGGATGGTCGCAGCCTCTACACACCGCTGTTCTCCGGCGTATACTGGGAATCTCTGGACACCCCACTGGAAGACATTGACCGTATTGAAGTCATCAGAGGACCGGGCGCCGCCATGTGGGGGGCTAATGCCGTTAACGGGGTCATCAACATCATCACCAAGGATGCCGCTGACACCAAAGGTGGACTGGTTAGCGCAGGCAGCGGCAGCTCACAGCCGGGTTTCGGCACCGTACGTTACGGGGCCAGCCTGGGAAAAGACACCGATATCAGGGTATATGCCAAATATGCCAGCAGGGGCCCCGGCCGCCTTGGCAACGGCACAGATGCCCATGATGCCTGGCAAAGCGCCACTACCGGTTTCCGCCTGGACAGCCAAGTCACTGAACAGGACAAGCTGACCCTGCAATCGGAATACACCACCGGCTACTTCGAGGAAAATTACACGCTTTACCAGCCCTCCGCCCCCACCTCATGGTCCCAGAACACCGTGTCAAGATCATACAATGGCAACATCCTCGGCCGCTGGCAGCGCAACATCTCTGAAACCGACAGCCTGTCCCTGCAGCTCTACTATGACCGTTATGACCGCAGCATGCTGGTACTGAACGAAAAACGGGATACAGTGGACATGGATTTTCAACACCGTTTCGCGCTTGGCCAGCATCAGGATATCATCTGGGGCGGCGGTTACCGCTACAGCTACGACAGGCTGGGACAGACGCCATATATCAGCTTTGGCAGTCTGCAGAAAGGAACCAGTCTTTTCAGCGCTTTTGTCCAGGACGAGATCAAATTGATACCGGACAAGCTGGCCCTGATCATCGGCTCCCGGCTGGAACATAACGATTTTACCGGATTTGAAGTTCAGCCCAATGCCAGGCTGATCTGGACCCCCACTCAGCGCCATACCGTCTGGGCCTCTATTTCCCGGGCCGTGCGCACCCCCTCCAGGACAGACCGGGATATTCACTACAACTTTCGCCGTGATTACGGACTTTCCATCGACGGCTCACAATCCTTCAAATCCGAAAGTGTCATCGCCTATGAGCTCGGCTACCGCACCGAGTTAACCAAACAGGTTTCTGCGGACCTGGCCCTGTTCTATAACCAGTACGATAAGCTGAGGGTGCTCCAATACGGTATCCCCACAACCGGCATAGCCAGTTATGCGCTGACCAACAACATGCACGGACACACCTACGGCGTTGAGATTTCCACCACCTGGCACCCCCTGGAGTGGTGGAAACTCCAGGCATCCTACAGCTATCTTTGCTCCATCATGTATCTGGACAACGGCAGCACCGATGAAAACAACCGGGCCAACGCAGCTGGCGGTTCTCCGCGCAACCAGGGCTCACTCAGGTCGGGCTTCAACATCGGCAGCCAGGTGGAACTGGACCTCTGGCTGAGGGCCATGGACAGGATCAAGTCAATCGATAGCAAAAGCTATCCCGGCTATGTCACCATGGACGCCCGAATTGCCTGGAAACCTTTACATAATCTGGAGCTGTCCCTGGTCGGACGCAATCTCTTCCAACGGCGGCAGGCTGAGTACAGACCGGAAGTTATCAACACCACGGCCTCTGAAGTACCAAGATCTGTATATGGCAAGGTGACCTGGAAATTCTGATTATGATAACAGATAGCTTATACATAGGATTTGGCAAATGGGTGCTTGCTTTGGCTGTCATTGTCACTTCAGCCATAGGCCATCCAGCCCAGGCTGCAGCAGTGCCACCAATAGAACAGCAGATCAAGGCGGCCATGATCTTCAATATGATCCGCTTCGTCGAATGGCCCGAACCAGTGAAGAGCGCAGCATCGGATTATCTTGTCATCTGTACTGCCGGAAACAGTAACATGTCGCAGGCCCTGCAAAGCTTGTCCGGCAAAACGGTAAAAGGCCGCAACATCCAGATCAAGCTGGCCGGGCGCCAAAGCGACCTTTCCAGATGCCATGTATTGTTTATGGGGGAAATGTCACGCGCAACCACCCATGCCAATATTGAAGCGTCACGGAAGGGAGCGGTACTGACCATCAGCGACACGAAAGGCTTCGCAGAGGGGGGCGGGATGATCGGTTTCATTATCCTCCAAGGCAAAGTCAGCTTTGAAATCAACCAGCAGAATGCCACAAGACAGGGCCTGCGCATCAGTTCCAGATTGCTCAAGCTGGCCCATCGAGTCCTCGGCAGCCACTAATTTGAAAGGCATAACACGGATGTACGTTGAGCTTTTGAGCAAGCGCAACACAGCAAACCGGCGCCGCAATAGTTTTGCAAATGGCTCACTTTTAACTTTTACCCAGCCGGCAAATATGCTACCTGTTCGTTAACCAAATCACATCCCAGGAGAACATATGTCATTCCGGACCATAGAATGGCGCGACAACAGCGTGATCATGATTGACCAGACCCGTCTGCCAAGCGAAGAAGTGTACAACACCTATACGGACTACAAGGCCGTTGCTGAAGCCATCAAAGGCATGGTCGTCCGTGGGGCGCCTGCCATCGGTGTAGCAGCCGCCATGGGGGTCGCCCTTGGCTGCCGGGATATTATTGCCGACACCCAGGAGTCATTCTTCGGGCAGCTGGAGCACATCTGCGACACCCTGGCCAGAACCCGCCCCACGGCAGTCAATCTGTTCTGGGCCATTGAACGCATGAAACGCGTGGCCGATGAAAACAGGCACAAGCCATTGGACAAGTTGAAAGAGATTCTGAAAGCAGAGGCCATCCGCATTGAGGAGGAAGACCTGACCATTTGCCGCAATATGGGTAAATGGGGGGCAACCCTGATACCGCAGGGGGCCACCATCCTGACCCATTGCAATGCCGGGGGACTGGCCACTGCGGGTTATGGCACAGCCTTGGGAGTCATCCGTGCAGCCCAGGAGGCCGGCAAGGACATCCAGGTATTTGCCGACGAGACCAGACCCTGGCTGCAGGGTGCCCGGCTTACGGCATGGGAGTTAACCAGGGACGGCATCCCCACCACACTGATCTCGGACAATATGGCCGGCTTTTTCATGAGCCGGGGTGAGATCACCTGCTGCGTGGTCGGGGCAGACCGCATTGCCGCCAACGGTGACACCGCCAACAAGATCGGCACCTATTCGGTGGCGGTGCTGGCCAAGGAGAACAATATCCCCTTCTATGTTGCAGCACCGGTTTCAACACTGGACCTGTCCCTGAGCGACGGCAGCCAGATACCGATAGAAGAGCGTCCTACCAGCGAGGTGACACATATAAAGGGCATCCAGATCGCCCCGGATGCTGTCAAGGTGCGCAACCCGGCCTTTGATGTCACCCCGGCGCGCTATATTACTGCCATCATTACCGAGAACGGTATCGTCAAGGGGGACTTCCGTTCCGGCCTGCGCAAGATCAGTACAATGCCCTGAAAACGCACTCAACAACGACCAGAGTAAAACAACAGCCCCGCTGGGTAATCACCATGCGGGGCTGTTTTATTGCTAGCTGCCTAAACCGGACGTTGCTGTTTCAGCTATATCTTACGTCGCTCAAGCATTGGGGCTTATAACCACCTGGCTAAGCGCCGCATCAATCTTTTCCACATCCACCCTGGTATTGAAACAGGGGCCAAAAGGCCTTTCGTTAAGTACGCCAATCACCGGTAACGGGTAACAGTCCTTGATACCGGAAGTCAGGTCACGCTCACAGGCCACTGCGATCACCAGCTTGGGGCGTTTTTCCATGATGACCTTGCGGGCCAGGGTTCCTCCGGTCGCCACCGAAATGTCCACGTTGTATTTACGGCCAAGATCCACCAATCCCTTGATATCACAGCGTCCGCAACGCACGCATTTATTAACGTCACCGGTGACCTTGATGGCACAGTCGAACAGCTGGATGCAATGGGGCAGCAAAACCAGGATGCGATCGGCAGAAAGTTTGAAACGCTGGGATATCACCAGGCTGTTATTCATAGCAATGAAAGACTGCCTGATACGTTCTTTGTCAATCCCCAGACAGCGCCCAACCATTTCAATCAGCGGCAGCAGAAATTTTATAACAACTAGTCGCATCAGGCGGGTAAACAGTATGTCCTTACCCAGGGCGGTAGTCAGCACCAGCAACAGCGTGCCAATGATGGCAACCCCGGAAAGAACCGCCATGACAACACCAACAATATTCGGCAGATCAGGATGGATATTGGCCAGACCGCGATTGGGAATCCACCAGGCCAGAAAAACGATCCCTACCAGCGCGACGCAGGTCAACCCCATCAAAAAGATGAACAGCCGTTTGTTGGAAAATTGATTGATATTATCCTTACCGTTCACAGGTTCCGCTCTCCATATCTCCCAGTCTGGTACCAACAGCAACAGGACAGCCGGAAAGAAAACTGACCGTCTCCAGCCGTTTCTTGCCAGCCAGTTGCAACTCCTCCAGCAGCAGACTGCCGTTTTGACAGGCAACCTCCAGCACACCTTTTGATGCACGCAATACAGTACCCGGTGCTCCAGCGCCTTCGCCAATCCGGGTTTTGTATACCTTCAGCGCCTGGCCGTTGATGGCTGTACTGGCCACTGGCCACACAGCCAGGCCGCGCACCTGATCATGTATCTCGCGGGCCGTGCGGTTCCAGTTGATCTGGCCATCCTCTTTCTTCAGCATCGGCGCATAGCAGGCAAGTGTGTCATCCTGAGGCTGCGGCTTTACCGCACCGGAGACAACTCCGTCAAGTGTCTCGCCAAGCAGCTCCGCCCCCATCAGGGACATGCGGTCGTGCAAGGATACAATATCTTCATTCGCATCGATCGGGGTCGCCCTCTTCAGCAGCATCGGCCCGGTGTCCAGTCCCACATCCATCAGCATGGTAGTCACGCCTGTTTCAGGCTCTCCGTTGATGATACACCAGTTCAGCGGGGCAGCGCCGCGATAGCGCGGCAAAAGAGAGGCATGCACATTGATGCAGCCCAGTGGCGGTATATCCAGCAGGGCTTTGGGCAGGATCTGACCAAAGGCCACGACCACGATCACATCCGGCTTCAAAGCGCTGATCATCTCCACAAAAGCAGGTTCGCGAACCTTTTGCGGCTGAAAGACCTGGAGCCCATGCTGTAAAGCCAGTTCCTTTACTGGGGGAGCCATCAGCTTCTGTCCTCTCCCCTTGGGCCTGTCCGGCTGCGTGACAACGGCAATGACCTCATCCCCTCTGTCAATCAGCTTCTGCAATGTGGGACAGGCAAAGGCGGGGGTGCCCATAAAAATTGTACGTAAGCGTCTCATTTGGCCCCCCTTTCTTCCGACTCAAGCATTTTTTTGAATTTGCGTTGGAAGAGGTCACGCTTCAAGGGAGACAGCCGATCAACATACAGGATGCCGTCCAGATGATCGATTTCATGTTGAAAGGCAATCGCCAAAAGCCCCTCGGCATCCCATATCTTTTCATGGCCTTCCAGGTCAAGCGCCTTTACTGACACGCAGGCATGGCGTTTGACATTGGCGGCATATTGAGGAACAGAAAGACACCCTTCCTCTTCATAGGTTTCACCGGAGGCCTGGACAATCACAGGATTAATGGCCACAATCAGATCATCCGGCTCGTCACGGCCAGACACATCAATCACAATAACACGCTGGAGCACCCCAATCTGGGGGGCGGCCAGGCCGACACCGGGGGCGTCATACATGGTTTCCACCATATCTTCAACGAGCTGGTGCACAGACTCATTGATGATGGTAACCGAAGCAGACTTCTGCTTTAATACCGGGTCGGGATAGGTGAGAATCGTACGTATCATAAGCTTCCTTCGTTCATTTATTAAAAAAATGATTATATTATTGTGCAGTTAAAAAATCAATTTTATCTGCCACCAACAGGAGGGACCATGACCGACCCCATTGACCGCATCAGTGGTGTAAAGGAAGCTGGGCGCAGTAATACAGAAAAGGGATTCATCAAAAGGGAAAAGAAAAAGCAGAAAAAACATGGGGTAGAAAGCGACAGTATCGATATCTCCAGTGAAGCGCGCGACCGAGCCTCAGGCAGGAAACAGAAAAACATCCTTGAATATATAACGGAATGAACCTGCCAAGCGGCAAGATCACCGGCGGGCCATCAGGCAAAAAAACCTTTATCCTTGTTGTAAGCCTCTTCAAACTGGTTATACAACTCGACAATGCGTTCCTCATCCATTTTCAGATGCTGTGCCGGAAAGCTGCCGACCAGGTCAAGCTCGGTTTCCGGCTCACGCACTCCCAGCCCCAGCTTGTGGCAAAACAGATTAGCCAGCGCAACGATACAACTCAGATTCATCTGGTAGGGGTCCTCATCGTCAGCAAAAGACTCGGCATGATGCTGCAAAACTGTCTTCATCAGCATCTCCGGAAAGTTCCATTTTTTGATGACCATGGCGCCGACTTCAGCATGGGTATAGGAATAAAACAGCTGCTCAGCCTGCTGAAACGATGTACCGTCATTGTAGCACTTTTGCATCACCGCCTGGAACTTCTGGTTATCCATGAAGTTCATGATAATTTTGCCGATATCATGGAACAACCCCCCCAGAAAGGCCTCCTCACCATTTACCTGTCTCATAGATGAGGCAATGATCCGGGCTGCCAGCCCTGCACCAAAGGAATGTTCCCAGAGCATCTTTTCTGTCAGACCGTAAGGCTTATAGACCTGCTTGACCGCAGCAGCCACAACAACACTGCGCAGGGTATTGTAGCCCAGCATCATGATAGCGTGCGGCAGCGTCTGGATCTGGCGCTGACAGCCATAAAAAGACGAGTTGGAAATCTTGATCACCCTGGCCGTAACCGCCGGGTCAGCAGATACCGCCCTGGAGAGGTCATCTGCCGTAGTAGCTTCATCCTCAATAAGCTGCAAAACCTTGGTAGCTACAACCGGAATCGTCGGCAGATCGCCGGCATTCATGATAATCTGTTCAAGTTCCTGGTTCATTCACAGCTCCCGGATCATAATCATGGCACTTATCTCAAAGGCATACTTGTCTGGCATTATTGCATGTTTTTATAAATAATCAAGGTTTTAGCGGTATAACTGCTGACCACAAAAACGCTAAATATTTGAATTTTTGTTTAACGACATGTATAATCGTCGCCTGTTTGCTCAGGCGTTTGTGTCCTTACTACCGCAACATGGCCTGTTACAAACAGTAATTCATCAGACCAAGGAACATCAATTATGACCATAATCAAAACTGTCAGCAAAAGCTCTGCCCTTTTGGGTGCTGTCATGCTGTTGAGCGGCTTCAGCTGGAATTTTGGTGGAGACCCGTGCAAAGAAGCCATGGAACTGGTTGAACAACTGGCCGTTTCCGCAGATGAATCCAAAAACCGCCAGACTGAGGCCAAGGTGCTGTCACTCTGCCCTGACGGCGCCGCATCGCATTATGTCACCGCTTTGCAACTGGAAAGGGTCGGCAACGGCACCGGCGCCATCAGCGAATACCGCAAGGCACTCAAACAGAGCACCCCTTTTCCGCAAGCCAGCGGCAACCTCGGACTGCTGCTTGCCCAGAAAGGCGCAACCGATGAAGCCGTTGTAGAACTTTCCAAAGGGGTCGCCAGCACAACATCCAACCCCCAGTACCATAAAGCCTTGGGGCGGATCATGACTGATCTGAAAATATATCCCCTGGCCACGTATCATCTGAATGAGGCCGCACGCACACTGACAAACGATGCCGGTATACATACAGCTCTGGCAGATATCCATGCGGCTTCCGGACAGCCGGATAAGGCCATGGAGTCGTATCAGAAAGCCCTGGCGGCAGAGCCCGGCAATGAAAAGGCCCATATCGGTATCGCCGCACTCCACATGAAAAATAATGAACTGGACAAAGCCCTGGCTGAACTGAAAAAAGCCGAACAAACCAATCCGCAGAACCGCGCATCCCACCTGATGATGGCCACCATCTACGAAAAAAAAGGTGACACCAAGCAGGCCGAATATGAATACCTGCTCAGCGGCAAGGGGCAAACAACGGCAAAACCTGAAACAAAACCTGCTCAACCAGCATCTACCGTTCCCTTCAGCGGTAATGCGGAAAAAGCGGTTCAGGCCCTGAAGCAATCCGCCAGAATCTCGCCAGACAAAAGCATCGAATCCTATGAGCAGATGGGCAACATCTATCGTTCAACAGGCAAAGACGAGGAAGCTATCGCTGCCTACAAGGAGGCAACACATCGCAATACTATCAACAGCGAGACCTACCTGAATCTGGGGGCGCTGTACGAGAAACAGGGCAAACCGGATGAAGCCGTGGTTGTTTATAGACAGGCCATCAAAATCAATCCCCAAAATGCCGATGCCCGCCTGCGGCTGGCAGATATTTATCTGGTGCGCGGCAGCCATCAGCAGGCGGTTGAACAGTACGGTGAATTTCTCAAACTCAAGCCGGATAGCCCGGATATCCAGATCAAACTGGCCCGCATACTGGCAAAAAGCAAGGAATATAACCTGGCCATAGAAGCATATAATGCGGTACTACGCAACTATCCGGACAACATCGACGCCAACCGTGAAATCGCCCCGCTCTACAAGGCAAAGGGCATGAACAGCAAGGCTGTTGAACACCTCAAGAAGGCTCTGTCCCAGCAAAAAGACGATACGGAAACCCGTGCATCCCTTGTGGCCCTGTATGTAAAAAACAAGCAGTATGATGAAGTAACCAGCCTGCTCAAGGAGACCGCCGAACTTTATCCGGAAGACCCCACCAACCACTACAAACTGGGGCTCATCTACGAATTTAAAAAAGATTACGAAGGCGCGATCGCCAGTTACAAGAAAGCTACCGAACTCAAATCCGACCATGCCAGATCACTGAACGCCCTCGGCAGGCTGTATATGAAAACCGGGCGCATCGCTGAGGCCAAAGATGCCCTGGAAGCCGCCAAAAAAGCCGACCCCACCCTGGAAGAAACCAATGTACTGCTGAACAATATACGAGACGAATTCAATCCTGAACCGCGCAAAATCAATAAAAAACTGAAAAGTTCACGCAACAAGGGGAAAAAAGGCAAAAAAGCCAAGAAATCATCAAAATCAAAACGCGGCAAAGCAGCACAAAAGAAGAGACGCTAGCCCCTGCCTCCCCCGGTTGCTTTCAAGTTCAAGCATTCGGGGGAGATAAATTCTGCCTTCTTTAGTTTCTCAGGCTACCGGCATGATTTTATCTGGTATAATTTTTAAATTAGCAACCAGGCTACTTTCTTGACCAACTCCGCAACAGACCACAGGTGACCAGATATGACCATGCACCGCGCATCTGTACGTTATTTCCCCCATTCAATTCCTATTTCAGCTGAATATTGGCAGATTCTCTCCCTTGAAAACGCCTCGCAAGCAGTACGTCAAAAGGGTATCCCGGAAATTGTGTTTTTTCGCCAACTGGCGCTCAGACTCAACCGCGCCAAGACAACATCAGCACAGCCGGTGCATGCCGCCCATCTTAATCTGTTTGCCACACTGCAAAATATCTACCGTTACATCATTGATGTCATGGCAGAAGAAACGACACCCGGCACCATGATTCAGGCCTTGCAGACGTCCGGCAAATCCCCTGCTGACAAGAGCGTTTCAGCAGGCCTTGCGGCCTTGATAGCGGTTTTTCCGCCGGAAGATATGCTGCAGGACAATACCACTGCACAGAACTGGCTGAAGCAGCCTGCCCCCATACAAGCCGCACTCAGGGAGCTGCTGCTGTTGCGTATCGCCTCAGAAAATCCGGCGCTGGACAGTTTTCGTGAAATTCTCGACGATCGCAGCCTCGCGGAAACCCATCCACATTATGCCGAAGTTGCCGGCACGTTGATGATGAACCTGGGACAGTCACCCTACATCAGCTGTCTGGAGATGACCCTGCTGGATGCACTTAAAGCCCCGCTATCAGCATCCCCGGACTCGCTGGCCGGGCAGGTCGGCTACATCCGGGACCATTGGCAGGCCTTGCTGCCGCCTGAATTGCTGGAAGAAGTGACCATAGCCTTTGACATCCTGCTGGAGGAAGAGCGAGAACGTGCCTGGGGCGGCGAGCCAGGTCCGCCACCAGTGCTGGAATTTGCAAGACCAGGCGGTTTCGGTTCCGGCGATGGCAGTTCCATCTTCGGCGGCTATGACTATCCGGAATACGAGCGTTTCTCATCCGATGTGGACTGGATGCCTAACGTGGTACTGATGGCCAAGATGGTATATGTCTGGCTCGGGCAGCTGACCAAAACCTACGGTTATCCTGTTACCCGTCTGGACCAGATCCCTGACAGCGAACTTGACCGCCTGGCGGCAGCCGGTTTCACCGGGCTGTGGCTGATCGGCATCTGGGAGCGTTCTCCGGCGTCACAGCGCATCAAACAGCTTTGCGGCAACCCCGAGGCGATTGCCTCCGCATATTCACTCTATGATTACGAGATCGCCGAAGACCTGGGCGGGTGGGAAGCGCTGGCCAACCTCAGAGAAAGGGCTATCAGACGCGGCATCCGCCTGGCCAGTGACATGGTGCCCAATCATACCGGCATCTACTCGCGCTGGGTCATCCAGCATCCCGACTGGTTTATTCAGACTGACTATCCCCCGTTCCCCACCTACCAGTTCAATGGAGAAGACCTTTCCCAATCCCCTGACGCTGTCATCCAGGTCGAAGACGGCTACTGGACCAAGACTGATGCCGCGGTGGTCTTCCGGCATATCGACCGCAACAATGGAAGGGTCAGATACATCTACCACGGCAATGACGGCACCTCCATCCCTTGGAATGACACTGCCCAGCTCAACTATCTGCTGCCGGAGGTACGGGAGGCGGTCATCCGCACGATCCTGCATGTGGCGCACAACTTTCCGATCATCCGTTTTGATGCCGCCATGACACTGGCCAAGAAGCATTATCAGCGGCTCTGGTTTCCCATCAGAGGTCTGGGTGGCGGCATTCCATCCCGTGCCGAGCACGGTATGACCCGCGAAGAGTTCGATGCCCTCTTTCCTGTGGAGTTCTGGCGTGAGGTGGTTGACAGGGTAGCCGCCGAGGCTCCCGGCACACTGCTGCTGGCGGAGGCTTTCTGGCTGATGGAGGGGTATTTTGTCCGTACCCTGGGTATGCACCGTGTTTACAACAGCGCCTTCATGAACATGCTAAAAACCGAGGAGAACGCCAAGTACAGGCAGACCATCAAGAATGTGCTCGAGTTCAATCCCGAGGTGCTCAAGCGTTTTGTCAATTTCATGAACAATCCCGATGAAAAAACCGCCGTAGAACAATTTGGCAGCCAGGGAAAATACTTTGGATCGTGTGTCCTGCTTTCCACCATGCCAGGGTTGCCCATGTTCGGCCATGGGCAGATTGAGGGCTACAAGGAAAAGTACGGCATGGAGTACAAACAGGCCTACTGGGATGAGCAACCGGATCAGGGGCTGATGACAGCCCACGAGATGTGGATCTTCCCCCTGCTGCGCCGTCGCTGGCTCTTTTCCGGTTCGGAGAACTTCGCCCTGTTTGACTTTTATGCGGGCAGCAGTGTGGATGAAAATGTCTTCGCCTACACCAACCGCACTGGCAACCATCGTGCGCTGGTGCTGTACCACAACAAATATGCCAGGACTGCCGGCTGGATCAGAGAATCCGCCGCATGCATGAGCAAAAATCACAACGGAACCGAGGAACTGCGGCGCACAGACCTGGCCAGTGCCCTCGCCATCTCATCAGCTGAGCACATTTATTACGCCTTTAGAGATGTATTCAGCGGTTTGGAATATCTGCGCAGCGGCCGGGAACTTGCTGAAAAAGGCCTTTACGCGGAACTGGGGGAATATGAATGCCATGTTTTTCTGGACTTCAAGGAGATCCAGGATGACCGTCAGCACAGCTGGAGTGCTTTGTATGCGGCGCTGAACGGCAATGGGGTGGACAGTCTGGCGGCTGCTTATCTGCAGCACCACTATGCCTCCCAGAACCGGGCTTACAGACAGTTGCTGGAAACAGCCACCTGTGCTGATGCTAAAGCACGGCACGGTCTTGTCATCAAAGCGGCCAAGGATCTGATACCCTTGCTGAAACCACACCTGGACAAAGCGCTGACAGCAGAGGCAAGTAAAAGCATGCATGACAATCTGACGGCATTCCATCAGTTTTCAGCACAGCTGGAAAGCCTTGCGACAAGCAATGCGGTCATCAAAACAATGCAAAGCTGCTTTAACAGCAACTGGGGCTGCATGATGATGACAACGATCTCTGTCTTCTCACCGCTGCCCCCCGGCGTAATAGAACGCTTCGGCCTGGATTACAGCCTGAGAAAAATTCTTGCAGAGCAGACAGAAGACAGGCATCCCGATCCAGACAGTCTGGTTCAGCTAACCAAGACCTTGACTGCGATGGGGCCATTTGATCACCAGCCAAACACCGCCGGTTATGTAGCTTTGCTGGCAAGCGCTTTTGAGCAGCCTTACACAAAAGCATTTCTGCATGTACACGATGCAAGCGGCGTATCCTGGTTTAATAAGGAACGCCTGGAGATACTGGGGCAGTATCTACAGCTGTGCCTTTTCGCCAGCACGACATTGAAACAGCTTGCAAAACCGTCATTGCTGAATAGAATTAGAAACTCGGCAGCAGCTTTGTCGGAGATTCTCGCACTGGCACAGCATGCCGGATACAGAACTGCTGTATTCATTCAGCTGCTTCAGGAAATGCGTGAAAGCACCGCAAAAACAAAACGCACGACAGCAGCCAAAAATCAAGTGCCCATAAGCACAAATAAGCGCAAACAGCAAATCAAACAGGAGTCTTAAACTGTCCATATGGCTGCAAAGGTAATACAGCAAGAGATGCTGAACATGTGCATCACAGATGCCCCACGCATGATAATCAGTTTAGTCGTAAGCCTGCTGTTGTATCTGGCATTACCGGAAACAGCATCCAGCGACAATAGTGCACCAGTGACCGTCCCCATGGCAGCAGCTACAATACAACAGCCTGTAAAAGCTGAAACGGAATTCGTTTGGGAACTGGATCCGTACTATACTAATGTTTCTCTGCACATACCGCTCACCGACAAGCCTATCCCGGAGATAACGGACACCAAAGAACTCACCGTGTACAAGGATCTGTTCTTCAACTCCCTTGTACCCAAGTTCATGCTGGTCGAGGCCTCCGTCATGCCCATGCCGCTTTTGGGCGTCGCTGCCAAAAAGTATACGCCTGATTTTTACCGTGCCTTCAATATCGGCAGCAGCGATTTGAATCTGTTGGAAGCCGTTACAGCAGGCTTTCAGGAACCCTACGCCTTTTCTGTATTCCTGGGCGACATGGTCAGTTTTGTCAAGCCCGGCGAAGAGAAAATCAGCTCAAACAAGGGGTACATGGGCTATATGGCCAGTTACTCCAACCAGCACATCAAACGCAATGTGCTGATACCGGACCACAA
>Ga0302250_1000322_pt1 | contig 52346 bp, 37 predicted proteins | sample AAG_RA_Asp_MG_FD_193536 | JGI IMG/M metagenome (GOLD analysis project Ga0302250, IMG submission 193536) | Enriched activated sludge microbial communities from anaerobic digester in WTTP, New Holstein, Wisconsin, United States - AAG_RA_Asp | ecosystem: Engineered > Bioreactor > Anaerobic >...
CGCGGAAGGTCTCGCGCTTCTTCAGGGGCACCAGGCAGCAGTCGGCGGCAGACAAATAGTCCGCGATGCGCTCGCGCGGGATCTCGCCGAGCAGGGTAAGGTTGGTCAAGCCCTGCTCCTTTTGCAGGGTCTCGATCCTCTGCCTGAGCGGGCCTGCGCCGACAAAGGCGAACTGGATCTCGGGGTCGGATTTCAGCTGGGCGATTACCCGGCAGATCTCCTCCAGCCCCTGGGCGATGCCGAGGATACCGGCGTACATGACTACGAACTTTTTCTCCCAGCCCAGTTCAAGGCGTTTGCCGCTGCCGCGGTCGTAGAGGAGGTCGCAGTTGGTGCCGTTGTAGATCAGGTGCAGTTTGTCGGTGAGCCCGCGGGTGGCGAGAGCATCGTAAATGCCCCTGGTTACGGCGATGATGCGCCACGCCTTGCGGTAATAGAGGTGGTCGAGCCAACCGGCTATTTTAAGCAGGCGGGGATTGCTCAGTTCGCCCAGTTCGGCGGCCGACTGGACCCAGAGGTCGCGCACCTCGAAAACGAAGCGGGCCCGCTTGACCAGGCTCAGCCAGAGCGCGGTCACCCCGACGAAGTAGGGAGGAGAGGTGGCATAAACGATGTCATAGGGGCCGCGGACCAGGGTGCCGACGAGGGCGGCATTGACCATGAAGGTGAGATAAAAGCCCATACGGGTGAAGAAGGTCTTGACCGGGCGGGCGAAGACCCAGACCCGCACCACGCGGATGCCCGCCAGCTCGTCTTTTACATACCAGCGGCGGCGGTACTCGGGCGGAATGATGCCCCCGGGGTGGTTGGGAAATTCGGTCAGGATGGTGACCTTGTGGCCGAGGCGGACCAGGTTGGCGGCCATCTCGAAGGCCCGGTTCTGGGTGGCGCCCACTTCGGGCGGAAAGTACTGGCTGATGTAGAGGATATTCATGACAGTAATAATAGCAAAATCAGGGCTTTTATTCAATCGAATTCTCCTTGATTATAAGCCCTTCTTGTGGCTATATTGGGGTATCATTTGAAAGGAAGCAATATGCGACTTGGTCGAATATTCTCTCTGGTTTTATTCTTCTGTGCTCTCTTGTCCGCCTGCGGCAAAAAAGAGTCCCCGACCGGGCCGAAGGATGAAAAGCCGGTGGTGACCAACACCATCCTCGTCGATTCCCTCGCCACCCCCGAAACCGTGGCTCTTTTCAATAATCTGAAGAGCCTGGCCCAGACCAACCTGCTTTTCGGCCATCAGGACGACCTCGCCTACGGCGTCGGCTGGTGGGCCGCGCCGGGCCGCTCCGACGTCAAGGAGGTCTGCGGCGACTATCCCGCCGTCTACGGCTGGGACCTCGGCGACATTCACAAACAGACCAATCTCGACGGGGTCTATTTCGACGCCATGAAGCAGTGGATCCGCCAGGTCTACGAGCGCGGCGGCATCAATACCATCAGCATGCACCTCGACAATCCCTACACCGGGGGCAGCGCCTGGGACAACTCGGCAGCGGTCAAATATATCCTCCCCGGCCAATCCCACCATGCGGCTTATCTGAAAACCCTTGACCAGATCGCGGCTTTTCTCAAGGACCTCAAGAGCAGCAGCGGCACCGCCATCCCGATCGTCCTCAGACCCTATCACGAGCACAACCACAACTGGCCGTGGTGGGGCGCCGGCGCCTGTACTGTGCCCGAGTACAACGCCCTCTGGAAAATGACCGTCGGGTATCTGCGCGACACCCGGGGAGTGCACAACCTCCTCTACGCCATCTCGCCGCAGGAGGTCAACACCATCGACCAGTATCTGGCGCGCTACCCCGGCGATGAGTGGGTCGACATCCTCGGCATGGATTACTATCTCCTGACCAGCAAGGGGCGCATCGACGATCTCGGCAAGTCCCTGGCGATGATGGCGGAGTTGGCCGAGGCGCGCGGCAAGATCTCCGCCCTCACCGAGGTCGGCTGGCAGAATGTCCCGGTCAGCGATTACTGGACCGGCTATCTCCTGCCTGCGGTGATGTACAATGCCCAGTCCAAAAAGACCACCTGGGCCCTGGTCTGGCGCAACGCCAGCGAAAGCCAATACTGGGCCCCCTACGTCGGGCAGATCAGCGCCACCGATTTCTCGCTTTTTCATCTCCATCCCTTCACCTTTTTTGAAAAGGATCTGCCGGCGATGTATAAGTGAGTCCTGCCCGGGAGGCTGCGAGAGCGGCCGGGGGCGACGTAAAGGATCTGCCGGGAATGTATAAGTGAGGCGGACGGTAAACCGGAATACGAGGCGCCAAATGAAATTTCTCCAGACCCCCATCGGACCTGTCGACCACATCGACCTGTTGACGGTCCGGCTCCCCTTCATTCAACCCTTTGCCATCAGCTCCTACGCCTGGTCCTGCAAGGAGGCGCTCCTTCTGCGGGTGGAGGCGGAGGGACTCGTCGGCTGGGGCGAGTGCGTCGCCGACCCCGATCCGTTTTATGCCCCGGAGACCACGGGTTCCTGCCGATACATCATCGAGAAATTTCTCCTGCCCCTGCTCGAGCCCGGGATGACCCTGGGCGATCTGAGCGAGCGGATGCACAAGCTGCGCGGCAACCAGATGGCCAGGGCGACCTTCGAAAACGCGGTCATCGATCTTCTCGCCAAACAGCAGGGGCTGCGGCTGTACGAGTTCCTCGGCTTGCCCGAGAAAAAGATCATGTCGGGCATCAGCCTGGGGCTGCAGGAGAGCCCGGACAAGCTCGTGCAAGCAGTGCAGGAGGCTATTGCCAAAGGCTACCACCGCGTCAAGATGAAAGTCAAGCAAGGACAGGATGTCGAATGGGTGGCGGCGGTGCGCCAGCGCTTCCCCGATATCCCGTTGATGGTGGATGCCAACGGCGACTATACCCTGGCGGATGGATCCCGTCTGGCCGGGCTCGACGCCTTTGGACTGATGATGATCGAGCAGCCCCTCTCCTATTCCGATATATTCCAGCATTCCCTGCTGCAGCGGCGGCTGCAGACCCCTCTCTGCCTCGATGAATCGATCCACAGCCTCGAGGATGCCGAGACCGCCCTCGCCCTCGGGGCCTGCCGGATCATCAACATCAAGCAGGGGCGGGTCGGGGGGCTGATCGAATCGCTGCGCATGGCGGAGCTGGCCGCCGCCGCGGGGGTTCCGGTCTGGTCAGGAGGAATGGATGAGACCGGCATCGGCCGCGCGGTCAACATTCACCTGCAGACTGCCGCCGGATTCACCCTGCCGGGCGACACCTCGGAAACCAGCCGCTATTTTCACGAGGACATCGCCGATCCCCCGGTCGTGCTCGACGGGGAGGGCTATATCGCCATTCCGCCGGGACCGGGCATCGGCGTGGAGGTGCCGGCCGACAGGCTGGCGCGCTATACCATCCAACAGGAACGGCTCTACTCAAGGAAAGGATGATCCCATGCTGCGACGGATGCTGATCTGCTCTCTCTTGCTCTTCGCATGCTTGCTGCCGGCCGGCGCCCAAAGCCTCCTCACCCCGGGCGAGATCAACGGCTATTCCCGCTACACCCAGCATGAAGAGGTCGTCCGGTTTCTCAGCGCTCTCTCCGCGCACTCCAGGACGCTGCAGGTCCGTGAGGTCGGCCGGACCAGGCCGGTCGAGGGCTTCTCCGCCAAAAGCCTGCTGCTCTGCATCCTCACCGCGGAGGGGGTCAACCGGCCGGAACAGCTCGACCGCAGCAAGCCCACCCTCTTCATCACCGCAGCCAAACACGGCAGTGAGCAGTCGGCCAAGGAGGCGGCCCTGCTCATCCTCCGCGATTTCGCCGTGGGGGAGCTCAAATCCCTGCTCGAAAAGGTAAACCTTCTGATCATGCCCATGGTCAATCCCTGGGGCAATTACTTTGACCGCCGGGTAAACGAGATCGGCCTGGATATGAACCGCGACCACATCAAAATGGAGAGCGAGGGAGTGCAGGCCATCCACCGCGTCTTCCGCGCCTGGATGCCCGAGGTCACCCTCGATGTGCATGAACAGGGCGACAAGTACTACCGCATCAGCATGGGCTGCGTCTCCAATCTCAACGTCGATCCCGCCATCGAGGCCTACTCCCGCCGGGTCATCCTCAACCGTGTCGGTGAGGCCCTCGCCCGGGACAAGATCACCTTTCACGAATATATTGTCACCTCCGAGAACATGCCCAGCGACGCCTCCGGCGCCGATTTTCCCGACGAGGAGCTGGCGCGCTGGCCGCAGATCACCCGCCACAGCACCACGGACATCAACGACGGCCGCAATATTCTCGGCCTCTATCAAACCTTTTCCTTCATCCAGGAGGCGGCTTCGCGGCATGATCTGGCCACCCTGGCCGCGCGCACGCGCTGGCAGGAGCGGGGCATCCGCGCCTTCATTCAGGCAGTGGCGGAGCACGGGCCGGAGATGACCGCGCAGGTGAACGGCCTGCGCCGGCAGCTCCTCGAGCAGGCTACGGTCTTAAATCCGGAACATCGGGTGCATATCAGGATGGAGTACCGCCGCGATCCGGCCCGGCCCGACCTGCGGCTGAAAGAGTTCCAGCGCCGGGAGCCGGCGGCGGCCGGCAGGTTGAAGGTGGAGAAGAGGGCGGGCGAAGTGCTGCTGCGCTCGGAAATCGAGCCCCTGCCGGAGCTGGACGGGCAGAAGGTGGTCGAGCGCGTCGAGAAGGAGTGGTATCCCCTGGTGGCGCCGACCCTGAGCGTCGTACGGCCTCTCAGCTATGTCATCCCGGCTCAACATGCGGAGGTGATCGCCACCCTTCAGCTTCATGGCATTGCGATCAATGTTTTCACGGAGGAGGTGCCTGTAAAAGTCGAGGGCAGCTTTATTACCGCCGTGACGCCGTCGAAATACGACTATGTGGCGCCGGAGCGGATCGAGGTCGAGGCGCGCCGTCTCGTCCTCCCCTGCAAAAAAGGGGACTTTTACATCTCCTGCCGCCAGCCCGCCGCCAATCTGCTGCCCTGTCTGCTCGAACCGGCCTCGGATTTCGGCTTGGTCCGCTACTGGAAATACGGCCTGGTACCGGAGGCCACCACTTTCTATCCCTTTTACAGGGTGATCGAGGAACAGGCGCCGCCCCTTGTCCCCTATGCGGCCTGGCCGGACTGAGGGCGCACCACAGGCCTCGAAAATTGGAGTATGAGATGAGGGAGCGGTAAGACCGTAAAGGGCGGGCTGAAAAGCCCGCCCTTTTTTTATGGGTCAGAAGGAGAGTCCGAACGAAAAACGGTGCACGTCGGGCAGGATGTCGTAGGCGGAGTAGGCATAATCGACACTCAGGGGAATGCCGAGCGAGAAGGCGTTGACGCCGAAACCGAGGTCATAGAGCTCCTCTTCTCCGTTGACCTTCCAGCCGCCGCGCAGGGCAAGGCGGTCGAAGAAGGTGATCTCCGTGCCGAGATGAATGCATTCCTTGTTGTCATTGGGGTGCACGGCATCGAGGGCGACAAGCCCCCGGGCGTACGGCGCGCGGAAGAGGTCCATGGCGATGCCGAAGGCGAAATTGAGGGGCAGGGCAAAGGCCTCGGTCTCGAGCCGGGTCGGGACCAGCCGGTTGGGGAAGTTGGCGTCGCCGTCCCATTTGACGCTCATGTCCGATCCGTTGTAGCGCATGTCGGCGCCGAAGTTGCTCATGCTCATGGCGATGACGAGGTTGCGGAAGGGGAGCTGGTACTGGGTGCCGACGTCGAAGGCGAGGCCGCCGGCGCTTTCATTCCAGATGCGCTGCTGGATGTAGCGCGCGGTCAGGCCGACGCGGAAGCGGTCGGTCAGCTCCCTGCCGTAGCTCAGGCCGACGGCCAGGTCCTGGGCGTCGAAATAGGCGCCGGTGCCGTTGGGCTGGAATTCGGTGGTGATCTCCATCTCGTCGACGCCCAGCATCATGACGCTGGCGGCGAAGGCGCCGAAGCTGCCGGCATTGTAGACATAGGAGGCGGCGCTGACGTCGAAGGTGTCGAACCAGCGGGTGTGGGAAAAGTGGGCGGCGTGGCCCTTGATGCCGGCGATGCCGGCCGGATTCCAGAAGGGCGAGGTGGCGTCCTGGCAGACGGCCACGTAGGCGCCGCCCATGGCCGCGGCGCGCGCGCTGACCGGAATTTTTAGAAACTGGGCCCCGCTGGTGCCGAGGTTGGGATTTTGCGCTTGTGCGAGCGCGCTCAACGCCAGAAGGGCTATGAGGATCCATCTGCTGATCGTGTTCATGCCGCCCTCCTACTTGATCACTGCAAAGGTGTTCTTGAACTGCGCCCCGTCGGTCTTGACGATATAGAGATAGATACCCGGGGCGATTTCCCGTCCCCCGTCGGCGCGGAGGTCCCATTGTTCGGTGCCGTGAGCCGCTTCGTGCTCGATGGTCTTGACGAGGTCGCCAGCCACGGTGTAGATGTAGATGGTGCATTTTTGCGGCAGGTTGATGAACTGGATCTGCCGCAGGGGCTCCTTGCGCAGTTCGCCGAATTCGGGTTCATAGAGGGAGGCGACCAGATAGGGATTGGGCACCACCCTGATCCGGTCGAGCTGGTTCTGCACCCGCGCCGCGGTCACTTTGGCGCCCTCGATGCGGAAGGTGTAGCGGTCCTGCAGGGAGGGCAGGATGGGCAGCACGGTTTCGACGGCGAAGATATTGCCCGGCTGCGGCGGCTGCGCGGCGGGGAAGGAGAGGGTGCCGCTGAGGCCGTCGAAATCAAAGCTGTCGCCGGTGTAGAGGGAGTCAACGGTCAACTCTCCACCCGGGGTGCTGATCAGCAGTGAGACAAAACCCTTGCCGGCGCTGTCCTTGCCTCCGGCCGTGGTCGAGATCTGGTAGCTGGCAGCCTTGACCGCGGATTCATCGGCGACCTCAAAGGTAATGTCGAGGTTGTCGGTGCCGCCGATGCGCGAGACGCTCTGAATGTATTGGGGCTGCTTGAGGGTAAAGATGACGCCGTCGCGGGTGGCGTAAGGTTTTTCGTAAAACACCGGCTGCAGTGGGGTGACCACCTGACCGTCGTTGCGCGTCACCTCGAGGGCGTAAAAGAGGGTGAGATAGTCCCCCGCCTTGGGCAGGTACTGGGGCGCGGCGGCTGGATCGGGGTCCTCCACCTTGATGCGCATTCCCTTGTTGATCGAATAGGTGGTGCCCGATCGGTAGCTGCGCGGATCGGAGCCGATATAATCGCCGGTGTTGAGATCGATGAGATGGAAAGAGTTGGGCGCGGCGAATTCGATGCCGATGTGGGTGCCGGGGGTGAGGCTGGAATCGGTGATGACCGGGATGATGCGGGTGCGCAGGGTGCCGCGGGTGGTCTGCTGCTGATAGTTAAAGCGGACTGTATAGGAGCGGTCGCCGAGCGAGTCCTGGTCGACCGGCTGGACATCGAGAACATAGGTGGATTTGCCCCGGCTGTGCCCGACCTCGCCGGCGGCGACAGGAGTGCGGTTGGCCGCGCTGGAGACCGGCTGGACCGCGACGGTATTGAGGGCGTCAGGGGTGTTGCCCTTGGGGCTCTCGAGGCTTTCGACCGAGGCGTCACCGCGGTCATAGGCGGTGAGGGTGTACCAGTACTCAAAGCCGTTCTCGACCGTGGTATCGGTAAAGCTGTGCTGGAGTCCGAGGTCGAGGCCGATGTTGTTGACCAGATCGAACTTGGCGATGGGAACCGGATCGATGCCCACACTCGGATCGACGTTGCGGTCGAGCTGATCCCAATGCAGCCCCTTGTCGACACTGCGGTAGATGCGGTAGCCCTCAAAGTCGTATTCGCCGGAATAGGTGTCGAGGGAGCGTTCGGCCGCATTGTCCCAGAAGAGGGTGACCTGGCGGTCCCCGGCATGGGCGCTGAGAATGGGAGTGGTCGGCGGCTTGCTGATCTCGAAATTGAAGGCGAGTATTTTTTGGGCTGTCTTTAGGGAGGTGTAGAGGTCCTCCTTGTTGGTGCCGGCTATGCAGGCGGTGTAGAAGACAAGAGTGTCGCCGCGTTCCAGGCGGTGGGGACCGGAACTGAAATTGGCGAGCAGGTCGAGTCCGGAGGCCGGGATGGTGGCGGGGTCGTCGAAGTGGCGGTCCGGATTGGCGCCCTGATGGAAGTAGAAGGGCACCAGCGACTGCGGGCGGATCAGGCCGGGATTGCTGGACATGATGGCAAACTGCAGGCTGTCGTCGTCGCGGTCGTCGTCATAGAGGTTGTAATGGAAATCGGTGATGCCGGCCTCGAGGCCGCCGATGGCCGGGCTCTCGAGCAGGGCGATGCCGAAGTAGCCGGTGACGTTGCCGGACCACTCCGATGAAGCCCCGTCGTCAAAAAAGTAGACCATGTTGTTGGCGCGGTCGAACTCGAGCTTGTCGTCGCCGTATTCCGGCGCGCCGCCGCTGATGTCGCCGACATCGATGTCGCAGTACATGGAGAAGTAGAGGCTGTCGAGGTCCTTCTCCCCCTTGTTGGTGATCTCGAACTTGAAAAAGAGGAGGTTCTGGGCGAATTTGACGCCGTAGGCGTATCCGGTCTGCATCACCTGCACCCCGAGCGGGGTGATGGTGTTGTTGTGGTCGTCGTAGACGCAGTAGCTGTCCTGATCCGACTTGACCACCGGGTTGCCCGCCTTGTCCCTGACCGGCCAGCCGAGAACGGGGTCCCAGGAGAGGGGATTGTCGCTGAAGGCGATCTTGGCGTAGCTGCGGTTGTGATAGCCGCCGACCGCTTCCCACTCCTCATTGGTGGTATAACGCCCCTGGATGACATTGCCGGGGACGCCGACCATGGGATTGATGCGATAGATGTAATTCCGCCCCGAGCCGATGGGATACTCGCCCGAGGGGCCCTGGGTGAGGCGGCGGGGATAGAGCTTGCCGCGGTTCTCGAAAAAGAGCCCGATATTGCTGGCGTTGTGGGTTCCGCCCGCCCGGTCTTCGACCCCGAGGGATTTGCGCAGGGCGCTTTCGTCATTACGCGCGCGGTCCTTGTCGCTGCCGCCCGGTCCCGCCAGCGCTGCGCCCGTTATCAGGCAGACCAGGCCGGCCCATAGTGCAATTTTCTTCATCATCGTTGATCCGTTCATGAGGGTTCGTTTATCGCTGCAGACCCAGGCCCAGGCGGATGCTGCGCGGCGGGCCGTAATTGGAGGGATCGCGCATGTATTCGGTCGAATAGCCGCCGACGAGGGTGAAATCGGGATCGCCGGTATCGCCATAGACCCAGCGGATGTTGCGGTGGTCGGTGATGTTCAGGCATTCGACGAAGGCGCGCAGGCTGAAGCCGCGGCCGAGGGTGAACCTCTTGCCGGCCTCCAGGTCGATGGTGTAGGTGCCGGGCCGGCGCAGGGAGTTGCGGTCGACAAAACCGATGTCGCGTCCGCTCGGGGTATAGGGAAATCCGGAGGCCATGCGCAGCACCAAACTATAGTCGGTATCGGCGAGCAGGCGTTTGCCCAAGAGACGGGGCCCCTCCTCCCTGGGCACGCGGAAGAGGGCCTGCATGCTGAGGTTATGGCGCTGGTCCCAGTCCAGATAATAGAGCTTGGTGCTCTCATCGGTGCCGGGGTACTGCTCGGCCTCGGAGGAGGCGCTCCCCTTGGCGATGGAGAAGGTGTAGCTCAGGCCGCCGCCGAAGTAGCGGCCCGGCCGCATCTCGACGTTGACTTCAAAGCCCTTGTCGTTGGCATAGTCCTCGTTGACATAGACGGTATAGCCGACGAAGCGGCCGGTGTTGCCGGAAAAGGCTTCGTAATAGCGGGTGCCGATGTAATCGGTGATGTCCTTGTAATGGGCGGTGAGGTGGGCGGCGATGCGTTCGGAGAACTGGTGCGACACCCCCACTTCATAGCTGACGGTCTGCTGGGCATCGAGGTCGGGCTGGCCGAAGAGGGGCTCGCGCACGTTGAGGTCATACTGTCGGTTTTCAAACAAGTACTGGTATTCCGGGTTCTGGAAAAAATGGCCGTAGGCGAAATGGATCTTGGTCCGTTCCGAGACCGGATGGGCGATGCCGAGCCGCGGGCTCAGCTGGGTGCGGGCCTTGACCGTGATCAAATCATCCTGCGAGAGCGGATTCTTGCGAAAGGTGGCATTGGCGTTAAAATAGTCGTAACGCAGCCCTAGGTTGATGATCAGAAAGGGGAATTCGATCTTGTCCTGGATGTAGCCGGAGGCCTCGAAGGGCTTGATGTTGTAGTCGTTGAGGTAGGGGTAGTTGCGCTTCGGGTCGTAAACGTAAAAGAGTTTGAGCCAGTGTTTGCGGTACTGCACCCCCATTTTAATCTCGTTGATCTTGTTGAGCTGCCAGACCATGTCGGTCTTGAAATCGGCGGTCTTGTTGTGACTGTCGAAAAGTTCGGGATAATCGGCCCTGGCATAGAATTCATAGCCGTCCCCGGCCCAGGGAATATACTCCGCCTCGGTGGCGCTGAGATAGTCGGAGGTATCCTTGTCGATGCCGGAGTAGTACTTTTCATCGAGGAAGGAGACGCGCATGTCGTAAAAAAGGTTGGGCTTGATGCTGTGGTTGACCATGAACAGGGTCTGGTGGGAGTCGGAGCGGTGGCGGAGATACTGCTCCGGGATGTACTTGTAGCTGTGGCTGTAACGCTGATATCTGGAGCGGGTGTTGCGGTTGCTGAGGGTGAATTTCACCGTCGGCTTGAGCTGATAGGTGAGCTTGCCAAAGAGGCTGCCGCTGCGGTCGTAGCCGTAGGGCAGATAGCTGCCCTTGTTGTTCTGTTCGCCCGAGATGAAATATTTGAGATTTTTCAGGACGAGGGGACCACCGAGGCTGCCGTTGAGGCGGTTTTCCTCGAGCCGGTTGTAGCGGTCGATGCCGAACTGGCTGGAGCGGAACTCGATATTTCCGGACTGGATGTCGCCGCCGTCGCGGGTGACGATGTTGACGATGCCGCTGAGGGCGTTGCCGTATTCCGCATTGTAGGTGCCGCTGAGCAGGTTGAGTTCCTGGATGGCGTCGTTATTGATCTGGGTGATCATGCGGCCGAGGAGGGGGTCCTGCACATACATGCCGTCGATCATAAAGCCGACCTCATTGGAGCGGCCGCCGCGCAGATGAAGCGTTCCGCCCATGTCGGTGACGCCGGCCTGGAGGGCGAGCACATCGGTGAACTCGGAGACCGGCAGGCTTTCAATCTCCTCCCGCCGCATCGTCGCCCCGGAACTGGTGACGTCTTTCTGGATCATCGGCTTGTCGGCGATGATGACCACCTCTTTCATCTGCACCGAGGAGGGAACGAGTTTGGCCGATACCGTGGTGGTCAGGTCGATCATAATGCGTACATTGGTGACGATCTGGCTCTCATAACCGATAAAAGTCACCTTGACCGATACAGTGCCGGGCGGGACGTTGAGGATGATGTACCGGCCATCCATATCGGAGACGGCGCCGATGGTGCTGCCGACGATCTGGATGTTGGCGCCGGGCAGGGGTTCTCCGGTCTGGGCGTCCGTGATGGTCCCCGCCACCTTGCCGGTGACCCCGGCGAAGAGCAGTGCGGGGGCCAGCAGCAGCAGAAAAATCCAAATTTTGTTCATCTCAAAAACCTCGCTGGTTCGGCTGAACGACAGGATGCGGGCAGAGGGCCTTTCCGGCCCTCTGCCCGTCTTGCTACTACGCGTGATGAATCGCAGGACGTTTTTCCGGCCTGGAGATATTGAAACAGCCGGCCGATCTCAGCGCATCAGGGTCATTTTCATGGTCCGGACCTGCTGGCCGGCCTCCAGGCGATAGAGATAGACGCCCGCCGCGGCGTCACGGCCTGCGGCGTCACGGCCATCCCACATTACCTGATGGGCGCCGGCCGGGTAGAGGCCGGAGGCGACGGTATTGACCAGCTGGCCCTTGAGGTTGTAGACCGAGAGACGCACTTCTGCCCGCTCAAGCAGTTCGAAGCGGATCGCGGTGGCCGGATTGAAGGGGTTGGGCCAGTTCTGGCTCAAGGCGAAATGGCTGGGCAGCTCGGCGCCCGGTTTGATCTCGACGGAGGTGAAAAGGGCGGCGTATTTGGCGCGCATGGCGTTGGCCGCCGCGATCAGGTCATCCACCGAGGTGGCATAGACGACGCCGTAGACGAGTTTGGCCGAGGCCTGCGGGGCGAGGGTGAAGGCCCCGGCGTTGAGGCTGAAGATGGAACCGTCGCCGCTGGCGATCAGATCCGCATCAAAGCCGGCATCCGCAGTCATATGGTAGCGGGTGGAATCGGTGGCCGCATCGCTGGCGGGATCCTCGGGTGAATAGTCGGCAAAATCCAGGACCTTGTAGGAATAAGGCTCGTGGGAGAGCAGGCAGACGCCGGAGAAATCGGACTCGCCCTCGCGATAGCAATAGACCATACGGGTGCCGGCGTGGTACTTGACGGTTTCCCCGCCATAGTTGTCGCCCACGCTCGGCACCGAGACCGCGCCGATATGGAAGGTGAGCACCTCGGTCATATCGCTGGTGACCGTGTATTCGCCGATGACGTAGGGCTGATCCGTCCACATGTAGGTGTGGAGATCGAAGCTCATGTCGGGCGGCAGGGGCGTGGAGGCCGGATCATCCTCATCGTAGTAGCGGCTGTCGAAATGGACAAAGCCCTCGATATCCGCTTTGGTCGGGTGGGCGAGCATCACGGTGCCATCGAGAGGATTATGATTTTCGTTATAGTCGCAGACCGCGCTCTCGTTGAGCGCTGCGATGATGTTGACTCGGGCCAGCTGCCAGATGCCGGAGGTGTTGGGGGTGAGCAGGCGGATGCTGCCGGCACCGCTCACGCGGACGCCGATGGTGCCGGACTCGAAATAGGTGCTCGCGGGATTCTCGGCGATCTTGAGCGAGTAGGCGGTTTGGGCGGCCTCAGCGGCGGCGGCCATCTCGTTAAAACTAGCGCCGAAGACGTACCCGTAAACGACTACCACCGAATCATGAGGAGCCAGGGTGACGGGGCCGGCGTTGAGGCTGTAGATCGAGCCATCGCCCCCGGCCACGACTTCGGGACCGAAGCCCGGATCGGCGGTCTGGTGGTAACGGGTCGAATCGGTCGCCGCATCGCTGTTGGGATCGGCCGGCGAATAGGTGTTCCAGTCGAGGGCCTTGTAGGAATAGGGAGTACTAGAGAGCAGAACGAGGCCGGCGTAGGCGGCTTCATCGCCGCGGAAGCAGTAGGCCAGCCCGGTGGCCGGATCATAGCGGTCGGTCTCGCCCCCGTAGCTGCCATTGATGCGCGGCACTGCCACAGCCCCGAGATGGAGGGTGACCACCTCGGAGGAGTCGTTGATGACCGTGTACTTGGCCACGACAAAAGGCTGGTCATTCCACATGTAGGTGTGGAGGCGGAAGATCAGGTTCGGCGGCAGATTGGCGTAGCGGCTGGTAAAGTGCACCAGACCCTCGACGTCGGCCTTGAGAGGGACGGCCACAGGCCCTGCAGCCAGATCGCCAGCGTCGTGATCCTCATTATAGTCGCAGACCGCCTGCTCCGAGAGCGCCGCGATAAAGTTGATGCGATCGATCTGGCGCGTGCCTGAGGTGCTGGGCACGACAAAACGGACGCTGCCGGCATCGCTGATGCGGATGCCGACCTTGCCGCTCTCGAGATTGACCGTGGCCTGGGCGGCTGTAACCGTCAGACCCGCCAGCAACAGAGCGCACAACAGCAGAGTGAGTAAACGTGATGACATGGAGACCTCCTCCAGTTAGGGTGTGGGAAAAACTCCCGCCCGGCCGCCGCGCGGTCGGACAGGGAACGGGCTCACTGAAAATTAAAAATCACCGGCGGTATCAGCAGCAATAACGCCAAAATGAAAAAGAAGATCTGGATCGGCAGCATCCATTTGGCCCATTTCTCCCAGGGGATGCCGGCCAGGCCGAGCACCCCCATGGTCACACCGGAGGTGGGCAGGATCGGATTGATCCACCCTTCGCCGAAGACGAAGGCGAGGACCGCGGTCTGGCGGGAAATGCCAATAACGTCGGCCAGGGGCGACATGATCGGCATGGTCAGGGCCGCCTGACCGGAGCCGCTGTGAACAAAAAAGTTGATCACCCCCTGAGTGACGAACATCGCCTGGGCTGCGACCACGCGCGGCAGATGGGAGATGACGCCGCCCAGCTGATAAAGCATGACGTCGAGGATTCTCCCCTCCTCAGCCACCACCAGGATGGCGCGGGCGCAGGCGATGATCAGGGCGACCCCCATCATATCCTTCGCCCCCGCCTTGAAGCCCTCGGTGATCTCGCCGATCGACAGCCGGCCGACCACGCCGGCGGCCAGACCGAGGCCGAGAAAAAGGGCGCTCATCTCGACGATCCCCCATTCGTACTGGATCACCCCGAACACCAGTCCCGCCAGGGCGAGCAGAAAAGCCAGCAGCACCCGGATATGCCGGCGCTCCATGCGCACCGGCCCGGTGCCGTGCTCCAGCTGCAGCCCCCGCTTGCGGTCGATCTCATAGACCAGGCTGAGCTCGGGACGGGCCTTGACCCGCGCGGCATAGCGCATGACAAAAAAGATCATGAAAAAAGTGCTCAAAAACCAGATGAAGAGGCGGTACTCCCAGCCGGAGAGGGGCTGGAGCTGGGCGATCTCCTGGGCGATGCCCAGGGTGAAGGGATTGATCACCGCCCCGGCAAAGCCGGCGGCCGCGCCGAGAAAGGGGATCGCCGTCCCCACCAGCGAGTCGTAGCCCAGCGAGATCGCCAGCATCATGAAGAGGGGCACGAAGAGCATGGTCTCCTCGCACATGCCGAAGGTGGTGCCCGCCACCGAGAAAATGGTCATCGTCGCCGGGATGAAGAACTTTTGCATGTGCGGTTTGTGGCTGAAATACCAGGCCATCCAGTTCACCCCCGCGGTGATCGCCCCCGTGTTCTGGATGATGGTGAAGATGCCGCCGATGATGAAGCAGAAACCGATGATCTTGGCGGCCGCCATGAAGCCCAGCAGCGGGGCCATGAGCACCGCACCGATCCCCTGCGGCTGGCTCTCCACCCGGTTGAAGGAATCGGCGATCACCAGGGTCTTGCCCTCCACCTCCTGGCGCTGATACTCCCCGCCCGGGACGATCCAGGTCAAGGCTGCCACGATCACGACCATGGCGAAAATCATGAAGAGGGTGTTGAAGGAGAAATGCGCTTTGCCGGCCATGGGGTTCTCTCTACTTTATGCGGTACTCTTCACCGGGGAGGAGCAGATCCACTTTTATGTTGCGGCCGCCGAGCAGGCCGCGTTCAGCGGTGCGGATGGAACGGGCCCTGCGGGCGTCGTAGACGATGACGGCATCCTGACCGTAGACCTTGAAGCGCCCGTCCGGATAGACCAGAATAGCCGCCTCCTCGTCGATGCCGATGCCGGGCAGCTCCGGGTGTTCGAGCACCACGGCGATGAGGCGGTTGTGGCGCTTGCGCATGAGGAAGTGCTGGTCGATAACGGCGTTCCTGACAAAGCCGAATCCCCGCTTGGTCTCGACGTTGCCTTTCTGGATGCAGAAAAAATTGCGCGTCGAATCGGTATTGACCAGCTCATTGCCGGTGATCATCACCTCGCTCATCACCGCCGCGCCGGCGCTGGTGCCGCCGATGATACCGCCCCGTTCATAATAGAGGCGCCTGAGGGCCTCTTCAGTGCGGGTGCCGCCGAGCCGGTTCATCAGCCGGTCCTGGTCGCCGCCGGTGAAAAAGACTCCGCCGGCCGCATCGATGAGAGCGGTGATGCTGTCCGAGTTGGCAACCTCCGGTTCGACAATGTGGCGGAGAGCGATCTGCGCCGCGCCGCACTGCCTGAGCTGGCCGGCGGTGAATTGGCCGTAGTCGAGGTCCGAACTCGCCGAGGTGATGATCACGACCGGCTTGCCCTGACAATGGTCGACGAAGGCCTGCATGGCATCCATCGGCTTGTCGCCGCCGCCGATGATCATGAGGTGGCCTTTTCCCCCGGGCTTCTGGCAGAGCATGAGCCCGGCCATTAAAAGAATGATCCCCGCTGCCGCCGTTTTTTTCATCCTTGTCACTCCGCTTCGATCAGATGGCTGAGAATTTCGTATCCCTTGAGCATGTCGGCCGGACGGATATGCTCATCGGTGGAATGGGGCGCATTGGCGCCGATGCCGGTATTGATGATCTTGATGCCGTGCTGGTTGAAGACGTTGGCGTCGCTGCCGCCGTAGTAGACCAGGGGCTGCGGCGCCACGCCGGCGCGCGCAAAGGCGCCATGAAGCCGCTGCACCAGGGGCATCTCCGGGCCGAACTGAAAGCCCTGGAAGGAGAGCATGAAAGAGGGTTCGCAGGAGCCGCCCCAGCGCTCCCCGGCGGCGCTGCACAGGGAGGTCAGCAGCTCGCGCATGGCCGAGATCTCCTCCTCGCTGAAAGAGCGGAACTCGCCGGTCAGGGTCACCTGGTCGGGGACGACATTATCCGCCGTGCCGCCGTGGATGGTGCCGAAATTGGCGACGGAGTGGTCGCTGATCCGGCCGACCGGGAAGCCGCTCATCACATGCGTCGCCATGGTGAGGGCGTTGATCCCCTTCTCCGGGGCGACCGCCGAGTGGGCCGGCTTGCCGGTGATGCGGATCTTGAAATCATAGGCTGTGGGCGTGGAGGCGACATAGCCGCCGGGCACAGCCGTGCAGTCAAAGACGAAACCCTCCCGCGCCTCGAGGCGGGAAAAATCGAGGGCCATGGCGCCGAGCATGCCCAGCTCCTCGCCGACGGTGAAGACGATCTCCAGAGTCCGGTGCCGGAGCCGCCGTTCGATCAGCTCATCGATGAGGGCGAGGATGAGGGTCACGCCGGCGCGGTTGTCCACCCCGAGAATCGTGCTGCCGTCCGAACGCAGCACGCCGTCGGCGAGGGCGGGCTTGACTCCCGCCGTGGGATGCACCGTATCCATATGGGCCAGCAGGAGCAGGGGCGCGCGGTTTTTATCCTCGCCCGGCAGCCGGACTATCAGGTTGCCGGCGCTGCCGTTGAGTTTGCGGCCGGCGTCGTCCTCCTCGGCCTCGAGGCCGAGGGCGGCAAGCCTCTCCTTGATGAAATCGGCGACGGGCCGCTCCTGCAGCGAGACCGCATCGATCCGGACCAGTTCGAGAAATAGCGTGACCAGCTTTTGTTCGTCCATATACCCTCGTATTTTGAAAAAACGGGTACGAACAGCGGGAATTGAAAGGGCCTGGCCTCAGGTCTGCGCTACAAAATAGCGGTCATCGCGGATGCTCTCTTCGATGATCCGGAGCGCGGCCAGGGTGCGCTCCTTGTCCCTGAAATTGAGTTCGGTGATGATGGCATTGAGGACAGTGACGACCGCCCCCAGTGAATTGCTGAACATGATATTGTCGGTCTTGATCGGCAGGCAGTGGGTGGCCCAGGTGCGGGCGGGCGAACTCTTCTTGTCGGTGAAGAGAATGCTGGGAACGGCGCGCTTTTTGGCCAGGGCGATGGCATCGACGGTCTCCCGCGAATAGGGAGAGAAGCTGAAGGCGATCACCAGGTCCCGCGGATTCATAAAGGCGACCTGCTCTTCGTAGCGGAAATAGTCGAGGGAGAGGTGCTGGGCGTTATAGCTGTATTGGCGCAGGAGAAAGGTCATCAGCTGCGCGAGATGGGATGAGAGTTCCAGGCCGATGCAGTAGATCTGATCGGCGGCGATGATGCTGTCGACCGCGGCGGCGAAGATGTGGGTGTCGATGGAGCGGATGGTCTCATGAATATTGGAGATGACGTTCCGGGAGGCGAGTTTGAGCACGTCCGGAGACTTGCCCGTTTCCGCCACGGCCAGGTGATAGCGCGCTGTGGGGGAAAGCTGGGCCTTGAGGCTGCTGGAGAGGGTCTCCTTGAGCTCCTTGTAGCCGCGATAACCAAGGAGCTGGGCGAAGCGGACGATGGTGGCCTCGCTGGCCCCGGCCTTGTGGGCGACCTCGCGGATGGGGAGCAGAGCGACCAGGTCCATGTGCTCCAGGAAAAAATCGGCGACTTTTTTCTGATGCGCAGGCAGGCCGGGCAGGCTTTTGCAGATCCGCTCTTCGATATTTTTCATGTCCGGGGTCATTGCTGCAAGAATTCTTTCAGAATGTTACGACATGAAAATAATCTTTCATTTGAAGATAGAAGAATATCGCCTAAAAGTCAAGGGGATTTTGAAATGGGTATCTTTTTTTAGGGGAGTGGTGCCATTGGGCCGGGTTGGTGGGGTGAGTTCCAGCATAACCTCATCTCATGTGATTATTGGGATTGAACTCTCAGAACTGTGATGCTCGCCGGAGACTGAGATGGTGTTATAAACGCAGTCAAACGATGAAAGCGTTCATATTACTGATGGCGCGTTGGAGGGATTTCTGCATTTTCAATGATTACATTACTTGCACTTATTTACACTTTTTTAATCCGGAAACGTAACTTGGCGGCCAGGTATTTTGCATATGTTCCGATCAGGAATAGTGGTGCATAATCTTTAATCCAGCTTGTTTTGTCATCGGGATTGAAAGGAAACTGCAACAAGTCAGGGGCGATTGCATTGAAGAAATAATTGTGAATAAAGTATTTTTTTCGCTTCCTTCTCGGTATTTGCATCCAGCTTTCAATTATTTCCCGGCAATTAAAAATATTAAGATTAACTATGCCAGCAGCAGAATAGATCATGTTGCCTTGAGACGCCCAACGGCCCAAACGATTTTCGATTGCAAATAAATCATAAATTGCCGGAAACAGTTCTTCCGCTTTAACCGAATCAATATAGTTGCTGGTTTCTCGTTTACAGGCACTCGAAAAATTATGCTGTTTTGCAGTAAAATAACTACTCCTTGCAAAAAATAGAGGAAGAGAATTTCCGAGTAGGCTTTTACCAACCTGGTCAAGAATGCTGCTATTAACAAGAGCGACGCCATTGAAAGTTGATGTATAGGTATAGGCTAAATTGATTGTATAGCGACTGTGATATGTTCCAATTATTTCAGTTATGCTTTGAAAATAAGAATCAGTAGCAATCAAATCGTCAACAAGATGATGCTTGATTTTGTACGTGTCGCAGATGACTTGAGGGATGTAAATATCCCCGCTCGATTGAGTGAATCCTTTATGGAAAAATGTAAAACACTCCAAATTATGCAGATGCCTTTTAAGGAAGGCGAAAACCAGTCTGCTGTCTCGTCCTCCGGTCAGTGGACAGATGAGATGATTATACCTGGCATATTCTTTTATAATATTATCAATTTGGTTTATTTGTTTTTCCAATATTTTATTCTGATCGGAGTTTTTTTTCGAGGATTTATCATAAAAATGAAGAGGTGCATATCTTTTAATATCGCTAGATAATAATTTCAGGTAATGGTTAGGCAATAGTATCCTGACATTTTCATAAAGAGTAATATCATTTGGGAGAGGCTGTAATAAATCCTGGCTCTGGCGTATCTGTACAGCATATTGTGATATTTTATAATTGCATTCGGTACTGACCATTTGATCAGATGAAGAGACACAAATAGTCTTGGCATCTGAATAGTAGACTGGTATCGAGCCGGATGCATCGTTAGCTATAAATAGTTGGCCACCAATTGAGAACAAAATCACAAAGGAACCGGCGAATCTGGATGCGAGAGACAGTGCTGTAGTTAATTCTCCTTTACATTGACTAATTAAGAATGATGGAATCTCTTCCCGATCCAATTCCGCGTGAGAATCTATGCATAGTCCGATTATGTATAGGTAGTTGGTTCTTTCCTCCGCAAAGCTGCAATCGGTTTGATCACTCAGGTTAATATAGAGACCGTGATCAGACAGATATATCTGCTTTGCGAACAACGGATTGTTTCGACTGCTGATCATAAAAGTAAATTGCGCGTTATTGAAGTGAGGGAGTTCCATAGTCATAAATCCTTCAGTACGGTGAAAATTATTTTGTTATTCGCAAATTGCGCACATTCCCACTACCAGACCGGTTTGTCAAACGGCGTTTGAAAATACCCCTGAGTGAGGATATTAGAAAATCTACCGCTCTCTAAAAGTAATTGGTGTCTATTCTAGCCATGCTATTGAAATTTGCCATAAATCTGGTGGGGACGGTGTGAATAAATGCATTCTGACATGATGCAAGAGAGATTACTCTGGTTCCCAAAGGGCGAAACGTTGAATGGCGGTAGCGATGCAAGATTCGCTAAAATCTATAGCCGATACCAATGCTGCCGTCAAAGGTCAAATATTGTCCGCTCTCTTCTAAAAAAAATAGTCCACCGCCGGACTCGTGAATGGTATCCAGACCTATCCGCAAATGTAGCAGGCAGCGGTTGCTTAAAGAATGGGTTGTGCCGATGCCGATCTGCATGTAGGCTCTGCTGGAGCGGTCACGCAAGCGGGAGAATTGAAAGAATCCAGAGGTTGGATAATAGTCGTCATTTCGCTCCAGATCCAGGTGTCGGAAGGTGCGCCCGTAGAGAACCTCAAGATAGGGAGAATCAATGCGACGGAAAAGGTTCGCCCGGATGCCCAAGGCCGGGGTATAGTAATAGCAGGAATTGGCCATTCGAAGTGACGGAAAACCGCTGGGAGGTGCTGAGGTTGAAGTTTTCCCTGCGTTTACAGCATAAAAGGTATTGTTAAAATCATAACGGGGCAAGACAAACTGATTGGCCAACTGTATCGAAAAGCGCTCAGAAATACGCCAGCACACGTTGAGCTTGAAAAAATAACTGCCTTGGTATTCCGTTGAATAGTAGGTCCGCAGCTGTCTGCCATCGTCAGCGGCGGGATAGGCATACCCACCATTAAATTCATTAAAAGTTCCTCCCGGATTCGCAAGAAATCCCGCACCGCCGAACAGCTCGACAGAAACTGGAGAAACTTGCCCAGTAGATATAGAAATAATTCCAATCAGGAGATCAATCAAGATGATTAATTTTATCCTATTCATCTAACCGCTCCTTCATTTCATTATCGCTTTGGCTGAGAACGGAGCACCGGTAAACGTATTTAGTTGTCTTTAGATATCAATTAGGGGCAATTATTGTATTCTACAACCCAGTAAGACATGTCTATCGAAGAGACTTTATCGTTAATAGTAACTGATAATCCATTATCCCACCAGTATTCATCGATCCAATTATCATCATAACACTCTCGAATGCATCCGCTTCCAGCGGCATTGAAAGTATGGCTCGGGCCGCTTCGCTGGGCATCCCGCCAAACTTTAAAGTTGTCAGGAACCATTGTGTAAAGAGTACCTTCATTGTGGTAACTCCATTGGTGGGATGAGAGACAGTCGTTTAAAGTTCCGGAATAATTATACCAACAGCATGATTGACTTTGAGCCAAATTGTAAATTATTTTATGATAATATCCCGTGGTAGAAGTTTCTTGGGAGAATAAAAAAGAATCACCGCTGTAATCAGCATCTTCAAAGACTTGGGCCAATGACCAGCAAATATTGTAGCTGAATGATTTGGCTAATGAATGGATTTCTGTTGATGCAATCGATTCAGAGAGAATTCTGTTATTTTTATAGTCGAAATTGACTATCCGGCTTTCAACTATTCCCTCTTCTGTCGTTACATCTTGAGTTAAGGGATCAAAAAATGAGACTAAAAACGATTTCTCCGGTTCTATAAGTAACAGCCTAATACCACTGCACATCAGTTCTTGTGCTCTTTTCAAGGCAGCTTCATCGACAACTGCAGGTATTGAATCCGGAACAGCAAGGGTTCTGTCGGTGTAATTTATTGCGTTTGCTATAGTATCAGGAAGGCTGTGGGGGGCATTGGGTTCTCGTTGGCAGGAAATTAATGCAATGAATAAATATATAACCGCGATGGATCTGATCGTAACTTTTACTGTGCTCATACAATTCTCCTTGATCTTAGAGCTGAAGACTAACTGAAGATGTTGATTAGTACATAAATTCTCTTTTTAAAAAAAGCAGAGCATCTCCTGTTTCAGATATAAGGAACATCATTTCTTCTTATGCAAGAATAACAATGTGCTAATTGGCATTGGTCTGCCGTTTGTTGCCTGTTTACTGCTTTTAACTATTATATGTAAAAAATGGCTTTTTTGCAAGAAGTACTTGTTGAGCGATCATCTGATAAAATACACGAAAAGGTCAGAGCAGCAGCTTGATGACGCTGCGGGCCTTTTCGGGGATCATGAAACGCTGGTTGGCGAGAAAACGATTGAGGGCCGCTTCGACCCAGGGCTTGCTGCAGATGAACCGGGGGATGGTGATGAAATCGGCTCCAAGATGATAGCCGTGCACCTCGATGCGCACCGGCAGCGATTCACCCGCCATGACCACCCGGGCGACGATCGATTTGGCTTTTTTGTCGATTTCGATCTCCTCGACCGAACCGATGCCCTCGAGGTAGGGATTGATGAAGGATTTGATGGCTGCTGTTTTAAGCCCCGTGAACATTGTGACGCTCCTCCTTTTATTGGTATGTGGCTAGCAACGTGTAGGCGAACCACAATATGGGCGCCTGGCCATGCAGATCCCCGGCGCTGCGCGGCCGGGTGAGGTAGTGATTGATATCGGCGCTCTTGCCGGTGCCGACGCAGACCTCGGAGATTTTGCCGTCATCGCCGATATAGGTGACGAGAGCCTGCCAGGCCTTCCGGTAAACCGGTGTGTAGAGGGATTTGTCCAGCAGCCCCTTTTTCACCCCGACCGTGACGGCATAGCCGAACATCGCCGTGGCCGAGCTCTCCTTCCAGGAGGCGGAATGGTCGACCAGCTGCCGCCACATCCCGTCCTCGGCCTGATGGAGGCGCAGGGCTTCCATCATCCTGCGATAGCCCGCCAGGATGGCGGGATAGTGGGGATTCCCTGGTGGCAGCTCGGAGAGCAGCTCAGCCATCCCCGCGGCGGTCCAGCCGTTGCCCCGGCCCCAGAAAAAGGGAGCGCCCTCCCCGTGGTAAAAGAGTCCGTTAGGCTGCTGCAGCTTTTCCAGATAGGCGTCGATCTCAAGGGCGGCCCTTTCCAGATAGACCGGATCTCCGGTGGCGCGCCAGGCCTGGACCTGCAGGGCGCCGATCATCCAGATGTCGTCGATCCAGAAGCGGGTCTGGTGGGTGAGGCCATCCGCGCGGGGCGCTGCCCACTGGGCGTCGGCCAACTCGATCCCCTGCTTTAGAAACTGTTCATCTTTAATATATTTGTACAGTTCGAGCGGCAGGATGCCGTAGACGTTGGCATCGACATGATCGGCCAGATCGGTGAGCGTATCGGTGTTAGCCCTGGAATAGCGGTTGGACAGGCGGGCGAGCAGCTCCTTATCCTCCAGCAGGCCGGCCAGGCGTATGGCGCCGAAGCCGGCGCAGGCCTCGGCGTAGTGGATCCCCCGCCAGTGTGAGGCGCGATAGAGCATGAATTCGGGCCGCTGCAGCAGCTCTCCAGCGACCAGCCGGCCGATCCTTTCAGGGCTCTCGTCGCCGCTGGCGAAAATATCCCGGCCCATTCGGGCGCTCCCGGCGCAGCCCGAGAGCATGATGGTAAGCAGAAAGAAGAGCGGGATAGCCCGGCAGGCGAACCTTTTTTTCATCTTGACCGCCTTTCCTGAATGGATCATTCCACAGCTGGCGCCCCGGTTCGCCCCATGGCCGCGGCCTTGGCGCGGATGGCGGGAATGGCCTCCTCCATGATCTCGCGCACATCCTCATAGCGGAAGGTGCGCCCTTCAAAGCTGCGCGTCTGCAAGGCATGGAGGAAGCGGGCTTTAAATTCGGCCAGGTTGAAGCCGTAGATGTGGTAGCTGTCCGCCTGGTGCACGTAGCGGCCCGGCACGACCTGCTTGCCGGCAAGTTCCGCGATGCGGGCGGCGATTTTCAGCTGCAGCTGCGCCAGAGCGAACATGTTCATAAAGGCGGCCTTGTAGGCGTCGTTGGAGCGGAAGCGCACATTCATGTTCAGACGCCAGCGCTCTCCTTCGCCGGGCAGGAGGCGGCACCAGAGGCTCTGCAGGCAGGGGGGATCGTAGCAAAAATTGTCCTCCCAGACCTTCCAGGTGACCGCCTGCTGCCGCCGTGACCAGGGGGTTTGCGCCAGCTTTTGCGCGATGAGTTCGATCTGATCAAAGCTCCGGGCCATCACCGGGTCCTGATAGTTGAAGAGGCGCTGGTGGTAGGTGTACTCCCAGCGGGTATCCTCGGGGCCGGCGGAGGCGTCGCGGATGCAGTGGTCCTTGATGCCCTCGAGCACCTCCAGAACATATTCCTGCAGGTCCTCGAGGCCGCCGGGAAAGTCCTTGTGGATCATCGGCTCGGCCAGGGGATTATGGATGACGACGGTCATCGAGCAGTCCTTGCTCGGGGGATCGTCGGGCTTGTCATATTCGGTCTTGATCTCGCAGCCCTTTTCATGGAGGCTGATCAGGGATTTTTCCCAGGCTTCGGCAAGCCCCTCGCCCTCAACAAACAGGACAGGAATATCTCCGAGCATGTCGTTCTCCTTGTTTTTTTAACCTCTCCCTCCGGCCGGCCCGCCCTCAATATAGAAATCCTTTGCTGACAAAGCAAGCAACTTTCGCCGGCCTCGCCGGAATTTGTGCTTGCTTATGGTCTCTCCGATTGCTAATTTGCCCCTGAATCGTACGGGAAAAGAGGATGCCGATCGATGAAACTCGCCTATAAAAAAACGGGCAGCGGCAGGCCGTTGATCATCCTGCACGGACTCTTCGGGATGGCGGACAACTGGCTGACCATCGCCGGGCGGATCGCCCGCAATCACACAGTCTATCTGCTGGATCAGCGCAATCACGGTCAGTCGCCGCATTCCCCGGAATTCAGCTACCGGATCCTGGCGGAGGATCTGCAGGACTTTATCCGCGAGCATGATCTTGGAGATGTCCGCCTCATCGGCCACTCCATGGGCGGCAAGGCGGCGATGTGCCATGCCCTCCATTACCCGGAGCGGGTCGAAAAACTGGTGATCGTGGACATTGCCCCCAAGGCCTATCACCATCCCTTCTTCGAACGGGTGCTCGATTTCATACTGGCTCTGGACCTGAGCCGGTTCACGACGCGCGCCGCGATCGAGGAGGTTTTTGCGGAGGTTGTCCCCAATCCGGCGGTGCGGCTTTTCATTCTCAAGAACCTCCAGCGCACCGAGGAGGGCTTTCGCTGGCGGATCAATGTGCAGAGCCTGCGCGACAATCTCGGGACGATCTTTGCGGCGATCGCATCGGAGCGCCGGTTTGAAAAACCAACCCTCTTTGTCCGCGGCGGCCGATCCGACTATGTCCTGGACGAGGATGAGGCGGCTATCCGCGCCCTGTTCCCGGCGGCGGAGCTGGTCACTATCCCGGAGGGATCGCACTGGCTGCACGCCGATGCCGAGGAGGCCCTCTGCCGTCATTTGCGCGACTATTTGCAGTGTTAAAATATTATCCGGAGGAGGGCAGACGATGTCGAGAAAAGGAAAATGGTTCATTCTCGCCAGCCTTGCACTGGCGTTGGCCTGTGCGCAGGCCGGGCGGGCGCACAAAGAGGAGTATCGCACCATGATCGATCAGGGCGAATTCACCCGCGCCGGTCTCGCGATCGCGGAGCTGCTCAAACAGCCGGGCCTCTCCCCGGCGGAACGTGCCGGGCTCGAATTCGAGATCGAGCGCATGGGGCGCATCCGCAAGGATTTCACCAAGAGCGAAGCCGATGTGCTGGACTTTATCCGGATCTACTATCCGGATGCCGACAGCGCCCGGCTGGCGGCATGGGAAGCGGAGAAATCTCTTGAGATGATGCGTATCGACGGCGAGAAGCGCTATTTTAAAAACAGTGCCCGCAATCTTTTCCGCATCAACGCGGCGTGCCGCGAACTCTGGCGGGCGGCCCATCCCCTCGATGCCGGAGCGGCCGGAGGCCCGGGCAGCCGGGCGCTCGATGAGAACATTGCGCGCATCCTTGCCAGCGCTACCCCCGCGCAGCCTTTCGTCGCGCCGGTGCGCATGCGCATCGAGCATACCCTGACGGTGAATGCGGACGCAGTCCCGGCCGGCGAGACCATCCGCTGCTGGATCCCCTTCCCGCGCGAGATCCCCGGCCGCCAGACCGCTATCCGCCTGATCAGCACGGCGCCGGAAAACCATTTTCTCGCCGATACCTCCCGGCTGCAGCGGACGATCTATCTCGAGCAGCCCGCCATCGCCGGAGTCCCGGCGCGCTTCCATGTCGCCTACGAGTACACCAGCCACGGCTCGTTCACCCGCATCGATCCGGAGGTGGTGAAGCCCGCGGCGCCGGACGGCCCGCTGCAGCCCTGGCTGCGCGAAGAGCCGCCCCACATCGTTTTCACGCCGGAACTGCGCGCCCTGGCGGCCGAGGTGGCGGGCGGCGAGACCAATCCCTACCGCGTCGCGCAAAAGCTCTACGCCTGGGTGGAGGAGAATATCCCCTGGGCCTCGGCGCGGGAGTACTCCACCATCCGCAATCTGCCCATGTACGCCTGGGAGAACCGCCATGGCGACTGCGGCATCCAGCACCTCACCTTTATCACCCTCTGCCGCATCAGCGGCATTCCGGCGCGCTGGCAGTCCGGCTGGGAATTCAAGCCCCCCACCGACAGCATGCACGACTGGAGCATGATCTGGTTCGCCCCCTATGGCTGGGTGCCGGCCGATGTCACCTACGGCCGGCGCGATGCCGAAGACCCGGTCCAGCACTGGTTCTATCTCAGCGGCATGGACAGCTACCGGCTGATCTTCAACGACGACGTCAGCCGGCCCTTCGATCCGCCCAAGGAACATTTCCGTTCCGAGACCCTCGATTCGCAGCGCGGCGAGTTGGAGTGGCGCGGCGGCAACCTCTATTTCGATCAATGGGATTGGGAGTTAAAGTGGGAGGTGCTTCCGTAGCGCAGCTTTGACGCAAAAGAGGTCCCGGCTGCCGGGACCTCCCTGTTACAGCGTCTCTTCCTGCTCGAAAAAGGCCTCTTTGTCCGGAAAACGCAGGTGTTCAGGGGCGTTTTCGCGCTCAAAGGTGAAGTAGCGCGTCTTTCCCCGGGTGCAGATCTCGCCGGCCGGATTGAGCAGTTCGCTCTCCACGAAGACGAAGCGGCGCTTCTGTTCGAGAATGCGGCAGCGGATGGTCAGCGGGCCATCCAGGATCGAGACCGGCTTGAGGAAAGCCAGCTCCATCTGTGCGGTCACACCCGCCTTTTCCAGGGCGACCAGGATGATCCAGCCGCCAATCTCATCGAGAAGGGTGGTCTGGATGCCGCCGTGGAGGATGTTGCCCCAGCCCTGATACTCCGGTTTCGGCTGCCAGATGGCGACCAGATCGCCGCCATCCAGCCAGAACTCCATCTGCAGGCCGATGGGATTGGTCGGGCAGCAGCCGAAGCAGTGGTAGCCGGGTGAGGTCGAGAAGGGATTGCGAATCTTGCGCATGGGGGCTCCTGTTTTCATAAAGTAACAAGTTTGCAGCTCCAAAGCAATCTTTTTTGGCCGGAGTGCCCCGATCTTCCGCTCCCTCCGGATGAGGCTGCCCGATCTGGTGTCCAACCTCGCCGTGCTGTAAAAGCATCCAGCCGGAAAGAAAGGAGAACCCATGGCTGAACCCCTGGTTGCGAATCCTCTGCAGCCCAATCGCCTGATGTCGCTGGATTTCTTCCGCGGCTTGACCATGTTTCTTTTAATCGGGGAATCCACCCGGCTTTACGAGATCCTGCGCGGGGCTGCTTTCAACGGCACCTTTCTCGGCTTTATCGGCTGGCAGCTTGAGCATCACGACTGGAACGGCCTCCATTTCTGGGACCTGGTGCAGCCCTTTTTTATGTTCATCGTCGGCGTGGCGATACCTTTTTCGGTCGCCAAGCGCCGGACCGCCGGCGCGGGCTGGCCGCAGTTGTACCGTCACGCCCTGCGGCGCTCGCTACTGCTGCTGATTCTCGGCATCGGCCTCTACTGCATCAGCGCCGGCCGCCTGAACTTTGAGCTGTGGAATGTCCTGGCGCAGCTCTCCTTCACCTATCTGGTGGCCTTTCTGCTGATGCGCTACCCCGCTGCGGTTCAGATCGGTGCCAGCCTGGGCTTGATCCTTCTGAGCGAAGCCCTCTATCGACTGTGGGCGGTGCCGGGATTCGACCAGCCCTTTGTGCCGGACCGCAATTTCGGCTCCTGGGTCGACATGCTGCTGATGGGCAAGCTCTCGCATGGGCACTGGGTGGCCTTCAACGCCGTGCCGACCTCGGCCCATACCATCTGGGGCGTGGTCGCCGGGCAGTGGCTGGCCAGCCGGGCGGGACAAAACAAAAAGGTCCTGGTTCTTCTGGGATTGGGCATCGCGGCGGTGATCGCCGGTGTGGCGCTTGATCCTGTGACCCCCATCATCAAGCGTATCTGCACCAGCTCCTTTGTCATCGTCAGCGGCGGCTGGTGTTTGATCACGCTCGGCCTCAGCTATTATGCGGTCGACCTCCGGGGATGGCGGCGCGTACCCCGTTTCTTCACCTATGTCGGGATGAACTCCCTGTTTATCTATCTCTTTTGCCACACCGGCGCGGCCGACTGGATCACCGGCATCTTCAAGCCCTTCACACACTTTCTCTTCGCCTGGAGCGGGCCCGAGGGTGCCGCAGCCTTCACCGCCCTCTTCGTCTGGCTGGCCCTGTGGGGGATCTGCTACTGGCTCTACCGCAACCGGATTTTTATCAAGATCTGACAGATGAACTTGCCGAAAAAAAAGAGCTCTGGATTGCAGAGCTCTTTTTTTATTGACGGTTAATCATCTCTATTACAAGAGAGATCATATTTCACGAACTCTCTTTCGTTCTGCCTTCCCGACTATTTACTACCCACAAACTCCACAATCGCCGGGTTGACCACCTCGGGTTTTTCAAACTGAACAAAATGGCCGCACTCGGGGACCATGATCAGCTTGTTCTTCGGAATCTGGCCGGCGCCGATCTGCGCGATCGATTCGGTGCTGCCGCCGTGCAGGGCTGAGTTGGGGATGAGGTTGTCGTTTTGGCCGAAGAAGATCAGGGTTTCATATCTGATCCTGGCCAGCTTGTCGACGCGCTCCGGATAGAGCAGGGAGGTGACCATGGCGATCTGGCCGCCCATGGAGTGGCCGACGAAAACCGCTTTTTGAACCTTGAGCTCGCTGAGCAGCTCGGTCAGGACCTGCGCGTAGAAGGGCAGGGTATAAGGGTAAAAGCCCTTATCCGATTTGCCATAGCCGGGCAGATCGACGGCGATGACGCGATAGTGTTTGGCGAGCTCGGGGATATTGCGGCCCCAGCCTTTGGCAGAGGAGCCAAGGCCGTGGATCAGCACCAGCACCCTGTCGGAGCGGCCCTCATCGATGCAGGCGACCTGGATGTTGCGCACCTGCACCTTTTTGGTCGCAAAGCCATAGTCGAAATCATCGAACTCCCTGCTCCCGAGGTGGTAATAGCGGGAGGTTGCGCAGCCTGAAAGAATCATGGCAGTCACCGTTAATAAGAGGACAAGATGTTTTATTTTCATTTCACGCTCCTAGAACATGATCCATTTCAGCGTGGCGAAGACGGTCCAGGGGTTCTGTGGACGTCCATTCGCGCTGCCGTACATTTCCGGTGAATCGAAGAAATCACCCGGCTTCATATAGGCCGCGTGCAGCTCCAGGTCCATAAAAACACTGGGCGTATAGCAGAGGTTGAGATTGGCCTCGGCGCCGGTAATATTGCCGCCCTGGCTGGGCGCGAACCGGCACACCCGTCGGATGGATGCAAGAAGATTTCAGCGTCATTCTTTTTCGAAAACTGCTTGTATATCGGCCTGCATTTGGTTAATTTTTCTGATATGTATGCGGCAAAGAAACTGCAAGTTCTCGATACCGGAAAGGAGTCAATAATGATCCAGGAGATCAAAGCCCGCAACCTCAATACCGAGAAAATTATCGCGGAAAAGACGGCGGAAATCCAGGCGGCCGTCGGCAAGGGGATGGCCATCAACGCCCTCTCCGGCGGAGTCGATTCATCGGTTGTGACCATGCTCGGCCATATGGCGCTGGGCAAGCAGCTGCGCACGGTCATTATCGATAACGGCATCATGCGCGAAGGGGAGCCGGAACAGGTCGCCGCCTGGTTTAAAAAACTGGGCGTCAAGGTCGAGATCATCGACGCCCGCAAGGAGTTCTTTGCAGCCCTCAAGGGGCTCACCGATCCCGAGGAGAAGCGCGAAGCCATCACCCAGACTTTTTACAAAAAGGTCTTCGGCCGCATCGTCCGGGAGAGCCGGGATGCGCGCACCGCCCGGCCGACACGGCTGCCCTGGGCCCTGCTGGAAGGGCTGGCTGCGGAGATTCTCAAAAAGGTGCCCGGGGTTGTCAGCGTCACCTACAACATCGCCACCAAGCCGCCCTCGACTATCGAAGCCGTCTGAGTGCCAATATCCACCGCTGCCCTTGCAGCGGGATGAAACCGGCAGGAACAATTTGCTTGCAGTTTTGCGTTATAATGTACAACACTGGGCACGGTCTCCGCAGGGAGGCCGGCCGGAATTCCCTGATGCACTAACACAAGGAGCTACCCATGAGCATCGCCAAAGTGACCGAGATCATCTCCGCTTCTCCCAAAAGTTTTCAGGATGCCATCGAAAGCGGCATCGAGCGGGCCAATAAAACGCTCGAGAACGTCAGCGGCGCCTGGATCAGCGACCAGAAGGTCGATATAAAAAATGGCAAGATCGTTCAGTATCGCGTCACCATGCGCATCACCTTCATCCTCAAGGATTAAATTTCACCATTTCCCGCGCAGGCGCAGCCTTTCAGGATGTGCCTGCAGCGGGCTCATGCGGGCGGTCGCGGTTTGGCCGCCCTTTTTTTGAAAGGATGCTCCAATGCGTTCTCCGGTCTTGTTGATGCTCCTCATGTGCAGTGCTTTGTGGGCGCAGCAAGTGCAGGTGGAGGTCCAGGTCCCTCTGGATTCCGCTGGTGTTCTGGTGGAGATCTCGCCCGAGCTGCAGACACGAACCCAGCTCTTTCCCGAGGTGGAGGATTTTCTCTCCGCCCGCCTCTTCCAGGGCGGCGACTCCTCCTTTGTTCTGGAGATCGCCTACCGCGAGGAGGGGCGCCTGGCCAGAAGGAGAAGCCTGATGACCGCGGCCCAAGTCCGTACTTTCCGGCAGGAACTGACACATGCTCTTCAATCGCCGGCCCGCACGCAGCGCATGGACCAGGAGGGCCGGCCCGGCCTGATCGTCCGCCAGACATTGATGGGCCTCGGCCTTTACGGCTGGACGGTGCCCCGCATGATGGAGATCGACGGTACGCGCGGAACCATCGCCGCCTACATGCTCACCAGCGCCGCCAGTTTTGCCCTCCCCTACTACCTGACGCGAAACCGCCCGGTCACCACGACCCAGACCATGATGACCACCTATGGTTCGACGCGGGGTCTGCTCTACGGCCTCTTTGTCAGGAACATGGTGGCACCGGACGCCTATTCGGATGCGGCCGAATGGGGGCCGCCGCTGCTGGGGAGCCTCATCGGTTCGGTGGCCGCTTTCCGGCTGGCTGAAAAGAGCGGCCTGACACTGGGCAGTGCGGAACTGATCGGAGTGATGGGTGATTTCGGCTCAGGTTTCGGACTGGGCACAACTCATCTCGCGGAGTTGTGGAACGGGGATGACCGCGAACGGGCGGCTCATTCGCTCATGCTCGGGATGACGGGAGCGGGACTGGCCGGAGGCTACCTGCTTTCACAGCGTGAACACTATACCCGCGGCGACGCCTATGTGCTGAGGATGGAGGGTATTCTTGGTGCGCAGATCATGATGCCCATCGCCGCAGCCATCGCTGACAAGAAAGAAAAGTCCTATACGGTTGGCGCCATGACCGGCGGGGTCCTGGGTGTCGGGATCGGCAACTGGCTGCTGAAGGACGAGGATTTTGATTTCAACGAAGGGGCGCTGATCTCCTGCGGCCAGATCGCCGGCGGATTACTGGCGGGGGGTCTGACCTATCTGATCGATACCAACGAAAATTTTGACGGCCTGGTCTACCATTCGGCCATCGCTCTGGGCAGCCTCGCCGGCCACGCTTTTCTCTACCATACGTTCAAGCTGAGACGGTGAGGCGGCGCGCCAGCGCTGACGATCCGGCCCATGCGTGTGTTATAGTTTCCGCGTCGGCTCCCCGGGAAGGCGGCTGCACGCCGGCAGGGAGCCATGCGCCTGTGACACTTTTCCGGCCTCAACCACCCTTCCTGCCCGTTTTTTTCCGGGCCACTCCCCCCACAATCCGCTGTTTCTGCCGCTCTTTGGCTGCTCCGTTCTTTTCGACGAAGAGCCTCTCGCCGGTGAAGGGATTTTTCTCCGTATAATACATGACGCTGGCCCAGGTGGATGGCGTCGGCGTAAAGATCTGCACCTGCTCGGGGGTGATCCGCAGCTCGCTGCTGACAAAGCGCTGCATCGCCTGCATGTCGAGGTCGGTGCAGCCGGGATAGGCCGCGATCAGGTAATAGGTCAGGAACTGGTTTTTGCCCGCCTCGGCCGAGAGCCGGTCGAAGCGCCGTTTGAACTCCAGCAGCGAGGCGGCCGCCGGTTTGTTCATCAGGTTGAGCACGTGCGGTTCGGTATGCTCCGGGGCCACCTTGAGCTGTCCGGAGACATGGTGAGCCGTCAACTCCCGCAGATAGGCTTCACCTCCGGTCCGGTCTTCCAAAATCAGATCATAGCGCAGTCCCGAAGCGACAAAGACCTTTTTAACGCCCGGCAGCCGGCGCAATTTTTTGAGCAGTTCGGTCTGGCGCCGGTGATCGGGCCTGAGGGTGGAGCAGACCTGTGCGCCGATGCAGGCTTTGAACTGGCAACTCCCCCTGCTTTTTTTGCGGCCGCATTCGAAACCATACATATTGGCCGTCGGCCCGCCGGCATCGCTGATGATGCCGCGGAAGGCGGGGTGGCGGGTCAGTTCCTCCGCCTCCCTGAGGATTGAGGCTTCGCTGCGGGAGAGGACGGTTCGCCCCTGGTGGACGGCGATGGCGCAAAAATGGCATTCGCCGTAACAGCCGCGGTGGGTGTTGATGGAAAAGCGGATCGTATCGAGAGCGCGCACCGCTCCGAACTGCTGATGCCAGGGATGCTGTTCGCGCTCAAAGGGGAGTTCAGCGGCCTGGTCCAGTTCGGCTTCGCTGAGGTGGAGGGCTGGCGGATTCTGCACCAGCCAGCGGTCGCCGTGCTGCTGATTGAGGCCGCGGGCCGTCACGGGATCGTTGTTGTCGTAAAATAGACGGAACATCCCGGTAAAGGCCTCCTGGTCGGCGGCGACGGTCTCAAAGTCCGGCAGGGTGAGATAGTCCGGACGGGGCGCATGGGCGATATAGCAGAGCCCGCGGATTTCCCGGAAATCACCGCCCTGGGCCAGTGCCTGCGCGAGCTCCAGGACGGCCCGTTCGCCCATGCCGTAGATGAGGGCGTCGGCCTTGGCGTCGAAGAGGATGGAACGGCGGATGGAATCGGACCAATAGTCAAAGTGGGCAATGCGGCGCAGGCTGGCTTCGATGCCGCCGAGGACGATCGGCCGGGTGGCTTTGAACGAGCGCCGGATCAGGTTGGTATAAACGATCACGGCCCGGTCGGGGCGGCGGTTGTTGAGCCCGCCCGGGGAAAAATCGTCGCCCTTCCGCCGCTTCTTGAGGGCGGTATAGTTGGCGACCATCGAATCGACACAGCCTCCGCTGACGCCCCAGAAGAGCCCGGGCTCGCCGAGGCGGGTGATCTCCTCCGGGTTCTCGACCGATGGCTGGGCGATGATGCCGACGCGGAAGCCGTGATGGTGGAGCCATTTGCCGATCTGCGCGGCGCCGTTGAAGGGGCTGTCGATGTAACTGTCACCGGTGACGAGGATAACGTCGCACGCCTCCCAGCCCAGCTCGTTCATCTCCTGCCGTGTTGCGGGTAAAAACATGGTTTCCTCTCCTGGCTGCCGTCCAATATAGTGAAATCGGCGACAGAATGCATGCAAAATTATCGCTTTACCTGCCGCCATTTTCGCTGAGATTATTTTTGCATTGAACACAATTAATTGCTATATTTCCCGAAACGTGAAGAGAACTTCGCCGGGCCCCGCGGGGGCGATCCAGGAGATCAGGTGACAAAACCATAGCAAGCCCCTAATCAACGAGAGAGGAGCAGATCATGTCAGTTATTGCGGGTCTGGATTGGGTCATCATTTTCGCCTACTTTGTTATTATTCTCGGTCTGGCCTGGTGGGTGATCCGGCGCCAGAAGCAGACAACGGACGGCTATTTTCTCGCCGGGCGCTCGCTGGGATGGTTCATCGTCGGCGCCTCGATTTTCGCCTCCAACATCGGCTCCGAGCATCTGGTCGGCCTGGCCGGCTCCGGCGCCACCGACGGTGTGGCTATGGCCCATTATGAGCTGCACGCCTGGTGTCTGCTGGTGCTGGGGTGGGTGATGGTGCCCTTTTATATGCGCTCCAAGGTCTACACCATGCCCGAGTTTCTCGAGCGGCGCTTCTCGCCGTCGGCCCGGACCTTCCTCTCGGTCGTCTCCCTGGTCGCCTATGTACTGACCAAGATTGCGGTCGGCATCTTCGCCGGCGGTGTGGTCTTTAGCGTGCTCCTGCCTGAGTTGAACTGGTTCGGCCTCGACAGCTTCTGGATCGGATCGGTGCTGGTCATCCTGATCACCGGGCTCTATACCATCCTGGGCGGCATGAAAGCCGTCGCCTATACCGAAGCCCTGCAGACGGTTGTCCTCGTCATCGGCTCGGCCCTGGTGACCTACTTCGGTCTCAAGGCCCTCGGCGGCTGGGGAGAGCTTCGCGCCATCGCCGGTTCCGAGATGTTCAACCTCTGGAAGCCCCTGGTGCCGCACGGCGTGCAGGGGACCTGGGCGCCGGTGATGGAGACGGGCCGCATGGCCTGGTATTTCAACAACAACTATCCCTGGATCGGCATGCTCTTTTGCGCCCCGATCGTCGGCCTCTGGTACTGGTGCACCGACCAGTACATTGTCCAGCGCACACTGAGCGCCAGCAGCGAGACCGAAGCCCGTCGCGGTTCGATCGCGGCCGCCTTTTTCAAGCTCCTCCCGGTCTTCATCTTCATCATCCCCGGCATCATTGCCTTCGCCCTGGCCAAGAGCGGCCAGAACGCCACCCTGCAGGCGGCGATGATGGATGCCAATGGCAACCTCATCCGCGACAACGCCCAGAGCGCCTTCCCGCTTCTGGTCGCCAATATCCTTCCCGTCGGCGTGCGCGGCATGGTGGTGGCGGGACTCCTGGCCGCCCTGATGAGCTCCCTGGCGGGGGCTTTCAATGCCAGCTCGACCCTCTTCACCATGGATTTCTACTCCCGGCTGCGGCCCAACGTCAGCCAGGAGCGGCTGGTCTGGATCGGCCGCGTCGCCACCGGCGTCATGGTGCTCATCGGCCTGCTCTGGATCCCGGTCATTCGCGGCGGCCGGGGCCTCTATGATTACCTCCAGGGGGTGCAGGGCTATCTCGCTCCGCCCATCTTTGTCGTCTTTTTCCTCGGCGTCTTTAACAAGCGCATGAACGCCAAAGGGGCAATGGCCGCGCTCATCACCGGTTTCAGCCTCGGCATCATCCGCCTCGCGGTCGATACGCCGCCCAAACTGATCCAGGGCTTCAGCTATGCCACCGGCTCCTTCCTCTGGGTTTTCAACAATATCTTTTTCCAGTACTACAGCATCCTGATCGCGGTGATCTGCGCCGCTGTGATGCTGATCGTGAGTTATCGCACCTCCGAGCCCGATTACGCTCGCATCAGCGGCCTGACTTACGGTACAGTCACCGAGGCGCACCGCAAGGCGACCCGCGCCAGCTGGGGCCGGGGCGACCTTATGGCTTCGATCCTGGTCATCTGCCTGATCCTGGCCGCCTACCTCTACTTCGTCGGCTGAGAGCGGAGAAAAACCATGCCTGAAAGAGAGGCCTGCGTCATCGGACTGGATTACGGCACCGATTCGGTCCGCGCCCTGATCGTACGCGCCGCCGACGGGGCCGAGATCGCAACGGATGTTTTTTATTATCCGCGCTGGAAGCAGGGCCTCTACTGCGATGCGGCCGCGAACCGCTTCCGTCAGCATCCCCTCGATTATGTCGAGGGGCTCGAGGCGGTCATCCGGGGGGCCCTGGACAGGGCCCCGGCCGGCACCGCGGCGCGCGTGCGGGGCATCTCGGTCGATACCACCGGCTCAACCCCCTGCGCCATCGACCGGCAGGGGAGCCCCCTGGCCCTGAAGCCCGAATTCGCCAACAATCCCAACGCGATGTTCGTGCTCTGGAAGGACCATACCGCCATCCGCGAGGCCGGGGAGATCAACACCCTCGCCAAAAGCTGGGGGGGCATCGACTATACCCGCTACGAGGGCGGGGTCTACTCCTCCGAATGGTTCTGGTCCAAAATTCTCCATGTGCTGCGCGAGGATGAGGAGGTGCGCGAGGCGGCTTTTTCGTGGGCCGAGCAGTGCGACTGGATTCCGGCGCTTTTGACCGGCATGAGCGATCCCCGCACCTGGAAGCGCAGCCGCTGCGCCGCGGGCCACAAGGCGATGTGGCATGAATCGTGGGGGGGACTGCCCGCCGAGGAGTTCCTGGTCCGTCTCGACCCCCTGCTGACCGGCTTGCGGGCCCGGCTCTATCGCGACACCTTCACCGGCGACCGGGCCGCCGGCGTGCTCTCGCCCGCATGGGCGCAGCGGCTCGGACTGGCCGACGGTGTCGTCGTCGGGGTCGGCGCCTTCGACGCCCACTTCGGGGCCGTCGGGGCCGGTATCCAGCCCCACATGCTCGTCAAGGTGATGGGGACCTCGACCTGCGACATGATCACCACCCCCCTGACCGGGGGCGAGGAGCATCTTGTGGCCGGCATTTGCGGTCAGGTGGACGGCTCGATCCTTCCCGGCCAGCTCGGCCTCGAGGCCGGACAGTCCGGTTTCGGCGATATCTACGCCTGGTTCAAGGAACTGCTCCTGTGGCCGATGGAGCACCTCGGGGAAACCCTTGTACCGGGCGAAGCGGCGGAGCGGCAGCGGCGGATCGAGGAGGCGGCCGAGGCGCTTATCCCCGCGCTCTCGGAAGCGGCTGCGGCTCTGCCCATTGAAGAGTCGGGGGTTCTTGCCGTGGACTGGATGAACGGCCGGCGCACCCCGGATGCCAATCAGGCCCTCAAGGGGGCCATCGCCGGCCTCAACCTCGGCTCGGATGCGCCCCGCGTCTTCCGCGCCCTCGTCGAGGCTACGGCCTTCGGCGCCAGGGCCATCGTCGACCGCTTCATCGCCGAAGGGGTCGACATCAGAGGCGTCATCGGCATCGGGGGAGTGGCGAAGAAATCCCCCTTCATCATGCAGATCATGGCGGACGTGCTCAACATGCCCATCAGGGTGGCTGCAGCGGAACAGGCCTGCGCTCTGGGTTCCGCCATGGCGGCTGCTGCGGCAGCCGGTCTCCATCCCGATCTGGGCTCCGCCCAGAAAGCGATGGGGAGCGGCTTCGAGACCGTCTATACCCCGGACGCCGGCAACGCGGAGAAGTACCGGGTTCTCTACAGCCGCTACCTGAAGATCTGCCGTTTTATCGAAGAGGAATTCACTGAATAACCCGCCGGCAGGAGGTGTCACCGGAACCATCCGGAGGGCTGCGGTACGGGTCCGGATCCCCTGCGGCCAGAAGGAGTGCCTGGAGATGAAGAATGTCCCCGTGATCAAACTCGGCCTCGTCGCAGTCAGCCGTGACTGCTTCCCCATCGAGCTCTCCCATTCGCGGCGGAGCAAGGTGGCGGCGGCGTGCAAGGCGCTGGAGCTGCCGCTGGTTGAGATCCCGACCATCATCGAGAATGAAAATCATACCCTGCAGGCTCTTGAGGAGCTGAAAAAGAACGGGGTCAACGCTTTGGTGGTCTATCTCGGCAACTTTGGTCCTGAGGGACCCGAGACCATCCTTGCCCAGCGCTTCGACGGCCCGGTGATGTTCGTCGCCGCCGCCGAGGAGAGCGGCAGTGACCTCATCGACGGCCGTGGCGACGCCTACTGCGGCATGCTCAACGCCTCCTACAACATCGGCTTGCGCAAGCTGCGCCCCTGGATCCCCGAGTATCCCGTCGGCACGCCGGAGGAGGTAGCCGCGCTGATCCGGGATTTCCTGCCGGTGGCGCGCATCATCGTCGGCCTGAAGCATCTGAAGATATTCTCTTTCGGGCCGCGGCCGCAGGATTTCCTCGCCTGCAACGCCCCGATCAAGCCCCTCTACGACCTCGGCATCGAGATCATGGAGAACAGCGAGCTGGATCTTTACGATATCTGCCTCGCCGCCAAAGAGGACCCGATGGTGGCGGAGGTCAGCCGGGCCATGGCCGATGAGCTGGGCGTGGGCAACACCTATCCCGGCATGCTTGACAAGCTGGCGCAGTATGAGGTCGCCCTCCGCCGCTTCATGGAGAACAACCTCGGCGCCAGCCGCTACGGCATTTTCGCCAACAAGTGCTGGCCGGCCTTTGAAAAGTATTTCGGCCACGTCCCCTGCTTCATCAATTCGCGCCTGGCCGCCGAGGGGATCCCGGTCTCCTGCGAGGTCGATATTTACGGCGCTCTGAGCGAGTACATCGCCGCCTGCGCCACGCTTCGCCCGCCGGCCATCCTGGATATCAACAACACTGTGCCCCGGGACATGTATGAGGCCAACCGTGCCGCCATGAAGGATTATGCCCAAAGTGACCTTTTTATGGGCTTCCACTGCGGCAACGTCTCCTCGGCCTGCCTGGTCCGGCCGAAGATGAAGTATCAGCTCATCATGCACCGCCTGCAGGAGCCGGGGCAGGAGCCCAATATCACCCGCGGCACCATCGAGGGGCAGATCAGGGCCGGCGAGGTGACCATTTTCCGCCTCCAGTCCACGGCCGATACCCGCCTCAAGTCTTATATCGCCCAGGGCGAGGTGCTCGATGTCGATCCGCGCTCCTTCGGCAGTATCGGCGTCTTCGCCATCCGGGAGATGGGCCGCTTTTACCGTCATGTCCTGATCGAAAAGCGCTATCCCCACCACACGGCGGTCGCCTTTGCCCATGCCGGCAAAGCCCTCTATGCCGCGGCGCGCATGCTCGGCGTCGGGGATATCGCCTTCAATCAGCCCCGGGGAGTCTATTATCCTACGGAGAATCCCTTTGCCTGAGGGCAGGGAGAATGCATAACAAGGAGAAGTGATGAAACGCAGTGTAATCCTGATCATCGCCCTGGCGGCGGCGCTCCTGCTGACGCTGGGTTCCGCCTGCAACAAGCCCGGCGAGGCTGAAGGGCCTTCCATTTCTTCCGCCCCCTTCGGTCAGACCGCCGAAGGCCAGGCAGTCGCTCTTTATACCCTGAAGAACAGCCGCGGCACCACCGTCAAGATCACCCCCTGGGGCGGGGTCGTCACCACCATCATCGTGCCCGACCGCAACGGCACGATGGGCGATGTGGCGCTCGGCTTTGACGCGCTCGCAGGCTACACCGACGCGGTCCCCTATTTCGGCGCCCTCATCGGCCGCTATGGCAACCGCATCGCCAAAGGCGCCTTCGCGCTGGACGGCACGGTCTACACCCTGCCGGTCAATAACGGCGCCAACCACCTCCACGGCGGCCCCAGGGGCTTTGACAAGGTGCTCTGGACGGCGGGACCGGTCCAGCCCGGCAAGCCAAGCCTCACTCTCACCTATGTGAGCAAGGACGGGGAGGCGGGCTATCCCGGCAACCTCACCGCGACGGTGATCTACACCCTGACCGAAGCGGATGAGCTGGAGATCGACTATACCGCAATCACTGATAAAAAGACGGTGGTCAACCTGACCAATCACACCTATTTCAACCTCGCCGGGGTGGGCGACATCCTCGCCCATGAGGTGCAGATCGATGCCGACCGCTACACTCCGGTCGACGATGGCCTCATCCCGACCGGAGAACTGGCGCCGGTCGACAACACCCCCTTTGATTTCCGCACACCGACTGCGATCGGGGCGCGCATCAATGACGAGGATGTGCAGATCAAACGCGGCAACGGCTATGACCACAACTGGGTGCTGAACGGCGCGATGGGGAGCATGCGCAAGGTGGCTGCGGTGTTCGAGCCCCTCAGCGGCAGGGTGCTTGAGGTCCTCACCACCGAGCCCGGGCTGCAGTTCTATACCGGCAACTTTCTCGATGGCACTCTCACCGGCAAGGCCGGCCAGGTCTACGGCTTTCGCTCCGGCTTTTGTATGGAGACCCAGCACTATCCCGATTCGCCCAACCAGCCCGCTTTCCCCTCCACGGTGCTCAATCCCGGCGAGACCTACAAGACCCGCACCATCTACAAATTTACGACCCGTTAGGAAATCTGCACAGGCAAGGCCACCCCTGAGGGCGGCAGTGGGATCCTCTTCCGATCCCGCTGCCGCCCTCAGCGCATCAGGATGAGCTTTCTGCTCTGAGCTGTTCCCCCCGCCTCGAGCCGGCAGAAGTAGATTCCGCCTGCTGCTCCGCCAGCGTCCCACTGCACCTTGTGTGCGCCGGCCGGCATGCTGCCGGAAATCAGCAGGGCGACCTCCCGTCCGAGCAGGTCGTGGATCCTGAGTGAGACCGGTCCGGCCGCGGGCAGGACGAAGGCGATGGTGGTGGAGGGATTGAAGGGATTGGGGTAATTGGGCAGGAGTTCCAGCCGCTGCGGAAGGGCGTTCCCCGCGGCCTCGACCCCGCTGCTGATGGCGGCGAAAGTGGCCGTCAGGCTCGAGTTTCGGCCGACGAGCAGGCTCAGGCTGGTGTCGGTGGAGGCGGAGGAGCCGCTCCAGCCGGCGAATTTCCAGCCCGGATCCGGGATAGCGGTGAGATGGATGGGATTGCCGGTGAAATAGCTGCCCGACCAGGGCAGCTTGTCCGCCGTGAAGGTGAGGGAGTTGAGCCGCACCCGCCCCCCGGTTGTGGTGTTGAGCGTGAGGGTGCCCGGGCTGCCGCATTTGAAGAAATCGCGGACAAAACCGCGAAGATAGTTCGGCCGCTCCTGGGCGAAGGTGGTCATGCGCTTGACGTGGTCGCTGGCGGTCTTTTCGCTGATCCCCCAGCGCTTCCGGTGCCGGGCGATATCCGGGGTGATCGCCGCGGCCATCTCGTTGATGGTATTGACCACCCGGGTGCTCTCGAAGTGGGTATTGAGCAGATCGGCGATGAGATTGATGAACTGGTTTTTGATCCGGGGATTCTCGACCAGCTTGCGCGGCAGCAGGGTGGACCAGGGGGGATTGGAGCCGGGGCGGGTCTCGATGCCCGAAAGCAGGTAGTAGAGGTGGTTCTCGGACTGGCCGGTGGTCTCGTACAGATTGAAGCCGAAATCGAGGTCGAAGAGGATCCAGCGCCATTTGCCGTTCTCGCTGCGTTCGCGCCAGTACTTGACATTGTTAGCGGGCCAGTCCTGGCTGTTGTAATAGACCTCCGCCGCCCAGTAGAGCAGACATTCGTCCAGATCGATCATGCGGTTGACATACTCCCAGGCTGCGTCGCTGGTCATGTCCCGGGTTGAGAGGTAATCGATCAGCTCCTGATAGTTTTGGGTGTCGCCGTGGATCACCTCCATGTTGCCCTCGAGCATGTCGATGTTGTCGGGATCGACGCCGTGGTGGTTGGCGATGTAATGTTCGTTGACCTTTTCGCGGATGTTGTAGACGCCCCAGTATTCGCCGTTAATAAAGGCGTTGGCGGGCCGGTACTCCAGATAGTCGATGTCGAGGTCCTGAATCAGGGTCTGCATCATGGCGTCGCGGAAGTGGGTATACTGAAAATCGTTGCCCGAGTTGCGCAGCACAAAGGCCTTGTGCCTTGTCAGCGCCAGGTCGGGGAAGAGCGGATAGTCGATGCCGTTGACGCCGTAGTCGCTCTTGAATTTTACCGAGATCGATTTCTGGGGGAAAGAGCGGGTATAGGCGCCGTAGATGGCGATGCCGCACTCCTCCGAAAAACCGAGCTTTTTGTCATCATCGAAGAACTCGACATGGGCCGGCTTTTCCCAGTCCATCCAGTAGTTCGCGCCATGGTGGGGGGCCGCCGGCGTCCAGCCGGGTCCGTCGGCGTAGATGCCGGTGTTATAATCGAAGAGGTTGGCGGGATCGCTGGTCAGTGAGACGACCGGCAGCTTGCTGGTTTCGTTGATGAAATAGGTGGCGTGAGCGCACCGGGAGGGTTGGTGGCCGGTTTCGACGCTCACCGCCTTGAGCACCGCGGTTTTCGCCACACTCACCGGGCCGGTGTAGAGCGCCGAGGCGGAGTCGGGATCGCTGCCGTCCAGGGTGTAGTAGATGCGGTTACCCGCGGCGGAGAGGGTGACGTTCACAGCCGCAGGATAAAAGCCCGCCGGCGGGGAGACTGTCACCGGGTCGGCGTAGGGGAGGATGATTTTGCCGATGTTGGCAGCGCCGGGCGAGGGCGTCTGGAAGGCCCACGCGGAGGCGCCGTCGCCGGTGCGGCCCCAGGCGATGTCCCCGCTCGAGGTCGGCACATCGATGCGGTCGACGACCGCACCGGCGGCGTCGGTCAGCACGACGGTTTCGCCCGAGGCGCTGATCTTGAAATTGGTATGCCAGTAAACGCCCTTTTTGTCCTTGTCCGAGGCGAAGACGATGAGATGTTCGCCGGGGGCCAGAAGGGCGGCGCCGAAATGCCACTTGACGGTTTTGGGATCGTCGCTCAGTCCGTAGCCCTCGAGCTGGAGCGCTGCGGCGCCGCTGTTATAGAGCTCGATATAGTCGGAGGCATCTCCGTCTTCATCGTCGATCGTCTTTTGGTTGGAGGCGACGATTTCGTTGATCACCACGCTCTGCGCAGAAAGGAGAGCGGGGATGAGCAGGAGCAGGAAGAGCCAGTGTCTGTACATGGGGGAACTCCGTCGGCTGATCAGGGAGAGAGTACATGATGCAGGGGCACCACTGTGAACAGGGGAAGTTACGCAGATGCACCTCCTTATGCAATATTTTTCTTCTCCCTCTCCCGGCGGAACGCTACTCCTTTTTGCTTGAATTTGGCCGCTTTAATGGCTAACTTGGCTGCGAGCGGTCATCATGGTTTCGGCCGCCGGGGGTGATTTGCATTTCAGTGAACTTTCGGAGAGTGTATGCAAAAAGTGCTGCTGTATTCTATCATCCTGCTGAGCCTGGCGGCCTCCCTGCCCCTCGCCGCCCAGGAGATGCCCCTGGTCTACGATGTCGAAAATACCGGGGCGGAGTGTCCTCCCCCCTTTCTGCCCGCCTTCGGCGATCTGCCGGTCATTCCCGCTCTTCCAGATCCCTTCGCCTGGTCCGACGGCCGCGGCCGTGTCGCCCACAAGTTGGACTGGCGTTGGCGGCGTGCTGAGATCAGCGCCATGCTGCAGCACTATCAGCTCGGGGAGAAACCGCCCGCGCCGGACAGCCTGACAGCCTCCCTCTCCGGCAACCGCCTCACGGTGACGGTGGTGGAGGGCGGCAAATCCCTGACCCTGACGGCGGTGATCACCCTCCCCGCCTGTGGCAGTGCCCCCTACCCGGCCGTCATCGGCGTCGGCGGCGGCACCGGCAGCCTGCCCGCCGAGCTCTTCACCAGCCGCTGCGTCGCCACCATTAGTTACAACTTTGGCGAGGTGGCGCCCTGGACCCAGAGCGGCCGCGGCCAGGGGGGATTCTACACCCTCTATCCGGATACCAAAGTGGGCTACTTCACGGCCTGGGCCTGGGGGATCAGCCGCCTCATCGACGGACTGCAGCGGCTGCCGGAGACGCAGATCGACACCCGCCGCCTCGCCGTAACCGGCTGCTCCTTCGCCGGCAAGATCGCCCTCTACTCCGGAGCGCTCGATGAGCGCATCGCCCTCACCCTCGCCCAGGAACCGGGCGGCGGCGGCGATGCCGCCTGGCGCGTCACTGAAACCCTGAGCGGCAGCCGCGAGACCCTGCGCAACGCCCAGAGCTACGGCTGGTATCATCAGGATCTGACCCAGTTCAACAACGCCGTAACCCGGCTGCCCATCGACCAGCACGAGGTCATGGCCCTGATCGCCCCCCGCGCTTTTCTGCTGCTCGGCAATCCAGACATGGAGTGGCTGGCCGAAGAGTCCGGCTACGTCAGCTGCATGGCCGCCCGCGAGGTCTGGCAGGCCCTCGGCGTGCCGGAGCGCTTCGGCTTCTCCAAGGTGGGCGGGCACAACCACTGCAATCTCCCGGACACCCAGCGCCCCGAGGTGGGTGCCTTCATCGACCGCTTCCTGCTGGGTGTGGAGGAGACCCCGACCGACTATGCCATCCATCCCGGCTATACCACCAGCCTCGCCAACTGGATCAAATGGAATACGCCGGTGCTCGGCAGCGGCGCCTCCTTTTTCGGCCGTGCTCTGCTCCTCGAACCGCCCGATCAGCAGACCGAGCTCGGCGCCGAGGTCACCTGCCGGTGGAGCCGGGTGGAAGGGGCGGCGCGTTACCTCTTTGAGATGTCCGACGACCCCCTCTTCGCCGCAGTTGCCGTCCGCGATTCCACGGCGGATACCCTGAAAATCCTCACCGGGCTGCCCAGGGGGATGCGCTGCTACTGGCGGGTGCGGGTGCAGGACAGCGCCGGATCCGTCGGGCCCTGGAGCCCCCAGTGGAGCTTTTCCACCTACATTCCCATGCCGGGGGAGACCCGGCTGGTCGCCGCCACGCCCCTGCCCAACCGCGCCGACTATATTCAACTGAAATGGAGCAGGGCGGAAAACGCCACCGAGTATTGGCTGCAGCTCTCCGCCCAGGCCTCCTTCAACCGCCTGATCTCCTCCGCGGTGACCTCGGATACCAGCCGCAATCTCAACGGCACAACCGAGGGGGTACACTACTACTGGCGGGTGCAGCCGCGCAATGTTGCCGGCACGGCCGCGTGGAGCGCGACCGGCGACTTTACCATCATCATCGCCCCGAGCGACCTCGCCGTCCAGGTTAACAGTGCCTATCAGGCTGTGCTCACCTGGAGAGACCGTTCGAAGGTGGAAGGGGGCTATGTGGTCGAGCGGAAGGCGGGTGCTCAGGGTGAGTTTGCGATGCTCGTTACGCTCGCGAGCGGTGCGACCACCTGGACCGACAGCACCGTGCAAAAGGGGGAGAGCTACACCTGGCGGGTCAGGGCGGCCAAAGATTCGCTCACCTCACTGCCCGGCAACGAGGTCTCGCTGACCCTTACCTCTGTGCGCGGTGAGGGCGCGCTGCCCCTGGAATACTCCCTGAGCCAGAACTGGCCCAATCCCTTCAATCCCTCGACGCGGATCGCCTTTTCCCTGCCCAGGGCGGAATGGGCCAGGATCGCTCTCTACGACCTGCTCGGCCGCGAGGTTCGGATTTTGCTCGATCAGGAGATGGCGGCGGGCCATCATCAGGTCGGGTTCGAAGCCGGGCAACTCGCCGGCGGGGTCTACATCTGCCGGATGCACTCCGGCGATTTCATTGCCGCCCGGAAGATGATTCTGATGAAGTGACCTCAATCCGCTGTAAAGAAAAATGCCCTCCACACCGGAGGGCATTTTCATTTTGGGGATGCTGCTCTGTTCACTCCCGAGCCGGCTCAGCGGCGCCTGGCCGCTGACTGCCGCTTGCGTCGGGCGCGCTATGGCAGCCGTTCAAAATAGGGCAGCACATCCAGCCCGGCCTGGACGGTGATTCGCTTAGGTCCCCGGACGATCCGGCCGTCGAAGCTTTTCCAGCGCCCCGTTGGGATGACCACCTCTCGCGTCACTGCCCCCCTGGTCAGTATCGGCGCCACCAGCAGCCGCTCACCAAGCAAAAATTGGTCGGTGATCGTCGCACAGCCCTGATCCGGATAGGCATACTCGAGTGGTCTCATGATCGGCTCGCCGGTTTTGGCCGCCCGTGCGGCCAGCTCCAGAATATACCCGCTGAATCGTTCCCGGATCGCCACCGCTTTTTTGACAGCGGCGAGGTGGCTCTCACCCAGAACCCGCCAGGGGGCCACCGAAAACTGCATCATCGGCATCAGGGCATGACACTGCGCGGAGCGGACGATCGATTCCTGATCAAGGATTGCATCATCCAGAAAGGAGGTGAATTCGCCGCCGCCGATCATGTCTGGACAGGAAAAATAGTAGCCCATCAGTCCGGCGGTCAGCATGTTCGGGATCAGCAGCTGCAGATCGCGAAAGCCATGCTGCTTGTCCCGCAGCCGCTCCGCCAGCGGCTGGCCGCCCATTTTCCACATCGCCCGGTACTCATTCAGGGGATAAGCCAGGCCGATTTTGCCGAACAGCTCCGAGTGCTCCTCCGGCCGGGCATCCGCCTTCCAGGAATGCACATCCTGGTAATACTCGAAATCCCCGGCGTCCAGTTTAAAGCCGTCAACCCCGTACTCGTTCATCAGACGGTCCAGTTGTGAGCGGAACCAGCGAAAGGCATCGGGATGGGTCAAGTCGAGCAGGGCACTGGCGCCGTTCCACCAGCGCACAATTGCCGGCTCTCCGTTCTGGTTGGTGACGAGATACTTCTTGCTCTCCAGCTCCCGGTAGACATCGCAGTCCGGACTGACAAAGGGGCACACCCAGACCATCACCTTGAAGCCCATCGCGTGCAGTTGATCGACCATCTCTTTGGGTTCGGGGAAGCGTCCGGGGTGAAAATTCCATTTGCCGTAATCCTCCTGCCAGTTGTCATCGATCATCAGCACGCCGGGTGGAAACCCGTTGGCGATGATATGGCCGGCGTAAGCCAGGACGTCCCGCTGGTTTTGATCATACATCAGCTCGATCCAGGTATTGTACTGGGGATGGCTGAACAGCAGCGAGTCGGGCATTTTGCCGGAAGGCGGATAATAGTTCCGGCTGGCATGGAGGTAGGCCCCCTTGAGCGTGCCATGCCCTTTGGAATACTCGACCTCACCCGTTATCTTCAGCTTGCCCGGGGCAAAATCGATCTTGAAGGGGCGGTCGGACCAGATCACCTCGCCCTTGCTGGAGAGCATCAGCGGCTGTGCCTGATTGCCATAGTTACTGTTCAGATCTGCCTGCCAGGCTGCGGTCAGCGGCATCCTGTTGCCTTGATTGATCACCCCCGCCCACCAGTAGGCGTCTGCACCGACTTTAATGCTGAGAGTGTCCTGCTGCCCGTACGCTGGGCCAAACAGCCATAAGGCGGAGAGCAGGATTAGTAGCGGAGATGATGAAATGGCTTTATTGTTCAGATTCATGGTTATCCTTTCAGAGTCGGCAATCTGCCTGGCGTTGACTCGGTAGAATAAAACACTTCCGTTACAAAGAATAAAAAGGCTGGTGATATTTCGTGAAGGGTCAATCTACTTAATTTGTAGAATAAAATAACTCAATATATTGAAGAAAAGCAAGACCTGTTTAATAATGCGCGGGTCCCTTGTCCGGCTTGATGCCGTGCATATCACCCGGGGGAATAGGGGGAACAGATCGATGGCGGCAGGATGGGCATCGCTTGTAAATGGCAAGTCCTGCAAATCGTCCTTCCTTTAATTCCGCAGGCAAGGTTGATCCTGTCGGAATTTCGCGTGATTCGATGTTTCTTGTTACATTTAACTTGATTTTCCTTTGCTGTTTGGCTAATTTTGCGCAAGTCGGCAGCGGCAAGACCAGTCTTTGATGGTCCACTGGCTCAAGGAGGGGCGCTGCATGGAACTCCCCTCGAAAAGAAAGGTGAATCCGCCGATCCCGGGGACAAATAGCAGAGTATAGGAGCACTTTATGGCTCATCTCGCCTCCCGTTCCGCCTACCAAGATCTTGTTGAACGTCTGAACCGGTTCCCGCAGGGGGCTCCTCCCTCGGAGCTTCTCTACAAAATTCTGCAGCTGCTCTTCTCCGAAAGAGAGGCGCAGCTGGTCGCCCTTCTCCCCATCAAACCCTTCCGGGCTGCCGCTGCGGCCAGGGTGTGGAAGCTTACGCTCGCCGAGAGCAGGGCCGTCCTTGATCAGCTGGCTGACAAGGGGATTCTGCTCGATGTCGACAAAAACGGTGAGCCGGTATACACCCTTCCCCCGCCGATGGCGGGATTCTTTGAATTTTCGATGATGCGGGTGCGAACGGACATCGATCAGAAGGTTCTTGCGGAACTTTTCTATCAATATCTCAATGTTGAAGAGGATTTCATCAAGGCGCTCTTTACAGATGGGCAGACGCAGCTGGGACGAACCTTTGTCCACGAGCCGGCACTGACACCGGAAATCTCCCTGCACGTGCTGGAGTACGAGCGGGCGAGTGAGGTCATCCGCAGCGCCCGATTCCGCGCTGTGGGCGTCTGTTACTGCCGCCACAAGATGGAGCATCTGGGCAAGGCCTGCAGCGCCCCGCTCGACATCTGTATGACCTTCAACGGCCCGGCCGAGTCCCTGATCAAGCATAAGGTCGCCCGGGCGATCGACGTCCCGGAGGGTCTCGATCTGCTGCAGCAGGCCTATGAGCACAATCTGGTTCAGTTCGGAGAGAATGTCCGGGAATCGGTAGGGTTCATCTGTAACTGCTGCGGGTGCTGCTGCGAGGCGATGCTGGCGGCGAAACGGTTCGGGGCGATGCACCCGGTACATACGACCAACTACATCCCGGAGATCGAGGAGAGCAGGTGCAATGGCTGCGGCAAGTGCGTGGAGGTTTGTCCGGTTGAGGCGATGGCCCTGGTCTCGGCCGGTGATCCGCACCATCCGAAGAAAAAGAAGGCTCATCTCCTTGAAGACATTTGTCTCGGCTGCGGCGTGTGTGTCCGGTCCTGTCCGTCAGCAAGCCTTCACCTCAAGCCCAGGGCCTCCCGCGTGATCACGCCGCTCAATTCCACCCACCGCGCGGTGGTCATGGCCGTCGAGAGGGGAAAGCTGCAAAACCTGATCTTCGACCAGGGTGCGCTCACCAGCCATCGGGCGATGGCTGCAGTACTGGGCGTGCTGCTGAAAGTGCCTCCGATCAAGCAGGCCATGGCCAGCCGGCAGATCAGGTCGAGATACTTTGAATGGCTGGTCTCCAAACGAGCGAGCTGAACGCCTCACTGATGGAGGAGTTGGACGGACTTGCTCTGTCCAGAGATCATTTTCGAATAATCCCGTTTCACATGCGAAGTGGTGCAATCGGTGTGGGTATGCCCGCACCTGGGCTCCGGCTTTGACAGCACAGTGCGGATTGAGGTTGGCGATGAGGAGGGGATGCAGCGGCGACTTGTTTCCTGTTGTTGGCCAATCCATACAAATCCTTTGAAGCCCGGTTTATCAGCAGAGCATTGTTGATCATGGAGCGATACAGACTGGTCAGGTTGATCCCGCAGCGGTGCAGCCAATTTGCATGTTTTCAGGAATTTTCCTTGTTTTTCAGTTCTGCATTGGTTATTTTTCGGCAAGTTGGGGGCGATGCGGATGCCGGCTTTGGCATGACGCTCTGAAAATAGGGAAATGATTGGGTATCAAACCCTTGACACCGGATGATTTCTTCGATTTTTCTACCTCCCGCCAAACTCAATATTCATATCCATTCCAAGCCTTGCGCAAACTGGTTCTCTAGGAATAGAAGATTGGCTGCATCCGGCGCAAAGTTCAGCCGCAGGGACTCTGATTGACAACAACCACCCCTGGGGGATCACCAGTCCGGGTGCTCAGATCTGAAAAAAGATGGCGTCAACGAGACCGGATTTCATTTTTTATTCATCAAGACCAAGCCATGAAATTGAAACCGAACAGCCCCATCGGGCGACTCTTGCAAAAAGCCAGACAGAGCTATTATCGTTTGCCAGGGTTTGTACAACTGACCATCAGAACGGCATCAAACCTTCGTTGGGCTTTTTCTGCGCTGCGAGTGGAGCTCTGGCTCATCACCCGGAAGGGAGATGCACAGCAAGAGGGGTTAAAAATTTATTATAGCGGCAGTGAAAAGACCCGACAACTCATTTCGCGATTAGCCTTTGACGACGATTGCGAGGCCAGTTTTATCAGCAAAACGTGGTTGTGGCGGGCCAGCCGAACTCTTTCTCGCTGTGAGGATGAAGATCTGCTCTCTGTAATTGAGATGCCGTTCTTTATGTCGCGAGTTTTCAAAAAAGAGCAGCGCTTTTTTATACCCAACTGGATCCATGCCGATGTCGATATCTCGATAGAAATGAACCGGTTGTTGAAAAATTCCAGCCTGCAATCGGATCTTCGCAGGATTCGAAAAAACAACCTGACCTTTGAGGTTGTCAATGACGTGCAGCACCTGCAGGAATTTTATTCCAACATGTACGTCCCGCTTATCACCCAAAGCCATGGATCAGAGGCGATCATTGATCCGTACCTGACCATGGAGAGAGAATTTTTAAACGGTGCGGATCTTTTGCTGGTAGCTAAAGACGGCAAACATCTGGGTGGCATGTTGATCATCTATCCTTCATCGACTGCCTATCTATGGCGTATCGGCATCTTGAATGGTGATGTGCAGTTTATTCAGGAAGGCGCGATCAGCGCGCTTTATTACTATTCAATTCTCTTTTTACGGGAAAAAGGATATCGCCGGGTGCACTTTGGCATGACACGCGCTTTTCTCAAGGATGGGGTGCTGCAGTACAAGAGGAAATGGGGATTGACATTGGTTGGCAAACCCAACATGGGAATTCTAATCGGTATGAACCCGCGAGGCCAACAGGCAAGACAGTTTCTGCTGGACAATCCTTTCATTTTTATGCAAAACAAGAAATTTTACAGCGGCCTTTTCACTGAAAAGCCCCTGTTGGATGAGGATGATTTCCAGCAGTTCAATAAAGAGTATTACTATGACGGCATCGAAACAATGGTGATCCATCGCTTTGACGTTGAAAATCCTCAAGTGGGCTGTTCCATCCCGGAAGAGCTGGTTGCCCGAGTCAGGCTCGTCTCGATAAAATGCGGGGACTGAGGATAAATCCCTGGCTGTGCTCCGCCTTTCCATACTACCCCCGAGGACATCCCGGACCAGGACCGGCGAATCTTTTATGCCATCCAAATCATCGGGCTTGCTTCTGATTCAATGGCTCTGTCGGCTGCTTTAGCTTCACAATGCAGTTTTATCGTCTCAGATGCAATAGACCCAAACGGGCCGATTCAGCTAGCCATCTTTCCCGGCAATATCCACAACCAGTTCCCTGCTCAGCGCCATCAACCCGGCATCCTGAAACGTTTGATTCTGCAACAGGACGGTTCCATCGAGAACTATTGTGGGATTCTTTATGATGCCGTCAGTGTGAAATGGAAAAGTTCCGACCCCCACCCCAAGATGGCCAAAAGCGCGCTCGGTTTCGACAAGGTTTTTTGACAAGTGAGCGCCGGGATTAAAGCCAATGCAGAAATGCTTGATCTGCTTATCGCGGCCCTGCAACCATTGATTCAAAATTATGGCCTTGTCACTGGATCCTTCGACGGAGATCATCGAGCCCTTTTCAAGGCGAAGAAGCAAGGGGTGATCAAGCTTGCCAATCGTATCCGGCGGCCAAAGAGAGCCATCGATAACCGCTGTCCCCTGAATCGAATGGGGCATGCCAATGAAGGCCACCTGCCCACTCATAAAAGTCGCATGAATGCTCGGCGTGAACATACCGGATGGCGTCCAAACGTGCGAGTTCGCCTGGAGGCCGAGTTTCCTGCCGATTCGACTGATCAAGCCATGTGAACGCGAAAGTTGGCAGCTGATTTTGGCCCCCGCATCGGAAAAAATTTCCACCCAACGCGCTTTACGCAGCAGGTCGGACAGCCGCAAGCCAAACTCATAAATCTTTTCATGGCCCACCTTGCCGACACAACGGACAAAGGCCTCTTTGTCCATCGCCCCCAAGGCTAAAACCCGGCAGCCCTGTCGAACAGCTTTTCTCCAGACCGGTGAAGGATAAAAATACTGGGAAGAAAGTTCGCAGAGGGCTTGGTAATTCCCATGTGCAATTTTGTCCAGCAAGGCGGCTTCTTTTTCCGGGAGGTCGCGGAACTCTTGCAAGGGGACCAGGTCTGCGCTTATTTCATCAGCCAGGGAGATCTCCTGGATGGCTTTGGCTGTACCCTGCCCATCGCTCTCATCGGTATACAGTAACAACTTGTCGCCACGCTGCAGACCCAGAATCGTGTGCAAGAGATAGCGACAGCTTTTTTCCAATTCGCGCATCATCCGTTTCCTCTTTATTTGGTTCCCATCATCAGACCTGGCAGCATGGGGCGAGGTCCAGCCTGCGACCGGGCTGCTCTTGATGTGAAGGAGACCGGGTGTCAGCGTCGCCCCGGGACAAGTGAGTAAGATATCCTCTTCAGTTTTGAAGAGAGGAGACCGAACGACGATTACATGCTCATGCGAGAAAAAAAGTGGAATCTGAAAGCCGTACTGCGTACACTACTTAGTCGTCGCTGAAAAAGTCAATTTTCACAAAAGTGGGCCGGTCGGTACTCGATACCTGCCCAGATAGTGATCGAAGACTCAATAGATTTCAGAAAATATCGCATAAGAAATTCAGGCAAAAAGAA
>Ga0302250_1000323_pt1 | contig 51977 bp, 48 predicted proteins | sample AAG_RA_Asp_MG_FD_193536 | JGI IMG/M metagenome (GOLD analysis project Ga0302250, IMG submission 193536) | Enriched activated sludge microbial communities from anaerobic digester in WTTP, New Holstein, Wisconsin, United States - AAG_RA_Asp | ecosystem: Engineered > Bioreactor > Anaerobic >...
ACCTCGACCCGCTGCGTTTTCATCCGGACGTCGATTTCCGCTTCGTCGGCCCGCACGAACCGGTGCCGGCGTGCGACCTGATCGTCCTGCCGGGGTCGAAGGCGGTACAGGCCGACCTCGCCTGGCTACGCGCGATGGGCTGGGAGGAGGCGATCCGCCGCCACCTGCGCTACGGCGGCAAGGTGATCGGCATCTGCGGGGGCCTGCAGATGCTCGGCATGAGACTCAACGACCCGCTCGGCCTCGAAGGCGCGCCGGGCAGCGCCCCCGGCCTCGGGCTGTTCGACTACGAGACGACACTGGCGGCGGAAAAGAATCTGGAGAACGTCAGCGGCGCGCTGGCGCTGCCCGGATCACCGGCAATCACCGGCTACCGCATCCACATGGGCGTGACGCACGGTCCGGCAATGCAACGCCCGGCGACACAACTCGACGGCGCGCCGGAGGGCGCGATCTCCGAGGATGGCCAACTCCTGGCGACATACTGTCACGGCCTTTTCGACCAGCCTGACGCTCTCAATGCACTGCTCGAATGGGCCGGCCACAAGCCCTCGGCGAGTTTCGACCCGAACGAGCGGCGCGAACGCGACCTCGACCGCCTGGCCGACGCGGTCGAGCAACACATGGACATGGCGAAACTGGCCGAATGGCTACCCATGCTGAAGCAAAACGCCCCATGAAGGAAATCAAATGGTAAAGAGCCGATTCAATGGAATCCTGCTGATCATCGCCGGCGGCATCGCCCTCGCCCACAATCTCGGCTACCTGCGCATCGACCTCGGTCACTTGCTGCGCGTGTGGTGGCCGGCCATTCTCATCGTCGTCGGCGTCGGGTTTTTCTTTTCCTCAAACCGTTGATATTCGGCCGGGAGGCTGCGCTTACCCGGGCTTGACCAGCAACAACGAAACCGTCGCCTTGCGCGCCAGTTGCTCGGCCACGCTGCCGCCGAGCAGCCGTCCGACGCCCTGGCTCTGGCGGGCGCCGACGACCAGCAGATCGGCCTGCCATTCCTTGGCCGCCCGGATCAGCATTTCCGGGACATGTTCGGTTTCCGATTCGATCAGGATGACGTCCGTTTCGACGCTCCGTTGCCGCGCAAGCACTGCTGCTTCGTTGAGGAATGCTTCAGCGTCCGAACGGAGTGAGTCCACGATCGAGCGCACACCATCGGGAAACACCACCTGCGCCGTTTTCTGGGAAAGAATCGAGTCGTCCAGCGCATGGCAAAGCGCCAGTCGCGCGCCGAACTTTCCGGCTGTCTGGATCGCCGCCTCAAGGACGGGGCTGGTAGCGAAATTGCTGTCGATTGCGGCCATGATGCGCTGATACATGACGACTCCCTCGCGAATTACCCGTTTGTCGATTTGAGCAGCAAGGGCTGGCCGGCGGCAACCAGCGTCACCCGCTCGCACACGCCCGCCACACGCTGATTCAAGCGCCCCTGCTCGTCGGCAAACAGCCGGGACACCGCCGCCATCGGCACGATGCCCCAGCCGACCTCGTTGGAAACCATGATTACCCGCCCCGGCAACCCCGGCAATGCATCGATCAACGCCTGAACCTCGTTCCGGAACAGTGCGCAGTCGACCGCCTCGCCGGCTTCGGCCTGCGCGGCCGCCTTGCCGGCGAAGAGCAGGTTCGAGAGCCAGAGGGTCAGGCAATCGACCAGCAGACAGGTGTCCGGCGCAGCGTTACGACGCAGATTCTCGGCCAGACCGAGCGGCGACTCGACCAAACCCCAGCTCGCCGGACGGCGCGCCTGATGGTGCGCAATGCGGCGCCGCATTTCGCCATCAAGCGCCTGCGCGGTCGCCACATACACCACCCGCAAGCCGCTCTCCGCCGCCCGTGTTTCGGCCAGCATGCTCTTGCCCGAACGGGCCCCACCAAGGATCAGTTCTTTCATGGCGAGAAGCTTAGCACGGGCGCTGCGGCGTATAATCGCGGCTTTCCGCGAGCGCCGCTGACACCTTCAAATTCCCTCATGAAATTCTCGATATCTCCGCCCGGCCCGGCCCTCGATGCGGCGCTGCAGCACAAGATCGACAACAAGACCAAGCCCCTGGGTTCGCTCGGCGTCCTGGAAAAAATCGCCTTGCGCGTGGGGCGCATCCAGCGGTCGTTGTCGCCCCGCTTTACGCATCCGAATCTGGTCGTCTTTGCCGCCGACCACGGTGCCGCCAGGGCCGGCCTCTCGGCCTACCCGCAGGAGGTTACCTGGCAGATGGTCGAGAACTGTCTGGCCGGTGGCGCTGGCATCAACGCCTTCGCCCGCCAGCACGGTTTCGCCGTCACCGTTGTCGACGCCGGCGTGGCGCATGAGTTCGGCCCGCGCGAAGGGCTGATCGACGCCAAGATCGCCGCCGGCACGCGCAGTTACCTCGACGAACCGGCGATGACGCACGCGCAATGCCTCGCCGCCATCGAACGCGGCGCGCAGGTGGTTCGGGCGCTCGCGGACGACGGCTGCAACGTCCTCGTCGTCGGCGAGATGGGCATTGGCAACACGGCCTCCGCCGCCCTGCTGACCCACGTCTTCACCCGGACACCGCTGCTCGACTGCATCGGCCGCGGTACCGGCCTCGATGACGCCGGGCTCGCCCGCAAGCGTGAGCTGTTGGGACACGCCATCACTCGCGCCAGCCTGCCGTTGGACGCAGATGCCGTCACCGTGCTCGCCGAGTTCGGCGGTTTCGAGATCGCCATGATGGCCGGCGCCTTCCTCGGCGGCGCGGAGCGCGGCATGACCCTGCTGATCGACGGCTTCATCGCCACCTCGGCGTTGCTGGCCGCCGCCCGCATCGCCCCGGCCGTGCGCGACTACTGCATCTTCTGCCATCGTTCCGCCGAGCCCGGGCATCTCGCCCAGATTCGTGACCTCGGCGGCGAGCCGCTGCTCGATCTGGGCCTGCGCCTCGGCGAGGGTACCGGCGCCGCAATCGCCTATCCGCTGGTCTGCTCAGGCCTGGCCTTCCTGAACGAGATGGCCAGTTTCGAATCTGCAGGCGTGAGTAACCGCGACAACTGAGGGTCGATCATGTCCCCACGCTCGGAACTGGAAACCTTCCTCGGCGCCATCCGCTTCTTCACGCGCCTGCCTCTCCCTGGCACATTGGGACAAGACAGCCTCGCGCTGGAACGCGCCATACGCTACTTCCCGGCGATCGGGCTGCTTGTGGGTACACTCGGCGGACTGGCCTTCGCCGTCACGTCGTTCTTCTGGCCAAAAACCCTGGCCGTGCTCACGGCAATGGCCACGATCATCCTGGTGACCGGCGCACTGCACGAAGATGGCTGGAGCGATGCGGTCGATGGCCTCGGCGGCGGCTGGAGCCGCGAGCGGGTTCTCGAAATCATGCGCGATTCGCGTGTCGGCAGTTACGGTGCCGTGGCACTGGGCATGATCCTGCTGGTGCGTTTCTTCGCCCTGATCGAGATCGACATGCTGCTCGTTCCCGTGGCCTTGATCGCCGGGCAGGCGGTTTCCCGGCTGTGCATGGCCTTCGTCATGCGCTCGCTGGACTACGCGCGTGCCGACGGCAAGGCCAAACCGTTCAACAACCACTTCAGTTCGTCGGACATGCTCTTCGCGGCAGGAACCGCCGTGCTGCCGGTGCTGCTGCTCCCGCCGTCCCAGTTCATTCCAGCACTCATCCTCGCCGCCGGCGCCACGCTGTGGCTCGTCCGCCTGTTCAAACGGCGCATCGGCGGCTATACCGGCGACTGCCTGGGCGCCGTCCAGCAACTATCGGAAGTCGCGTTCTACTGCGGCCTCTTGTGCAAGTTTTCCTGATCCGGCATCCGCGCCCGGCGATCGCGCCGGGTGTTTGCTACGGCCAACTCGACATTGATTGCGTCGAGCCCGAGTCGGTCGCTGACTTGCTTCACCGGAGCCTTCCCGCCGGCATCCCGGTAATCAGCAGCCCGCTCCGCCGCGCCCGCCTCCTCGCCGAAGCGTTGTCTGAGCATGTCCGGATCGACGCCCGTCTCAGCGAAATCCACTTCGGCACCTGGGAAGGGCAGCGCTGGGATACGATCGAGCGCGGGCAACTCGACGCCTGGGCCAAGGACATTCTCGGCTTCGTCCCGCCCGGTGGCGAGTCCGTCGCCGCGCTCTTTGCCCGCGCCCAGGCGTTTGCCGCTTCGCTCGACCCGAACCTCCCCCACGTCGCCGTCGTCACGCACGCGGGGGTCATGCGCGCCTTGCTCGGCCACTGGCAATGCCTGCCGCTGACCGAGTGGTCGCAACTGCAGTTCGCCTATGGCGAACTGGTGCAGGTTCAGCTTCCTCCGGAGGCCGCTTCTCCATGAAGCTGCCGTTTCCCGATAATGACGCCCGAGATGCCTGCGCCGCACTGACCGCGCACCTCCGCGACGAGATCGCGGCCTGCGGCGGCTGGATCGGCTTCGACCGATTCATGACGCTGGCGCTCTACACCCCCGGCCTCGGCTACTATTCCGGCGGCGCGCACAAGTTCGGCGCGGCTGGCGACTTCATCACCGCTCCCGAATTGACCCCGCTGTTCGCGCAGACGCTCGCCACGCAGGCCGCGCAGATCCTGAGCCTTTCGGCGCCGCACGTGATCGAGGTGGGTGCCGGCTCGGGGCGCCTCGCCGCCGACCTGCTGCTCGAACTCGAAAAGCAGGATGCCCTGCCCGAGAGTTACGCCATTCTCGACCTGTCCGGCGAACTGCGCGCCCGCCAGCGTGCCACGATCGAGGAGCGCGCGCCGCACTTGCTGGGACGCGTGTCCTGGCTGGACGCCCTGCCCGGGCTCTTCGATGGCCTGGTTCTGGCCAACGAACTCCTCGACGCGCTGCCGGCGCACCTCGCGGCATGGGGAACCGAGTCCGATCCATGCCTTGTTCTCGAACGTGGCGTATGCTGGCGTGACGGCACATTCGCATGGGAGGACCGACCCGCGACCGGGCGACTGCTGGAACAGGCGCGGCAAATCGGCAGCGACTGCCAACCGCCCCCTGGCTACGTCAGCGAAATCAACCTCGCCGCCATGGACTGGACCGCTTCGTGGGCGCCGGTTCTTGGACGAGGCGCCCTGCTGCTGCTCGACTACGGATTCCCCCGCCACGAGTACTACCACGAGCAACGCGACACCGGCACGCTGATGTGCCACTACCGACATCACGCCCATCCTGACCCGTTCTATCTCCCGGGACTGCAGGACATCACCGCCCACGTCGATTTCACCGCCATCGTCGAAGCCGGCCATGGTGGCGGACTCGATCTGCTCGGGTACACGACGCAAAGCGCCTTCCTGCTCAACTGTGGACTGATGGAGGTTCTCGCGCGGATTCCTCCCGACGACACGGCGCGCTACCTTCCCCAGGCGCAGGCCGTGCAGAAACTGATCTCGCCCGCCGAGATGGGCGACCTGTTCAAGGTCATGGCGCTCGGCAAGGGTATCGTGGAGCCATTGATCGGCTTCAGCCGGGGCGACCGCAGCGCCACCTTGTAGCGCTGTAACACCAATAGAGGAAGCGGGGCGTCGGATTCATATCCGGCGCCCCGCTTTTCTGACCGTGGGAACGGAATTATCAGGCGGACGCGGTGAAGGTCATCGTTGTCTTTTTTAATGACCCTCACCGTTTTTTCTGCCGCCTTACATCCCCCTAACCCAGACTACAAAACAATCAACAATCCGTTAAAAGCCGATGCCGAGCAGCACGACCGCGGAAACCACCGTACCGACCAGCGCCACACCGTAGGTCAGCAGCTTGCAGCCGAAGCCGGCGTGAATGCCGATTTCGTGCAGCGAGTGGAAGATCCGGTGCGCGGCATGCCACATGAACAGGGAAATCACCGCGAAGATGAAGCCCTTGCCGATGAAGTTCTGCGAGAAGGCAAGCATCTTCGGATAGTCCATCGCTCCCGCCGGCAGGATCAGGCCAAGCGGAACGGCAACGCCGGTGATGAACACCAGCATCGGCCCGAAGAGGGCGGCCAGCATGCCGCCAGCACCGAACAGACCCCAGAAAACCGGGGCATTGGAACGCTTACGAGTTTTCATGCGGCAATCCTCCAGACAATGCCAAGCAGCGCGAGAGAGGCGATGATCGCGGCGGTCCAGCCGGTGCTCACGACGACGTTCGGCTCAACCCTCTTGCCATTCACCACGATCGGCGGCATGGTTAGCGGGAACAGCTTGAACCACGTCAGGGCGTGGTAGGCAATCGCCACCAGCAGCGCCAGGTGGAAAACGATCGACAGCGGGCTCTTCATCGCCTCGAGCCAGCCAGTCCAGGCTTCGAGGCCTTGCCCCAGACGCACCAGGCCGACGAGCAGGACAATGGCGTAGGCCGCGACGAACAGCGCCGTGGCTTCGTGGACCATGTACTCAACGTAGAACGGGTTCTTCTTCCACCACCCGTCCATCGAACGGACATACGGACGACGTTTGCTCACTTGGCACCCCCTTTCGGTGACAGGAAGCGCAGGAAGTAGTCCTTCGCTGCGTTGATTTTGTTGATATTCACCGCATTGCCCGGATCGACATGCTTCGGACACACCTCGGAGCAATACCCGACCGCGCTGCAGTTGTAGACGCCGTCTTCCGACGCCAGCAACTCCATCCGCTGCGCCTGGCCGCCGTCACGCGAATCCATGTTGTAGCGGTGCGCCAAGGCAATCGCCGCCGGGCCGATGAACTCGGGATTGAGGCCGACCTGCGGACACGCCGCGTAGCACAGCGTGCAGTTGATGCAGGAGGTGAACTGGATGTACTCGGCGAACTGCGCGGGCGTCTGGATGTACTCGCCCTGCTCCACCGTGCGCGGCTCCTTCGGGATGATGTACGGCTGGATCGCTTCAAGCTTCTCGATGAAACCGGAGAGATCGACCACCAGGTCCTTCTCGATCGGGAAGTTGGCCAGCGCTTCGATGGTGATGCGGTTCGGGTAGTAGTCGCGGATGAAGGTCTCGCACGACAGCTTCGGAATGCCATTGATCATCATCCCGCAGCTGCCGCAGATCGCCATCCGGCAGGACCAGCGGAAGGTCAGCGAACCGTCGAAGTGATCCTTGATGTACTGGGCCCCCTGCAGCACCGACATGTCGTCGGTGAAGGGCACCTTGTAGACCTCCGAGCGCGGCGCCTGATCCGATTCCGGCAGGTAGCGCAACACCTCGATTTCAATGACTTTTTGCTCAGACATTGGATGCTTTCCTTTCCTGGTCTGCTTTTTCACCCTCGGCACCGTAAACGCGCGCTGCCGGTGGGGACTTGGTGATCTTCACATCGCCGTAGGTGATGCGCGGCGCGGCGCCCGGAACATAGAAGGCGTCCGAGTGCTTGAGGAAGTTGACGTCGTCACGCTTGGTGTAGGCGCCGTCCGGGCCATCCAGGCGCTGGTGGGCACCGCGCGATTCCTTGCGGTTGACCGCCGAATGCGCCATCGCCTGCGCCACGTCGAGCTGGTAATCGAGCTCGATGGCGTTGAGCCATTCGGTATTCCAGACGCTGCTGTTGTCGTCGAGCTTGACGTTCTTGAAACGCTCGCGCAGTTGGCCCAGCTTGTCGCAGGTCGCTTGCATCGTTTCTTCGACACGGTAGATGCCACAACCATCTTCCATCGACTTGACCATGTCCTTGCGGATGTCGGCGATGCGCTCAGTACCGCCGCTCTTGGTCCGCAGGGCCATGACGCGCTGTTCGGCGGCCTCGGCCTGCTTGAGCAGACTGGCGGAATTGCCCGGTGCGACGGACTTGGCGCGCTTGGCGGCTTCGTCACCGGCGACCTTGCCGAACACCAGCAGTTCGGTCAGCGAGTTCGAGCCGAGGCGGTTGGCGCCGTGGATACCGACGCTGGCGCATTCGCCGATCGCGTAGAGACCCGGCAGCGAGGTTTCGCACTTGCCATCGACGCAGACGCCGCCCATCGTGTAGTGGACGCCCGGACGCACCGGGATCGGTTCCTTGGCCGGATCGATGCCCATGAACGTTTCGGCCATTTCGTAGATCAGCGGCAGGCGCTCGTGCAGGTAAGCCTCGCCGAGATGACGCAGGTCGAGATGCACGACCGAGCCCATGACCGGGTGCTCGATCGTGCGGCCCTTCTGCTGCTCGTACCAGAAGGCCTGGCTCAGGCGGTCACGCGGCCCGAGTTCCATGTACTTGTTCTTCGGCTTGTCACTCAACGGTCCGAGGCCGTAATCCTGCAGATAGCGATAGCCGTCCTTGTTGACCAGGTATCCACCTTCGCCGCGGCAGGCTTCGGTAAACAGCAAGCCGGTGATCGGCATGCAGGTCGGGTGGTACTGGACGAATTCCATGTCGCGCAGCGCCACGCCATGACGGAAGGCCAACGCCATGCCGTCACCGGTGACGATGCCACCCAGCGTGCTCTCGCGGAACACGCGCCCGGCACCGCCTGTGGCGAGGATGACCGACTTGCCTTCGATCATGGTGAACTCGCCGGTGCCCATTTCGATGGCGACGACGCCCTGGCAACGGCCGTCCTCCTCGAGCAGGTCAACGCAGAAATACTCGTCGAAGCGCTTGATCGAGGGATACTTGATCGAGGTCTGGAACAGCGTGTGCAGGATGTGGAAGCCGGACTTGTCGGCAGCGAACCAGGTGCGCTGGATCTTCATTCCGCCAAACGGACGCACGTTGACGTGACCGTCGGCCGTGCGGCTCCACGGGCAGCCCCAGTGCTCGAGACGGGTCAGTTCGACCGGCGCCTGCTGGACGAAATATTCAACGACGTCCTGTTCGCACAGCCAGTCGCCACCGCCCACCGTATCGTGGAAGTGGTAGTCGAAGCTGTCGTCCTCACGCTTGACCCCCGCGGCCCCCCCTTCGGCGGCGACGGTATGGCTACGCATCGGATAGACCTTCGATACCAGCGCGATCTTCAGCGACGGATCCGATTCGGCAACTGCGATAGCTGCGCGCAAACCGGCTCCGCCCCCTCCCACGATAACTACATCTGCCTTGTAAATTTCCACGCCCAATCCTTTCTCGCTTAACGCGAAGTTTGCTACGACCAGCGCAATTTAAAGCTCGCCGGAGTGGACGCCGGCGACCCTTGATGCCAGAAAACAGTGCGGAATTATGGCTTGTTTTCAGGGCTGCGGCAACTTTAGGAAGTGCTTGATGTCGTCAAAAACGGCATCGGGAATCGTTCCTTCCGGACAATTTTCAGCCGGGCAAAATCTCAGTCCCACACATAAACCACGATCACCCTCGGCCGGCCAGCTGCGGGAAAAGCGCCGTCGCGTTTTGCGTCGTTGCGCAAGCCACTGCCGACATCTCCATACCACGCAAGGTGGCCAGTTCGGCAGCAATGCGTGCAAGCTCCGCCGGTTGATTGCGCCCGCCCGCCAGCCACGCCGGCGGAATGTCCGGCGCATCGGTTTCGAGGACGATCGCCTCAAGCGGCAGGGAGGCGGCCAATTCCCGCAGGCGGGTTGCGCGCGTAAAAGTCATCGCTCCGCCGAACCCGAGCCGGAAGCCGAGTCCGATGAACTCGTCAGCCTGCTGGCGGCTGCCGTTGAAGGCATGAGCGATCCCGCTGCGCACGCCGAAGCGGCGTAACTGCTTGAGCACGGCATCAACCGCCCGACGTACATGCAGCAACACCGGCAGGTTGAAATCACGGGCGAGACGCAGTTGCCCGGCGAACACCTCCTCCTGTCTCGCGGCGTCGATGCCCGGAACAAAAAAGTCCAGGCCGATCTCGCCAATCGCCACCGGCGGATGGGCGCCGGCAAGTTCTTTTTCGAGATGCCGGCGCAACTGCACCAGGAACTCGTTTCCGGCACGATCCACGTAAAGCGGGTGAATGCCATACGCCGGATGACACGTTGCGTAACGCACGGAACACTGCCGCACCGCTCCGAAATTTCCCGGATGGACCGAAGGAACAATGATCGCGGACACGCCGGCAGTCGTCGCCGCACTGATCACCGCATCGCGATCGCCGTCGAATTCTGCCGCGTCAAGATGGCAATGCGTATCGATCAGCACGGGGTCAGAATGTCCAGAACGTGATCTCCGGCGCCGAGGACCAGCACCGTCAAGACGACTCCTGCTCGCGAACGATACGGACGACTTCCGGAATCCGCCGCAGTCCGCGCATCAACAACGCCAGATGCGTGCGGCCGGTGACCTGAACGAGAAAATGCAGGTCGGTAAAGATCCCCGCGTTGCGCCGATCCATGTTGACGTAACCAATGTTGATGCCCTCCAGGGCGATCGCCGTCGACACCTTCCCGAGTACGCCGAGAACGTTCTTGGCGGTCACCTTGAGACGAACATCGAAGACCTGCCCCGGATCGGGCTCCCATTCGACATGGATCCAGTTCTGCGGCTCCGGGCTTCTCGACTTCCGGACTTCCGGACAGGCGTGCGTGTGAATGCGGAGGCCTTGATCCTTGCGCAGCAGGCCGATGATCGGATCGCCCGGGATCGGCTGACAGCAAGTGGCCAGCTGTATCGCCATGCCTTCGGTCCCGCGGATCAATAGAGGCGCGGTCGTCGAGGCCCCCGATTCGCTCTGCGGCACCTCGCCACCTTCCGCGAGGCGGCGGGCCACAACGACCGCCAGGCTGCGCCCCAGCCCGATTTCGGAGTACAACTCGCGCTTCGTCTTCTTTCCGGTCTCCTGAAGGACATGCTCCCAGACCGGCGCGGGAATTCCGGCCGCCCCGATCCCCAGCGCGCGCAGTTCCTGGTTCAGCATTTTCTCGCCCAGCGCACTGGCACCCTCCTGCTGCACGCCCCGCAGGAATTGCCGGATCCGGCTGCGCGCACGGCTGGTCTTCACGTAGCCGAGCCACGCCGGGTTGGGGTTGGCGAAGGGCGCGGTGATGATCTCGACCTGGTTGCCGTTGGCCAACTCGGCGGAAAGCGGTATCAGTTCGTGGTCGATCCGCGCCGCGACGCAACGATGGCCAATGTCGGTATGCACCGCGTAGGCAAAGTCGATGACCGTCGCGCCACGCGGCAAGGCGAGAATCTGGCCCTTCGGCGTGAAGACATAGACCTCGTCGGGAAAAAGATCGACCTTGACGTGCTCCAGGAATTCCGAGGAGTCGCCTGTTGCGCTCTGCAGTTCGAGCAGGGACTGCAGCCAGACGTGCATCTTGTCCTGCAGGTCGGCACCGCTTTCGACCGTATCCTTGTACAACCAGTGCGAGGCGATCCCCTCCTCGGCGAGGTGGTGCATGGCCTGGGTACGGATCTGGATCTCGATCGGCGTGCCGTAGGGACCGATCAGGGTGGTATGCAGCGACTGGTAGCCATTGACCTTGGGAATGGCGATGTAGTCCTTGAACTTCCCGGGCACCGGCTTGAACAGCGCGTGCAACGCCCCAAGGGCCAGGTAACAGGTCGGCACATCCTTGACGATGACCCGGAAGCCGTAGATGTCGAGCACCTGGGAAAAGCTCAGGTGCTTGTCGACCATCTTGCGGTAGATCGAGTACAGGCTCTTTTCCCGGCCGAAAACGCCCGCCTCGATATGCGCCTCGGCGAGTTTCCCGTGCACGCCTTCGAGGATTTTCGTCAGCAACTCGCGGCGATTGCCGCGCGCCGCCTTGACCGCCTTGGACAGCACCGCGAAACGCAGCGGATGAATGTGCCTGAACGACAGATCCTGCAACTGACGGGAAATGTTGTTGAGCCCGAGACGGGTGGCGATCGGCGCGTAGATTTCCAGCGTCTCGTGCGCGATCCGGCGGCGTTTTTCCGGGCGAACCGGCGCCATCGTCTGCAGGTTGTGGCGGCGGTCCGCCAGCTTGATCAGCACGATGCGCAAATCGCTGGCCATGGCCATCAGCATCTTGCGGAAATTTTCCGCCTGCGCATCCTGATACGACTGGAACTCGATCTTGTCGAGCTTGGACAACCCGTCGACCAGATCGGCGACCTGCTTGCCGAAACGCTCGGCAATCTGCGCCTTGGTGACCGCCGTATCCTCCATCACGTCGTGCAGCAGCGCCGCGACGATGGCCTGCACGTCCATGCGCCACTCGGCCAGAGCGCCGGCGACGGCCAGTGGATGAGTGATGTAGGGCTCGCCGGAAAGACGGGTCTGCCCCTGATGCGCCTCGTCGCTGAAACGGTAGGCGGCACAGACCAGTGCCACCTCGTCCGGCGGCAGGTAACTCAGGGTATCGATGAAGACCCGGTACGCCGGATCTTCATAGTCGTATTCGAGGACGCGCCGTTCCGGTTCAGAGGTGCCGGAAGAGCCGTTCGAGGGGGAAGAAGAGCTGGCCGGGGCGCTGTAACTCACAATCGGTCACCACCCAGCCTTTCCCGATGATCAGGCGTGGCCGCGGTTGAGCACTTCCAGACCGTACAACCTGTCGGCCAGTTCGCGCAGGGCAATCACCGTCGGCTTGTCGCGGTTCGCCTCCACCATCGGCGAAGCGCCAGCGGTAATCTGGCGGGCGCGATAGGTCGCGGCCAGGGTCATCTGAAAGCGGTTGGGAACGTGATCCAAACAATCGTCTACGGTAACTCGTGCCATTTTTCCTACTCAAAGCAGTGATGCGAACAGCGACGTGTGTCGCTGGCGCTGGTTCGTATAACGCAGCCGGCAAGCGGAGATGACCGATTGAAGGTCGCGCGACGCCTGCTGCAGATCGTCGTTGATAATAACATAGTCAAATTCGTCCACATGCCGCATCTCGTCTCGCGCCGCGGCGATGCGCCGGGCGATGACCTCGGCCGAATCGGTGCCGCGACCGGACAGGCGCGCTTCCAGTACCGGCATTGATGGCGGCAGGACGAAGATCCCGATCGCCTCAGGAAAAACCTTGCGCACCTGCTGCGCCCCCTGCCAGTCGATTTCCAGCAACACGTCGCGCCCCGCGGCCATTTCCGAAGCGATCCATTGTTTCGAGGTGCCGTAGTAGTTCCCATGCACTTCCGCCCATTCCAGGAACCCGCCCCGGTCAACCATTTCCAGGAAGGCCGGGACATCGACGAAGTGATATTCGCGGCCGTTTTCCTCGCCCTGTCGGGGCTGGCGCGTGGTATGCGAAATAGACACGCCGATTTGCGGATCGTTCTCCAGAAGGAGGCGGACGAGGGTCGTCTTGCCGGCTCCGGAGGGAGCCGCCACGATGAACAGGTTTCCGATCATGGGTGCGCTGCCTTGGCGAGTGAAGGAAGGGGGATTGTAACCGTGGACGCCACGGCCACCGTCACATGTGGGAACTACTCAGATCAACGGCCTGACTGCCTGACCAAAACTATTGACGCGCAACTGTTGCAGCAATAGAGTGCGGAACAGCGTTCACAAATTCAGAACGTTGTTCCATTTTCGCGCATCACAAAAAAGACGCCCAACAAGAACCCACACGGAGGATCGCACCATGAAAATGAAATCGCTGTTCGTCGGCATGACCGCCCTGCTCGCCGGCACCTTCTCGGCCGCGGCCTTGGCGGCCTATCCGGAAAAACCCGTCACCGTCATTTGCCCGTGGACCGCCGGCGGCGGCACCGATGTGCTGCTGCGCGCGCTTTCCAAGGAAGCCGAAAAGCACCTCGGGAAGACGATCAACGTCGTCAACCAGACCGGCGGTGCCGGCGCCATCGGCCACAACGCGATCCGCGCGGCCCGCCCTGACGGCTACACCATCGGGATGATCACCTTCGAACTCAATTCGCTACCGCCCCAAGGGTTGGTGCCGTTCACCTGGAAGGACTTCGATCCGCTGATGCGCATCAACTCCGACCCGGCCGCGCTGACAGTACGCAAGGACGCGCCGTACAGCACAGTACGCGGCTTCATGGACCACGCCAAGGCCAATCCGGGCGAGATCACCATCGGCAACTCCGCGCCCGGCTCGGTGTGGCACATCGCCGCCGGCCTTGCCGCGGAAAAAACCGGCGTGCAGGTCAAGCACGTACCGTTCGACGGCGCCCAACCCGCCGTGACCGCGCTGGTCGGTGGCCACATCAAGGCCGTTGCGGTTTCCGTCGCCGAAGTGCGTGGCCAGGTTCAGGCCGGCAACCTGAAGATTCTCGGCGTGATGTCGGGCGAGCGCGACAAGATCTTCCCGGACGTGCCGACCTTCAAGGAGCAGGGCGTTGACGTCGAGTTCTACACCTGGCGCGGCCTGGCCGTGCCGAAGGGTGTTCCCGCTCCCATCAAGGCCAAGATTTCGGATGCCTACAAAAAGGCCTTCGATTCGAAGGAGTTCCAGGAGTTCGCCGCCAAGGCCTCGCTGAACCTGGCCTACCAGAACGCTGCCGACTTCACCAAGTTCCTCGACCAGAACTACAAGGATGTTGAAGCCGTGATGAAGAGCCTGGGCCTCGCCAAAAAATAAGCCGCGCGACCCGCAAAGGGCGGCCGGAGAGGCCGCCCTTTTTGTATAGAGATTTGCAATGGTAGTCTTGCAGGGAGTCATCGCCTTATGAAAGTCGCAGATATCGTCGGCGGAATCATCGGCATTCTGATCGGCCTCTTCGCGCTCTGGGAGGGCGCAAAAATGCCGGCTGACGTCGTCATGAAGATCGGACCGAGCTTCTTTCCGAACATGCTCGGCGCGTTGCTGATCCTGTTCAGCATGGTCCTCATCGTCAACGCCGTGCGCGGCAGAAGCAAGGGCAAGGTCGAACCGTACCGCCTGTCCGACAAGGGGGTGCAGCGCGGCCTGATAACGCTTGCCGCAGGAAGCGTCTTCGTCCTCGTCGTCGAACCGATCGGCTTCATCCCGACCGCGATCGTTTTCCTCACTTTCATGATGCGGGTCATGGGCAAGCGCAACCCGCTGCTGCTGGCCGTCACCCCGGCGCTGATTACCGCGGCGGTCTGGCTTGTATTCGAGAAGGTGCTCGCCTTGTCGATGCCGGCCGGCGTGCTGGCGGATTATCTCTAGGAGAACGGACATGGATTTCAACTGGAGCCTGATGTTCGCCAGTTACGCCACGGTGTTCTCGCCGGGCGTCCTGTTCATCATTTGCGTCGGCATCACCGCCGGCATTGTCATCGGCTCGCTGCCGGGACTGACCGCGACCATGGGCGTCGCCCTGCTGGTGCCGCTGACCTTTGGCCGCCCGCCGCTGGAAAGCCTGTCGATGCTGATCGGCATCTATTGCGGCGCGATGTACGGTGGTTCGATTTCGGCCATCCTGATCCGCACGCCGGGTACGCCGGCTGCTGCCGCGACGATCCTCGAAGGTTATCCCATGGCCCGCCGCGGCGAAGCCGGACGCGCGCTATCGATGGCACTTTTCGCCTCGTTCTTCGGGGGTGTCTGCGGCGCTCTGATCATGACCTTCGCCTCGCCGGTCGTCTCTGGCTTTGCGCTCGAATTCGGGCCGGTCGAATACTTCGCACTGGCCATTTTCGGCCTCTCGGTCATCGTCTCGATTTCCGGACGTTCGCTGGTCAAGGGCATGATGTCCGCCTTTTTCGGCCTGCTTATCGCCTCGATCGGCTTCGATCCGATCTCCGGCTTTCCGCGTTTCACCTTCGGCATGATGGAAATGATGGAAGGCCCGCCGTTCATCCCGACCCTGATCGGTCTCTTCGCCGTTTCCGAGGTGTTCAACGAGGTGCAGAAAACAGGGCAACTGCAACAGCTCAAGGCCAAGGTCGACCGCTTCATTCCAAGCTGGGAGGACATCAAGTACTGTTTCAAGCACCTTTGCCGGTCCAGCGTCATCGGCACCTTCATCGGCTCGATTCCCGGGGCCGGAGGCGATATTGCCGCCTTCGTCTCCTACGGTCAGGCCAAGCGTACATCGAAGCACCCCGAGCGCTTCGGCCACGGCGAGATCGAGGGGCTGGCCGCCAGTGAAAGCGCGAACAACGCCTGTTCCGGCGGCGCGATGATTCCGCTGCTCTCGCTCGGCGTACCGGGCGACGCGGTGACGGCGGTACTGCTCGGCGCGTTCATCATCCAGGGCCTGCAACCGGGACCGATGCTCTACAAGGAGCACATCGACATCGTTTACCAGATCTTCGCTTCGATGATGCTCGCCCAGTTCGTCATGCTGTTCATCGGCATGGCCGGCATCCGTCTGTTTGCAAAGGTCATCCTGGTTGAACGGGCGATCCTCACGCCGGCAATCTTCGTCCTCTCGATGGTCGGCGCCTTCGCCATGCGCAGCAACATCTTCGACGTTTACACCACCCTGGCTTTCGGCATCCTCGGCTACGTGATGATGCGCTACGACTATCCGCTCTCGCCGATCCTGCTGGCGCTGATTCTCGGGCCGATGGCCGAAGCCAACCTGCGCCGGGCGATGGTCATCTCCTCGGGCGATCCATCGATCCTCGTCAGCCGGCCGATCGCCGTCGGACTGATGGTGCTGGCCGTCGTCTCGCTACTGCTGTCGATCCGCGGGCAGAAACAGGTCGAAGCCCGACTGGCCGAGATGGAAAAGGCCTTCGAGAAGGAAATCACGGACTGATGGCCTGACCATTGTTGCCCTGATTTAGTGCGCCCTTGCGGCGCCCGAACCCATTGAAGTGCGGCCGCTCCGGAGGATTCCGGCAGCGGCCGCACCGTTTTCCGCGACACGCCGGAGCTATTGCCACGCGGCTTTGCCCGCGTTCTGCCAGGCCGCCAGCCCCTCCGGCGATGCCGTGGCACGAAGCGTGCTAGACCCCCAGCAGGCCTTGCCCCGCCGATCGTGTTCTGCGGCCGCCGGCAACGTTCCAGGCCACCGAATTGCCCTGTGACTATTTGTCCGCTACCGCTCCGGAGGAAGATTGAAATGAATACCCTGCGTGTTTCCCGTATGACCCTGGCGCTGTCCGCCGCTCTCGCCCTCTTTGGTTGCGGCCAGAAGGAAGAGCCCAAGGCAGCTGCGCCGGCTCCCGCCCCGACCGCCGCCGCACCGGCCGCTCCTGCGGCATCAGCGATCACCGTCAAGATCGGCCACGTCGCTCCGCTGACGGGACCACAAGCGCACCTCGGCAAGGACAATGAAAACGCCGCGCGCATGGCCATCGACGAACTCAACGCCAAGGGGCTGGAAATCGGCGGCGCCAAGATCACGCTCGAACTCATTCCCGAAGACGACCAGGCCGATCCGAAGCAGGGCACCATCGTTGCCCAGAAGCTGGTCGACGCGAAGGTCAACGGCGTCGTCGGGCACCTGAACTCCGGCACGACCATCCCTGCCTCGAAGATCTATTTTGACGCCGGCATCCCGCAGATATCCGGTTCGGCCACCAACCCGAAATACACCCAACAGGGCTTCGCCACCGCCTTCCGGGTGATGGCCAACGACGTGCAGCAGGGCAAGGTGCTTGGCGAATACGCCGCGAAGCAGCTCGCCGGCAAGAGCGTGGCGATCATCGATGACCGTACAGCCTACGGCCAAGGCCTCGCCGACGAATTCGAAAAAGGAGCGAAGGGCGCCGGCGCAGCCGTCGTAACCCGCGAGTTCACCAACGACAAGGCTACCGACTTCGCCGCAATCCTGACCAAGATCAAGTCGACCAAGGCCGACGTGATCTTCTACGGCGGCATGGACGCACAGGCTGGGCCGATGGCCAAGCAGATGAAGTCGCTCGGCGTCAAGGCCGTCTTCCTGACCGGCGACGGCGGATGCACGCCGGAATTCATCAAGCTCGCCGGCGACGCCAGCGAAGGTCAGTACTGCTCGCTGCCCGGCGTGCCGCTCGACCAGATGCCTGGCGGCAAGGCGTTCAACGATGCCTTCTCGGCCAAGTACGGCCAGATACAGCTGTACGCACCGTACGTTTATGACGCAGTGATGGTCATGGTCGACGCCATGAAGCGCGCCGGCTCGGTAGAAGCGGCGAAGTACTTGCCGGAGATCGGCAAGACCGACTATCAGGGCGTCACTGCCAAGATCCAGTTCGACGAGAAAGGCGACCTGAAGGGCGGGGCGATCTCGCTGTACCAGGTGAAGGGCGGCAAGTGGGAATACCGTGAGACCGTCGGCGGCGGCGCGCCGGCCCCGGTAGCTGCGGAAGCCCCGAAGGATGACGGCGAGAAGAAGTCGTAACGCCAGTTCGCCCCCTTTGGACGGTTCCTTGACGGGACCGTCCTCCCGTGTTTCATCATTTTTTGTTTTGGATAGTCCAAAGCGATGGATATTTTCGTCCAGCAAATCATCAACGGCCTCGTGCTCGGCAGCATCTACGCACTCGTCGCGCTCGGCTACACGATGGTCTACGGCATCATGGGGCTGATCAACTTCGCCCATGGCGAGGTGGTGATGATCGGCGCCATGGTCGCGCTGTTTTTCGTCAAGGCCTTTTCCGGCCTGCCGGTCGTCATCCTCCTGCCGCTGGCGCTGGCCGCAGCGGTGTGCGTCTGCATGGCCATCGGCTTTTCCATCGAGCGCATCGCCTACCGGCCGCTGCGGCACGCGCCGAAGCTCGCGCCGCTGATCACCGCCATCGGCATCTCGATCATCCTCCAGCACCTCGCGATGCTCATCTGGGGCCGCAACTACCACGCCTTTCCGCCGGTCATTCCGGTTTCCGCGCACGAAATATTCGGCGCCACGATCACCAGCCTGCAGGTGTTCATCGTCCTCATCGCCGCGGCGATGATGGCCGGCCTGACGCTGCTGATCCAGCGCACCCGCCTCGGCCGCGCAATGCGGGCAACGTCGCAGAACCCGGCGATCGCCCAGCTGATGGGCGTCAACATCAACCAGATCATCTCGGCCACCTTCGTCATCGGCTCTGCGCTGGCCGCCGTCGCCGGTTTGATGGTCAGCGCCAACTACTCGATCGCGCACTATTACATGGGCTTCATGCTCGGCCTCAAGGCCTTCACCGCCGCCGTGCTCGGCGGCATCGGCAACCTCGCCGGGGCGATGCTCGGCGGCATCCTGCTCGGCATCATCGAATCGCTCGGCGCCGGCTACATCGGCGACCTGACCGGCGGCTTCCTCGGCAGCCACTACCAGGACATCTTCGCCTTCTTCGTGCTGATCGGCGTGCTGATTTTCCGGCCATCCGGCCTGATCGGCGAACGCGTGGCGGAGCGGGCATGATGACCTTCTCCTTCGATTCCCTGCGCCAGGACAAGCGCGCGGCGATCGCCGCCACGGTCGGCATCGGGCTCGTGCTGGCCGTCTTCCCGTTCATCGTCGGCAGCGCGCTCGGCAACTCCTGGCTGCGCATCCTCGACTTCGCCCTGCTCTACATCATGCTCGCGCTCGGGCTGAATATCGTCGTCGGCTTCGCCGGCCTGCTGGACATGGGCTACATCGCCTTCTACGCGGTCGGCGCCTACCTCTACGCCCTGCTGGCCAGCCCGCACTTCGGCCTGCATCTGCCGGTGTGGATCATCATCCCCTGCGGCGCCGTGCTGGCCGGCATCGCAGGCGCCCTGCTCGGCGCGCCAACGCTACGCCTGCGCGGCGACTACCTCGCCATCGTCACGCTCGGCTTCGGCGAGATCGTCCGCATCTTCATGAACAACCTGAACGCGCCGGTGAACATCACCAACGGGCCGCAGGGGATTTCCAGCATCGACCCGATCCATCTCGGCGGCGTCACGCTGGCCAAGCCGCTCTCCGTACTGGGCATCACGGTGCCATCGCTGCACGCCTATTACTACCTGTTCCTGGCGCTGGCGCTGCTGATCATCTTCGTCTCGATCCGCCTGCAGGATTCGCGCATCGGCCGCGCGTGGGTGGCCATCCGCGAGGACGAGATCGCCGCCAAGGCCTGCGGCATCAATACCCGCAACATCAAGCTGCTCGCCTTCACCATGGGCGCCAGCTTCGGCGGCGTCGCCGGCGGCCTGTTTGCCGGCTTCCAGGGCTTCGTCAGCCCGGAGTCGTTCAACCTGATGGAATCGATCATGATCCTCTGCATGGTCGTGCTCGGCGGCATGGGCCACATCCCCGGCGTCATCCTCGGCGGGGTCATGCTCACCGTCCTGCCCGAGTTCTTCCGCCACAGCGCCGGCCCGATCCAGCAGGCGCTGTTCGGCAAGATCCTGCTCGACCCGGAAGCCCTGCGCATGCTGCTCTTCGGCCTGGCGCTGGTGCTGGTGATGCTCTACCGTCCGGCCGGCTTGTGGCCTTCGACAATCCGCCGCCGCGAGTTCGCCTCCGGTACGGACAAGGAGGGCGCATGAAACCGACGCTGCTGATCGCCAACGCGATCTCCAAGCAATTCGGCGGGGTCAAGGCGCTCACCGACGTCTCGCTGACCATCCGCAAAGGCGAAATCTACGGCCTGATCGGCCCGAATGGCGCCGGCAAGACGACCTTCTTCAACGTGCTGACCGGGCTCTACCACCCGAACGGCGGCGAACTGCTGTTCGAGGGCTACAAGCTGCGCGCAAGCGCGCCGCACCTCGCCGCGCAGAGCGGCATCGCCCGCACCTTCCAGAACATCCGCCTGTTCGGCAACATGACGGCGCTGGAAAACGTCATGGTCGGGCGCCACGTGCGCACGCAAGCCGGCGTCGTCGGTGCGGTGCTGCGCGATCCGCAGACGCGGCGCGAAGAAGCCGACATTCACCGCCGCGCCGAGGAGTTGCTGCATTACGTCGGCGTCGCCGACCGTGCCAACGACTTGGCCAAACATCTTTCCTACGGCGACCAGCGCCGGCTGGAAATCGCCCGCGCGCTTGCCACCGAGCCGAAGCTGCTGGCGCTCGACGAACCGGCGGCCGGCATGAACGCCAGCGAAACGGCCGAACTGCGCGTGCTGATCGAAGGCATCCGCAACGACGGCATCACCGTCCTGCTCATCGAGCACGACGTCAAACTGGTCATGGGCCTGTGCGACCGTGTCGCCGTGCTCGACTACGGCGTGAAGATCTGCGAGGACGTCCCGGCGGTGGTGCAGAAGAATCCGAAAGTCATCGAAGCATATCTGGGAGGCAGCGTTGCTTGAGGTCACCGGACTCCGCGTCGCCTACGGCGGCATCCAGGCCGTGCGCGGCATTTCCTTCCACGTCAACCAGGGTGAGATGGTCGCGCTGATCGGCGCGAACGGGGCGGGCAAGACCAGCACGCTCAAGGCGCTCTCGCGCCTGCTCGACGCCGCCGGCGGCAGCGTTCGCTACTGCGGCAAGGAAGTCGCCAAGCTCGCGCCGCACCAGCTTATAGCCGAAGGCATCGCCCTGGTACCCGAGGGTCGCGGCGTCTTTCCGCGCATGAGCATCGTCGAAAACCTGTTGATGGGCGCCTACTGCCGCAACGACACGCAGGGTATCGCGAGTGACATTGAACACGTCTTTTCGCTGTTCCCCCGCCTGGAGGAACGCGCCCAGCAACTGGCCGGTACCCTCTCCGGCGGCGAACAGCAGATGCTCGCCATCGGCCGCGCGCTGATGAGCCGGCCGAAGCTGCTCCTGCTCGACGAGCCGTCGATGGGCCTCGCACCGCTGATGGTGCAGAAAATCTTCGAGGTCGTCTGCAGCGTGGCCAGGGAAGGCATGACGGTCCTTCTCGTCGAGCAAAACGCCAAGCTCGCGCTCGAAGTCAGCCAGCGCGGCTACGTCATGGAGAGCGGCGAAATTACGCTGACCGACGACGCAGACAAGCTCCTGGCCAATCCGAAGGTGCGCGAGGCGTATCTCGGGGAGTGAACACCCCCGACCTCCTGACGGTTACAGCGGAACCTTGCAGCGCCGCAAAGTGCTCCGGCAATGGTGGTTCTCCGCGCATCGTGATATAACCGCGGCCGCCCATCAATGTACCTCGTCCTTCAAGCTCAGGCCCGAAGGTAAGGGCCACTTTCTGGGCGGGAAGGGAACAACGATGGCTTGTGTGAACTATTTAACAGGCGAAATCGTGAAAAAGAAGAACAATCCGCGGCGTTGTGATCTGCAGGCGATCTTGCTTTCCATATTGCCGACGCCCGAAGCCGCCTGATCCCTCTCAAGAGACCGCCACATGATGCGCTAAGAGAGCGAGCTCTCTCGCACCTCCTTCTACGTCTCGGTGACGGATCGTTTCCCGATGAACAAGTAGCTTGATGTGAAATTGACTCGTGAGGTGTTGTTGAAGAAGCACTTGATTTCCTGGATCTTGTTATTGATTTGCCAGACAGCATCGGCTGTTTCCGGTGAGGACGACTACCGTCAGGCCCTGTCTCTGAATGAACAGGGGCGAGGGAAAGAGGCGCTGCTCATACTTGCAGAACTCAAGAATAGGTTCCCGGAAATACTCCGCTATCAGTTCGACTATGCGGCAGTTGCCAGCAGCAGTGGTGAGCATACGGCCGCGTTAGGCAGTGTTGATGCCCGTACCGAAAAAGAGGCGCCGCACTATGCTCTGGAGGCGCTTTTTCGTTCGGCCGTCGCGCTTGCCGACATGCCTCGCGCCGAACGGCTGTATGGTCTTCTGGACGATCGGTTCGGTGCCGCAGCCGAAAGCGGAATGGGCCTGGTTCATCTATATCTGCGACTTGGACATTACCCCCGAGCGCTCATGCTGTCCGCCGAATTGCTCGATCGTTATCCCGGGCACATGGGGATACTGGACCTGCGGGCCTACGTTCTGCGCCACTCCGGGCTATTGGGCGAGGCACTCCTCGCCTATCAGGAAATTCAAAGACTTTTCCCAGACAACAGGGACGCACCGAAGGCGATCGGCATGATTCTGGCCGACCTCGGCTCTCCGCAACTCGCGAAGAGTAGCCTGGAAGGGAAGGATATTCGTCTGGCGAGCGACGAATATCTCCGCCTGCTGAAAGATCAGGGTGTTCAACGTATCCGTTGGTCCGCGGGCGATCCAGACGTGCCTTCGCTGCGTTTCCGGAATGCGGACGACGCCATCGCCATCCTCCGCGCCGCGCGCGATGAGGCAATTACACGCGCCGCTTCACACGAGATGATTGGCAACATCCGCGGCAATCTGGTCCTTGCCTATCAACTCCGCCAATACTGTTCCGAGGCCATCCAGGAGTATGAGCGTCTGGTCGCTGACGGCCACGAGATCCCGTCTGAAATTCGTCGGGCAGCAGCATCTTGCTATTCCTCGACAGGTCGTTACGCAGAGGCCGAAAGAATGTTTCACCAGCTTGTGGAAGAAACGCCAGATTCCTATGAGAGCTGGTCAGGGTGGATCTATGCGCTGGCCGACCTTGAGCGTTTCGACGAGGCCGAGAAAGCATGCCGGGAGCTGGTCGCCATGTTGGCCCGGACGGATCACGGAATTCCGGCGAAGGCGGCCGACTATACGTCAGCGCGTCTTACGCAAGCCATGCTCGCCGCTTATCGCAATCGCTACGCCGAGGCGCAATTGCGCCTGGATTCGTTGCAAGCCGATGCCCCGGCTTCGCTAGACACAACCGAGGCCATTGGAATTCTGGCTGCATGGCGAGGGCAACCGCGCAGGGCCGAAGAACAGTTCCGGATTGTCCTGGGCGAACAGCCCGGGCGCCTTGAATCTCGTCTTGGTCTGGCAAATGCGCACCTCGACCAAGGTGATGCCACCTTGTTGCGACAGATTGTCGGCGAGCAGGACGACGACGGGTTGGCTCGGCGCAGCGTCCGCGAATCACGGCGCCGTCTGGAATTGCGCGACAGCTATTACATTGTTGGCGATGCCACCTTTGGCAACGATCAAGACTCTGTCGCAGGAAACCGGACGCGTGAATTCGACCTGAAGGCTTACAGCAAACCGTTTGGCGATGATCATTGGCGAGCTTTCGGACGCTACCGTGACCTGTGGAGCAATCCCGTTGCCAGCGTAACCGCCAGCAATGCGAGCGCGGGCTTGCGATACATGGCTGTCGACTGGACAACGGAAGTTGAAGCCGGGAGTAACGGTTACGGCAGGCTTGAAACAAGTCACTCGCTGTCCGACCACTGGACGACAAACCTTGCGATCGAAAAGAACACATTTTTCCGGCAGGCGCGAGCGGTGGAAAGCGGCATCACGGCCGACAGGGTGGATTGGAGCTTGCGTTGGCGCCAAGACGAGAATCTGGATGTCGGAGGGGGTTATCGTCTCACCGATTTTGATGATAACCGGCGATCGGAAGCCTATCTTTCCTTGAGCAAAGGTCTTTACGCTGATTTCGATCGCCGCCTCTCGGCTGCCATCCGAATCGGCGGTCAGCGCAATAGCAACCCGGAAGCAGCGTATTTTTCGCCGGAGCGTCAGGCGGAGATTTCCGGTACTGTCGCTTTCGAATTTCGCTCCTGGCAAGACATGGCGACCAGGAAATCCTCCCTGTGGCACAGAGTGTGGGTGACGGGAGGCGAGGTCTGGCAAACGGGTTTTTCCGCTCACCCGATGAGCAGCATCGGCTACGGGCAGGATATCGCTCTTACCGATGCGTTTCGCCTGCGCTGGTCGATTGCTCGTACCCGCTACCCCTTTGACGGCGAGAACGCCTCCTACTACACCGGCACAATCGGCTTCGAGGGGTATTTTTGATGTTGCGTGCGGTCCTGCATTTCATCCTCTTGTTCGCAACCTTTTTCGTGCAGGCGGAGACCTTTCAGGTCATCAGCTACCACGACGTCGTTTCCATTGAAGAAAAGCTCGTCGCGCCCGACGACATCAACGTACGTCGCCTTGCTGACCACTTCGAGTGGTTGAAAGCCAATGGCTACAACGTGATTTCCGTGCAGGAACTGGTCGACGCGCGCAATGGTGTCAGCAAACTGCCAACGAAGGCCGTGCTGCTGTCTTTCGACGACGGTTACGCCAGTTTCTACAAGCTGGTATTTCCTCTGCTCAAGGCTTACCAATACCCAGCGACTTTGGCTGTGGTCGGTTCCTGGTTGGAGCAGCGGGAGAAAGTGATGTATGGCACCCGCCAAGTGGATCGTCAGCGATTCCTGACCCTCGAGCAGCTAAAGGAAATTGCTGCCAGCGGCCTGGTCGAAATCGCCTCCCACTCCTACGACCTGCATCGCGGAATCCCGGGCAATCCCCAAGGAAATGAAATGCCGGCGGCAACAACCCGTGCGTACAGTTCCACGAGCTCATCTTACGAAAGTGACTCGGTCTACAAGTCAAGGATTCGCCAGGACCTTTCGCGAAACAGCGACTTCATCGAGGTACTGACCGGCAAGCACCCTCGGGTCATGGTTTGGCCCTACGGGCGATACAACGGCGAGGTCCAGCGCATTGCAGGAGAGCTCGGCATGTTCATTACGATGAATCTGGACGATGGCGATAACCTCTTGGCGAACGGGCTTTCCGATATCCGCCGCTACTACATTCAGAAAGACATGCCGGCTGCCGAACTGGCTCAAACGCTCGGAACGCAGAGCAAACGCGCGATGCGTGTCATGCACGTGGATCTCGATTACATCTACGATCCGGATCCACAGCAACAGGAGAAAAATCTGGGCCTGCTGCTCGATCGGGTCAAGGCGGCGGGAGTCACCGCCGTCTTTCTTCAGGCTTTTGCGGATGACAATGCCGCGGGTGTCGCCAGTCGGCTCTATTTTTCCAATCGCCATCTGCCGGTCAAGGCTGATCTGTTCAACCGGGTCAGCTGGCAAGTCACCTCGCGAACCGGATCTCGAGTTTTCGCCTGGTTGCCGCTGACCGCCTTCGTACCTCCATCGGGTCATCCTTTGCACAGCCACAAGGTCGTCGCCGCTGACGGCAGCGCTGGTGTTGGTTATTCCCGACTGAGTCCCTTTTCAGCCGAGGTGCGTGAATACGTCGCGGAGATCTACGAGGATCTCGGGCGCCACGCTTACTTCGACGGGATTCTCATCCACGATGACGCAGTTCTTTCCGACCAGGAAGACGACAGCGTTTTCGCGCGTGACTATTACGCCACGCGCTTGGGTCTTCCCGGCGACGTGACGACCATTCGTGCGAATCCTGAAATGATGCAGCGGTGGACCGATGCCAAGACGGAGCATCTCTCGTGGTTCGCCGAAGAGCTGCGTCGACGTGTCGAGAATTTCCGCAAGCCTGTCATGTTGGCGCGCAATTATTACGCGGAACCCATCTTGAATCCGCAAGCGCAGACGTGGTTTTCGCAATCACTTCCCGATGCCCTCCGCCGTTTCGACTGGGTCGCCGTCATGGCAATGCCGTATATGGAAAAAGCCGCCGATGCGAACGCCTGGCTGGATCGCCTGATTCAGGTAATACGCAGCGAGAAGGGGGCCGAGCAGAAAGTGATCTTCGAGTTGCAGGCCAAACGCTGGGCGCCCGACGAGCCCGTACCCTCCGAGGAGATCGCCGGCTGGATGCGCCGGTTGCGCATCGCGGGCATTAGGCATTTCGGCTACTACCCGGACGATCCTTTCGCCAACCATCCGGAAATCACAACGATCAGGAAGGAACTGTCGGTCCGGGGGTACGCCCAATGACGTTATCGACAGAAATACGGGCCTTGCTGCTTGAAGGTTCGTCGGCCTTCATTTTCAATTTCTGCTTCCTCTACCCCCTTTTCATGTCATGGGTCTGGATCACGGGGAGCATCGCCTATTGGTTCCGCTACGAGAAGCGTGCTTCCAATCCCGCGCACCCGCCTCGACTCGAGAGCTTTCCGAAAATCGCCTTGGTCGTTCCCTGCTTCAACGAACAGGATCATGCCGAGGAAACGATACTAAACATGCTGGCCCACGATTATCCGAACATCGAAGTCATCGCGGTCAATGACGGCAGCCGTGACAGAACGGCAGAGATTCTCGATCGCCTTTGTGCCGAGCATCCCCGATTGCGCGTCATTCACCAGCAGACGAATCAGGGCAAGGCGGTGAGTTTGACTGTTGCAGCGCTGATGACGGATGCCGAATACATTCTTGGCATCGACGGCGATGCGCTGCTGGACCAACGTGCCGCACGCTGGATGATCCGCCACTTCATTGGAAGCCCTCGTGTCGGAGCCGTAACTGGAAATCCCCGTCTTCGCACCCGATCGACGCTTCTCGGACGCATCCAGGTCGGCGAATTCTCGTCAATCGTTGGCATCATCAAACGCGCCCAGCGTACCTACGGTCGACTGTTCAGCGTTTCCGGCGTGTGTGTCATGTTCCGCAAGGTAGCGCTTACAGATGTCGGTTTTTGGTCACGCGAAACTCTGACAGAAGACATCGACATTAGCTGGAAACTTCAGCTCGCGCATTGGGACGTACGTTTCGAGCCTGCGGCGACGTGCTGGATTCTGATGCCGGAAACCCTGCGCGGGCTCTGGAAGCAACGTTTGCGTTGGGCTACCGGAGGCGCGCAAGCCATCCTCAAGTTTCGCGGCATCTGGAAACAGTGGACCAAGCGGCGCATGTGGCCGGTGTATATTGAATACGCTCTCAGTCTGGCGTGGTCGTACTTGATGGTCTGGACCATCGCCATGTTCCTGCTCGGACTCGTTATCGATTTGCCGAACGAACTCAAGGTAAGGACCTTGCTCCCAGGCTGGACAGGATTGCTTATAGCCGTCACGGCTATGCTGCAAACCTGCGTCGCCATGCTGCTCGACACCCGCTACGATCATCGCCTGTGGCAAAACTACTTCTACGTAATCTGGTATCCGTTTGCCTACTGGATGATCAATATGTTCACCGCCGTGGTCGCGTTCCCCAAGGCGCTGCTTCGCAAAAAGAAACAGCGCGGGCTCTGGACGAGTCCGGACCGGGGTTTGCGCTAAACGAGACCGATCAAGAAATGTCATTACCTCCCCATATCCGTGTCCGCTGCGCGGATGGACACCCACTGATCTTTCGCCGCCCGGAAGGACAGCCCAAGACCGCGCGTAATGCCATGCTTCTGGCGACAGGAATCGGCTGGTCGGTCTGGCTGTATCTCTGGCGCCCGCTCCTGACTCTTTTTCTTTGGTATTGGGGAGGTGAGATTGCCGAGCATCAGTGGATCGAGCTGGCCGGTTTGAACGGGCTCGTTGATTTTGCTTATCACGTAATGCCTTTCGGCATAGCACTCTGCGCTCTACTGCTCGCCTGGGCACTAACCAACTACCTTCGGTTCCGTGGGCGGGAGAGACGGAAAGCGCGACAGCTAAGCTCCGCGGATGCCGACGCCAGATGGACACGGATCTCTCCTGCCGCGCTGGAGAACGGGCGAAAAGCGAAAAACCTGGTTTGCTGGCATGACGATGACGGCATATTGCTCGGATTTTCCGAGGCTTGCGCCGAATCGTCGCACGTAGTGTCTCCGACCGCTGGTTCTTTGACCTCGCCGCCAAACCATTCAGGCTGCATGGAGCTTCAGAGCGAGCAAAAGCGGGCAGCTGCAGCAGTTTTCCCCGGCTGATAGAATCAGCTTTTGAAACACGCCCCTGCCCTGCCATGACCGCTCGCCTGCGGGAAATCCCGTACAACTACACCTCCTTTTCCGACCGCGAAATCGTCATCCGCCTGCTCGGCGCGGAAAACTGGGCGATCCTCGACGAACTGCGCAGTCAGCGCGTCACCGGCCGCTCGGCGCGGATGCTTTACGAAGTGCTCGGCGACATCTGGGTCGTGCAGCGCAACCCCTACCTCGAAGACGACCTGCTGGCCAACCGCCAGCGCCGCGCCGCGCTGATCGAAGCCCTGCGCCACCGCCTGCGCGAGATCGACAAGCGGCGCCTGGGCAACGAAAAAGTCTTCGACCTGTGCACCGCCGCCCACGCCGCCGTCGACGCCTTCGCCCGCCATTTCGACGACACAGCCACCCTGCGCCAGCGTGCGCTGAAGATGCTGGCGCGCCACACGCGCCGCGACAACATCGCCTTCGACGGCCTCGCGCGCGTCTCGCACGTCACCGACGCCACCGACTGGCGCGTCGAATACCCCTTCGTCGTACTCTACCCGGACAGCGAAGACGAGATCGCACCGCTGGTGCGCGAATGCATCGAGCTCGGGCTGACCATCATCCCGCGCGGCGGCGGCACCGGCTACACCGGCAGCGCCGTACCGCTGACGCCCAAGTCCGCCGTCATCAACACCGAGAAGCTGATCGACATCGGCCCGGTCGAGGAGCTCACCCTGCCGGGCTGCGACCGCCCGTATGCGACCGTGCGCACCGGCGCCGGCGTGGTTACCGACCGGGTGGCCGACACTGCGGCGGCGGCCGGCCTGGTCTTCGCCGTCGATCCGACCTCGGCCAGCGCCTCGTGCGTCGGCGGCAACATCGCAATGAACGCCGGCGGCAAGAAGGCCGTGCTGTGGGGCACCGCCCTCGACAACCTGGCGTGGTGGAAGATGGTCGATGTCGACGGCCTGCCGATGGAAATCACCCGCCTCGGGCACAACTTCGGCAAGATCCACGAGCAGGAGGTCGCCCGCTTCGATATCCGCCGTTTCGAAAAGGATGGCATCACGCTGCGCGGCGCGCCCGAGTTGCTCGAAATCCCCGGCAGTACCTTCCGCAAGGCCGGCCTCGGCAAGGACGTCACCGACAAGTTCCTGTCCGGCCTGCCGGGCGTTCAGAAGGAAGGCACCGACGGACTGATCGTCGCCGCGCGCTGGGTGCTGCACACGATGCCGCCGCACGTGCGCACCGTCTGTCTCGAATTCTTCGGGCAGGTACGCGAGGCGGTACCGGCCATTGTCGAGATCACCGACTACTTCAAGCCGGAAGGTGCCGGCCACGCCGCCGGCGTGCAGCTCGCCGGCCTCGAGCACCTCGACGAACGCTACGTGAAAGCCATCGGCTACAACGCCAAGGCCAAGCGCCACGGGCGGCCGAAGATGGTGCTGATCGGCGACATCGTCGGCCACGACGAAAAAGCGGTGATGGCTGCCGCCTCCGAGGTGGTACGCCTGTGCAACCTGCGCTCGGCCGAGGGCTTCATCGCCGTTGACGCCGACACACGCAAAAAGTACTGGCTCGACCGCTCGCGCACGGCAGCGATCTCCAAGCACACCAACGCCTTCAAGCTCAACGAGGACGTGGTCATCCCGCTGCCGCGCATGGGCGACTACTGCGACGGGGTCGAACGCATCAACATCGAGCTGTCGATCCAGAACAAGCTGGCGCTGTGCGACAACCTGATGGCCTTCCTCCAGGGCGACCTGCCGCTGCGCAGCACCGACGCGACGATCGACGCCGAGGTGCTGATCGGCGACTGCCGGCAGGCCGCGCTCGACGCCGTTGCCGCCGTGCGCACGCGCTGGCAATGGCTGCTCGACCATCTGGATCTGCCTCTGGCCGCCGCCGAAGTGCAATTCGCCGAATACGGCGTCCAGGGCGGCAAGCTGACCAACAAGGCGCCCGCGCCGACGCTGTTCCACCGCCTGCAGGACTACTCGGTGCGTGTGTCGTGGAAGAACGAGCTGCGTCCGCAACTGGAGACGATCTTCGACGGCAAGGTCTTCCAGCCGGTACTGGAGCGCATCGACGCGATCCACCGGCAGACGCTGCGCAGCCGCGTCTTCGTCGCCCTGCACATGCACGCCGGCGACGGCAACGTGCACACCAACATCCCGGTGAACTCGGACGACTACGCCATGCTGCAGACCGGCAACCGCGCCGTCGAACGCATCATGCATCTGGCGCGTTCGCTCGACGGCGTCATTTCCGGCGAACACGGCATCGGCATCACCAAGCTCGAATTCCTCACCGACGAGGAAATCCGTCCGTTCCGCGAGTACAAGCAGCGCATCGACCCGAACGGCCATTTCAACCAGGGCAAGCTGATGGCCGGCAGCGATTTGCGCGGCGCGTATACCCCTTCGTTCTCGCTGCTCGGCGCCGAGTCGCTGATCCTCGAACAGTCGGAAATCGGACGCATCTCGACGATGGTCAAGGACTGCCTGCGCTGCGGCAAGTGCAAGCCGGTCTGCTCGACGCACGTACCACGCGCCAACCTGCTCTACTCGCCGCGCAACAAGATCCTCGGCACCTCGCTGCTGATCGAGGCTTTCCTCTACGAGGAACAGACCCGGCGCGGCGTCTCGCTGAAGCACTTCGACGAGTTCAACGACGTTGCCGACCACTGCACGGTGTGCCACAAGTGCTTCAACCCCTGCCCGGTGGACATCGACTTCGGCGACGTGTCGATCGCCATGCGCAACTTCCTGCGCGAACAGGGCAAGAAAAAGTTCGTTCCCGGCAAGGCACTGGCGATGGCCTTCCTGACCATGAAGGATGCCGGAACGATCCGTCTGATCCGCAAGGCGATGACGACGCTGGCCTATCCGGGGCAACGCCTGGCGCACCGCGTCGCGAAAACCCTGGGCCTGATCCAGCGGCAGACCCGGCAGCCGCCGGCCAGCCTCGGGCAGCCGGCGTTGCGCGCGCAGGTCATCCACTTCGTCAACAAGCCGATGCCGGGGGGACTGCCCAAGCGCACCTCGCGCGCCCTGCTCGACATCGAGGACGAAACGATCGTGCCGGTGATCCGCGACCCGCAGAAGGTCGCCGCGCCGGACTACGATGGCGACGCCGTCTTTTACTTCCCCGGCTGCGGCTCGGAGCGCCTGTTCTCGCAGGTCGGGCTGGCGACCCAGGCGATGCTTTACGAGATCGGCGCACAGACCGTGCTGCCGCCCGGCTACCTGTGCTGCGGCTACCCCCAGATCGCCTCAGGCGAATCCGGCCTCGGGCAGCAGATCACCACCGAAAACCGCGTGCTCTTCCACCGCGTCGCCAACACGCTGAACTACCTCGACATCAACACGGTGGTCGTTTCCTGCGGCACCTGCATGGATCAGCTGCAGAAGTACCAGTTCGAGAAGATCTTCCCCGGCTGCCGCCTGCTCGACATCCACGAATACCTGCTGGAAAAGGGCGTGAAGCTCGACGGCGTCGAGGGCACCCGCTACCTGTACCACGATCCCTGCCACACACCGATGAAGACGCAGCCCGGCATCAAGGTTGCCAACGCCCTGATGGGTCAGCGCGTCGATCTCTCCGACCGCTGCTGTGGCGAGGCCGGCACGCTGGCGATGGCGCGTCCCGACGTGTCGACGCAGGTGCGTTTCCGCAAGCAGGAGGAGATCGAGAACGGCGCGGCCGCGCTGCGTGCCGACGGATTCGACGGCGAACTCAAGTTGCTCACCTCCTGCCCTTCCTGCCTGCAAGGCTTGTCCCGCTACAACGACGATGCCGGCACGCAGGCCGACTACATTGTCGTCGAGATGGCGCGACGTCTGCTCGGGGAGAATTGGCTGGCGGAGTACGTGCGAAAGGCCAACGCCGGAGGAATCGAGCGCGTGCTGTTGTGACTTTTTTCCTTGGTCGGAGTCTCCAGGCATCGTAGGCTGATGCTCGGGCAATTACATATCCACGAAACGAGCAAGGAACAACGATGGCCGCCGCCCCGACCGTACTCAGCATCCCCGATTTCGCCACCGGCAGCGCGATCATTGCGCGCATTCCGCTGGCCAATCCGCAGCTGGCGTGTTTCGAGCTCAACGTCGTTCTCGACAGCCTGCTGGCAGGTCCGCCGGACGTGCAGAACTACTTCCAGCTCCTTGAACACCTCCGGCTGCCGGTTACGTTCGTTGGCGAGGAGCTGGCCAAGCGGTACTTCAACAGGCCGGTACCGTTCGGCGAAGTCGAGGATGCCTTTTTCCGCCAGGTCATCCTGCTGCTGCTGAAAACGGCCAAGGCCTACGCCCATTGCGCCGAGCAGGGTGCTCCCGAATCAGAAGGGCCCCACAGCGAGCGCTTCGCCACACTGCTGCACCGCTGCATTCATTTCACCGGCACCGCGATCATCGAGCATCACCGCGCACGGCGCGAAATACCATGGGGGCTTTGGCTCGACCTGCACGGCTACTACGGTACCGCCGAGGAACTGGATGTCGCCCTGCTGCCCGTGCCCGACATGGACGGGTCGCACAACGGCAACACGCATTGCACCGCAGCCTACCTTGGCTTCGTCCTGTTCGACATGGCCGGCAGCGCGAGTCTTTCGCTGCGTGACCAGACGCTGGTACGCCGCTGGGCGGCCGCCTGGTCACCGCTGGTCAGTCTGCACCCGGCCACGCCGGGCGAACCATTACCCCCCTACGTGATCGACCTGATGCAGGACCTTGCGCTGCGCCCCACCGCCGAATGCCTGCACACCGACCAGATCCGGCGCATCGACGGCAGCCGGCTGGCACTGCAGATCGCGCACCTCAGGCAACAGCTGCGTCAGCGCATTCCTCCTGCACAACTTGCCCTTGGCGACGACTGCACTTCGCAACAGTGCACCCGCCTGCTCGACCATCTGGGCCGCCAGTGGTCGCATACGCGAGCGGCGCGCAAATACCGCCGGCACGCCACCACGGGCCTCGCTCGATTGTGCACCGGGTTCGAGGAAATACACTATTTCCTCTCCGGGAAGGAATTCCGGCAGCCGGAAAACGTTCGCATTTATTCCCGCAACGATTTTGAAAACCTGTTTGCCTTCCGTTTTCAGGAAAACCCGCAACAGCCCCTGCAGATCCAGCAGGAAAAAGCGGCTGCAAACTACAGCGTGGACACCTGGGAAGTGGTCAATCAGTCAGCCAACGGCTTTCGCCTGGTTCGCAGCAGCTGCGGACGCAAGATGCAGCATGGTCAGTTGCTGGCGCTCTGTCCGCAGGACAGTGAGCGCTTCTTCCTGGCCCAGGCAACCTGGCTGACGCAGGAAACGAAGGGAGGACTGATCGCCGGAATCAAGGCACTCCCGGGGCTGCCGGAAGCCATCTGCGCCCGACCGATCGAGCTCTCGGGCGAACCCACGGAGTTGTACCAGCGGGCTTTCCTGCTCCCGGCGACGACCTTCGCCGGCGCGGAGCCATCGCTGGTGTTGGCTCCGGGCATGTATCGGGGGAGCCGCACGATCGAAATATTCACCGACGGTGCCTGGCGCGTTCGCCTGAAGCACGTTCTCGATGCCGGACCGGACTTCGAGCGGGTCAGTTTCGAGCTCTGCTGAACCTGAACGTGAGGTAAACGACCAAGGGCGGTAGCGCCTGAACGCCACCGCCCCTGCTATCTTCCGCGCGGGCTTCGCCCGCGCCCGGTCAGAGCGTCTCGACCTGCAGCCGGTAGGTCTTGCCCTCGACGCTGAGGTTGTAGGCAACGACACTGCCCGGCGCTGCCGACACCACCCGGGCAGGCGCTGCGGCAACGGACGCTGCCGGCGCCGGTGCGGCAGCCGGTGCAGGGGCCGGAGCCGCAGGCGCCGCGGCCGGCGCCGGCTTTTTCTTCGGCACGGAGACCTTGAAGTTGCCCTTGAGGAAGTCCAGCCCCTTGTTGCCGCCCTTGGTCGCCAGCGCACCGATGATGAAGATGTTTTCGTCGGTCACCGGCAGGCCGTTTTCTTCCAGCACCTTCTTGGCCTTCGGAATGCCCGGCTCAAGGCCCTTGATCGGGTCGCCGGTGAATACCGGTTTCTTCATCTGCTCGGAGGCGATCTTGACGATCTCGGGATCAGGGGCGACCGGGGTCTTGCCGAAGTAGCCGAGGACCATGTTGCCGTAGCCTTCGGTGATCTTCTTCCACGGGCCGAGCATCACGTTGGCGTAGGCCTGCTGGAAGTAGAACTGGGAGACCGGGGTGACGGAGGTGCCGAAGCCGCCGCGGGCGACGCATTCGGCCATGGCCTTGATGACTTCCGGATACTTATGGAAGGTCTTGTTCTCGCGCATCATCAGGGTATTGGCGGTGAGCGCACCACCCGGCATCGGGCTGAAGATGACTTCGGTGTCGATGCCGAGGGCTTCCGGCGGGAATTCGTAGTCGCTCAGGCATTCCTTGGCGACTTCGTTGGCTTCCATGACCTTGTCGACGTCGATGTCGAGGGTGTACTCGGTACCCTTCAGCGCATGCCAGACGGAGAACAGGTCGGGCTGGGCGGTGCCGCCGGAGAGCGGGGCGCGGCCGACGCAGATGCCATCGCAGCCGGCTTCGATGGCGGCGATGTACTGGGCGACGCCGGTGCCGCAGGTGTCGTGGGTGTGCATGCGCAGTTCGACCTTGTCGCCAAGAAGCTTGCGGGCCTGCTTGAAGGTCTCATAGACCTTGCGCGGGTTGGAGGTGCCGGAGGCATCCTTGAAGCAGACGCTGGAGAAGGGCACGCCGGAGTCGAGGATGTCGCGCAGGGTCTTGGTGTAGAACTCGGGGTCGTGCGCGCCGGAGCAGCCGCGCGGCAGTTCCATCAGGGTGACGACGACTTCGTGTTCGAGGCCGGCGTTGGCGATGCACTGGCCGGAGTAGATGAGGTTGTTGACGTCGTTGAGCGCGTCGAAGTTGCGGATGCGGGTCATGCCGTGCTTCTTGAACATCTTGGCATGCAGGTCGATCATGTCGGCCGGCTGCTGTTCGAGCGCGACGACGTTGATCCCCCGGGCGAGGGTCTGCAGGCGGACGTCCGGGCCGACGGCCTTGCGGAAGGCGTCCATCATGTCGAAGGCGGATTCGCCGCAATAGAGGAACGGTGCCTGGAAACGGGCACCGCCGCCGGCTTCGAAATGGGTGATGCCCGCGGCCACCGCCGCTTCCACGGCGGGGATGAAATCCTTGGTCAAGGCCCGCGCGCCGAAGATGGACTGAAAGCCATCACGGAAACTGGTGTCCTGGAAAAGTATCTTCTTGCTCATCATGAAGCTCCGATTAGGGGGAAATGCACACGACCGCTGGAGAGGAGGGCGCCCCCCTTTCCGGTCAACCCGTGAAGTATCCTCGCCCCATTCGTGTCAGTCAATACAACAACCCCGCCTCGCGGGCTGCCCTCGGTCAAACCGGAGACACCGGGCGCTCTATCAGACGGTGCCTGGGAAAGCGCACCGAGAAACGACTCCCCTTGCCAGGCTCGCTTTCAACATCCAGCGTTGCCTGGTGCCGCGTCAGCACGTGTTTGACAATCGCCAACCCGAGTCCGGTTCCCCCGGTTTCACGCGAACGGCTCCTATCGACACGATAGAAACGCTCCGTCAGACGAGGCAGATGCTGTGCGGCTATGCCGATGCCGGTATCGGACACCGAAAAAACACCGCAGCCGTCAAACACACGCCAGCACAGATCGATTCGCCCCCCGGCCGGCGTATAGCGAACCGCGTTGCCGACCAGGTTGCCAAAGGCGCTGCGCAGTTCGTTCGCACAGCCGGCAAGTACCGACGGCACCTCAACCGCAAGCGTGATGACATGTTTTCCGCCCGACAAGGCCTGGGCCTCGGCCTGGATGCTGCGCAGCATCGGTTCGACCTCGACCTGCTCCTCGTTGCCGAGCGGTGCGCCGGATTCGAGCGACGAGAGTGTCAGGAGATCCTGGATCAGGCGCTGCATGCGCCCGTTCTGCTCGCAGATCAGCGAAAGATAGTGCTTGATTTCGGCGGCGCCGTAATCCTCGTAGTTCTCGGAGAGCATTTCGGAGAAGCCGGCGACGACAGTCAGGGGCGTCCGCAACTCATGCGAGACGTTGGCGATGAAATCGCGGCGCATGTTTTCCATGCGCTCGATCTGGGTAATGTCACGGGAAACCAGCAGGCTGTGATCCTCGCCGTAGGGGATGACCTGAAGCATCAAAATCAGCCCCGGGACACGCCCGCCGCGGTAAATCAACGGCTCATCGAAGCACCGGCTTTCTAGATAGGCAACGAAATCCGGCTGGCGAATCAGGTTGGTCAGCGCCTGGCCACGATCACTCGCCGACGAAAGCGCAAAATGAACGGCTGCACGGTCGTTGATCCATTCGATGTGCTGATGCCGGTCGAAGGCGATCACCCCATCCGGCAAGGCCTGGAAAGCGCGCATGAAGCGATCGAGGGTTTCGGCCAGGGACTGCTGCTGTCCGACGCGAATCCGCACCCGGCGGTGCAGGCCGGCAAATGCCGCATCCCAGACGCCATGCCCCCGGGGCAGAGGTCTGTCCAGCGCACCCTCCTGCCAATCCAGCAACAGGCCGAGATGATAGAGATGCCACGCCAGCAAGAGCAGAATCCCGACACACAGGGACAACGCTCCTGCCGTCGGCCCGTACAACAGCAGGGCAGGCAGATAGACCAGGCCGGCGAGCCCGACCAGAATCCAGAACGTCCGTATCCAGATCGATTTCATTGCGGAGGAAGGTACTGATTCAGCCTGGCATCGCGGAAAAGCGGTAACCACTGCCGCGCACGGTCTGGATCAAACGATCATGGCCTGTCGATTCCAGAACGGCCCGCAGGCGCCGAATATGCACGTCGACGGTACGCTCTTCAACGAATACATGGTCGCCCCAGACCTGGTCGAGCAGCATGGTGCGATTGAAGACCCGCTCCTGATGGGTCATGAAGAAGTGCAGCAGGCGGAATTCGGTCGGTCCGAGATCGAGCGTCTGCCCGTTGGCGGTCACCCGGTGCGTCACCGGATCGATCCGCAAACCTTCGACCTCGACGCAGTCTTCGGTCATCTGCGGCGCACGTCGGCGCAGCACGGCCTTGATCCGGGCGACCAGTTCGCGAGGTGAAAACGGCTTGGTCAGATAGTCATCGGCCCCGGCCTCCAGGCCTGCCACCTTGTCCTGCTCCTCGCCGCGCGCGGTCAGCATGATCACCGGCAAATCCCGTGTCCGCTCATCGCCGCGCAAACGGCGGGCGAACTCGATCCCGCTCGTTCCCGGCAACATCCAGTCGAGCAGGACGACGTCCGGCAGGGTGCCATTGACCAGCGGCACGGCTTCTTCCGCCGAATAGGCGCGCATCACGCGATGGCCGGCATGCTGGAGCGCGGCGGAGATCAGTTCCTGAATGGCGGGCTCGTCTTCTACGACCAGGATCGTGGCGGGCATGGCAATCGGTCCTTCGGAAATTTCGACTCTCCCAGTTTATTAAGGACGGATTACAGTTTGATGACAAAAGCTCGATCCGGCAAGGCGGCTGCAAAAGAAGGGGCTGTGACTTTGCGCTATGATAGCGCCTCCCCTTTCTGCGAATCCGATCATGGCTGGACTGCGTCCCGAAACTCCTACCCCGACCGAAATCAAGCAGCACCAGAAATCCCGCGTTCTCGAAATCTCCTTCGACAACGGCGACCGATTCGAGCTCAGCTACGAGTTCCTGCGCGTCTTTTCGCCCTCCGCCGAGGTGCGCGGCCACGGCATTGGCGAGGAAAAGCTGCAGATCGGCAAGCGCGATGTCGACATCCTCCGCATCGAGCCGGTCGGCAACTATGCGATCCGCCCCGTATTCTCCGACGGTCACGATAGCGGGCTGTATTCCTGGGACATCCTGCACGGGCTGGGCAGCCATCGCGACGAATTGTGGCAGGCCTATCTGGACAAGCTCAAGGACGCCGGCGCCAGCCGGGATCCCGCCGAGTGCCCGGAACTGCCTCCCGCGCCTGCGCCGAGTTGCGGCATCAAGCGTTGATTCTTTTGGCTTCCACCCTCATTTGACAGCCCCCATGACTGACCAGAACCAGACCCATTTCGGCTTTGAACAGGTCGCCGAGGCCGAGAAGGCCCGGCGCGTGGCCGGCGTCTTCGACTCCGTCGCCCAGCGCTACGACTTGATGAACGACCTCATGTCGGGCGGTCTGCACCGGTTGTGGAAGGCCTTCACCATCGATCGCAGCGGCGTCCGCGAAGGCTCGCGCGTTCTCGACGTCGCAGGCGGCACCGGCGACCTGTCGCTGGCTTTCGCGCGCCGCGTCGGCAAGAGCGGCCAGGTCTGGCTGACCGACATCAACAATGCCATGTTGACCAATGGCCGCGACCGTCTCGCCGACAAGGGTTTTCTCCTTCCCGTCGCGCAGTGCGACGCGGAGAAACTGCCGTTCCCGGACGACTATTTCGATTGCGTCACCGTCGCCTTCGGTCTGCGCAACATGACGCACAAGGATTGTGCGCTGCGCGAGATGTTCCGTGTCCTGCGCCCCGGGGGGCGGCTGCTGGTCCTCGAGTTCTCGCACGTGTGGAAACCGCTGGCCCCTCTTTACGATTTCTACTCGTTCAAGATCATCCCGCGTGTCGGCGAACTGGTCACCAAGGATGCGGACAGTTACCGTTACCTGGCCGAATCGATCCGCGTCCATCCTGACCAGGACACGCTCAAGGCGATGATGGCGCAGGCGGGATTCGAAAACGTCGACTATTTCAACCTGACGATGGGTGTCGTCGCCCTCCACCGCGGGTTCAAGTTCTGACGGAATCATCGCATGAAGCATTTCCTGACCACGGTAATTGCCGCGCTGACCGTTTATCCCGTCAGCGGATTGAGTGCTGTTGGCGAGGCCCGCCGTTTTCGCGGCGATTTTGCCCTTGGCATCCGCCAGACTCATTAGGAACGACAGCATGCTGGCTACGCTACCGCTTGCTGCGCTCAACCATCTTCTCCGCAACGAGAACTGGGCGCACAGGCATCTCGCAGCATTCGGAGGCCAGACGGTTTCCCTGCAGATGCCGCCATTGGCACTGTGTCTGGAGATAACCCCCGAGGGATTTTTTCGCCGCGCGCCGGCGGGCAGCAAGGCCGCAGTCACGCTGACAATGCCAGGCGACCTGCCGTTCCGGATTCTCGCGAAAGGCGGCGACCGCGCCGCGTTGTTATCCTCCGCTCAAATCAGCGGTTCGGCGGATCTTGCGGATTGTCTCGGCTTCATCTTCAGAAACCTGACCTGGGACGTCGAAGGGGATCTCGCCCCCGTGGTTGGCGACATCGCCGCGCATCGGCTCGCCCGGGGCGTCCGCCAGTTTGTCGCGTGGCAGTCCAGAACGTTTTCGAACGTGACACGCAACCTGGCCGATTACCTGTCCGAAGAAAAATCCGTCCTCGTCAAGCGGAGTGACGCATCGACGTTCTGCCATCAACTCGTTGAACTCGACGCACGGTTGTCCGCGCTTGAAAGACGCATTGCCTCGCTCGAGGACGGCAAGCGCCGCGATCTCGTCCGCCAGCAATAAACTCGCGCCTTCCCGCCCCGCCGATTCGACGAGGTGAAGAAGGATAGACGACTACTTCCTGCGCACCTTCCTGAGCGTCTGCAACTGCGCCAGGGCCTGGGCCAACTCGGCTTCGGCGCTGGCGTAGCTGACGTCCGCCGAGCGATTGTGCAACGCCTCCTCGGCCTTTTTCTTGGCCTTGAGCGCTTCCGCCTCGTCCAGATCCTTCGCCCGGATGGCCGTGTCGGCAAGCAGCGTGATCAGGGTCGGCTGGACCTCGAGAATCCCGCCGGAGACATACACCAGTTCGTAGTCCTCACGATCCGGCAGTTTCAGGCGAACCGCCCCGGGCCTGATACGGGTCAGCAACGGCGAGTGACGCGGGAGGATGCCGAGTTCCCCGGCCTCACCGGGGAAAACCGCATACTCCGCCTGTCCAGAAAAAATCTGCTCTTCGGCACTGACGACATCAACATGAACTCTGAGTGGCATGGCTTCCTTTCATGCGCCCGCACGCCGATGGCGCACGGGACAACCGATTCCGCTTACAGGGTCTTGGCCTTCTCGAGCGCTTCCTCGATGCTGCCAACCATGTAGAAAGCCTGCTCTGGGATGTTGTCGCATTCGCCGTCGACAATCATCTTGAAGCCTTTGATCGTGTCCTTGAGCGGCACGTACTTGCCCGGCGAGTTTGTAAACACCTCGGCGACGTGGAACGGCTGCGAGAGGAAGCGCTGGATCTTGCGCGCACGATACACGCTCAGCTTGTCTTCCGGCGAGAGTTCGTCCATGCCCAGGATGGCGATGATGTCGCGCAATTCCTTGTAACGCTGCAGGGTCATCTGCACCGCACGCGCCACCTTGTAGTGCTCCTCACCGACGATCTGCGGGTCGAGCTGGCGCGAGGTCGAGTCGAGCGGATCGACGGCCGGATAGATACCCAGCGCGGCGATGTCACGCGACAGCACGACGGTCGAGTCAAGGTGCAGGAAGGTCGTCGCCGGCGACGGGTCGGTCAAGTCATCCGCCGGCACATACACGGCCTGGATCGAGGTGATCGAACCGACTTTGGTCGAGGTGATGCGCTCCTGCAGTCGGCCCATTTCCTCGGCCAGCGTGGGCTGGTAACCCACGGCGGAGGGCATCCGGCCGAGCAGAGCGGAGACTTCGGTACCAGCCAGCGTATAGCGGTAGATGTTGTCGACGAAGAACAGGATGTCGCGGCCGTCGTCACGGAAACGCTCCGCCATGGTCAGGCCGGTCAGCGCCACGCGCAGGCGGTTGCCCGGCGGCTCGTTCATTTGTCCGAACACCATCGCCACCTTGTCGAGAACGTTCGACTCCTTCATCTCGTGGTAGAAGTCGTTGCCTTCGCGGGTACGCTCGCCGACGCCGGCGAACACCGACAAGCCGCTGTGCTGCTTGGCGATGTTGTTGATCAGTTCCATCATGTTGACGGTCTTGCCGACGCCGGCGCCGCCGAACAGTCCGACCTTGCCGCCCTTGGCGAACGGGCAGACCAGGTCGATGACCTTGATGCCGGTCTCGAGCAGGTCGACCGATGGGGACAGTTCGTCGAACTTCGGCGCGGGCTGGTGGATCGAGCGGCGCTCTTCGGTGGCGATCGGACCGGCTTCATCGATCGGGCGACCGAGCACGTTCATGATCCGGCCGATCGTCGCATCGCCCACCGGCACGGAAATCGGCTTGCCGGTGCTATTCACCTTCATCCCGCGGCGCAGGCCATCCGATGAACCGAGGGCAATCGTGCGCACCACCCCGTCGCCGAGTTGTTGCTGTACCTCGAACATCAGGTCGGCCTCGCAACCCTCATGCTCCTCCGACTTGTCGAGCAGCAACGCGTCGTAGACTTTCGGCATGGCATCGCGGGGGAACTGGATGTCCACCACGGCGCCGATACACTGAACAATGTTTCCTTGACTCATCGTCGTATCCTCAATCGATTAACTGGATCGGTCGATCAGACAGCCGCGGCGCCGCTGACGATTTCCGAAAGTTCCTTGGTGATCGCTGCCTGACGCGCCTTGTTGTAGGCCAGCCGAAGTTCCCCGATCACGTTCTTGGCATTGTCCGACGCCGATTTCATGGCCACCATCCGCGCGCTTTGCTCGGATGCCATGTTCTCTGCAACGGCCTGGTACATCACGGCTTCGAGGTAGCGCAACAACAGGTCGTCAATCACTGACTTGGTGTCGGGCTCGTAGATGTAATCCCAGCGATTGTGTGTGTTGCTGCCGACCAGATCGCCGGACAAGGGCAACAGTTGCTCGATGACCGGTTCCTGTTTCATGGTGTTGATGAAACGCGTATAGGCGACATACAGCACGTCGATTTCGCCGTTCATGTATGCGTCAACCTGCACCTTCATCGGCCCGATCAGTTTCTCCAGGTACGGCGTGTCGCCAAGACCGACCAGGTGCGAGACGATTTCGGCGCCGGTCCGCATCATGAATCCGAAGCCCTTGTTTCCAAGTGCGGTCACCTTGAGCTTCTTGCCTTCGGAGTCCCACTCCTTCATCTTGCCCAGAACCATCCGGAGGACGTTGGTATTCAATCCACCGCACAGCCCCTTGTCGGAGGTGACGACGATGATCCCGACGGCCTTCGGGTTCTCGCGGTGCTCCAGGAACGGGTGGCTGTAGTCGGTCAGCGCGTGCGACAGGTTGCCCGCCACACGCCTGATCTTCTCGCCGTAGGGACGTGCCGCGCGCATCCGGTCCTGCGCCTTGCGCATCTTGGACGCGGCGACCATCTCCATCGCCTTGGTGATCTTGCGCGTGCTCTCCACGCTCTTGATCTTGTTACGAATCTCCTTGCCGCTTGCCATGGCAACTGTCTCCCCGACGATCAGACCAACGTGGCCTTGAACTCCTCGATCGCCTTGGACAGCGCCTGTTCGGCGTCGGCATCAAGTTCCTTGGTCGCCTCGATCTTGTCGACGAGACCGGCGTAATTCTGCTTGACGAAGGCCTGCATCTGCCGCTCGACGTCCAGCGCCTTCCTGACCTCGACGCCGTCGAAGTAGCCCTTGTTGACCGCCAGCAGCGTAATCGACATCTCGGCCACGGTCATCGGGGCGTACTGCGGCTGCTTCATCAGTTCGGTCACCAGGCGGCCGCGATCGAGTTGCTTGCGTGTCGCCTCGTCGAGATCGGAGGCGAACTGGGCGAATGCCGCCAGTTCACGGTATTGCGCCAACGCCAGACGCACGCCGCCACCGAGCTTCTTGATGATCTTGGTCTGCGCCGCACCACCAACCCGCGACACCGAGATGCCGGCATCGATGGCCGGCCGCACGCCGGAGTTGAACAGGTCGGTATCGAGGAAGATCTGGCCATCGGTAATGGAAATCACGTTGGTCGGCACGAATGCCGAAACGTCGCCCGCCTGCGTTTCGATCACCGGCAGCGCGGTCAGCGAGCCGGTCTTGCCCTTCACTTCGCCGTTGGTGAAGCGCTCGACGTATTCCTCGTTGACGCGGGCGGCACGTTCCAGCAAGCGCGAATGCAGGTAAAAGATGTCGCCCGGATAGGCTTCGCGTCCTGGCGGGCGGCGCAGCAGCAGCGACACCTGCCGGTAGGCCCAGGCCTGCTTGGTCAGGTCGTCGTAGATGATCAGCGCGTCCTGGCCGCGATCGCGGAAGTACTCGCCCATCGTGCAGCCGGCGTACGGCGCGATGTACTGCAATGCGGCGGACTCGGCGGCGGTGGCCGCGACGATGATCGTGTAGTGCATGGCGCCGTGCTCTTCGAGCTTGCGCACGACGTTGGCGACCGTCGAGGCCTTCTGGCCGATCGCCACGTAGATACAGATGAGATCCTTGCCCTTCTGGTTGATGATCGTGTCGACCGCCACCGCCGTCTTGCCGGTCTGGCGGTCGCCGATGATCAGCTCGCGCTGGCCGCGCCCGATCGGCACCATCGAGTCGATCGACTTCAGGCCCGTCTGCACCGGCTGGGAAACCGATTTGCGCCAGATGACGCCCGGCGCCACCTTCTCGATCTTGTCGGTCAGCTTGGCGTTGATCGGCCCTTTGCCGTCAATCGGCTGGCCGAGCGAATTCACTACCCGCCCAAGCAGTTCCGGACCGACCGGGACTTCAAGAATGCGTCCGGTCGTCTTGACCGTGTCGCCTTCGCTGATGTGCTCGTATTCGCCGAGAACGACCGCGCCGACGGAGTCGCGTTCAAGGTTGAGCGCCATGCCGTACGACCCGCCGGGGAATTCCAGCATTTCCCCCTGCATGACGTCGGCCAGGCCGTGAATGCGGCAGATACCGTCGGTCAGGGAAACGACCGTACCTTGTGTACGGGTTTCGGCGCCGACGTCCAGACTCTGAATCTTGTTCTTGATCAGCTCACTGATCTCGGAAGGATTCAACTGCATTTAGTTCTCCTAGTTCAGTTCTTAAGCGCTGTCGCCATGGCGTCGAGCTTGCCACGCACGGAGGCATCGAGGATTCGGTCTCCGACGGCGACCATCACACCACCGATGAGAGACGGATCCACTTCGACCCTGGGTTGTAGACGGCATCCGAAATGGTCCTCCAGCTGCTTCATCAGCGGCGGCAACTGCGCGTCCTCGAGCGGGAACGCGCTGGTGATCAGCGCATCCTTGACCCCTTCATCCTCGTTTTTGAGCTGTTCGAAGATCTCGCTGATCTCCGGCAGCACATCGAACCGCTCGTTTTCAGCGAGCAAGCCGATGAAAGCGGTGAGTTCGCGGCTCTCGGTCTCACCCGAGAGTGAAACGAAGAGGTCGGCAACCTGCCCGGCGGAGAAGCGTGGATTCCCGATGACACTGGACATCTCCGGATCCGTAGAAATCAATACCAGGCGTTGCAGACGATTCGACCATTCGGCCAGTTCCCGTTTCTCCCGGGCGAGACGAAATACCGCCAGCGCGTAGGGGCGGGCTATGGTGACTGTTTCGGCCATGAGCGTCAGAGATCCCGTTGGATTTCCGCCAGCATGCCGGCATGGGCCTTGGCATCCACCTCGCGGCGAAGAATCCTTTCCGCCCCGGCGACGGCGAGATCGACCACGCGACTGCGCAGCGACTCGCGCATGCGATCCGTCTCCTGCTCGATTTCAGCCTTGGCTGAAGCGATCACCTTTTCGGCCTCGAAGCGCGCCTGCACCTTGGCCTCTTCGATGATCTGCTCCGCCCGCCGTTCGGCCTGGGCAATTACCTCGGCCGCCTTTTCCTTGCCTTCGCGAATCGTATCCGCAGAACGCTTGGCCGCCAGAGACAGACTCTGCCGCCCGCGCTCCGCTTCGGCCAGCCCTTCCGATATCTTCGCGGCCCGCTCGTCAAGCGCCTTGGCGATCGGCGGCCAGACGAACTTCGCCGTGAATAGCGCGAAGATGATGAACACAGTGATCTGTGCGTAAAGCGTAGCGTTGAGAAACACGTCCGTTGCCTTCCGTGAAATTGACCGATCCCGTCAGGGAAAAACGATTACTTGAGGAATGTCGAGATGGCGAACCACACGGCAATACCGGTTCCGATGATGAACGCGGCGTCGATCAGACCGGCGAGAATGAACATCTTGACCTGCAGGTCGTTCATCAGTTCGGGCTGACGTGCCGAGGATTCAAGATACTTGCCGCCCATCAGGCTGATCCCGATACACGCGGCAACAGCACCAAGAGCGATGATCAGACCGCAGGCGATAGCCACACTCGCGTACACTTGTTCCATAACGACTCCTTCAGTTGGTTTAACCAGAAAAAAACAGAAAAGAAAACTTTCTAGTGACTGTCGTGCGCCTGGCCGATATAGACCAGCGTCAGCATCATGAAGATGAATGCCTGCAGGACGACGATGAATATGTGGAACAACGCCCACAACGTCCCGGTGAGCACATGGCCGAGCCACAGCATCGAACCGCCGACCGGCGACATCGCCGGGAAGGCCATGCCCATCAGGGCGATCAGCAAGAACAGCAGCTCGCCCGCGTACATGTTGCCGAACAGCCGCATCCCGTGCGAAACGGTCTTTGCGGTGAATTCAATGATCTGCATCGCCAGGTTGGGGATGTACAGCAAGGGGTGGTTGCCGAACGGTGCGCTGATCAGTTCGTGGAGCCAGCCACCGACCCCCTTGATCTTGACGTTGTAGAAGAAGCAGACAAGCAGGACACCAACCGAAAGACCCAGCGTGCCGTTGAGATCGGCGGTCGGCACCACACGCAGGTAGTTGTGCGGATTCCCGGAAAGCTTCTGCCACAGCATGGGCAGTAGATCGACCGGCAGGAAATCCATCGAATTCATGGCAAAAACCCAGACGAACACGGTCAATGCCAGCGGCGCGACGAAGCGGCGGGACTTCTCGTTATGGACAATTGTCTTTGCCTGCCCGCCGATCATTTCCACAAGAATCTCGACCGCAGCCTGCGCACGCCCGGGAACCCCCGACGTTGCCTTGCGAGCTACCAGCCAGAGAAGAAAAAGCATCAGCCCGCCCGAAAGGACGGCGAAAAACACCGTGTCGTAATTGATGATCGAAAAATCGAACATCGTGGCCTGGGGATGGCCGGACGAATTCAGGTTGCCTAAATGATGCAGGACGTATTCGCCCGCATTGGGTGCCGCCTCCACTGCGTCATGAGCCGTCGACATGTCTAGTTCTTTTTCCAGAAAGCAAAAAACACCGCCTGCGAAGCAAGCGCCAGTCCAATCAACAGGGATGGCCAGTGAACACCCGGATACCCCCTCGCAATGACAACCAGCAGTCCGACCGTCAGCATCAGCTTGAAAAGCTCGCCAAGGATGAAGTTAACCTGGAACGAAGCCCCCCGACGCCCGGCTACCATTTTTATTCTCAAAGCAAACAGCAGGTTGGGAATTACGCACACCAGCCCACCGATGGCCGCCGCTCCCCCGCCGTGCGACCCGAAATACAGGCTTGATCCGATGACAGCCACAAGAGTGGCCATCGTCTGCATAAAAATAACCCTGTACATTATTGTCGCATTACAACATAAATTCAGGAGCTACGGCTTTCCGCAACGCCCTCTTATAGCAGAAAAACCAGTTTGTCGCAGCGCCCATGCGAACAATCGTTTCGCGTAAATCAACGCAATCGCTGCAGAATCCCGTCGAGTTGATCGAGATCGGCAAACTGGATCTGGATTTTTCCCGCGCCGCCCCTGCTCGTCCGGATTTCGACCGGGGCGCCAAGTGCGTCCGACAGTTCTTCCTGCAAACGCAGCACGTCGCGATCGGGCGCTTTGACCGTGGATTTCTTCGGAGGTTTCAGAGCATTCTGCACCAGTCGTTCCGCATCGCGCACGGACAAGCCCTTCTGCACCACGCGCTGGGCCAACTGGATCTGCAGCGCCCCTGACAACGGCAGCAGCGCACGCGCGTGCCCCATGTCAATTTCGCCCGCCATCAGCAGTTCCTGCACCGGCGGCACGAGTTGCAGCAGGCGCAACAAGTTCGATGCCGCCGGCCGCGACCGCCCGACGGCGTCTGCCGCCTGCTGATGCGTCATCGAGAACTCGTCGATCAGGCGCTGCAAGCCTTGCGCCTCTTCCAGCGGGTTGAGGTTTTCGCGCTGGATGTTTTCGATCAGCGCCATGGCCAGGGCCGATTCATCCGGAATCTCGCGAATCAGCGTCGGCACTTCGCTCAGCCCGGCCATTTGTGCCGCACGCCAGCGGCGTTCGCCAGCGACGATCTCGTATCGATCGTCACCGAGGCCACCGCCGATCGGCCGTACCAGGATCGGCTGCATCAAGCCTTGCGCACGGATCGACGCCGCCAGTTCCTCCAGCGAATCCTTGTCCATGCGCGTCCGCGGCTGGTACTTCCCGGGTTGCAGGCTACTGACCGGCAGCGTCCGCTGCTGCTCCTTGCCGGCTGCTTCATTGCCGGCCAGCAAGGCGTCGAGGCCGCGGCCGAGTCCCTTCAATTTCATGCATTCACTCCTTCTTCCCCGGCCTCTGCAAGCGCACCGTCACGACGGTCGAGCAGTTCCTGCGCCAAGGCACCGTACGCCAGCGCCCCCCTCGAGAGGCGATCGAAGGCGATTACCGGCTTGCCATAGGAAGGCGCTTCCGCCAGGCGCACGTTGCGCGGGATGATCGTGCGATAGACCTTGTCGCCGAAATGTCCGACAAGCTCATTCGAGACCTGCTGGGTCAGCGTCGAACGCGGATCGAACATGGTTCGCAGCAGGCCCTCGATCTCCAGCCTCGGGTTGAGTTTCGCACGCACCTTCTTGAGCGTTGCCACCAGGTCGGTCAGCCCTTCGAGCGCATAGTATTCACACTGCATCGGGATCATCACCGCCTGGGCCGCGGCCAGGCCGTTGACCGTCAGCATGTTGAGCGCCGGCGGGCAATCCATCAGGATGAAGTCGTAGTCGGCAACAACGGGCGCGAGTGCATCGCGCAGACGGAATTCGCGTCCAGCGATATCGATCAGTTCGACTTCGGCACCGGCCAGTTCTCGGTTCGCTGGCAGGATGTCGAAGCCGAATTCGGTATGGATGCGGGCATCAGCCAAAGTCGAACGGCCGATCAGGATCTGGTAGACGGTCGGCAGCGCCTCGCGCTTGATGACGCCGCAGCCGGTGGTGGCATTGCCTTGCGGATCAAGGTCGATCATCAGCACACGCTGGCCGAGCGCAGCCAGGCACGCCGACAGGTTGACGGCGGTGGTCGTCTTTCCGACTCCGCCCTTCTGGTTCGTCACCGCCAGAATCCTCGCCAACTCGTTTCTCCCTTGCGTCCTGTTCCGTCTATTGTGATTGCGCTTCGCTGCGTCGCATCGCCACGAGATGCCGCTCCCCATCGATACCGGGCACCTGCAGAGCATGCACGGCCTCGAGGCACACATCGCCGGGCAGACTGGCGATTTCCTCGCGCGGCATAACCCCCTTCATCGCCAGCCAAACGCCTTCCGGCGCGAGCAAATGGCGGGTCAGCATCACGAAATCGGCCAGTTCGGCGAAAGCGCGCGAGGTGATCGCCGCGAAGCCAATCGCCGGATGATACTGTTCGACGCGCCCGCCGTGAACGGAAACGTTGGTCAGCCCGAGTTCGATGACTGCCTGCTGCAGAAACGCTGCCTTCTTCGAATTGCTGTCGAGCAGGGTGACCTGCACGTCGGGGCGCGCGATGGCCACCGGGATTCCCGGCGTCCCGCCACCACTGCCAACATCGAGCAAGCTACCTGGCGGAACAAACGGAACGATGGCCAAGGAATCGAGCAGATGGTGGCTGACGGCCTTCTCCTGCTCGCGCAAGGCGGTCAGGCTGTAAGTGCGGTTCCACTTGTAGAGCAACGCGACGTAGGCGAGCAGTTTTTCCTGCCGCTCGGCGGGCAGATCGAGGCCCATTGTGGCCAAGCCTTGTGCCAGCTGCCCTGCCGGATTCATGTCTCGCTGCGCGCCGCTTCGAGCGCCTGGCGTTTCAGGTGGACGAGCAGGATCGAAACCGCCGCCGGCGTCATGCCCTGAATGCGGGAGGCCTGGCCGATCGTTTCCGGGCGATGCCGGATCAGCTTCTGGCGAATCTCCGCCGACAAGCCGCCGATCTTCGTGTAATCAATATCCGCCGGCAGCCGCGTTTCCTCGTTGGCCTGATTGCGTGCCACTTCGTCGGCTTGCCGCTCGATGTAGCCCTGGTACTTGGCCTGGATCTCGACCTGTTCGATGACGAGCGGGTCCGTGACGCCGGCCCCGGCGACCTCACCGACGTCCAGCGCCATCAGCCCCGCGTAGTTCACGTCCGGCCGGCGCAGCAGGTCGAACAACGTGTATTCATGCTCGATCGGCTTGCCGAGCAGCCGGGTGACGGCGTCCATGTCGACCTTGGCCGGATGCACCCAGGTCGAGCGCAAACGTTCCTGCTCGCGGGCAATCGCTTCGCGTTTCTCGCAGAACGCCGCCCAGCGCGCCTCGCCGACGAGCCCGAGCTGGCGCCCGATCTCGGTCAGGCGCATGTCGGCGTTGTCCTCGCGCAGACTCAGACGATATTCGGCGCGGCTGGTGAACATGCGGTACGGCTCGGCGACGCCGCGGGTGATCAGGTCGTCGACCAGCACGCCGAGGTAGGCCTCGTCGCGGCGCGGCGACCAGGATTCCTTGCCCTGGACCTGCAGCGCGGCATTCGCACCGGCGAGCAGTCCTTGTGCGGCGGCTTCCTCGTAACCCGTCGTGCCATTGATCTGCCCGGCAAAGAACAGGCCATGGATCGACTTCGTCTCCAGCGAGGCGTGCAGGCCGGTCGGGTCGAAGTAGTCGTACTCGATGGCGTAGCCGGGACGGAGGATATGGCAGTTCTCCAGCCCCTTCATCGAACGCACCAAGGCCAGCTGGATATCGAACGGCAAGCTCGTCGAAATGCCGTTAGGATAGATCTCGTGCGTCGTCAGCCCTTCCGGTTCAAGGAAAATGTTGTGGCTGTTCTTTGACGCGAAACGGTGGATCTTGTCCTCGATGGACGGGCAATAGCGCGGCCCGACCCCCTCGATGACGCCGGTATACATCGGCGAGCGGTCGAGACCGCTGCGGATGATCTCGTGCGTCCGCTCGTTGGTGCTGGTCACCCAGCACGGCAGCTGGCGCGGATGCTGCGCGGCGCTGCCGAGAAAGGAAAACACCGGCAGAGGATCGTCCGAGTGCTGCTCGGCCATCACCGAGAAATCGATCGTCTTGCCGTCAAGACGCGGCGGCGTACCGGTCTTCAGCCGGCCCGCCGGCAACTGCAACTCGCGCAGCCGGGCCGCCAGCGACACCGACGGCGGATCGCCCATGCGCCCGCCGGTCGACTGCGACAGACCGACATGGATCTTGCCGTTGAGGAAGGTTCCGGCGGTCAGGACCACGGCGCGCGCGGTGAAACGAATGCCGTGCTGCGTCACCGCGCCGACGACACGATCCCCCTCGACGAGCAGATCCTCGCAACCTTGGGCGAACAAGGTGAGGTTCGACTGGTTTTCCAACCGGGTGCGAATCGCCTGGCGATAAAGCACGCGGTCGGCCTGCGCACGGGTAGCACGCACTGCAGGTCCCTTGCTGGCATTGAGGATGCGGAACTGGATGCCGGCCTCGTCCGTGGCTGCGGCCATCGCGCCGTCGAGCGCATCAACCTCCCTGACAAGATGCCCCTTGCCGATACCGCCGATCGACGGATTGCAACTCATTGCGCCAAGCGTGTCGAGATTGTGCGTCAGCAGCAGGGTTTTCACCCCCATGCGCGCGGCCGCCAGCGCCGCTTCGGTGCCGGCATGGCCGCCACCGACCACGATCACGTCGAAAGGGTCTGGATATTGCATCGGATCAGGAGAGTCTGGGAAGGGTGAAGAGATTGCCCGGAAGGGTTGCGGATTCTACGCCAATCCGCTGAAAAATAACAGGTTTCGACCTACCCAAAGGGGCCGGCCCGGCATCCGGCGAATGAAACTTGATCGGATAACGGCAGTCGCGTAAGGTGCCTATCCCATGAGCGCAGCCGATTACAACGACACCGCCGAACTCCGCAAAAAGCTCGGCAAGGAGCTCGAACGCATGCGCGTGCTGATCATCGACCGGCACAGCAGCGCGCGCAATTCACTGCGCGCCATCCTGTCGACGCTCGACATCAGCGCGATTCATAACGCGGGAACGACCACCGAAGTCTTGCGCCAGGTCAAGGCCTACGACTTCGACGTCATTTTTGCCGACTACATCCTCGACGACGGCCGGGACGGCCAACAGCTCCTGGAAGAACTGCGACAGAACCACCTGATTCCACTGTCGACCGTGTATATGCTCGTCACGGCGGAGAGGAGCTATCAGAACGTCGTGGCCGTGGCCGAACTCGCCCCCGACGACTACCTGATCAAGCCCTTTACCGCCGAGCAGCTGCAAGCCCGGCTGATCAAGGCACTGTACAAGAAGCGCTTTTTCGAGCGGGTTTTCCGCCATCTCGACAACGGCGCCTTCTCCGATGCCCTGGCGGCCTGCGAGGCGCTGCTCGGTACGGACGAGCAGTTCCTCTACGACATCCTCCGCTTCAAGGGTGAAATTCTCAACGCGCTGGGGCGTCACGAAGAAGCCAAGGCGGTCTACCAGCAGGTACTCGATCACGCTGTCGTACCGTGGGCGCGCATGGGCCTGGCCATCGCCCTGCGCGGACTCGACGACCTCGCGGAAGCCGAAAACATCGGCTGCGCGCTGATCGACGACTTTCCCGAATATCTTGCCGCCTACGACTTCGTCGCCAGCGTGCGCGAGGAAATGGGGCGACTGGCGGAGGCGCAGGAAACCCTGCTAAAGGCCGCGGCCATATCGCCGAACAACTCGACGCGACAACGCA